>OJJV01000008.1_pt1 | contig 329551 bp, 304 predicted proteins | sample 1596391 | NCBI WGS metagenome assembly OJJV01 (sample SAMEA4350164, study PRJEB24818) | metagenome | biome: human; feature: gut; material: faeces | place: Denmark | collected 2013-09
CTTCTAAACGAGGCTCTCCCTACCTCCGCAAAACCCTTTTTAATGTCATTAGAACTTACCTGCAATGTGCTCCCCAAGATGAACCGGTGTTTCAGTTCCTTAACCGGAAACGGGCGGAAGGCAAGCCCTTCTATGTTTATATGCTTGCAGCAGCCAACAAGTTTCTACGACGCTACTATGCTAAGCTGCGAGATTATTTTGCCTCGCTGAACCCTCTCCAGCCAGTAGCTCCCATTCCCACCATCCTGAAAGCAACCCTCTGACATCACTTCCTTTTTTCTCTTTTTAAGCCGGCACTTTGTGGTGGCTTATTTGTGCTGCACTTCTTTTCCTCCCCCTTCTGCCAAATTTTCTTGCAGCAAGTCCTATTTGGGGCTTGACTTTTTCTTTGCAGGCTTTCAATTTCGGGTCGCGAGGTAGGTGTCGAGTTCCGATTTCACGGTTTTCAGCTTTTCAATGCCGTTTCCCGTGATCTCGTGCATCAAAAGTGCGTTCTGCACTTTGAGCAGTTGTGCCATGTCCGCAGACAGCTTGTCAAACTTTTTGTCTCCGGCATCGAGGCGGGTTTGATGCGCCGCTTCCACGCGCTCCACACGGTTCAGCCGGTCGTTTTGACCCGCTTCTTGCATAGAACGGCAGCGAAGAAAAAGGTGTCGGAAGGCCTCCACACCTTTATCCACAGCCACAAGGGCAGCCAAAACTCCCAGAACAAAGAGGATGGTGGTTTCCAAATTGGACAGGTTCACGATGGTTGTGTCCATCGGTTACACCCCCAGAATTTCGCCGATGCGGACGTGGAGGGCTTCAAGCTCCGCTCGGCTGATTTCGATTTTTTCTTCGTCCCCGCGTGTAGCTTCGTCATCTTCCGTTTTTCCCGGCGCTTCCTCTGCGCTGATGCAGGTGAGGTAGGTTTCGCCATTATCGCCCGTCATAGCATAGCCGGTCACGCCGCCGTGGCACACCTGCCACCACGCCGCGTCCGTATCGTCCAGCACGTCCACGGTCTCACCGCGGTTTACCCGTCCCAGTGCGGTTGCGTTTTTGCCTTTGGCCGCCCGGATGTTGAGATAACTGCCCGGACAGGTAACTTTTGCTTGATGCAAGGGATTCACCTCACTTTTATTATCGTTGGGTTGACCTTCGACGGTTTCAGCTTTGCCGCTGTCACAGTCGATGTACGTCACGCTCACGCCCTCCCGCATAGCCTCCTCAACGGCGGCACGGAACGTGTCCATCGTCACGCCGTACAGACGGGACCAGTGCAGGATGTCGCCGTGATTACTCGCCAGTTTGCGGCTGTTCAGCTCTCGGTGATCCATGACCGCCAGCGCCGCGCCTTGCGAAAAGTTGCGAACGACGGCTTGCGGGGTCGTACCGAACAGCATACACAGGTGCGCAGTCAGATCGACTGCCGCACCCATGACTGCCGCTTGAAAGTACGCTTCGTCCTTTTTGTTGTCCTCGCAGATTTCAAAACCAACGTAGCCGAGCTTGTTGGCATTTCCGTTCGTACCGCTGCCGGACAGCCAGCAGCGATAGTTCCACGGGAGAGTTTGATAGACCGCCACCGTACCGTCCGCCAGCTTGCCGATGTATGCGGATGCGCACACGTTCAGCCCTTTGCGGTTGTGCGAGTTGCCGTTGGTGTTCTTGCCCAGCCGTCCATCATCTGGCTGAACGTAGCGCTTCAAATACGGGTTATTCGCCCCCGTGCTATGTACCTGTACCCCGACTGAGGTCTGCTTTGTACCGCGGGTATAGCAATCTGCGTTCGTGAAGAAGCGCCGATAGATAATCAGTTGCCGCACGGTTCATCACCTCCGTTTGTGCGGCTGACTGGCGTATTAGCTGCCGCCCTTGGCAAGGTCAGAAAACTGCTCTTCGAGCTCGTTGATACGCGCCCGCCACTCAGCGCGCTTGGTCGCAATGTCCTTGATGTCGGCGGTCACATCCTTCAAAAAGGCAATGATGCCGGTGGCGCTGGTACAGGCCAGCAGACCTTCAAGGGTTTTGAGGATGCTGTAATCGCTATCAGCGAGCAGCGATTTGAGGGCGGTGATTTCGCCCAGTGCGTTGGTGGAGTTCTGAGTGTTGTTTGTGGTATTAGGCATGATGATTCTCCTTTCGACGTTGTTTTTTACTAATCCACGGCTTAACCGCGAACAAGTCAAAGTAAAGCAGATCAACTGATCTCAGGACGGTGTGCGCGTCTTTTTCCTTGAAGATACCGCGCCACGACATGTAGGCGCGCTCCATGTCATTAAGCGTCATTTTTTCGGCATCCTCCTGCGTTCCCGCCACCCACAAGGGGGTGGCGGGATTGTTTCGGATTAGCCGGAAATTCGGAAGCAGATGGGAGCGCGATACATGCCGGACGCGTTGTTGGCGTACGCGCAGCCGTTGTGGCTGACAGCCACGAAGCCGGCGGTAGTGCCGCCAGAAGCAGAAGCCAACCACCAGTAGCTCCGCAAGTTACCGCCCTGAACGCGCTTGACGCGGTTCATGTTGTGAGCGAAGAGCGGATACTGGATTTCGTTGCCAGCCGTCCACCCCGTCGTAGTCATGATTTTGGCGCCCATGACTTCAAACTCAGCGGGAAGCCACAGCTTACCTACGTTCGTCCACTGCTTTTCGTTGTCGGTGGAAAGGACGTTGCTCTCGTGATAGCGCGTCTGCGTATAAATCAACTTGTCCGCGATAACGCTTTTCAGTGTATCGGGCAGGTAGTAGTAAATACCGTCCGCCGTATAGTCCTTGTCCACCATTTCAAACGGTTTGGTCGTGCTGTTGGGAACCTGCCCCGCCAGAGAGTTGACGAACAGATAGCCGTTGCTTGCGCACCATGGATCTTTCAGCGTTTCAGACGTACCGTTGTTGATGATGATAAGGTTCATCTGGAACGCCTCCGGCCACAGCTCACGGGTCACGAAGTCGATGTGGTTGCCGAGTTCCGTCGCACCATAGCCCGTATACGGGTTGATACCCGCGACCTGCGCATTGAAAACGCGATTGTTGGAAGTAGTGAAGGGGATGTAGTCCGCCACATGGATCTGCGAGTAGTTACCCGCCGTAATGCGCGCCTTAATCCACGCCCACACGTTGTCATAGCTCGCGATTTCTTCCGCGTGCTTCACCGTCAGGTCAACACCGGGGTAGTAGCCATCGTTCGAGATGCCGATGATGTCCGCAGTATTGCCGTTCAGGCTGATTCGGTCAACGTAATTTGCCATAGTTCTTTTCCCTCCGTTCTTACTGCTGGTTGTTCAGGATGAATGTGCCGTTTGCGAGGGATGCCGTGATGGCACGACTGTCATACACGGTCATTTTCATTACCCCGTTTTCAAGGGCCAGTCCGTAGGCAAGCCCCACCAGCCCGGTCATGCGCGAGTCGGTGTAGGACTTTGCGTATTTCCGGGCCATGACCCAGAACGGCAGTACGAGTTGCAGAATTTTGCTCATTGTGCGCGCCTCCTTACTGCGGTACGAACACGCCGGATTCGTTGGTGATATACACCTTCTCGTCCGTGTCAGCCGTAACGTACAGGATAGAAAAAGGGGCGAACACCTGCTCGATGCTCATCCCCTCGATGCCTTGCCCCGTCGTCGGGAGCGTTTCGGGCGTTTCGCTCGCCACAATGAGCGCCCGGACTACCGTTTTTCCGTCTCGTCTGGCGACGGGTTCAACACTTACTGCTTTCACGCTTCGTTCTCCTTTCCGCTTACAATATTCTCCTTGTCAATCTCATCATGCAGATACGCAGCAAGAGCGTTAAGATCGTTATCGCACGCCACGACAATGTAGCAGTTATCGCGCCCCTGCACAATGAGCTGGTTCAGAGCGTCTTTGATTGCGCGGACAACTGCCGCCGCCTGCGCAGTAGACTTGATTTTATCCATGATGCACCGCACCTCCCGTTATGTGCCGATTGCGATCCAGTGTACCTCGCGGCTGCCCGACCCCGAACCACCTGACATACATACCTGAAAGTTGCTGCCGGTGATAGCCTGCGTTTTAAGGGCGTTTACACCGTAGGCGCTGGATCCGTTAGCCGCGTCGCCATACGACACGATGACAACAGGCGTAGACGAAAAGCTCGACGCGCCTGAGCCGCTTGAGTAGGAAACAGAGGCCCATGAAACCCCCGTAACGTATGTTGTGCCCCATGCGCACTTGAACGGCAGTAGTGCCAAATCAATCTGTCCCGATGTGATGTCATTGCCGCTGTGCGAGTGTGATGTTGCCGCCGCGCCTATGTTGGCAGGTGTGATGCCCAGATTGCTTCTGGCTTCTTCGGCGGTACTTGACCCCGTACCACCCTTTGCAAGCGGGAGGATGCCATTGGAGAAGCCGAGCGCCGTCAGCAGGTTCGTAAGCGTCACATAGCCCGCTGTCTTTCCGTCTGCATCCATGAAGGGGATTCTGTCTCCCGCAACGGGCGTGACGGCGGAAAGCGCGTTAATCAGATTGTACAGCGCGGCGGCGGCAGTCGTTCCGCCTGTTCCGCCACGGCTGATGGGAATCGTCCCGTTGAGCTTGGTAGCACCGTGGTAGATGTCCCAGTCACCGTTGATTTGCACAGCGCGCTGTCTCGTGCCCTGCATACCGACACTGACGTTCAGCCCGCCGTCCATGCAGAAAATAACATGGTCGGAAGTTAGTGCAGTAACGGTCGTTTGAGAGTAGCTGCCAGATTGATTTTGCAGACCGTCGATTGCCGTAACCCGTACCTGATAGCCACTCGTGCCGCCGATACTGCCGCCGATGACGGTTGCGGATCCGTTGGTGATAGCTTGCGCGGTGCTCCATGTATCGGACCCGGCAGGAGCATACTGTGCTTGGAGCGTTACAAGACTGTTTTTGCCGTTTACGCTTGCGATTGTCACGCTTGCGTTTACGCTGATGTATGCGCCTGTGTCGCTTGGTGTGCCGTTGCTGGTGCATCGGTACGCCGCAAGAGACGCGAAAATCGGGGAAAAGTAGTCGTAGACGGTGATCGTTTTGTCCGTTGCTGATGCTGCATTGCCGTAGGCGTTCGTAATTTTTGCCTTACACGTCAGCATCCCGGTTTCCATCAGCGCATTCGTCGTAAAGGTTGTTTCACTTTGCGAACTTTTCTGCTGAGAACCGCAGGAAAGCAGGATGTTCTTGTAGGACGAGCCGCTGCCCGGAGAACTGCCGCTTAGTGTCAGCTTGGCAGTGCTGTACCCTTTTACATATACGTCCCAGTTTGACGGGACAGTTGCGGGTTGTACCAGAGCAACTGACAGCGTACCCGCGGTCGGCACAATGCTCGCAGGGTCAACCGTGATGGTGAATGAATAGACTTCTGTGCCCACGCAGGATGAGTAGCTGTCATCCGTGTACGTTTCGAGCTGTGCATACGCCGTACCGGTCGGCCAGCTCGTCAGTATGCTCATCGACGTGTAGCTTATTCCTGCATCCAGATACTGCGTTTGCGCGTGAGTGCTGTCTCGACTCCAGCGCACGATGTGGCAATAGCTGTCCTCATAAGCGTTCAGAGTCAGTCCGATTGCGTTGCCCTGCGCGATGGAGGACGCGCTGAGGTAGCCGGTAGACTTGGAAGCGGCGGAGTAGTTGATGGTGATGGTGATTGTACAGCCAGTGCGGACGTTTAGGACGTTGCTCGTGCTGCTACCGCCGCCCCACACCGTAAAGGTGATACTGCCGCCCGTGAAATTGAGAAGCGCGGAACTGACGCTGTACGCGACTTGCGTCTGCGAACCTGCGCTGTCAAGGTCGAGGCTGACCTCAAAGTAGTTTGTCGAGAACCCGGCCGTTGTCTGTGAATAAACCGTGATGTCGGAGAACGACACGACCACACTTTGAATTGAACTGCCCGCGCCGGGGAGACTGCCGCTGCTCTGGTAAAAAGAAGCGGTTACAGTATTTCCGCGTTTTCGGTAGGAGTTGGTCGGGGAAATACTGCTCGATGAAAAGACCACTGACGGCATAGTTCTTTGTCCTCCTTAGCTTTCCGCGCTTACATAGCGCAAGGAAAGACCGTTGGATGTTTTTGCCCATACGAACGTGTTCTTGCCCTGCGCGCCGATAGCGAGGCTGTTTGTGATTTGCGCGTCGGTGATATACAGCTTTTTGTTGCTGATGTACGCAACCTCTGTTGCAACCGAGCCGCTGTACTGCCTGAATGAGAGCCGTTCGTTTGTCAGCAGGGTACGGAAAGCACTGTTGGACTTGCCGATTTCCACGCCGTCGTTGCTTGCGCGAATCAGTGTAGAGTACTTAGTGTCTACGCTACCCGCGGCGTTCTGCGCAGTCGCTTCAAATTCCGCTTGCAAGGATTCTGCTGTTTGCTTTAACGTACTGTTGAAGGTTTTAAGCAATGAGTCGTACTGATTCGTGACGTAGGTTGACGATGCCTTGCTCTCGATGGAATCCTGCAAAACAGAAAAAGTAGTGTTGACGGAAATAAGCTGTTCAAGGATTTGTGGGATGTTCATGTCCTGTACAGACTGCCATTCCGTCCCGTTATATCGGTACAGTTTGTAGTTGTCGTCTGTATCAATCCAGAGATCCTGCTCCTTTGCGTCGGTGGGCGGGGTGCCCTGATAGTAGGTTTTTGCACCTGCCTCGCCGTCCTCTACCAGCTTTATCGGGGCTGCCCAGACGGAGACGGATACGGTTGCCGTTCGCGCCACAGCTTGGGATTGGATGACCCAGCATGGGTTGCCGTCCGCGTCGGGCAAAGATTGTGTCCAGCCGTCCAATGTACCTGTCAGGGATGCGGTGGCGAAGGTGTACAGAAGTGCGCTGGCAGGTACGTCCGGGGCACTTTCTGCTCTTTTGTACAGATGAACGACGGCGGAATTGTAGCCGTTCGTGCCGTCTGTACCGTTCTTACCGTCCGTCCCGTCTTTGCCCGGTTTTCCGTCCGCACCGTTTGTGCCGTTTTCCACCAACTTAGTGGCGGTAGTCCATGCAGAGGCGGGAATGGCGATGGACGCTTCTTTGGAAATGGCGGCGGCGCATGTGGTGTAACATGCGTTTTCGCCATCTGGGACGGTTCGGCTCCAGCCGCCCATGTCTCCCGCCAGTTCGCCGGTTGCAAAGGTGTATGTTATTACAGCGGTGGGAGGTTCAGGGGTGGAGGCGAGGCGCTGATAGAGCGTGATGACTGCCTGATTATAGCCATTTGTGCCGTCCTTACCGTTTGTGCCATCCTTGCCATTTGTCCCGTCTTTGCCCGGTTTTCCGTCTGCACCCTTTGCGCCAGTGTTGACCTTGCACCAGTTGATGCGAAGAGTCACGACAACAGGGGAGGTAACGTTCACGCTGAGTACTCCGTTGAGGGAATCTGCGTTGCCCAACGTTACGCCATCGGCTACGGTGATTGTGATGGGGACTTCTTTGCTTTCCAGCGCCGTGCCGATGGTAACGGTCATACCTTCTGGAGCACCCGTCACGCTTGCAACGGTCGGCGCGACGGAGGCTTTGCCCGTGTATGCCGCGACGTTGCTCGTGAACATCTTTTCACCTGTTACCGTTCCGTCTGCCGCCGCAGGGAAAGCAATGCTTGTGGCAGTCAGCATCACGCCGGAGTATTCGTCCTGTTGGTTAATGTGCAGACCGTTGAAATCAAGGGCGGTAGACCATGACTTGCCGCCGTCCTTTGTGAAGCCAATACCAAGGTTTGTTCCGTCGAATGCACCGATGCGGATCTGCCGCTGGTCACTGGTCGGGTCAATGAGGTAGATGTTGTCATTGTTCCAGTAGAAATCTCGTGACCCGCTGATTTTGACGAGCTGCGCGTTCAGTGTGCCAGTCGTAATGTTATCACCGTTGATGACCGTTTTGCCGCTGGTAGCGAGGTCAACCGATGTGATTGCGCCCTCAACCGTTACATCGCCAGTTAGGCGATACTTTTGTTCAACTGCGTCGAAGTAGATGCAGTCTTGCCATGCGCCGTCGTGGTAACGCTGCATGGAGAAGGTCGTTGCATTGGCAATCAAACGGGCAGCGGCCGCGCCATCGTGCAGCAGCTCACTGACGAAGCCCTCCTTGCGATTGATGCGGTTGCCGAAGTAACTTTTTCCCGTGCTGACATAGCGCTTTGCTTGTAGCTCTGCGGCGCTGACATACGGTACTTCGTCCTCATCGTCATCAGCGACGCCGTTTTGCAGGTCGCAGACAAAAGAAGGATTGCATCGAATGCTGATTGACGCGGCAATCAGAAGAATAGTTTCACCCTTTCGCGTGACGGAAAAGGTGTCTCCTACTTCAAGTAGCGGGTCGAGATATGTGCCCGAAAGTTCGTAGGGGATAAAACTGCGCCCGATTAGTCCTGTTTTGGAAGCGAGAACGATAACGCTGCCTTGCAGAGCGCTTTCGTCGGAAAGTGTAAGTACGCCGTTTGAAAGAGCACCGTCTGATACGAACAGTACCCCGCTCTTGAGCGAATAGCTCGCGCCTATTCTCTCCACCATTTCCTGTGTAGCATATTCGCACCCCGCCGCCAGCTCGATACCACTGTCATTGCCGTAGGTAAACTGGTTGTCCGCTGAATCTGTCAGCGTAATACGCGATATGCTTTTCTTGCCGGTTGAAAGAGGGGTGTACTGCATGTACGCTGTGCCGAGTGCCTGTATAGGTGAATCGGTGTCTGGGTACTGTACAAGCCTGAGTTCGCCCTTCTCTGTCATAACGAAGCTGCCGCCGTGCGCCGCGGCAATCATGGAAAGAATTTCCGACATAAGCACATCCTCGTTAGGATATGCGACTTTGTAGTCCCCGCCTGTTTTGATGACCGTGCGCGAGTCAACGGTTACACCCATAAGACTGACAATCTCGTTGAAAACGTCTGCCATAGCCACGGGCCAGACGGTATACTGCGTTTTATCGAGGTAGGTACGTCCGGCCAGCATCATGCCGTCGCGGCAGGTCAGCGTTACCAGACTGCCGGAGGTAGAACGCCGGGAAACCCAGTATTTGCCCTGCTTTACCCAGTCTGTGACCGTATTTCCATTCCGGCTTTTCAGCCTGCAAAACGCCTGTACGCAAGCCGCTTTCGGGATGGTTTCGTTTGCGTGCGGACGCACGGCGATGGTCAGCGAACCTGTGCAGCAGCGCCCGATACACGGCTCCTGCATGAGGGGTTTTTCGATGATGGGCGTTCCCTGAATGTCGGATTCTCGATACTCGCTGCCGCCAATCAGAAAACGGTACTCTGTGACGTGCGGGACGGCGAATACCGCCGCCCAGTTGTCAGGGCGGCTTTGCATTATACCGTCGCCTCCTTAACGCTGATAAGCGTGAAGGATATATCGTCCAACTTGATACCCTCATCAGTAAACCGCTCAATCGCCGCTGTGATCGAGGTGTTGTAAAACAGGCGGGTGCATACCCCGTCCAGAAGGTCGGGGTATTGCACCGATACGCCATCGTCACCGCCTTGCAAGTCGGCTTCAAGCTGCTGCGCCGTTTCAAACGGCATAGGCCCCAGCTTTAGCGTCAGCTTGCGCTGATGAGACTTTACGTTGGGGTGCATCACGTCTCCAGCGTCACGTCCCGCATCCTCATCGTTGGTGTTCTCACGCGCCCAGCCCAGCCCGGTTTTAGCTTTGACATATGGGGCGTAGTCATGCCCGTTGATTTTGAAAACGCCTTTTGCAGACATGCTCATGCACCTCCATAACTTCTAATCTGCGATCTTTGCAGATAATTCAGAGCTTTCATCAGGCTTTCGCCGTCAATCGTCAGGTTCTTGCCGCGCAGAACATCAATCAGTTCGCGCAGAAGGTCGCGCTGGTCGGACATGGTTTCGTCAAAGTTTGTCGTGAACGCCGTAATGGGGTCGGAATCGCCCACAGACGGGCTTTCAGCGGCTACCCTTGTCTTATACGGGATTACCGTTCCAGCCGCCACAGCAGGCGCGTAGAAGCCGCCAGCGGCGGTCAGCATAGAGGCAATTTGCATGAAGGTTGCGGCAATATCGGAAAGCCGGCTCGCAACTCTATCCATGCCGGATACAACTGCGTTGCTTGTCATCTCAACGTCCGGGGCGCTGATGCTGGAATCGGCGATAGAGCTTGCAAGGTTGCCCATTGTCTTGAAAACCGCATCTTCTTCGTTCACGATGCCATCATTCAGACCTTCCATCATGAAGCCGCCGATGGATTTGAAAACCTTCGACGGGGACGCAATGCCCAGTGTGCTTTTGACGCTGTTCACGAGACTCTTGAACTTGTTGACGACGCGGCTCTTGAAGTCGCTCCAAAGTCCAGTGATACCGCCCTCTGTACCGTTAGTGATACCTTCACCGACGCCGCTCCAGTCAACCTGCTTCGCTTCGTCGCGTGTGCCGGTAAACCAACCGATAACGGTGTTTTTGATGTTCTGCCATGCGGTATCCGCAGTAGACTTCACGCCGTCCCATGTGTTGGAAAGAAACTCCGTCGTGTTAGTCCATGCGGTTTCTGCGCCGGACTTTATGTTGTCCCATGTATCGGAAATGGTTTGTTTAACGTTGTCCCACGTTTCCGTTGCGCGTTTGGAGAGGTCGTCCCATACGCCGGAAACCGTTCCTTTGATGCCCTCCCAGATTTCCGATGCCGACCCCTGCAAGCCGGTCCACACGTCAGAAATCGTGGCTTTAACATCGTTCCATTTTTCGGTTGCGGCATCTTTCAGATTGTTCCATGTGTCAGAAATAGTAGTCTTAACACTGCTCCATACGTCCGTCGCGGTTCCTTTCAGGTCGTTCCATACACTGGAAACAGTGGTTTTAATGTCCTTCCACTTTTCACTTGCGGCATCTTTCAAGTTATTCCATGCGTCGGAAACAGTAGTTTTGATGCCCTCCCATGTTTCAGACGCACTTTTGGAAAGTCCATCCCAAATGCCGGAGACGGTATCCTTGATACCCTCCCATGCCGTGGAAGCCGCGCCTTTGATGTCCTCCCATAGACCGCTGAAAAATCCGGCAAAGTCTGCGACGATTCCTTCAACCCAGTCGAGAATGGCTTTCCAGCCCTCTGTCAGTCCGCCCAGCAGGCCATCAATGATGAAGCCGCCCTGTTCCTTCATAACGGTGGAAGGGGAGGCTATGCCGAACGCTGCTTTGAAGCCGTCAATGAAGGGCTTGAAGATGTTATCGTAAATCCATGTACCGATGTCGAGAATCGCGTTCAGAATACCGGCCAGTAGACCGGCAATGATGTTTCCGCCGTACTCGTCGAAATATTCACCGAAATACGTCTTTACATCTTCCCACGCCTGCTTGATGCCATCCCAGATATTAGACGCGAGAGAGGCAATCAGCGCCGTAGCGCCGCCGATAGCCGCGCCCAGCAGCTCAAACATGCGGGAGACGAGACCTTCCCAGTCAATCGACTCGTAATAGCCCGTCACGGCATTGTAGAGTGCAGTGCCGAGTTCTGTCCACTCAATCCCCTCAATGAATCCGATAGCGGCATCCATTGCAGATTTGGTGAAGTTGGAAATGAACGTGCCCCAGTCGGTGAGCCACTGCTCGATGTCGAGACCGTTTACAATGCCCGCAAACTGCTTGCCGAGATCCTCCCACTTCACAGAGGCCAAAACGGTATTTGCAAGCGTGAACGCACTCGATACGAACGTGTTCAGCGATGTCGTGATGCTTGCAATCATCCCCGCAACGTCGAGGCCGTTGACAATATCGCCGATTTTCTTACCCACGTCTGCCCACTGAATGGACTGCATGAAGCTGGTGATTGCGTTGAAAACGCCCTTGATGCTTGCGTTGACGGAGGTAACGAGGCCGCTCCAGTTGATGGTGTTAAACCAGCTTTGCACACCTGTTCCAATCGACGCGCCCATCTGCTGCCAGTTGATGGTCGTGACAAAGCCCTCGATGGCGTTAATCAGCGCGTTCCATTTGTTGGCGAACGTCGCGCCGATGGTCGCCCAGTCGGTGTTTTCAAAGACGCTGTTCAGCCCCGCAGCCAACCCTGCGCCCAGTGTAGCCCAGTCAAACGTGCTGAGGAAGGTGTTGAGCGTACTGAACACAAGGTTCAAGCCATCAGAAATCAGCTTACCGAGGTTTGCCCAGTCGAAGCCGGACACGAGGCCGTTCAGGATAAGGGCAATTCGGTTTGCCCATTCTACGGCAAGCGGCTGTACTGTCACAATCCAGTCATCAACTGCGGTCACGATGCTGTTCAAACCGCCAGCGACGATTTCGCCGATGCCCTCCCAGTCACCCGCTTCAAAGGCAGTTTTGAGGGAGGTGAAAAAGTTCTGCACGGATTCAGGAAGCAGACTTTCAATAGGCACATCTTCGTACAGGTCGCCCGCGCTGCTCCCGCCGCCCCCTCCGCCTCCAGAATTGGTGGAGGAAGCCTTGTTCAGTTCATCAAAGCCGTAGACCTCATTTTTCAGTTCCTTCGCTGCTCCTGCCGCACCGCCGAGGCTTTTGGCATACTCGTCGGTTTGTTTTTTGGCGACCGTGACCGTGCCTTTGCCAGACAACAGAGCGAAGAAAGCGTTCAGATAGGAGATTGCCCTTGAAATCCAGCTGATAATTGTAGAAATCGCGGGTGCGACGGCGTTTACCAGATTGCCGAAGGTAACGGCCAAATTGGCGGACAGCCCTTTCACAGCGTTCTTCATGCTCGACATAGAAGCGTTAAATGCCGAGGAATACTGCGCGAGGGAACTCACACATGCCTTGATAGACTGAATGGTACCCGAAATGAACGTGCTCTTGATGCTCGAAAGCAGGATGGTTTTCAGACTTGTCAGGGACTTCACGAGTCCCTGAACGCTGAGCACGCCATCTTTTGTCTTACTGAAAAACTTTTTCAGCCCGTTCGCCGCTGCTTTTGCGCCGGTAAATACGCCCTTAAAGACCATTTTCGCCAGTGCCGCATTCATGCGCAGAGCGGTAGAAGCCGCGCTTTTCAGTACGTTTCCAAACTTCTGCATAGCACTACCTGCGGTGCTTGCATCTTTGGGCTTTTGCCGAAGTTCGGAGTCAACACGTCTGAGGGAGGCTTCGGAGTTTGCGGCAGGGTCAGAAATCACATCAAACCCTGCGGCAGTTTGCTCGTAGCCCGCGAGCTGTGCCTGCATATTCCGCAGCGCACTGGACATTTCCTGATACTGTGTTGTATCCGCACCGCTTACATAAGCTGTGCCGTTTGCCTGCATGGACTGCATAGAGCGTTCATAAGATTCCAGCGCGTATTCTGCGTTCTGAATCTGGATTTCAAGACGCTGCCACTCGCGGGAAGTCTTGCTGGTTCCCATCTGCTCCATTACGTCGCGGCGGTCATACAGCCTGAAAAGCGCCTGTTCGGCTTTTTGTGCGGAAACCGCAAGCTGCTCATACTCAGACGTTGTGACTTGCTGACTGCCCAGCCTTTGCAATTCTGCTTCCAGCTGTGTAGCACTGTCCCTCGCCTTATCCACGTTGACTTGGAAGCGCACCATCTGAGCATCCGTCTTGATGCCCATCCGTTCGCTGTCAGCAAGACGTTGGAGCTGATTGCCCAGCGACGTACAGGAACGTTCTGCCGCGCTCATGCTCTTTCCGAAATCGGATGAAGATACCGCGCTGGACAGCCGTGAGTTCAGCGTTTCAGCACTTTGCGCGGCGGCGTTAATCGAGCTTCCTGCCTGCTGACAGGCAGAAAAAAGCGGCTGCATACCATTTGCAGCCGCACGCCCGGACTGGTTAATCGCCTGCGTTACTCCTCGGATGGCTTGTTGCATCCTCTGAGATCCGCGTTCAAAGCCGGTATTGTCCAGCCCGGTATCAATGATAATAGAGCCGTCTGCGCCGTTTGCCATTAAGTTTCACCTTCTTCCGGGAGAGAATCAAACATGGATTGCAGGGTGTCCTCCGCCTTTTGCGGGGCGGGTTTTTCTTCGATACGGCAAAGATTGATGTTGGAGCGATAAAACTCCTGCTCGTATTTTTCCAGCTTCTTTCCCCGCGCTTTCTTCTGTCGGATGGTCAGAACGAAGCCAAACAGCCCGTCGTGGTCTACGGACTGGTAGTAGCCGAGGAATGTCCACCAATGCAGGTAGGGTAGAGCACGGACTTCCGTTCCCGCCGCTTTATTGACGGCGGGGAAAATCAGTTGTTCGTCCTTGTCCCAGTTGATTGTCTTGGGTGCGGGCGTATCCTCTCGCGTCCCGCAGTCGATAAACGCGGTTGCGGCAGCGTATGCCTGTTCATAGTGCTTGCTTGGGATCTTATCAAAATCCGTAAACAGGCGTCTCAAACAGACGTACACCTTTTCGCTGTCAGAAAGATTTGAGTCGTTATAGGCGGAGAATATTTGCAGGATGTTACGATAGTCCGTGCGGATTCTGTATGCTGTGCCGCATACGTCAAGGCTTGTCGGCAGTTGCCCCAGCATCCGGCGTCACATCCTTTTCGAGGTCAGCCAGATACTTTTTGACACGCTCCTGCGACAGCTTCGTTTCCGTCTCAATGGCCTGAGCGATAACCTGACCGAGAACGGTCAGCACGTTCTCAACGTAGAAAACGCCGTTGACAGACGAGAACGGATGCCGAGTTGCAAACAGCGCGTCTGCGTCATCCATGTCGAACAGCGCGTTAATGCGCTGCTTAACAACGGTTTCAACCTGTTGCAGTTTTTCCCAGTTATCGTCGAACTCCGACGTGCCGTCATTTTTAATGTCCATATCGGACAGCGGCTTAATGATGGAATCAAAATCGTCCATCAGCGCCTTATAGCGGTCGTAGATGGACACGTCACCGGGACGGATGTGCAGCTTGCAAATGACTTTTCCATAAGGGTTGACGAGGGTAATCTCTTTCGTACCGTCGTCCAGCGTGAAAACGTTCTGGTTCGTGTTTGTCTGCGGGAGCTTCGTTTTGTTCGCCATATCGTGTTTACCTCCTACAAAATGCGGCGAGGCTCCGCGTGTAGCTTTGCCCCGCCGCTCTCATCCCTTCACGCGCCGCTCATCAGGAACCGGCGGTGAAGTTGGTGATGGTGGCCTCGTTGGTTTTCATATCGTACACGATCTTCTTCTTCGTAGCCGGGCCAACGGGCGTAATCGTAACGGGAATCGCATAGCCCGCCGTGTCGCCGCCAGTAGACTGAGGCACGAACCACGCCTGACGGACGTAGCAGTAGCCGGTCATCTTCTGCGTCTTGCGGTTTGCGGTCTGGAAATATGCCTCGGCAAAGTAACCCATCAGGTCGCCTTCGCCGTAGAGTTCCTCCAGCGCCACCTCGCGCAGGTGGTCGTACATCTTACGGGAGGGGTCGATGTAGTAGGGGTCGAGACCAATTTCAGGCGTATAACCGGAGTGCTTGAAGTTGGTTTCGCCCAGCACATTCTGACTGGTCTCGGTATCGGGATTCAGCTCCTTGGAGAGGTCATCGTTGTCCTTGCCCAGCGCCTCCCAGCCGCTCGTAGCTGCGGTGTAATCAACAACGAGAATGTCGCCGTCCGCGGGGTCGCCGGTGATGGACAAGCCATAGGCGGTGCTGATGTCGCTGACAACGTTGCCGTTCAGCGTCCAGTTCGAGCCATCGTAGAGGAAGGTGTACTCGCCGGATACGTCGCTGACCGACGTGCCGAAGGTGGCGGCAGTAACCGTGCAGTCGGTAACGCCCGAACTATCGCCGATGGAGACGCTGGCCTTTTCCTCGATGTCTTGCCCCGTCCAAGAGCCAAAATACATACCGCGGTTACGTTCAAGTTTTGCCATTTTCTTATCCCCTTTCACGGAAATGATGGTTAGGTCGGACGCGCTGAAAAACGCGCCGTCATTGAGATACAAAGTCCCTTTTCTGATTCGTCCGGCGTCGGAGGAGAAGAAAAGGGAACCGCTTATTAGTCGCGCATACACTTAATCAGCTCCCTTGTTCTTAGCGTCTGCGATAAGTCAGCTTGATTTGAATCTGGTATTTTGCGCTGCTTGCACCGGGCGCGGAGACGTACTGTGTCAGCGTGGGGACAACTGACAGTACGCGCCCCTCATTCACGCAAGGGAGATTGCGGGAAGAGTTTTGGTTGATAATCCAGTCAATTACGTCCTGATAGAAGCCATAATTGGCAATGTTCTGTGCTTCTGCCGCTCCGAACACTTCTTTCGACGCAAAGATGAAATTCAAGGTCTGAATATCGTTCGGAACGTGCTCGCCAAGCACATTTTCATGGTAATTCACGGTAGACGGAACCGCATACAGCGCGTACTCCGTCGCTTCTTCGGCCAGATAGTCAACCCTGAAATGGTTAGCCTTTGACAGTGCCGGACATTGGCGAAACCACTTGCGGAGGTGTTCTACGTTATTTACCGTTGGCAACGTTTCTCGCCTCCTCCAAAATGTCCTGCATGTGGTCGGCTTTCATGCGCTCAAACCAGAACGCACCCGCCAGCGGATTAGAATCCATTCGGAAGGTCAGCGCCCTGCCGGTCAGGTGCTTCTCCTGTCCGGGCGGCGAAAAGAACCGTGTAGGCGTTCCCGTATCGTCCTCGAACACGGGGATGTTCGGCCCCATGACCTCCCCGTAATACAGGTATCTGGCATACGGCGTTGCATATATGACCTGTCCTCCGCCCGGAGGAGAAGCCGCAAACGGACTTCGCGCCAGTGTGCCTGTTTCCCACGGGCAGTACGGCATACAGTAGGAAATGACCGCATTGTCGATAGCGGTCTGCACCCGCCCACCCGTTTCAAGGTTTTTGGCGCGCAGAAGGTCGCCGTCGCCGTTCCATTGAAAGGCCGCTTTAATGGTCACACTCAAGTCCCCACCACCTTCCAATGCGGGGCGTTGGGTGCCCGTCGATTGTCCGTGACCGCGAGAATCGTTACACCGTGCAGTGCTTTGATTTGTGCGGGTAGCGTCAGCATGTCCGTGTACGCTCCCTTTACCATCAGGTCGCCCTCATTCAGGGTATATAGCCCCGCCACGTCCGCAGAATTGCGCCAGTACACCGGGTCAACGTAGCTTTTGCCCCCGGCATCAGCTTTCAGTGGTATGCGAATAGTGTATTGGCTTGCGGCTTTCAGACCGTTCGCGTCTACCGTGGACTTTTCGCCGCCGTACCACGATACGCCGTGAATCACGGTCGGGACGTACACCGTCGCATCGAGGGTTTGATCGAGCTTTGCGTTGAAAACGGTAATCGTATCATTGCACAGCTTCATCCTCTCACCCCGCGATACAAAAGTGGTACGCCGTCGTCATCCCGTTCGCCGTACAGATACTCGCCTACCAGCTTGTTCATTTGCCGACGCGCTTCATCAGCGTTCAGAGTATTGCCGTAGGATTCTGAATAGCCGTCCGTGTTAAAAGAGGTGACGGCGGGATTGGTGGCTTGCGCTTCCACGCCCACAGCTTCCTCCAGAGCAATTAGCGCAAACGCACAGAGCTTGACCGCATCCGGTACAGTCTGCATGTTCTGTACGCGGGAGTCGGTCAGGTAGTCTATGCGTTTGCGGCTTTTCAGCTCCATCGGAGGATAGGCGGCGGGCGCAAGTGCGCCACCGTATGCCTTGTACTCGTCATACGTCAGGTATTGCGCGTGCGCCATTCAGACCGCCCTCCTTTCATCCCTGCGGCGATTAGCCGAGGGAGATAATGCGGGCAATGGGAATGGTCTTGGGGTCGATGTACGTCTTGGTAGTACCCGCAGAGGATACCAGCTCCCAGTTCGCGCCCTTCGCCAGCTCCGCGTCCGTGGGGGAAGCAGAAGCCATAGAGGCCTTGGTGAAGGAAATACCGTAGGGCGCCCAGCACTTGCGCTGACGGCTGTACAGCAGATCCTGACCGCCCTTGACAGCAGGGTTGCGGTCCATTTCATAGGGGGTCTTAGCGCCGCAGTCGGTATACTCGATGGCACCGTCACCCAGTACATAGGAAATGTAGTGGGTGGCCTCGACCACATAGGCGTCCGCCGCAACGTTGGCAGGGTAGAAATCGCCCTTCTTCACGTCCGCAAGGTTGATCTGGCCAGTGGTCGCATCGGAAGCAACTACCTTGACCGCACCCGTAGTGCTGGCGGTGGCGGCATCGTAGCCGTGCTCAACGGGCATGGAGTCATCCACCAGCACCAGACGACCGTTCAGCGTCGCAAGGCCGATGTCGCGCTGCATACCGTCCGCATCGTTGTACTTGAGGTAGGTCAGCAGTTTCAGGTTCTCCAGATTGGTTGCCACAACGCTGTGCATCAGCACAAGCGTAAACTTGCCCTTCTGGTCGCCGGAGGCCCGCTGGATGGCGGTGTTCATGGTCGTAGCATCCATGACGCCGGTCTTGCCGTCCGCATTCAGCAGGGCGGTCACGTCGTGCGTATGGGTCGTCACGAACTTCTTGCCCTGCGTGTCGGTCATGCTGAACACGCCTTTGAGGATAGCAACGAGGGTATCCTGATCGATTTCGTTCCAGTAGTCGTTGATTTGCTCAGCGACGTTCTCCATGAAGTCCTCGCCACCCGTAATGTCGTAGCTGAAATCCAGCTCCGCCCACGCATTGGCGCGACCGACGACCACACGGGACTGCATAAAGGTCTCCGTGCTGGAGGGGGTGATGTCGGTGTTGCCGTCGTAGTTCATGGGGACAGAGCCGGAAATCAGACCCTTGAGGGGCGTGCTGATGTAGTTGCCGCCTACTTCGTCGCGCATGGAGGAGGCCAGCTCAGGGCGACTGCGGATAGCGCGGGACTTGAGCAGTTCCGTCTTGCGGGGGTTGGGGATGCGGTCGATGTATTTCTGGAATACTTCACCGTTGAAAAACTTGGCGTTAAACTTGCCAGCCATGATTCATCTTCCTTTCTTCGTTCAGGTTTGCGCCGGTCACTCATCAAAGGCAATCGGCGCGTCGGGGTTTTCGTTGTGTCGCATCATGAGCTCCGACAGGGAATACTTTTTGCCGGGAGCGGGCTTGCCGCCGCTGGGCAGTACCACAGTCGGCTTTCCCTTTGGTGCTCCTTCCGGCTCTTTCTCCGCCGCAAACGCGCCGGGGTCATCCGCCTTATACTTGGTTACGAAATCCTCGTAGCCCAGCAGACTTTCACCGTCTACCTTGAAGTCCTTGCCGATAGCCTCCTGCAAGAACGCCTTTTTTGCCGAAGCAGACGAAAACTGCAAGCTGTTTGCGCGCTCGCGCACCATGTACTCGTAGGCTTGGCGCGTCAGCTTGTTTTCGTAGTCGGTCTTATCGGTGTTGTACTTGGTCTGGAGGTCGGCGAGGGACTGCTGAACGGCGCCGAGCTTGCCCGCGTCAGCCTGCGCCGCCGTAAGCTGTTCACGAAGGGAGGTCAGGTCGCCGTCGCGGGAGGTGATTTGCCCCTGCAATTCCGTTACCTGCCCCTTGAGGCCGTTCACCGTGTCGTCGTACTTGCTTTTGGAGACGTACCCGCCATCTGCAAGATTGACGATGTTCATTTTCTGTTCCCTGACAGCAGCTTCAAACTGCTCGAAGGTCAAGGGACCATTGGAGAAAAGAGCCTTGAGAAATTCCATGTGTTACCTCCTGCCGCCGTAGATTTGGCTTATATATCCGCGGCCACTCCGCGGGCGCGGCGCCCATGCAGTTATGTCCCGGCATGGTAGGGTGATATATTAAAAGCCCACCGAAACCCGGTGAGCTTTCAATAGCTTTGAAATTAGAGTTTAACCATTTTGAAGCCCTCTACGCTCATGCGCTGCTTGCGCATGGGCAGACCGGACAGCTTCGCAACCTGTTCATACTTTGCGGCGACTGCGTTGATGCGCATTTGGCACTCGCGCCGCAAGGTATCGTCCCCGGCAATGCGGGCGGCATTCGCCGTGTCCTTATACCGCCGCACCCGCGTTTCCATCTTGCGCATAAGCTGCTGTGCCTGATAGGTGGTGTAATGCTTGCCGTCGATGTCGCACCCCGCGTTGTTCTTCTCCGCCCATTCGTGGAGCTGTGCAGGGTCGTAGCGGGGTTTGGCATACCGGGAGTCGAATGGCAGGGCAAAATGCCCGCAGTTCCACTCAGCGATAGGGCGCTTAAAGCCCGCGTAAACGTTGCCGTCGATGTCGGTGCAGGAAAGTCCGGCTTGCATCCTGTCAAACTCAGCTTTGGGGAAAATACGTCCCTGAACTGGTTCGTGGTCGGGGGCGCTGTGCATGTGCGCAGATATTTCCACCTCGCGGTATTCCAGCGCCTCGCCGATGGCATTTGCGCCGTGCTGAGTGATCTGCTTTACGCCGTCAACCACGTTCTGCCGCACGGCGGTATCCAGCCGCCTGTGATAACCGCTTGCGTACTGCACCTGCAAGCCGTTATACCCGATTTCCCTCACAATCTCCCGTGTAGCTGTTTGGTAATCCATCAGCCCTGTGCTTACCGCCAATATGCCCCGGTCAACCGCCCTGCGGTACGGCGCTGCAATCGCCGTCGTGTTGGACAGGTTTTGCGCCGTCTGCGCCGTCTGCCGGGACACGTTCTGCGCGAACTGCACAAGCCGCTGCCGCACGGCGGCGGAGGGCTGTGCGCCTGCTGTGAACGCCTGTGTGAAACGCGGGTCACTGTATGTCTGCTGCATAGCCGCATTGAACACCGCCTGAATGTCCTGCGCATTCAGACGGGTGACGGTCACCAGCCGCTCGGTAATCTCGCGCACATCGGAAGTCATGTCGGCCATAATGACAAGGCGATTGATGTTGGCTTGACTCAGCCTGCCAATCTTCTTGATCTGCTCGGCAATCTTGCGAATGTAGAAGCTGTTCACCTCATCGAAACGCGATTGCAGGCGTCCGAGCACTCTTTCCAGCGCTTCATTCGATAGCATGGGATTTCACCCCTTATTCGCCGTCGTCGGGCGCAGAAGCCCCCGTAGCGCCACTCTGTGCGGTCAGCAGCGCGTCCATAGACTGCGAAAGCTGTTCCTGCTGCACCTTTTGAAGGGCGCGTTCGGCTTGCGCTTCGGTTTCACCGAAATACCACATGCGGAACTCTGTCTTGCTCATAAGCCCCTGCGACATAAGCTCCAGCCGTTCGCCGAGCTGCTGGGATGCGTCGGTGATGATGCTGTCATCCCATTCAAAGGACAAGTCGTAGTCGCCAGCCGGGGCGAGGTCGTACATGGTGGCGTACTTGTCCATTGCCCGCACCACGTCCCGCAGACAGTGCTCAAGCGCCCGCTGGTTGTCGGCAATGGTGGCGTATGTGCGCTGCTTGACGATGCGCAGCTCCGTAGCCGTCCGCGCTTCCTGATTCGCGTCGGACAGCGTGCCTCTTGCAAGACCGCAGCTATCCTCGACGCGCATAAAAAGCTGATTCAGACCGTTAAACAGCGCGGAGTCGCGGATGGCAGGGGAGAACACCTGATAATGGTCATCGCCGAGGTCAACGCCGCGGAACAGGCGCTCGTTCAGTTGGGGCATTTCCTGCCGTCCGCGTCCGTTCATCTGCGGGCGCAGCACGGTCGGATCCACGTCGATAGCCAGCTCACTGCCCTCATACTCCCACAGAATGCGGGAATACTGCATGTCCGCCTCCCTGATGATGTTGACGGCTTTATTGAACACCGCCACGCCCATAGGCGCGTCAATGTCAACGTTATTCGCGTTGGCGGTTTTGAACCAGCCGAACATTTGCCCTTCCGTGTCCGTCAGCAGGGCTTCCGGCTCTGCTTCCGCCCACTGCGGCACGTCGGTCAGCGGGATTTCAACACCGATGGACTCCCGGTTATTGGAGCGAAAAGCCCTCTGCGTGATGGAAATACCCTTGTCCGTCACCGTGTGCCGCTCAAGGCGGGTGTACGTCGTTGTACCGTCCTGATAGGAATCGCGGAAAATCACGTCTTTCAGGTTGCCGTCATCGTCAAAGGCGATAGGGTACAGGCTCCACGCCGTAACGCAGTCGAAGTAGATGTGCCCGTCCTTGGGGTAGGGTTTGATGGTCATACCGCCCGCCGCGCATGCCTGTTCCAGCTTGGAGCGGAGGGACTGCATCAGCTTTCCGAACTCCGCTTTCAGGTACTCGGCGCGGGGACTGTCCTGCGCATTGCCGTTTTCGTCCGCCTTGCCGCTGATGTTCCACTTGACCTCCAAAAGCACCTGACGAGCGACCTCAGAACAAATCAGGGAGGGGAGGTTCAGGCTTTTCACCTTGCCGGGAGACAGCCACGGGGGCGAGTCGGTGTACATTTTATACCACAGGTCGAGGGCGTCAATCATTTCATTGGACAGCGGTGTGTCAATATGCTCAACCGCCGCCACGTCCTTAAAGGGGAACATCCGGTGTATCACCTGCCTTATAAACTGCCATAATCTCGAAAACAAAGGGTATCACCGCCTTTAATTGGCATAGAAAAACCGCCGCACTGAATCAGTGCAGCGGCTGAATGGGGTTATTCCTGTTCAACCAGCATGGGTTCAACCACAGCTTTGATGTATTCCGCCCGTCCCGCTTTGGGGAAGCGCTCGCCTGTGCGGTACATCCTGATCTGCGCCCGGTTAAGTCCCGTCGCCTTGCCGATGGTCGTATCGCGGATGCCGTAGTCGTTATACGCTTTCACCAGCAGACGCATGATTTCATAGCGGTCTCGCTGTTCTTCCTGCGTCTGCACGGGTCAGACGGTGGAAAGCCCTGCCTTGCTCAGGTACGCCAGCACACAGGGCAAGCGCTCGTTTTTGCAGGAGGCGACGATGGACGCGGCGCGGAGGTAATCGTCGTTCATAGTCTCCCGTGCCGGAAGCGTTTCCGCCGCCACTGTCTCCGGCTCCGCCGCTTGTGTAGCCGTTCCATACCCTCCCGTCCTGCGGATGGCTGGCAGCACTTCGGACGTGACCCAGCGCTTGAAACGCTTGGCGGCGGGGAGCTTACTGGACAGGATGAGACTGTACAGCCCGGACTCGTTGATAATGGTCATGTTGGGGTTCCCTTGAGTACCGCCCTGAATAGCACCCTGAATCAGGGCGCTATTCTTATCCTCGTCATCAACGTGAACGCTGATGGCGTTTCGCGGTTTTGCGTACCCTAACGCAGTCGCAACGTCGCGTCCAACAAACCACGGCATGTCCTCAATCATCAGGGAGCGGACAGCGCCGAACTCTTCATTGGCAAAGGTCTGCAATCCGTTCATTCGTCCACCGCTTTTCGGATGTTCTCCGTGCATTCGATAACTTCACGGAGGAGGGCATCGGAGATACGGTCGGCAGGGTTCATGCGGTCACACACGATGGACAGCGCTTCGTCGATGACGGCGATTTCGCGCAGGATGAGTTCGTACATTGAAATTTCCTCCTATCAGCTAAATATTATTGACTTTTGGCTGACAGGATGGTATGATGTAAATGAATTTCACACCATCCCGTACAGTCGGTGTGGTTGCGGGGATTCATTGCGGTAAGCGTTGTGATGTTAGCGGCATGTGCAACGCTTACTTTTTTATTTCGGCATAAAGCCGTTCGATTCCCATGCGCACGACAACAGATACCGGAACGTTGTAGTGCTGTGCAAGTTCTTTGAGGGCTTGCTCTGTTTCCTTGTCGATTCTTACCCTCAATTCCTTATCCTTGGGATTCTCAGCTTTAGGCCGCCCCACTCGTGGGCTCACCGTGTCACCTCCTCTGCGCCACGATGCTATTATAATTTATGTCGCTACAAAAATCAAGACCCTTTTTGAAAAACCGTAAATAAATTATTTTAACAAAAACCACTGCTAAAGTCAAATGTTTTTAGCTGGCGGCATGAAAAAAGGAGCGTGCTGTGCGCTCCTTGGGGATGTGTCAGACTGTGTGCTTATCCCTTCAACCGCTTATTGACCTTCAAGAAGCCGATGCCGCAGAGGATAGCCACAACGCCGGTTACACCGAAGGACAGACCAATGTCACCAAAGCCGATGGTGGAGGCGACCAGCGCCAGAACGCCGACAACGATTAACGCAATGCCAATGAACTTCATGACGTGTTCTCCTTACTGCACGTTGAAGTGAAGCGTGATAGCTGGCACTTCTGCAAAGGTCTTGTAGGTCTCGCCGTCGAACATGCGGAACGCGATTTCCAGCTCCTCGATTTCATCAAGGCTCTTTACTTCCGCGTCCTTTACGTTCAGCGTCAATTCCTGCTTGCTCTTCTTTCCCTTGGTGGTAGTAGACAGGATGCTTGCCGAAACATCCCAGCCGTTTACCGAAGGATTGACAGTATCAATGCCCACGTCACGACCGGAGTCGTTTACGACGACGATATTGATTTTTAGCCAAATATCATCACTGATACTGCTTTCCCGTATCGTGTAATCGCCGGTCATGTACACTGTTACGCCGTTCTGCTCAAACAGCACCGTCTTTTCTGCGGCCACAAGCTCCCGTTTGGTCAGCTCGTTCCGCGCCGCGTCCACGATGTCGTGAAGCTGCGCGTCGGTCATGGATGCGTAATTCAGACCCTCCGCAAGGCAAGAGCCGCACAGAAGCAGCAAAGCAAGAAGCACCGTGAGAAACTTTTTCATGGTGAGCGCCTCCCTATGAAGTGTTATTGAGTTAAAAATATTATACACTTACGGGGGAGGAAATGTCAATCGTTTTGGGCGGTTCGCACAAAATTTTCGACTTTTTACTGCCCTTTTCGCTTCCACACGCGGTTCAGCGCGTAGCGCACCGCGTCGATGGAGTGGTTATTTGCGTCCGGGTAGCCGCTTACCACGTCGCCGTCCGCCGTGCGCTCATATTCATAGTGCGTGAACTCCCGCGCCGTTTCGGGGCATCGGGCGGGGTCTATGACGATGGCTTTCAGCGATTGCAACCACTTCATGCTGTATCGCACGCTGTCCGGGCCTTTTTCAGCGCCCCGGCAGGAGCAGCCGTAGGAGCGCAGGTCGGAAACGCTTTTCGGCTCGGCGCTGTCAGCTATGATAGGGTCGCTTTCAGTCATGCCCTTTTCTTCCTGCAAGCGCCGCCAAAGCTCGGCGTTACTGGTCTTAATCGCCCGCAGTTCGTCGAAGATGTAAAGAGTCAACTGTGCGGGATTGTAGCAGCATTTCACCCAATGGGCGGGATCAGGATACCAGCCAAAGTCCAGCCCGAAGTAGATGCTGCCGAACGTTGCGATTTCGCTGTCCGTAATTTTACGGATAACAAGGTTGTCAAACACCTCGCCGCCCGTACCCGTCACCTCGCCCAGATATTCATGCCGGTACGCCTTGGAGTTAATCAGCGCCAGCTCCAGAGCATCGTTGAAAAACTGCTGTCCAAGCCACTCGGGCGGAACGCTGCGGTAGTCCGACGAATGCACGAGGGTATCATGGGTGGGACGCAGCACTTCTTCATTCATGAAGTTCGACTGCGTTTCAGGCGGGTTAAACGTCATAAAGTTCCAGTACAGGTCGCCGCCGCGTCTTGCGGATTGCAGCACGGAACGGATTTCCTTCATGCCGGAGAACTGGTCGGCTTCCTCGAACCATGTCACGCCAAAGTAGCCGCGGGGTGCTTTGATGGACTTGATTTTCATGGGGTCATCCAGCCCTCGGAAAAGGATAACCTGCCCCGTTTTCTCGCGCTTAATCTGCATGGGCGACACTCGGCAGGTGAACTCGTCGCTCAAGCCCAGCTTGTCGATGGCGAATTGCATCTGCCCAAACACGGAATCGCGCAGGGTTTTCGCCGTCTTGCGCAGAATCAAGGCGTTCACATCGGGATGCTCCAGCATAATCAGCGGGATGACAAAGCCTGTGAAAGAGGATTTCAGCGAACCACGTCCGCCCTTGAGCATGTACTGCGAATGCTTATGCGCCAGCACATCCTCCAGCAGCGCGTCATAGTTGGGGGCGAGCAAGTCCTCGATGTAAACATCACTGCGCATCTTGATCCGTTCCCGCTTTCTCGGCTGCCTGCCCGATGGCTTTCAGCGCTTCCGCCGTCGCCTTTCTCGCCTCTTCCCGTGTAGCTTTGTCCTCTTCGCTTTCCTGCTCCAGCGGCTTATCCCCCCGTATCAGGTGGATGCTGATGCCGTCCTTTTTCTGTTCCGCCGCTTCGCCCTCCGGGAAATCCGGCAGAGGAGCGTTTTCGCCGAAAGCGTATTTGAAAAGCCAGTCACGGGACTCGGTGTTTCCCGTCGCCAGATACTTCTCCACTTCCTGCATGACGATGAGCGTCTGGATAGGGACGTTCTTTTTCTTCGCTTCTTCCAGCGTGTAAATGTCGTTTGGGTCGGCTACTGCGCCCTTGCGGTAGCCCATAGCCAACACCGAACGGATAATCTGCGAAAGCAGCGCTTGTTCGTGCCGCTGCTTCGCCCGCGCTTTACCGCCCTTGCTTCGGATGGCCTGCGCTTCTTCGGGCGAACGCTGCGTCACCGGGATCAGGTTCTTGGATTGTGGCCCGCCCGGCTTACTTCCTCCCTTTGCCAAAGCGTGTCACCTCCCGTCTGCTTGGCACGGAAAAAGCCGCAGGGGGCATTGCACCCTCTGCGGCTCTGCGTATGCGGTTCTGATTACTTCTTCTTCTTGCCGCCCTTCGCCGCGGGTTTCTTCTTCGCGGGGGCAGGCTTCTTCTTGTCGGGATAGCAGGAATTAAGATGACCGGCGAGCTTGTTCGCCTGTTCAGGGGTCAAGCTGCGGAGCTTTTCGTTGATGTCCATGATGCTTCCTCCTTGCTGTTAATAGTGCTTACGGGTCATGGTCAGGGCGCTTCGATCAAGCACCGTATAGTACGTTTCGTTGCTATACTGGTCTGACGAGATAACATTGTAGCCGCGTATCAGGGCGAATTGGCTGTAACTGTCGTGCGAGCTGTGCGACTTCGCAAAGCCCAGCGCCTTGCGCGCCTGCGGATGGGACTTCACAAAGGCGTCGTAGTCCTGCCTGAGCTGAGTCTCGGAAATAACTCTTGCTTTGCTGTTCAGCACCGCACCAACGGTCTGACCCGTATGGTCGCCGTAGGCTTTGGAGCCGGACAGCGAGTTAGAGAAGTACAGACCGTCGCCGTGAATGCCCCTGCCGACAAAGGTTAAGTCGCCATCTATAAGCATATCACAACAGTCGCTCGATGTAAAGGGGACGCCATCAACTACGGTGTCATTTACTGTGCGATATAGGACAGGCGAGTTCTGCGCCAGCCCATCGAACGTGTTTTGATCGACGACTTCCGGCTTGCCGTTCATGCCCATAGCGTAAAGCATACGCTGGAGGTGGAGGTCGCTCAGGAATGTCGGTATGTCGGTCTTGTTCACGTCAATCAGAAAATCGTGAAGCTCTTGGTCGCTCATATTCGCAAGAGCCGCCTGTGTTACACCGGTCGGCGGCTGTGTGCCGTTCAACGGATCAGGCTGTAACTGCTGCGTCTGTATCGGCGGCGACACAGTGCGCTGAAAGTTTGCACCGCGTCCGCCCATTTACTTGCCCTTCTTTCCGCCAAAAACGCCCCGTGCTCCCTTTGCGGGCTTGAGCAGGGTAACACTCTTGCCCGTGGCGATAAAGCGTTCCTCGCCCGTCTGGGGGCTATTCTCGGCGGTCTTTCTGCCGCTCTTCTTCTCCACCGTCTTGGAAGCCTTGCTCGTCTTGCTGGTAGCCATGTGATGCTCCTCCCTTACTCGGTAACAATTTCAATGTCCACCACGACACGCGGCAATGCGCCGCCCAATCGTGGGTAGGCCGTTGTGCCGTCAAAGTGCGCGCCCGTAGCGCGGAATACCGTGCCGCGAGAAAGAATGATTTCGGCTTGCTTCGCGTTGCCCAGTACGCATTTCGTACCGCCCGGAGCTTTGATATTCAGGTACACCTCGCGCCCGCCTGACTGCGCCCCGCTGATGAACGGGTTCTTGGAGCGGTCAAAGGCGGTGGACACAAACTTTTTCTCCTTGTACTCCGCGCCCTTCACCGCCGCGTTAAGCTGTGCCGGGGTCATGTTCTGGTAGTTCTGCACGCCCAGTGCCTCCAGAAAATCCTTGTGCGCCGCACGGAACAGCATCGTGTTCTTGCCCAAATCATGCATAGCCGCGTCGAGGCGCTGCGCAACATAGGTTTCCGTAGCGTCCAGCGTTTGCCCGTTCTCCAGCTTGTGGTTCATGTTCTGCGACAAGGTAAAGCCGTTGGACTGCGCATCCTCGCGGATGTACTGATTGATTGCAAGCCTTGTGTTGATGTCATAGCGGTTCTGCGCCTGCGCCATGTCGTCCGCGTCCTGCTGCGTCATATGGACGAACGGCCCAGCATACACACGCGCCGCAGGGCCGCCGGTCGGCGCGGCGGTTTGCGCTTGTGCGCCAGCCTGCGCTTGTGGTGGCCTTGTGCTTACGATGCGCGAGCCTGATCCTCTGCCTCCCATGCTACTTCTGCGCCTCCTTCCTGCGCTTCTTGATGGTGTCCTGAAACGCCTGTATCTGTACGATGTTGCCGTAGCATTCGTCCGGCACATCACCGTAAAAAATAATCTTGGACGGCTTGAGCCTGTCCATCATTTCCCGGTAGCCGTCGATAAATAACTGCTTTTGTGCCGCCGCCATCTGCGTCCCAACAGCAGAAACAGCCACGCACCCGCCCACGGGTTCACCGTCAAAGCACCAGTCATAGGAACGGTGGTCGCTCCAACTGATGGTCGGAATCACCAGCATTCCCTCGTACTGCCAGTACGCGCCCAGCCAGTGCTTGCGGTAATGGTTGTAGAGCTGAATAGCCACAGGAAAGTCGGTGTATGTTGAAAAGTCGGGAGTCATGACGGCAGGAAAGCGCTGCAACAGCGGCAAATAGGTGTCCGGCTGTGCCCATAGGCGCGTAAACTGGTAATCGTCGATAAAGAAGTGTACGCCATGCCGCGACTGTTCTTCCTTCGCGGTTTTGGCATAATTGAAGCTGATCCAGTTTTCTACGTCGCAGTCCTCCGGGGCGATATACGGAATGCCTAAATCCATCGTGCCCTGAAAAATGCCCTTGTTCAGGTTTTCGTAGTTCCGTTCGGCGCGATATTGCGGCATAGTATCCGCCCCCTTTCTGCGCACAATAAAGGACTCACACGGCGCTGCCCTTACGTCGTATGAGTCCTTGCAAACACCCCGAATAAGGACCTCCGCATAGATGCGGGAAGGAGGCGAACCCGCCAGCGCCGGAAAGACCGAAACGTGCGCATTGCGGAAGCCGATGTCTGCCCATATAACATAACACGCTTGACAGGAAATGTCGCGGGACAAAGCGGGACAACCTCCACGTCAGGTGCTCTTATCATCCTTGAGATAACGATAGCACATCTTGCGCGCCGTCTCACCCCTTCCGCTGGCGCCCCACAGGGAGAACGCCGATTGCTCCCACGGCAAACCATTGACAAAGCGCAGGGTGAAAAGCTGCCGCAGAAGCGAGTCCTCTATGCCGTCAATATACGCTTCCAGCCGCTCACGCTCCAGCAGACAAAGGGTCTGCCGAGTGCTGATGGTTATGCGCATATTTGTGATGGCGTTGCGCTTACGCAGAATATTGCTTTCAAGCTGTCCGATGCGCATAACCATGTTTTCGACCGGACTGCTTACGTTGTGCGCTTTGGGCATGTCCGACAGGGGAGGAGACGAACAGTCGCCAATGGCAGACCGCAGTTCTGCCAGCAGTCTTTCATCTTCGGCGCAATCCGTTTCCAGCCGCTCAAGCTGCCGTTTATTCAGTTCCACCTCGCGGTTCAGGTGGTACAGCTTCGACAGTTCTTTTACTGTCATACGCAACTCTCCTTTCGTGCCCTTTCCAAACGCACCCGCAGGGCGTTCAGGAGGCTCTCCTGCGTCTTTTCCTTGCCGGACAGGGCTTTCATCACGTCCTCATCCACGCCGCCCTGCACAATCAAATGGTGGATGATTACGGGATACTCCTGCCCCTGTCGGTGGAGGCGCTTGTTGGCCTGCTGGTACAGCTCCAGACTCCACGTCAGCCCGAACCAAATCACATGATGTCCGCCACGCTGGAGGTTCAGACCGTAGGCACAAGACGCGGGATGCGCCAGCAGAATGTCAATCTTGCCAGCGTTCCAGTCCGCCTCATCCGCCGCGCCCTCATACACCCTCACGTGTAGCTTCGTCTTTCCCAGCGCCTCCAGCAGCCGCGCCTTATCGTGCTGGAAATTATAGAACACAAGTGCTCGCTGCCCGTTTAGCTGCTCCACCGTCTCCATGAACGCCTCAATCTTGCAGTTATGCACCACAGTCGCATTGCCCGCCTCGTCGTATACCGCGCCATCGCACAACTGCAACAGCTTGTTGGTCAACACGCCCGCCGAATTTGCCGTGATGAGCGTTTCGGGGTCAACCTCCAGCAGCATATCCCGCTCCAGCCTGCTATAAGCCGCCTGCGCTTTCTCGTCCAGCTTCACGGGGATTTCTTCGCTGATGCAGTCTGGAAGGGCCAGATAGTCGCTTGCTTTCATGCTGATGCATATGTCACTCAGCAAACCGTAGATTGCCTCCTGCGCCCCTTCACGGGGCTTATAAGACCACACCGTCGCGCCGTTACGCTTGTCCGGCAGAAAAAACATATCGCGGTACACCGATACCGTGCGCCCTAACCGCTTGCCGCCGTCCAGCAGATAAATTTGACTCCACAGGTCAGTCAGCCCATGCGGGGTAGGCGTACCGGTTAGCTCAATCATGCGGCGAATCCGGGGACGCATGACTTTGAGCTTTTTGAAGCGCAACGCCTGATGGTTTTTGAAACTGGATGACTCATCCAGCACTACGCAGTCAAACGGCCATGTCCTTTCCTTGTGGTGTGGGTCAGAGTAATAGTCCACCAGCCACGCCACATTGTCTCGGTTGATGACATACACATCCGCTTCCGCCGCCAGAGCGGCCTCTCGTCGCGCCGCCGAACCGAGCACCACAGACACCCTTAAATCGGACAGGTGATCCCATTTTGCGGTTTCATTGCTCCATGTTGCTTCTGCTACCTTTTTCGGCGCCACCACCAGCGCACGCCGCAGGGCGAACCGATGATATTTCAGTTTGTAAATGGCGGTCAGGGTAATCACCGTCTTGCCGAGTCCCATATCCAGAAACAGGGCAATGTTTGGCGTTTCGATGATCTTCTCCTCACAGTACCGCTGGTAATCATGAGGGACAAACTTCATGCCCCGCCGCCTCCTTCGCATCGGCCGCAGTAGTCAATTACTTCCTGAACCTTCTCAGGAGAATCTACCGCAGAAAACACCTTAAAGCCCAGCTTCCGCAACCCAGCCTGTACGAAAAGCTGCCGCTGCCGTTCCACTTGTCCCGGACGTTTCAGCTCTACGAACACCGTTTCCGCACCGGGAAGCAGAATAATCCTGTCAGGCACTCCTGTAAAACCGGGGGTCACGAATTTCAGACAGCGGGCCTTTGGAACGCGCGCCTCAATCCCGTCGCGCAGCATCCGCTCAACACTTTTTTCCAGCATCAGTTACTTGCCTCCCAAATCGTAAAATTCGCCTACTGGTAACTCTCGCGCGCCCGCGCGCGTATAGACGGGCACGATCAGGCGGATAGGCGTTTCGCGCGCGCCCCTAACGCCCATATTTGTAAAGTCTATTAAGAAAGAATGTTCCAATGTTACCACTCACTTAAAAAGCCTTGTTTTTCAAGGGTTTTAGGATTTTTTCTGGTAACATTCTTGGTAACATTCGCGGGAACATTCTCGAATTGGAAAAAATTGAATGTTCCCGCTCGCTGGTAACATAAAAAAGATTGTTCCCATAGAATGTTACCACTTTTCCGAGAATGTTCCCGCTTTTTGGGGGAGAATGTTACCATCATTTCTTGCTGAATCCGCGCTGTTTATCACCGTAGGCTTTGCCAAACCGGCCATGAATTGAACGCCAGCCGGGGAGCCGTTCCAGCACGGCGTTAATCTCCCGTGCATCCGATTTGCGCATATCGCTGATGGGCTTGCAGTACAGCTCGCACCACACCTCTGCCGCACAAACCTTGTCCCTCTCCACCATCGTGTAGCTTTCTTCCCCGCCCTTCGCCAGTCCACTCCAGAACGCCCGGCGCTGGTCGATGTCCCACTTCACCCAGTCGTCAGGGACGGGGCGCTCAATGAACTCAAGAATCAAACCTTCCTGCACGCTGGCTTCACGGTGCTCTTCCTGCTTGTCTCGCGCCAGCGCCTCCACCTCACCCGTCAGATACAGTGACTCGCCCATTTGCCAACGCACTTTGGCTTCCGCCCACACCTGCCGGATTACGTCATCCGTCAGGTCGTTAAACACGGTCTTGTCGTGCGGCACTATGCCCACGTCCACGGGCCAGAAGCGGCGGTTGCCGGTCGTGTCCTGTAAGAAGTCTACCTGATTGCAAGTGCCAAAGAAAACGCAGCAGCGGGGTAAATCCTTAACGTGACGGCCATAGGCGGCGCGGTAGCGGTCAGCGCGCAGGGAGAGAAACTGCTTGATGCACGTTACGTCGGAGCGCCTGAAAGCGTCCAGCTCAGCGATTTCCACCAGCCACACGCCCTGCAAAAGCTCAGATGCTTCCTTGCCCTCGAACGTTCTGATGGAGTCATTGAAAAAGCCGAGGCTCATCTTGTCAAGCAGCGTTGACTTGCCGATGCCCTGCGGGCCGCACAAAATCAGCATATTGTCGTACTTGCAGCCGGGGAGCATGGCACGAGCGACAGCCGCGACGAACGCCTTGCGGCACACAGTGCGGTTGTACAGCGAATCCTCCGCGCCCAGATAGTCGATGAACAGCGTATCCAGCCGGGGTGTACCGTCCCACGTCAGACCCTCGATATAGTCCTGCACTTCGTTGAAAGCATGGGTTGCGGCGTGGATGTCCAGCGCAGCGTCGATATTCCCGCGCCCGGTTATGGCGTACTGCTTTTCCATGTACCAATACAGGCCGTTTGAATCTGTGTCCGACCACATACGGCGGCGGTGCTCACCCTTCGCCACGTCCCACGGCAGCTTCTCCAGCACCTCGCCGCGCCCGGCAAAACGGTTCAGCGCAAAGCGCCCTTTCAACAGCGGGTCGTTTTCTAAAATGATTCGCACGTTGTCGATGGAGCCTTTAATCCTGCCTGTCTGTGGTTCACGCTGGAGCTTGAGCATCCAGTTTCCGGGGTCATCAGCGTTATCCGCGCCCACGCCCTCAAAATCAGCTATGGCGCTGTCATAGCGTTCCTGCATCAGCAACACAGCCACATCATCAAGGCTGTTGGCATACTCCAGCATTCGCTTGTAAGACGGCAGACGATTCGCAGGCGTACTTGCGTCGCTCACGTCATCCGCGTCTCCGAACCTGTGTAGCCTCACCATGTCGAAGCTGTTTACCAGCCTGCCGGAGCAGGGATCCGTAGCATGATGGCTGAACAGAAACTTGCCGTTATCATACACGATGGCGCCGCCCGTGGTAGAGCCGCCCAGATAGGTATAGCGGTCTTTCTCATTGTCTACTGCTTCGTAGATGCCGGGCAGCAGCTCGTCGATAGCGCGGTAGATGTCGTAGGTACGGCAGAACGCGCCCACGATGCCGGGCTTTGCTTCGGGGTCACCTTGCTTGACCGCCAGCTTTTGGTAGCTAAAACTGCCGGGAACCTGCGGCCACTCGCTGATGTCGTGCCAGTCCTTATAGCTTGCCAGCAAAGAATCAACCGACGCAAAAGGTTCGTCAGCCGTGCGGAATACAAACTCACTGTCCGAGCAGCAGGACGGCCAGTACATCAGGCGCGACACCTCAAAGGTCGTCGGGTCGGCCATACTGATGCCGATGTAATCCGCCATACGCCGGGCGCAAGGCTCGTATTCGTCCGGGGTCATGGTTCTGTCCGTAGGAATCAAAACGCGCAGTCTGGGGGCGTTGGGCGCGTGCTTGCGGGTACTGTAAACGCAGTAGTTGCATTTGAGACCGTCCAGCGTCGCCAGCACCGCGTCTGTTTGCCAGCCGGGGACGTTATCAAAGTCCAGCGTGATTACGTCCCTGCCCGTTACGGCGTTCGCTTTGCGCCGTCCTCCGGCGAGAGCGCCAGCCACAAAGCCGCCCACATCCTTCAAATCGTCCTGCTGGGCTTTTTTCATTTTGGTGTATTCGGACAGAGCTTCCACGCCGCGGGCGGGCGTTTTCAGGCGGTCATAGAGCTCAGAAACCGTCAGCGTTTGGCGCTGCCAGTTAATGTCCTTACGGCTCTTGCCCGCCGAAATGATAATTGGTCTGTCGTAGGTCATGGTGGTTCTTTCGCTCCCTTTCCCGCATTATCTGCAACGCCTCATGGCGGCTTTTTCTGTGGGGCTCGGCATCGTGCGGTTGCACACCGTTTCATAGTAGCCGTAGATAGCGTTCAGTTCTTTATCCTCTGCATCACGGCGTATCTTTGCTTTTTCTTCGCCTGCCGCACAGATGACCTGAAATTCTGCCGTGCTCATCCTGCCCGTGCGAACCAGCGCATTGTACAGCTCAGATACCTTGTAGGCATCCATGTTGTGAGCGGCGCGGTCACGCTCGGTTAGGTGGTGCATAAACGCTTTGTACATGGAGCGATATTCAGCCGCTTCCTGCAAAAGCGCATCTTTCTCAGAATGGTATTTCGCGCGCCGTGCCTTGCGGCAGGTGTCCTCCATTGCATCCATGATGTTCTGGAGAAAAGTCTCCTCACTGATAACTACGGTTCCGCACTTCTGACAACGGATTAGCTTCATTTACCTCACCTTCGCTTTGTGTCAATTGATGGACCGTGTAGCCCCTTTTACCTCACCTCGCCGAGAGGACAGCGGTACTCATACAGTGCTTTGTGCCCATCCGCAAACTGAATCGTCAACCGCTGAGGATAAGGATTATGCGCGCTGTTTTTCGCCAGATATTTTGTGTCAGTGACGACATGCTCTGCGCCTGCTGGCAGCCGCAGATGGAACGTTTCGCACTCTCGGCACATGGCTTTCTCCGCATACGTCGTGCCGCATACTTCACACCTGTATACCTTGCTTTCAATCATGTGCGCTCATCCTTTAACCGCGTCAGCTCCCACAACTCATAAGCGCGCTGATGCAGCAACTGCCATACGTCTGACAGCCCGTTACAGTATCCGATTTGCCGCTGTATCCTCTCTTCCAGCACCTTCAACGTCGCGTCGCGCATGATGCTCGGTGGATCTGTTTTCTCGATGCGGTCACGTTCAGCGGCGAGACTGGACAGTCCGGCGCTCGCTTTTTCCCGCATCTCGTCCAAACGAGAACACAGATACAACACTTCCTTCTCACTGATGGCCGCGACCTGCCGCGCCTGAGCAGGCGCATACAAGAGGATCGACTTGTCGGGTTCTACTCCTATGCGGGTGCATTGTGACTCTGCGTCATACAGACACAAAAACGGCACGCCACGCACCATGTACCCTCTAAGGGTTTTATCTTTGATATGCTTGCAGTAAACATGCCCCATGACAGCAACACCCACTTACCTCTATCGTCGTTCTTACCGCGCTATGCAGTCGTTCGGACGTTTATCCCGCCACCCACGAGGGGCGGCGGGATTGCTCCGATGTCAGATGTCAGGAAATTTGGAAGCAGATGGGGGCGCGAAGCGCGTTGGATGCGTCGTAGCTGCCCGTGCAGCCGCTGCCGCTGACAAGCACGAAGCAGGTGGCAATGCCGCTATAAGCAGAAGAAGTCCAATACCATCTTGTGCCCCCATCCTCATCAACCCGCACACGGGATTTAGAAGTGGAAAAGACCGGGTAGCGCACCCCGCACTCAGCGGAAGAAAAAATCGCAGAACCGAACAACTCACTTTCGGTCGGAAGAAACAGCATATCGGTACTGGTATGCTTGCGTCCCTTGCAATCCACGCTCTCGCGAATGGTAGGCTGAATCAACTCTCGCAGCGCGTCAGGCAGGGATTCAAGCATATCATGGTTCAGCCAGTGACGAAGCTCCGTGTCCACCCAGCCGTTAGGACACGCACCGCTGTGCATACGATGCGCAGGTAGCAACTCTTTGGACATAACGGTAACAGTAAGACGCTCTTCATCTTCCTCTGCCCGATCATGGCAGCAGCCGATGATCTCGAAGTGATAGCCGAAGTCCTCAATCACGTCGCGGAGCTTGAAGCGCTTAAGAAAAGTGCCGTTCCGCAGGGAGTCACGCACAAGAGCCAAGCCCTGAACGGGCACGGGCTTCTCGCAGAAGCCCAGCTCCTTGATCTGTTCCGGGGTCAGGAGCGTTTTGTTACCGTTGATGCAGATGTAACCTTCCATGATTTCTCCTCCTTATCGGCGAATATGGACGGCAGCGCGTCCGTTCGTCTGCAAATTGTTCCAAAAATCCGTAGAAATGACGTTGCCCTCTTTCACGGGCTCAGCATCGGGAGGGGGCACGGGAATCGGAACAGGTTGTCTCCGTGCGACCGCGTGCACGGTGCTTTCGGCATCGTTAGTCGTTCGGGCAGTGATTCGGATGTTTTCTTCCTTCTGCGCCTGACGATAGCCGGAGCTATACGCCCTGCTCTCACTGTCACGGCGAATGCGATTGTGTACCGCGTCCGTCGCAATGCCGAGGGCGAAGAAGAAAAAGGCAAGTACGATGTCCATAGTCTTTCCTCCAGTTATTTATTTCCACCACCAGCAGTCCAACCGCTGTGACAAAACACACAGACCGTTGTACAGGATGGAAGGTAACAGAGTTAGCAGCATGAGCGGGTAGATAAGTGGAACCTTAATCAGCCTGCGCACAAAACGATTCAGACTCCAGACGAAGTAGGTCATGTGTGATCTTCTCCTTCATCGAAGCAGAAGTCCGCCCAGCTCTTTTCACGGTCTACCTTGAAAACGCGGTCAAAAACTTTGGCAATACCGCGCTTGCAGTGATTGCAATCTTCTTCACAGAGGAAGCAGTAAAAGCCTTGCACGAGCTGGCACAACAGGACCAAATCATGCGCGTTGATGGCCGTTGCATCTTCGTCCATGTGACTGACGGGAGCATTGTAGTACACCTTGTACTTCATGCTCGGCAGCATGCGGCGGATGGCGCGCTTCTTCTCTGCCGGAATGGTCTCTACGATGCGCGCCAACAGCCGTGTCAGTGTAGCCTCCGCCAGCCGCAAATCGCGGTATCCGTTGGGGATGGCTTTGAGCCTGTCCCGCATATCGGTCTTTACCCCGTCAAACTCCTGTAACGCGGCAAACATGGCAAAGAGTCCGTCCATCTCACCCTGCCGCATTCGCATTTCAGGAAGGGGCTTTCCTACGTCGTTACTCATGGTTCTGCGCCTCCTGCTCATCGGGATCGTGCTTGAATTGATGACGGCTTATGACCGTCCACAATAGCTAAATATTTTTAGCTGCTGAGTTTATTATAGCAAAAATACTTTGCTTGTCAATATGTTCAGCAAAATATTTTTGACTATTCTCTCGGATAAAAGACCCGCCGCAAGACAGTACGGCGGATCACCAAACTCTCAGCGAGGAATTTTATCAAGGTGCATTCGGCTTCCTGTTGCTTCCGTCTGCCCGCAATACTTGCCAGTGTACGGACGCTCGACACCTTGCGCTTGCTCGAACACAATCTGCGCCACAGGATAACCGGGGCGTATCAAAATCGTGTTTTTCGTTTCGTTTTTGAGCTCCAGCGTAATGTGTCCATGAAAACCGGGGTCGATAAAGCCAGCGTTCTGCACTGTCAACCCTGCGCGACCGATGGAAGAACGCCCCTGCACAAACGCCGCAAGATGCAGCGGCAAGTTGATGGACTCTATTGTCGTGGCGAGTGCAAACTGACCGGGACGCAACTTGAACGCCTTACCTTTTTGCAAAACGATTTTCTTGTACTTTACCTCGTCGCCCAACGCCACACTACCGAACCACTTGCGTCGAGGAACCAAGAAGGATGCGCCAATGCGCACGTTCATGCTCGCTGGGTTAATGAGCAATTTAGGATACGCCGGGAAATAACCCTCCGCCATCATCCGCTTAATTTCAGAGTCACCCAAAATCATGTGCGTTCATCTCCTTCACTTCGTGTAGCTTCTTCCGCCCGCTCAAGCTCACCACCGCAGGCCGCATATCCTGCGAGATCGATCCAGTTATCTGCTTTTCCGCGCCCCGTTGCGATACGGGCGATTTTCAGCAGTCCCAGCATCGCTGCAACGTCTTTCGAGTCGATGCCGATAATGTTCGGGCGCATATAGGGACGAAGATAAGCATTCCAAAATGCAGCAACCAATCCAAAGTTGTTTTCGGGAGAACCGTAGTCCTCTTGCCTGTTACCGTTCACACACTTCGCGGCGGCTTGTAGCACTTCTTCACGAGTCATGGTTTCCTCCTCCAATCGTTTCTTCTTTTGCCGGTTCATCGACCGGCACAATATCGAACAGGCGGCGGCCATTATCTTGAAGCACCTGATAGATTCCGCCAGAGAGCGCCCGCACAAGCTGTTCTTCATCAGGCACTTCAATCTGTGCGTTATTGATTAGGATGTGCAGGATTTCGTGCCAAAGAGTGACGCACATGTGCTCATATCCCTGCGTATCAGGGTTTAGTTGTATGCGGTTGTGGACGAAATCGGCGTATCCGTGCGCAATGTTCGTCCCATCGTTCAGCGACTTCACACGCTCCACGGGATAATCAATGCCGTTGATTCGCACGAAAGACGGTATCTTCAAGTTGCGGCCTCCTGTTCCTCTGGCGCTTCATTGCCCCATACCTTCCAGCCGGGCGCTGCTCTGCGCGCAAACAGTTCAATGCGTGGGGTATAGGAAACACGTTCGATCATTTTGCGCATGGTTTCGGGCTTGCGGCTGTGTTCACGTTTCGGCTCAACAAAGCCTGTTACTCCCTGCATACGCTTTCCTTCCTCCAACTTGTAAGGTAATTTTTTTTGTGTGGTTGCAAAGATACAGTGCTCCGTCATACCGCGAAAATACTGCCCCAAGCCCATGCTATCCTTGCACCAAGTAATCAGTGTAACATACTGAAAGCCCCATGCCTTTACGCATTCCAGCGCGTCAGGCAGGTGGTTGTTCGTCGTCCACATATACAAGTGACAGCCCTCTGGATCTGCGAGTGAAGCGATAGGCAAGGCCTTGATTTCCTTTATGGACATCAGAGCATAATGCCGGTCAGCCCCGCGTTTAATCTTCCCACCGCCGCGCTCTGGCCATGGCGGGTCTATGTAAATCGTTTTGTATTGTCCTTGCGGAAACATTTGCACATCTCCTATTCTTTTTCAGGGAAATGCCGCTTTGTAACGGCCATCGGAAACTCTTCGATTTCGCTTGCCCATACACATGAACCTGACCCGTTCAGCGACTCCCACAGCAGCGGAAAGCCGCCTATCCCGTCAAACAGGCTTGCCATTGTGCGCTCTGTCCCGCAGCAGACCGTTAGGCGCTGCAATACATATAACCACGGCGGGAGGGCAATGCTGTTGCCGAGTGCCTTATAGCGTTCGCTGTCCGTGCTCTCTTTGTGACACTTTCCTTTGCTGTCCATCCACTCACCGAGGTCTGTCCAGCCATCAGGGAAGCCTTGCAGACGTTCACACTCAAGCGGCGTCATACGTCGTACACAGTACCCGCACCGCAGGGTATTGTTCAGGTTCAGGCTCTGCCCGCCATTGCTTTTGGCTTGCAGTGTTCCATTGACACCTGTGTTTTCCGTGCCGTTGCGGCAGTCCACCGCAGCAACGTCGGACACGACCAGCGCCGTATAATCCGTAACGCGGCTTTGATGGTCTCCCGTCTGTGTAGGCGCTATCTCGCCCTTCCCGTTACCCCTTGCGTCGTAAACCACGGCAGGCCGATCAACGGTGTTCAGCGTATAGCTCTGTTCTGCTTTCCAGCCCTTGCCGTTGCACCCGGCCGTATCGGCGCGGTCAATACAGTTTCCCTGAATACAGAACACAGTCGGGTCAAGATGACTTCCGTTTGCGCTGAGGGTAGGAGCTTGCTCATCTACGAAGCCAATAGATCGCGCCTTTTCTGACTGACCGCCCTTGAAACCCGCAGCACAAACCATAGGAAGCGCACCATGTGACTCTGCACGCAGGGTTTCAGCTGTTTCGCCGCCCGTTTGACCACGGTTTGAAAAGGCAATCGGAGCGGATTGAAACACGACGTTCGGCCCACGGTCGAGACAAGGACTCCCATCATGACGCGCAAGCAGAGACCGCGCTGTTTCGGGGTAGCATACAAGGTCGGTTGCATCCTTTGCCCACCTACCACACTGCGTCCCTGCGACATCGGATGGCTTGCAATCGCCAAAGCTCTGCTGTGCGTAAGCAACAGGCGCGCATATTCCGGCACGATTTTGTCCTCCCGTTGCGTTGCTCGACAGGCACGGAGAAACGCCATCGACAGCGTATTGCCGAATCGTCTGTGAATCCCACGGATTCAAGCATCGGATACCGCTTTGCTCTGCGCCATCAGCGCTTCTCGCAACGTCGGCGGCAGTTCCTTCCCTCGGCGTTCTGCGCGCCGGATAATCCCAAGACATGCCTTCGCGCTCAAATAATACTTCTGGGGCGCGTTCGCCTCCAAAATCTGCGACGAGCGAGATGCGACGGCGACGTTGGGGGACTCCCCAAAACTGCGCATCAAGTACCCGCCACGCGATAGACCAGCCGCCGTCTGCCCCGAACAGGCATCCTGCCATTGGCCATCCACCGTCAGGCACAAGCACATCGGGTGCTTCCGGCTCGATGACCCTGATCGTTTCTTGTAAAACTGCGCCAAAGTCTGCGCCTCTGTTGGAGCTAAAAGCTCCCGGTACGTTTTCCCAGACCATGAAACGGGGGCGGACACCCCCCCCCCGCTATTGCCTCTTTGCTCATCCGCAAGCCTCATTTCCTTTATAAGCCGGATCTGCTCCATGAACAGACCAGACCGTTCTCCTGCCAGCCCCACCCGCTTGCCAGCCACAGATAAATCCTGACACGGACTGCCGCCGATGACGACGTTGACGGGCGGGACGTGGTAGCCGCTGATTTTGGTAATGTCACCGTAATGCTTCATAGCCGCTCACCGAGGTCAAGCAGCACCTGCCGCATGTGAACGATTTTTCGCTTAATTGCCGCGGCAGTGTTACTCGCCGTCATGCTGCCATATACCTGTGTAGCGTCTTTCGGCTTCTTCTTCGCCCCTTCATAGGCGCTGATGCTGTCATTCAGTTCCTCCGCCATCAAACGGAGCATATCCGCCCGTTCATTGTTGTTCACACGACCTACCTCCTTTAGCAAAGATCAATTTCAGGTAACTTTATCTCTACGGGGATGAGGTTCCCTTCACCACCGTACCGCAGAAGAAACGTCACGATACTGTGCGGATAGTGTTCAAAGCGTTCCGGCGCATCCGTCCGTACCAGAAAAGAACATTCTTTCGTAGGACGGCTCAAAGCCGCGCCGGGACGGTAATGTTTGAGGTTGACGTAAATTACGCCATCCTTGTACCAGTCCTCTGCTTTGGCAAAAACGCCGTCGTACCACCCTTCAAAGTAGACACGGGGCGTGATGCCGTACCTCCTCACAAAGTCTATTGTGGATTATCCAGAAGTACCTTGGCTCGATTTCAAAACCGATAAAGTGCCGATTCATCCGAGCCGCCGCAACCGCCGTCGTACCGCTTCCCATAAAGCCGTCGAATACAACGTCACCCTCTTTGGAATGCTTCTCAATGCACCGCTGTATCAGCTCTACCGGCTTTTGATTTTGGTGAAGCTGTTTGCGTCCGCGTATGCCCGGAAACTCCCACACGTCACCCAGCCGCTTTCCGTTAAACGGAGCGCGACCTTTATTCAGCAGCAAAAGCACTTCGTATTGCTGCCCAAATTGCGCTTTCAAGTCGCCCATCGTCCACTCACTTTTCACCCAAACAATCGCGTTTTTGACCGTAAAATGAGCATTTTGAGCCGCTGTTTTGAAGAAATCCTGCGTTTTTGCAGAACAAAACATGTAAAAAGCGCAATTTGGCTTCAGTATGCGATAGCACTCTTCGACGTACTTCTGAATCAGCTCCGGGTTTGAATCATTCTGAATCGGGGTGCAGAAGTCGTGCGCTTTATCTTGCCTGTGTCCCGTAGCATAGTTGATTAGATACGGCGGGTCTGACACAATCAAGTCTACGGATTCATCCGTCATCCGGCGCATCCCGGTGATGCAGTCAGACAGGTACACCGTATCCGATGCAATTACGGGGGGGGAGGAGACTGCGAAGCGCACGTTTCGCCGTTGGCATGAACGCGCACGCTATCAAGCCACGGATGACCGCAGCGGAGTCCCGTACAGGCAACGCTTTCCAGCGCCATACCGCAGACGGGGCAAACGCCCACTGTCATACCCACGCCCCCATTCGCGGCATCGCCGCCAGCATCAGCTCCTTCGCCTGTGTAGCCACTTCCCTCATTTGCGAATGCGCCGCTTCCGAGCAGCGCAAACGGAAGAAGTGCAGCCACTCCTCAACCGTCGCGGTCATCACAACCTCCGTTTTCAGGCAGGTCGGCAGTACCGCACGCGCCTCCTGCGCCGTTGCACCATTGTTCAGCAGGTCAAAATAGTACCGTTCCGCCATGACAGCGGCCTCTATGAATGTCCCATATGCGGCTGAATCAGGGCCGAAGCAGGCGGGCTGAATGACTGCAATTTCACCGCCAAAATCCCCGCGCTGGTAGTTGCAATAACGAGTGCTCTCCTGACAGAAGGATGCAGGGCGATGACGCACTAACTCGTGCGACACGCCGCGGTCGCAGGTGAACCAGCAGGTCATGCAGACGTGCTTCCTGATTTCATGGCCGCTCGTCAGCTCGCCGGGATGCAGTATCCATGCCTCCTCGTCACCGGCTGAGAACACATTGCCAAGCAAATCCGAAAACAGTACGCCGTATGCTTCCAAGATGCAGTGAACCGCGGTGGGCATGCGGGTGTTCGTCGCAGCGCACACGCGTAGCACATCACGCCACGCCCGCACGTTGCCGGAAACAATATTCTGTGCGTTACCGTGAGTCTTTCGGATGTAAGAAGCTGTGCCTGTCTGCTCAAAGGCTCTGTCCAAAGCGGAAAACCACACACCTGAACCGCCATCAGAATCCTTGCTCATGCCGATTATCAGGTTCCCGTGCTCCAGCACCGCTTCATGTCCGCGTTTAATAATGCGCTGGATAAAGCCCTTGTAACTGTTAAACGTAATCTTCCCCTCAGACTTGTAGCAGACACGCCCGCACAGTTCAATGCGTCGCATTACATCCTCAGGAGAAATAGGCTGTTCCAGCAGCAGGACAGACGGCTTGACGATCCTCATCTGCCATCACCACCCCTCGATGCTGCCAGCGCAGCCATCACCATCAGCACGACGGGATACAGCAGATAAATCAGCGCGAATTTCCAATCCACAGTCAGCGCGAGATACAGCGGCAGTCCGAGGATAGTAAGCGCCAGCGCGGCGATTACTATGACGAAACTCCACATGACGATATTTTCAACCAGCTTCTTGAAAAACTCCGTATCGTGCATATTCCTACCTCCAATCAGTCCTTCGTGAAAAACGCACCAACCCATCCGTCTGCGTTAAGCGGCAAGCCCGGCGCCCACGCAACGGGTTCTGACATAATACGCTCGACCAAATGCAGCATGTTTTCAGGCGTATCAAAAGGTGCAATGTCGATGACCACCTCATCGTGTACATGAAACACCACCGGCAGTCCTGCCGCTTCGAGCCTGTCCAGCGCTCCAGCAAGACAGTCACGAGCTATGGCCTGCACACAGTTTTCAACCAGCTTGCCCCCGTAAGTTTCAATACTTTTCCACTTTTTCGTTTTCTGGTCCATGCCCGTATACGCGATAGATGGGCGACCCCACTGATTTGTGCCCAGAGACGGATTGATATAGTACAACTTGCGCCCGGAGGGCAGTGTAATTGTCATGCAGGACACGCCCTGCACCACGTCGTACTCACGGGCAAACACAACGTTACGCACTCTGGCCGTGCCGCCGCATTGTATTACCTGTACGGCCGCCGCATCCATTGCGTACCACAGGTCACGGATTTTGGAGTTGGCCTCCCGCCAGCGCTCCACGATGTCCGGCAGTTCATCCTCGGTCAGTCCCATGTCCAACGCTCCCATGTTGATAAGCGCCCCGGCAGATCCCTGATAGCCCAGCGCCAGCTCTGCAACCTTGCCCTTCGCGCGCAGGGCATACTCTGGATTGCCCTTTTTAATGCGCTCAATTGGCACGCCGAACATCTGTGACGCGCTTGCTTCGTAGATTTTGCCGTGTGAACGGAACACCTCAAGCCGCCATTCTTCGCCCGCCAGCCACGATATGACGCGAGCCTCAATAGCCGAGAAGTCCGCGTCTATCAGCACATGCCCCTCCGGCGCTATAAAGGCTGTACGGATAAGCTGAGAAAGTGTATCCGGCACAGACCCATACAGCACGCGCAGAGCATCAGCGTTCTTCTGCTCTACCAGCTTTCGCGCCACCTCAATCGCCTTCGTGTAGGTTCTCGGCAAGTTCTGCACCTGCACCAGTCGTCCAGCCCAGCGTCCCGTGCGGTTCGCACCGTAGAATTGGAGAAGCCCGCGCACGCGTCCGTCACCGCAGACACACGCTTCAATCGCATCATACTTTTTGGTGGAGGTTTTACTTAGTTCCTGACGGATTTCAAGCATACGCTGAACCTCGGCACTGTTACCTTCCTTTGCCAGCAGACGCGAGACCGTTCCCTTGCGCAGGTCTTTAATTTCTTCATCATCCATCTCCGCGTTCAGCCATTCGGCAAGCTGCTTGACTGAATTAGGATTACGAATGCCGGAAACCGCAACAGCTTCGGCGGTAAAGTCGCGCTTGACACGCGCTCCCACATCCAGTGCGCCTCGCACCAAATCAATATCCACCGCCACGCCGCGGGAGTTAATCATCAGATCGACCTCCCACTGATGCTGTACCCATTCAGGAACAGGAAAAGCGCTCAGGCGGCGCTCAATTTCCATCTCCGTTACCACGTCCTGACGGTTGTACTCTTTGAACAGCTTCCACTTGTCAGAATCGTGGTGCGGTAGATTGCGTGTGCGCCCACCATTCGCCCGTGAAGGCTTGCAGGGTACACAGAAATAGCGAATCAGGGCTTTACCTGCCGCGTTCTTCTGCTTGTCATCCGGCAAGCCGAGCGCCTTGCCCGTTGCGTCCAAACCCGCCGTGTACCCGCAATACAGACCGTGAAACATAGTGCAGCGCCACTGTGACGGCTGCATACCACCGTAAACCTTTTGCAAGGCGCCGTACTCAAAGTGGGCGTTATAGGCGTGCTTAATATAGTTGGGATCCGTTAGCGCGGGAATCATCCAGTCAGGAAGTTTTTCCCCACACGCCAAATCAACAACCTGTACAGGAGCACCGTCAAGAGAATAGGCAAACAGCAGGATTTCAAAATCAGGGCTTTCGATATATTTCCAGCTTCCCGTTTTCTTAATAGATTCACTGGAAAAGGTTTCAAGGTCGATGGAAAGGTGATGCGGCATCTTTCACCCTCCCTTAGTCCAAATACGGAAGCGACGTGCGGATGTCTGCTGGAACGTTGCCGTTCCAGACAAAAGAGTTTTTCAGCACATATTCGTTATAGCTTGCCGCCGTTTTGTTTGCGCGCATCTTCGCCTGTTCAGCCCATGACAGCTTTTCTGCATTTTCGCTGTCTTTGTACTGCTGGTAAATCAGGCTGTCACTTGTGTAACTTGTCATCATTGCGCGGCAGGTGTCCTCAACCTGCTTACGAGTGCTGTACGCTGTCGCATCATCAGCCTTTTGGACGGCAAAAAACCATGAGTTCCACATGGTGCGTCCAACAGGAAAGCAGGAGAAGAAAACCGTGCAGAATAGCAGAACGACCATCAACAGACACAGCAAACCAACAACGACCTTATTCATCTGCCACGCCTCCTTCGTACCGAACAACCGGACTATCAACGATGAAGGGAATGTCGGAGTAAAGGTACTCGCCCGTCCATTCTATATATTTCCCATCCGGGGTGAAGAAGAAAATGCCGTCATCATTCTCACCATAGCTGCCATCCACGTCAGCCAGCCACTTGTTATACGCCCGGAAGTCGCCGCCTAAATACTCGTAGTATTCACTGTCTGGGGACAGGAAGCTATTCAGGCTCGTTACCTTTCCGTCTACCACGAAATTGCCGACAACAGTATTCCCGGCAAAGAGCACGATATAGCCCAGCGGTTTTTCAACCGCATACATGAGCGCGTTTGCCTTTTCGCGCTGACCATTAACCCAGTAAGCACGCCGAATCAGGTTATACCGCTCCAGCGAGTAGCTGATGTCCGTTGGTGTAGGCTGGTTAGCCGTCAGGGAATTTGCCACCGCCATCTGTGCCTGAACATCCGCTTTCGTGCCGCTTACGGTAGGAGTGTCTGAGCAACCGGTCAGCACCAGTAACGCCAGTGCGATAACCACAATCAGGCTGACCACGCGAACCGTCTTTTTCATACGTTTTTCCTCCCTGCAATGATTGCCAATGAGTTCTCAAGCTGTACGCCGCGCTTAACAAGTTCGGCTTTAACCGCTTCGCCCAGCGGAGAAGAAAGGGCGTAGTCAATCAGTTCTGCTTCTGACATGCTCGTCACATTAGCAATGGACTGTTTTACGTCCTCCGTCTTACGCGGAAGCCATACGCGCTCTGCATACTCGCCACTGTCAATGTCGGAAACAAGCATTGCCATCGTGCGATCTGGACGACGAACGAACATGCTGAACAAATTCATCAGGTGAATGGTAGTCATTTCTTTAATCTGGATTTCTTCGCCAGTGGCGGTCGTCCAGCTGTCGGCACAATCAAAACGAGTTTTCACACTTTACCTCCTAAAAAAGGAGCGCCGGGATTTAGACACACAGTCTCCCGGCGCTCCGTCATCGTATTACATCGGCTGGCCGGTGATAGGGTTGATTGCGCGCCCGGTCACGGGGTCAACAGGCGGCACAACCGAATTGCCGATGCCCGCAAAGTCTGCGGCGGCAGATGCACCACCGGACAGCGGTTCACCCTCGCGGGTTTTCAGCACATTGCCGAGTCCGCAGCCCACGCCGCGATTGCCGGACTGCGAATAGCCGAAGAAACGAAGGGTCACACGGCCGTACATGCCGCTGTAAATGTCCTGCGGGGCAAGCTCCGCGTTGATATTGTCAATACCGACAACCTGCGGTTTCTGCTTTGTAGAGGCAGTCAAGACCCAGTGCCCCTTGCACTCCGAGCCGAAAGGCAGACCGTTTTTGCGCGTACCGTCGCCGTCCCACACGATGGAATCGAAGCGGGGACGCACACCGCCCCACAGCTTGCCCACGGCGTCCCGCGCCGCCGCCTCAATGGAAGCGTCGATGTCCGCTTTGGTAGCAACGTCGGTCTTGGGAATGAGAATGGTGACGGAATACTTGGGGTCGCCCTGTCCGCTCAGGGGCGCACGGGGCTGAATCAGGTTGCAGTAGGAAAGGCGAACTTCGCCGGTCAAGACTTTCTGAGCATCATTCTGATACATGATAGAATCCTCACTTTCTCAATTTACAGTTCATTTTGTAGCATTCTCACAGCTTCGTTGTACCTTTTTATCGACACCCTGCCACTCGTCCACGGATGGCATAGTTCACGCTCCTGCGCATCTGCCAGCACGTCCAGTGCATCTCGAATGACATTCTGATAGTGCTCTTGCAGCCCATAGGTGCGGTCACATTCACCGGGGCACAGGTCGAGGTCAAAGCACAGATTCGTCACCGTGTCTCGGAAATAGTCAGCCGCATCTCCACCCAGTTTGTCATCCAGCAGCCACGCAAAACGCTCTGGGCAGTCAATGTGAACCGTTTCGCCGCCAACGTTAAGTACGAGGTTTTCCTTCCGGTAAAGCGGCCCGTCTCGCACGTCAGCCATCCTGCACCACCCCGGCAAAGTCCACGACGGCGGAGCTATACGCCGCGCGCGGATCTTTCTCATCCGTCAGTGTAGCCTTGCCCTTTGGCTTCACAATCTGGTCTCCGAGCAATTCAGCAAAGCGCTTTGCACCCACGATCTTTTCAAGTTGGGCAAGCGTTTTCGGCTCGTAGTCGTAGATAACCGCCTTGTCAAAGCCCGAATCCATCAGCTTTTGCAGTGCCGCATCCGTATCACGGAAAGCGCGAACGCTGCGCCCCTCGACCACCTTGTAGCCGGGAATCTCTTTCCCGTCCAGAATCGCTTGCAGGGCATAACTCCGCAACCCTTCGTACCATTCGACCAGATTTGCGCCTCTGGTCAGCAGGTCACCAACCTCCGCATCCGTCAGAACGGGCGGCAGTCCCAGCACTTTGCGTGCAGCGGGGTCGAGCGGATTCTGCGCCTTATCCGGCGTGATGCAATCCTTAAAATCCTCCAAGGCGGTATTGAGCTTTGCCCGTGCTGGGCAAACGTCGCGCCCGCGGCAGAATTTACAGTGCGCACCTGCGCAGAACTCGCCCTCGCCGTTGAAAGCCTTTTGCGCCGCAGGCTTGACCACGTTTTCTCCCCATGCCAGAAGCTCATCCACGGTCATCTCGCATTCTTTCACATCCTGCGTGACGCGAGGCTGTACAATCGCCATAGATACCCGCTTGATTTTGTCCCCGAAAACAGGCGTATACCGTTTCAGCGCTCCCAGCGCGTAAAGCATCATTTGCGGATTGCCCTCCGCCTCTACGACAACGCCCTGACCGTGCTTGTAGTCCGTGATGTGCAGGGTGTCACCGCCGATGATGATGCAGTCGCAGGTACCAAAGCCCTGCGGCACATAGTCGGACAAGTCAACTCGGACTTCCATGTTGACGTGCGGCATCCCCTCGTATCTCATGCAGACCCCGTACAGATACAGGACGTATGACTCTGCGGTAATCAGCATTTCGGGCTTGTAAAGCGGATGTTCTTGCAGCTTTTTCAGCTCACTGTTGAATTTCCGTGTGCTCATGACGGTGAACTTCTTGCGGGCATACAGCTCGCAGATGCTATGCGCCAACGTTCCCTCCTCCGCATACTCTGACGTTTTCGGGGGAAACTGCATTTCATACGTCGGCGCGGCTGTACATTTCAGCCAGCGATGAGCCGCAGACGCGCTGAGTAGCGCGTGCTTTGCTGGAGTGGCCATCAGTCGTTCCTCCTTAAATGTTGGCGCCCATCGAACGCAAGCAGTCAGCGAAAGACGCGTACTGATCTTCGTGGAGTAGCGTAATGGCGGCCACGCCGAAGTTCTGGAGCGCGTTGATGAGCGCGTCCATCTTCCCGGCGTCAACCAGCTTCGCACCGGCAAGGGACAGGTCATCCAAGGTAATGCGCTTTGCCGCCGCAGGCGCTTGCTGCTGTGCGGGAGCGGATGCCGTGGTCGCGGTGGGGATCACAGAGACCGCTGCTGGCGCAACAGGCGCGGGGGCGGAAGCAGTCTGCACAGGCGGATGAACGGGTGCTACGGGGGCCACAGGGGCCGCCACGGGCGCGATAGGCGCGGATGCCTGAACGACAGGAGCTTCCTGCTTCACGGCTTCGACAGCAACAGGCTTCTTTTCGGCGATAGCCTGCGCAAGATTGTTGATGGCCTCAGCAATGCCGGGAATGTCAACGGTCACTTTAATCTCAATCATCTTTCAATTTGCCTCCTTGAGTCTTTTTCTCGGACAACCATGCTTCAAACCGCTGCTGATTTTCAGGATTCTCGTAGAAACGCCGAACAGCGTCAAGCAGGGTGGCGCACAGCACTCGCGTATCAGCAGCGGGTAACAGAACCTCAGCCCTGTCCATCGTTATCAGCGGCTTCGTGCTCCAGACGAGCCAGAGCGTCCATGATCTTTTTCTGCGTCGCGCTGTCACCCTTTTTACCGTGAAGCACAGTGGACAGATAGCTCTCCGTATAGCCGCACTCAGCGGCCAGCCGCTTACCAGTAATCTCGGCAACGTGCATCCTGCCCACCGCGTCGGCGATCCACTTGTCTAACAAGCCCTAAACCTCCTTTTCGCAAAAATTTTTTTATCTGGACAGTTGAAAAAATTTAACTCTTGCGGTATAATCAAATTGCCACACCTGATGTCACCGCTGAAAAGACTCCTTTTGCGGGGGCTTCCTTTTCGTAGCCAAATTTCTTTAGCTGTCCTCTGCATTATAGCGCAAGAAATTTAGCACGTCAAGTGTTCTGGCAAAAAATATTTTGCTGGCGGAGGAAGTGTAAATGACCTTCTATGAACGATATGAGGCCCTGTGCCGCGTGCGTGGTATCGACCCGTGTTCACAAAGCACTGCTGAAAAGCTGGGCACGACCCGCTCTAACGTCTCGTACTGGAAAAAGGGTACAAAGCCGAATGTCGAAATCGTGCGCAACGCAGCGAATTTGCTCCAAACGTCTGCGGATTATCTGCTGGGCCGCACCGATGATGATACGGATTACACGGTAGATCAAAAGCGCAACCCGTCTCTGCCAGAGGATGTTACTACTATGCTTTCTGGGCTCGACAGCGCGGACCTCGAAAAAGTTATGATCTACGCCCGCGGTTTGCTGGACGGGGACAAGTATCAGAAACGCCGTCCGCGGTAAAGCAGGAAGTGCTTCTGGCACGAAATAGAAAGGGGCAGACAATGAGAGTATCCGTAAACTTAAACGCACAAAAGCCGGATACCACGACAAACGCCGTCATTTATGCCCGCTACTCTTCCCACGGACAGACAGAGCAGTCCATAGAAGGACAGCTCGCCAAAGGGCATGAGTACGCGGCAGCGCAAGGATATACCGTCGTACACGAATATATCGACCGTGCCATGACAGGTCGAAACGATAACCGAGAGGCTTTTCAGAAAATGCTTTCCGACACTGGAAAGCATCAGTTTCAGGTTGTTATCGTCTGGAAGGTTGACCGCTTCGGCCGCAACCGTGAAGAAATTGCGTTTAATAAGCACACCTGCAAGAAAAACGGGGTAAGGGTGGAGTACGTCGCGGAAAGTCTCCCAAACTCACCGGAAGCCGTTATTCTGGAGAGCGTACTGGAGGGTATGGCGGAATACTATTCCATCCAGCTATCGCAAAACATCCGTCGCGGACAGCTTGAAAGCGCGAAAAAGTGTCAGTGCGTCGGTGGATCAGTCCCATTGGGATACACGCTTGACAGTGATAAACATTTTGTTATCGACCCGCAGACCGCACCCGTTGTCAAAAAGATTTTCGACCTGTACGCAGAAGGGGCAACCATTTCAGAAATCACCGGACAGCTAAATGAACAGGGCATTCGTACCGCCCGGAAGCAGCTATTCACGAAAAACAGCCTGACAAAGCTACTGAAAAATGAAAAGTACATCGGCGTATACACCTACAAAGACATTGTACGCGTGGAAGGAGGCGTTCCGGCTATTGTGGACGAAAGCACGTTTGACAGGGTGCAGGAACTTCTCAAGATAAACCGGCGCGCTCCGTCTCACACATGGACAAAAGTCGAATACCTGCTGACCGATAAGCTGTTCTGCGGTCATTGCGGATCCCCGATGGTTGGGGAAAGCGGTTTCAGCCACACGGGCGCTAAGTACAGCTATTACGGATGTATCAAACGACGGAGAGAAAAAGCCTGTGATAAAAAGCCGGTGCGGCAGGACTGGATTGAGGCGCTGGTGCTGGACGAGACGGTGAAATTGCTACACGACGATGAGCTGATGGAGTACATCATAGACCGGACGTGGGAGTATTACCAAGTCACCGATAAAGTGCAAGAAGAAAAAGCTGTGCTTGAAGCACAGCTTGCGGAAGTGGACAAAGCTATAAACAACCTTGTGCGGGCCATAGAGGCGGGCATCTTCAACGCCGCTACAAAGTCCCGCATGGATGAACTGGACGCGCAGAAAGCCGCCCTGACCGCTTCTCTGGCCGATTTGGAGCTGACCTCCGGCATCCGCATCACGCGAGACCATATCGAGTACTTCCTCTTGCGACTGCGGGATCTGGACGTTAAGGACAGGGAGTGTCAGAAACGCCTTGTGCAGACCTTCGTCAATGCCGTTTTCATCTACGACGATGGGCGCGTCAAAATCACCTATAACTATTCCGGTCAGTCGAGCACCATCACCCTCAACCAGATTGCCAGCGCAGAAAAGGGAAAAGGGTTCGTATGCTGCTTGCCATGCTCCACTTCTTCACCGCGATTCCCAAGAGGGGTCGCGGCACTTTTTTTGTTTTGGGGGAAATCGGGTGTAAATAAACTACCAATTTCAGCTGTATTGTGCAATAACGGCAGCGAGCCCTTGCGTGGCTGGTGTTGGATGTGCAGGGCGGCGATTGCCCCGGTGACGCTGGCGGATACGGCGGCAGACGGGAATCCGGAATGGCAGAATACGGATGCTGAACCGGCGGAAACGCACGTTTTCCTGCTCAGCTACGCGCAGGTGATGCAGTATCTTCCGGAGCAGGAGCAGCGGAAAGTCAGCGGCACGGAATATGCCCGGTCACGGGGGGCGAAGTTTCTGGGCTTCACCACCATCGGCATCGGCGAAACGGACTGGTGGCTGCGCTCACCGGGCAAGGAAAGCTACGACGCGTGCTTTCTGGATGTCCGCGGCGCGGTCGGAACGAAGTGCGTGACGGAAAAACTGGGGGTTCGCCCGGCGCTGTGGATGGACTTGTCCGCCGACCGCAATGCGTTCCCGTATGAACAGCAGGTTCAGGCAAAGCAGTTTGCGGAGCAGGGGGATTATGCCGAAGCCACCGCCCTGCTGGACACGCTGGGCGACTATGCGGGCAGCGCGGCACTGGCGAAGGAGTAGCACTATCAGCAGGCGCAGGCGGAAGCGGCAAGCGGAAATTACGATGCCGCGATTGCTCTCTACACGGAACTTGCGGGTTATGCGGACAGTGACGCGCTTTGCCGCGCAAGCCGCTATGAAAAGGCAGTAGCGGCGCAGGAAGCGGGGGATTACGCGGGCGCAATGGTGCTGTTTGCTGACGCGGGACAGTATGCTGACAGCATGGCGCGCCTGCGCGAATGCTGCAAGCAACAGGGCATATCCATCTATTACTTCTCGGAAGATGCCGTAAATGCTGGGGTTGACACGGGCTATGCCAAGCAGGATACCATCAGCGGTGACGACAAGCACTTCGGCTGGCGGCTGGGAAGATTCTTCCTGACGGGCTTCACCCGCGTGACGGCGGACGAAAATCAGCAGCCTGTTTTCATCAAGACGCTGGGCGATTCTGTTACCCTGTGGTTTGATTTGGAGCAGGATATCGACGCGCTGAACGGCAACGCGCAGCTTTCTCTCGCGGCGGATGCGAACGGCTATGACCAGCAGTTCGGCATCCCCAAAACGAACTTCGGGCGCGGCACGCTGATTGTCCGCCACACGGATTATCAGAATGCTAAAAATGAACCGGCGGTTTACACGGATTATCTGCTGGCGAAAGGCACAACGGGCGCGAATACGCGGATTGTGCTGCACGAAGAGGGCGACTACGAGGTGGCGCTGGATTACGAGGTGCAGGACGGCGAGTTGACGCACATCACCAGCAAATTTGGCAATTACCGGATTTTCCTGCGCTTCTCCATCCGCAACGGCAACTGCATGGTCTACCCGTTTGACCTGCTGACGGGCGCGGAGCTGCAGAATACGGCGGTGGCGGAGGCTGGATTCTCGCTGGATTTGGCGCGCTCGCGGTATCTGGACATCAACGTTCGGCGCGCGGTGCTGGTGGAAACGGCGAACGGCGTCATCGAGGATGAGCGCTTCAACCGCCCCGCGAAGGACGGCGACCGCTACACGCAGGAGGGCATCTACACCATTTCGGTCAGCAACCGATACACGGGTGAATCCACAACAAAAACGATTTTCGTCGGCTCGCAGGAGCTGCTGGAGACGTATGTGCGCAACGGCTTCTCGCTGGAGCGCCTGAAATGAGGGGAATGCGGATGAAAAAGCTATGTTCGCTGCTGCTGGCGCTGGTGCTGCTGGCGGGCTGTGCGCTGGGTGAAAGCGCACCGGAATTCCGCCGGATGGGGGATGCGGCGCTGCTGCCGTATCTGGAAAACAGCCTGTACGAACAGCTGGTGTCCGATTTGGACAGCAACGACTATTTTGTGGAAAACGTACAGGCGATGTACATCTCTCAGGAGTATCTGGACGAGCTGGCGTTCAACTCGCAGGAGAACGTCTACTTCGGCTATACGCTTTCCGAATTAAACGCGCAGTTTCAGGACGAGAAGTACATCTTCACCCTTGGTGAAAACAACGAGACGGTCGCCGTGCCGTGGACGGACTACGATGATGCCTACGACCGCGTGATTCGCAACGTGGCAATCGGCACGGGCGTGATTTTGGTGTGCGTGACGGTTTCCGTTGTGTCGGCAGGCGTGGGCGCACCGGCGGTCAGCATGATTTTCGCGATGGCTGCCAAAGACGGCGCTGTCGGCGGTCTGCTTGGCGCGGCGAGTTCGGGCGTGCCAGCGTTCGTCGCGACGGCTGTCCGCACGGGCGACATGCAGCAGGCGGCGCGCGAGGCAGCCTTGGCGGGCAGCGAGGGCTTCAAGTTGGGTGCCATCGGCGGCAGTATTTCGGGCGGCGTGACGGAGGCGGTCGGGCTGAAGGGCGCGATGCTGAATGGCTTGTCCATGAACGAAGCGGCGCAGATTCAGCGCGAATCGGGCTATCCGCTGGACGTCATCAAGGGCTTCCGGACGATGGAGCAGTACGAGGTCTGCCAGAAAGCGGGGCTTGTACCGAAGATGGTGAATGGCAAGATGGCGCTCATCTGCCAAATCGACCTCGATTTCGTGGACGAAATGGGGCGAACGAATTTGATGCGGATGCAGCAGGGATTGGCGGCACTTGACCCGGCGACGGGGGAGGAATATCAGCTGTATTATATCGTAGAAAGTCGCCAGTCGACGATTGCTATCCTGACAAAAACGGAGTACATGCAGAGCGACAGCAGCGAAATTTGGCATACGGCGGCGGAAATGCCGCAAAACGACAGCTGGTTCTTTGAAAATCAGCGCGAAGATTTCTGGGAAAACATGGCCAATATAGTAAAAGAGATTTTTCCGACGGACGAGCTTTTGGAGCGGCTGTTTGCGCCGCAAGTGCCCGATTCGGAAGAAAAGCCGGAGAATATCGCGCAGCAATGAACGGGCAGGAGCGCCGTGTCACCCCCAAAAAAGTACATCCATGACCTGATGCGGATGTATCTGATCCGCTTTTCGGAGCTGAGCCGTCTACTCATCCCGATGGCGTGGAAGGGCTGCGACTTCGACACGTTCAACGCGCGCAGTACGAAATGCCGGAAAAGTGATTGCAAAAGCGGCGTACATGCGGTATAATGGGTGCAAATCCACAAAAGAAAGGATGTGCTTTGCATGAAATGTCCACGCTGCCGCAGCCGTGACGTGCGGGTGGAGCTGGTTCGCGAACGCCGGGCTACGCGCCACAGCTTGGCGTGGTGGCTGCTGATTGGCTGGTGGATATGGCCGTTCAAGCTGCTGTTTCTGCCGGTGATTTGGTCGCAGGAGGCGGAGCGGAAGGGAAAGCGTCCGCCGCCCCGGCGCGACGAGATGGTGACAAGGAGCGTCGCGGTCTGCCAGCACTGCGGGCACCATTGGAGGGTGTGGTGAAAAGGGAGCGCTTCTTGTTTTGAATAGCAAAAAAAACGCAGGGCATCGCCGTTTTGACGATGCCCTGTTTGTGTTTACTTCATCAGGTTCATGCCGATCTGACGGCCGGATGCCAGCGCATAGCCGACACCGGAGCCGGAAGAGTAGGCGTAGGCGTACATCTCGCGGTTCGAGGTTTCGCCGCCAGCGTACAGGCCGTTAATGACCGAGCCGTCCTCGCGCAGGACTTGGAAGTCCAGATTCGTCTTTACGCCCGCAATCGTGCCGCCCGTGCAGACGTAGATGCGCACCGCGTAGTACGGCGCCGCGTCGATGGCGGTCAGGTTGGAGGCGTCCTTGCCGAATTCGGTGTCGTTGCCCGTCGCGCAGGCGGTGTTGTACGTTTCAACGCTCTTGACCAGCGTGTCCGCGTCCACGCCCATCAGCGCGGCAAGTTCTTCGATGGTGTCCGCCTTGACGACTTCGGTGCCGTCCACCGCCGCGTCCAGCAGCGCAGCGCCCGCGAACTTGCTGTCGCCCAGCGCCCACGCGATGCCGTCTTCCGTGCGGCTCAGCGCGACGGTCGCCTGATAAGGCATGTAACCCTCGTTGAAGAAGCGCTGCGCCTTGCTGTTGACAACCATGCGCCCCCACAGATTCACGGACATGCAGAAGCCCGCGATGCTGCCGTTGCGGCTGGTCGAGCCAAGGGTGATGACATAGGGGTCGTTGTAGAACACGCCGCCGACGTCAAGCGCCATCTGCATCCCGTCGCCAGTGTCGCCCGCGCCCGCGGTGGTCAGGTCAATCCAGTCGGCGAACTGGGGCAGGTACTCGCGCATCATGGGTTCGCTCGCCGCGAAGCCGCCGGTCGCCAGCACAACGCCGCGGGAGGCGTACACGTCGTAGGAGCCGCTTGCTTCCTGCACGGTCGCGCCGATGACGTCGCCCGCGTCGTTGGTCAGCAGCTTCGTGCCGGTCGTGCTCAGGCGAAGGTCAGCGTCGTGATTTTTCAGCCAGTCCACCATGTGGTCAATCAGCATGTAGCCGCCTTCGGGGTCAGCCGCGCCGGTTTCGCTGTCGATGACGTAATCCGGCACCTGATAGCGCCCGTTGGGGAAGAAGGGGTAGGTCACCCAGTGCGCAACGCCCTCGTCCTCCAGCCAGTTGACCGTTTCGCCAACCTGCGTGAAGTAGTTGCTCACGCGCTCGTAGGTCGGATAGCCGGGGTCTTTGCCCAGCACGCCAATGTCCGAATCGGAGGATGCTTTCCACTCCTCCAGCCAGACTTCGCTGTTCGGCTCCAAGCCGATGCTCTGCGTGTAGTAGGTGTTTTCCGCCGCGACGACTGCGCCGGATACGGACGTAGAGCCGCCGAAGCGCGACAGCTTCTCGACCACCATCACGTCCTTCGCGCCGTTGTCCATTGCGGACATGGCAGCCGCCAGACCCGTGCCGCCGCCGCCGATGACCAGCACCTCAACGTGCGCCGTGCGGTCGCCGACGTCCGCGGTGTTCTTTTCGACCGGCGTGCGCAGGGTATCCGGGTCAGCGCCCGCCTGCTTCACGCAGTCCTCGACCGCCGCCAGAATCGCCTTGCTGGTGATGGTCGCGCCCGTTACCGTGTCCACCGCCAGCGTCTGATGCGCCACGATGTCCGCCGGAATCTGCTCCAGCGCGCCGGACGCAATCGCGGGCGTTTCGGCCTGCTCCGTCACCTTCACATCGGTGATGGCGCTGTCCGAGAAGGTCACTTCAACCGTCACCGCGCCGTTCATGCCGTTGGCGGAGGCGGTGTACGTTCCCGCGTTGAAGGTCGCCGCGAATGCCGCCGGAATCAGGCACAGCAGCATCGTCAGCGCCACAAACAGGGAAATCAAACGCTTTTTCATAGGGAAAAATCCCTCCTTTCATGGCAATATCATAGTATATTGTGAAAGGAATGTCAAACAAGCGTTTTCTTTCTCGTCATAAGCGGAACTTATGGATGCCGCTCCGCCATGTCCGCCTGACGAAGCTGCTCGACAAATTGCAGGTGCAGCGGCGTCATCTGGCGCATGACCGCCTCGGTGTGGTGGAGAATCGGCGTGTCGCTGACGATGGGAATCAGGCGGATGCCGACGGGATAGCTGCCCTGCGGCATGAACGAAATGCCCTGATTCAGGTTGATCATCAGCAGCTGATCCTCGATGGTGTCCGCAAAGCGCAGCGCGTCCTTTGTCCACCCAAGCCCCATCAGCCAGCGGGCGATTTGGCTGCTCGCCTTGCGATTCGCGCCCGCCTGCAGGAGGATGACGGGAAAATGCGTCAGCTCCGGCAGGGTGACGGAATTTTTCCCCGCCAGCGGATGCGATGACGCGACGGCGGCGCAGATGGGGCGCTCCATCACCGTGACGTGCTTCATCTGCTGCAAGGGAATTTCGCCCGGAATCGCCAGCGCAATGTCGCAGTCGCCCGCCTCCAGCGCCGCGCCGATTCGCGCCATCGACAGCTGCCGCACGCGCAGTTCAACCTCCGGATGATGCGTCCGAAACGCCGGAATCGCCCGCAGAAGCAGCTGCTGCTCCATCGGCCCGGTGTAGGCAATTGTCAGCGTCCGCGGCTGACGGCGCTGCGCGTCCGCAAACGTCTCTATCGCCTGATAGCACTGAACCAGCCGCTCCGCCATCGGCACAAGCGCCTGCCCCGCCTCCGTCAGCGACGTGCCGGACTTGCTCCGCTTCAGCAGCGGCAGCCCCAATTCCGCCTCCAGCGCCGCCATCTGCTGGCTCATCGCGGTCTGGGTGATGAAGCTCTTCTGCGCGCCGAGGGTGATGCTGCCCGTCTGCGCGACGGCGAGGAAATACGCGAACCGCTCCAATTTCAAGGGAGTCCCCCCCTCCTTCCTGCGGGATGAAACGACTTCTTTCCGTCTATTCTATCACGCATTTTCGCGCCGCGCAAGGGGGATTGTGATTCGATTGACAAGCAGCACGGGCGGTGGTACAATGAGGGGGGAGGTGCGGACGATGCCGAAGGTCGAAAGCAACGCAGCCATTGAGGCGCTGGAAAAAAAGAAGATGAACGCGGCGCACTGGTGTGTGGCGTCCCTCGCAATCGGTTTGGTCGGGGGGATGGCGCCGGTGTTTCTGATGCCGTGGGACGACCCGTGGTCAACGGTTGTATTGGGAATCTTTGTAATCACAATGATGATTGGTCTTATCGGCAATGCGGTGCGGATTGTGAAGTACGACCTCCAGCAGAAGATGTGCCGCGTGGACATGGCGAAAGGTGCCAGCCGACGAAATGCCGCTCCGAACGAAATGGTGCTGACGGACGGCTTTCTGCGCTACCGCATCCGGCGGCAGGGGGAAGTGTGCTTCCTGCGGGTCGAAGCCTATGACATGGCGGCGGACGACTGGCGCGAGGAAGAGCCGGAACAGCGTTTCGCGTCGCGCCTGAAACTGCGGGACTATATGCGAGAAAAGGACTACGTTCCCGCCGAAGCCGATTGGGACAAAATGAGCGACGCGGCGTTTCTGCAATGGTGGAGGGAATATGAGAAAACAAGTGCTCGTGCCGGAAAACGTCGAAATGGCGGACATTCAGGCCATCCAGACGCGCATCAAAAAGCATAACCTCCTGACGGTGGCACTGCTGATTCCGCTGTTTGCCGGCTGTGCGCTGCGGGAATCCAGCGAAACGCTGGGCGGCATTGTCTTTGTGCTTTCGATTGCGCTGATGGTGCTGGGGTTCGTTTCCGGCAGGGGCGACGAGAAGCGGCTGCCCGCGTACTGGGCGAAGTACCAGCAAATCCACCGGATGGACAACCTCCTGCGCGCGAACCTTGTCGGCGTGTGGCTCTGCGCCGAGGCGCGCGTGGCGGTTTACCGCGAGGGCAGCGGCTACCGCGTGCAGCTGGATGTCCTCAATGAAAAGACGGGCACGTGGGAAAACGACGAGCAGGACGAGGTTTTCCCGACGCTGGCGGATGTGCGCGAGTACGCGGCGCAGGAGGGGTATGAGCCGATGGCCGTGGACTTCGAGCAGATGACGGACGAGGAGTTTCAGCAATTTCTGGACAGGAGCAGAATATAATGAAGAGAAAACACGCATGGGACGTGCCAGAAAACGTCACCATAGAGAAAATTCAGGAAATTCGGGAGCGAATAACGCAATGGGCGATTCGGGTGCTGCTGATGATGATTTTGCTCATTGTCGGCATTATCCTGATAGCGCTGGGGGATGACACCAAGCGAATCGGCAAGTACGTTGTGACGATTGCCTATCTGCTGATGATGCTGGGTGTCGTCTATATGGCGTACTTTCGGAATATTCAAATAAAATGCTGGGCGAAGTACCAGCAAATCCACCGGATGGACAATCTGCCGCAGACGAACCTTGTCGGCGTGTGGCTCAGCAATGAGACGCGAATCGCGATTACCCGCGACGGGGAGGCGTACCGCGTGCAGGAGAGCATCAGCAACAGCCGGAACGGCGCATGGATGACCGACGAGCAGGGGAGGACGTTCTCGAAAATTGGCGACGTGCGCGAATATCTGGCGCAGGCGGGATTCAAGGCGGGAAAGGCGGACTTCGAGCAGATGACGGACGAGGAGTTTCAGCAATTTCTGGATGCGCATCGAATCTGATACTATTTCCAGATTCATCTGCGCCATCTGCTTGCGCCTTTTCCCTTCTGGCGTCCGCTCATTCCACTTAGCGTAGCGCTGCTACGCTGCGTTTCATTCACGTTAGCCAGAATGAAAAATTCGCGGCGCATCTTGGCGCATTCTTATCTGGAAATAGTATGACAAAGCGCGTGCCCCGCAAAAGCACACAAAAAATCCCCCTCCGATGCCATTCATCCGAGGGGGATTCCTTTGCGCACAATTACCACCCGCGCCCGAAGCAGCTGCGCCGTGCCGCGCCCTGCTCGCCGGAAACGTACCGTGCGTTAAACGCCGCGTTTACTTCGCGCAGTTCCATCTCGCCGTCGATGTACGCTTGATACATCTCGATGATGCCCTCCGCGCAGCCGTCGCAGGACGCGGAAATGTTGCCAATCGCGTCATCGACAATCTGCTGGCGTTCCTCGCGGGTCGTGTCCTTAATCAGAATGCTGGTCATCGGGGAAAATCGCTCCTTTCAGGCGGCTGCTTTCACGCCGTCAATGTCCGGCGGCAGCTTCTGCATCTGCTCGCGGTAGACGCGGCGCAGGCAAATCATCTCCGCCGTCGCCGTAATCGCCCATGAAACGATGTAGAGCAGGTACAAACTCTCAATGGTGTGGAAGTACGCGAATACCGTGTACACCCAGATAATGCGGAACACGCACGAACCCATAATCACGATGACCGTCGGCACAAAGCTCTTGCCCAGCCCGCGGTTCGCGGCAATGGTGCAGTCCATGAAGGCGGAGAAGGCGTAGGAGCAGCCCATGATGCGCAGGCGAATCATCCCGGCTTGCGCGACTTCCTCGACATTTGTGAAAATGCCGAGGAACTGCCGCCCGAAGATGACCAGCAGCGCACTCATGACAAGGGCAATGCCGAAGGAGAACACCATCGAGATGAAGTAGCTGTGGATGATGCGCTTGCGCTTGCCTGCGCCGTAATTCTGGCTCATGAAGGACGAGCAGGCGGTGTAAATGGCAGCCATCACGTCGTAGACGAGCGCGTCGGCGTTCGCGGCGGCGGCGTTGCCTTCCACCATCAGCTCATCAAAGGAGTTCACGCCCGCCTGAATGAACAGGTTCGCTATTGCGAAAATCGCGTTCTGCAAACCGGCGGGAATGCTCAGCGACAGCACCTGCTTTGCCTTGTGCGGCTCAATCCGCAGCATCGACCGTTCCAGCCGCACCACGCTCCCTGAACGGCGCAGGGACAAAATCACCAGCGCCGCCGAAATATACTGGGAGATGATGCTTGCCAGCGCCACACCCGCCGCCGACAAATGGCAGACGATGACGAAGAACAGGTTCAGCAGGATGTTGATGACGCCCGCCATCGAGAGAAAGTAGAGCGGCTTTTTCGTGTCGCCGGCGGCGGAAAGCACCGCGTTGCCGAAGTTGAACACCGCCATGGCGGGCATACCGAGGCAGTAGATGCGCAGGTAGCTGACCGCGCCCGCCATCAGCACCGGCTTCGTGCCGAGCATGGAGAGCATTGCGGGCGTGAAAAGGAAACCCAGCGCCATGATGATGACGCCGACAATCAGCGAGAGAATCAGCGAGGTATGCACCGCCTCGTGCACGTCCTGGTCGTGCCGCGCGCCGATATACCGGGCGACGACGACGTTGACCCCGCTGCCCATGCCGATCAGGAAGCCGGTGAACAGCGAGACAAGAATCGAGGTAGAGCCGACTGAGCCCAGCGCTTCCGGGCCTGCAAACTGCCCAACCACCGCCACGTCGGACATGTTGAACAGCACTTGCAGCACGTTCGTTGCCATCAGCGGCAGGGAAAACAGGATAATCTGCTGGACGAGCGGCCCGTGCGTCAGGTCGTGCGATTTGGATGCCATGATTTTGCTCCTTTGCGAAATCTTCCGCCGCTGATTATACACCGGAAAAACGAAACTGGCAAGAGGAAAAACAGCGTTTTGGGCGAATAATATCATACTGTAATGTCAGGGATTCCGGCAGCCACATCGGTTCTGTTTCCATTGCCCCTCGTCGCTCCCGCAGGAGCGCCCCCCTGCGACAAAACAGCCTATATAATAAGGAAAGAACTGCACCAAGAAAGAAGGCAAAAATCCACCATGCACGATTACCGCGCCATCTTCCTCGATATCGACGGCACGCTCACCCAGCCGGGACATTCCGCGCCGCCCGTATCCGCCGTCGCTGCCATCGAATCCGCCCGCCGCTTGGGACGCCGCGTTTTCCTCTGCACCGGCCGCTGCGAAGCGATGCTCAAGCCGCTTCTTCATTGCGCTGATTTTGACGGCTACGTTGCGTCCTCCGGCGGATTGGTGGTCGTCGGCGGCCGCGACGTCTTTGACTGCCCCATGACCCCGCAGGAGCAGGCGCATGTGCTGACGGCGCTGTCGGATAACGGCGTGTTCCGCACCGTGCAGACCCGCATGGGCGCGTACTGCGACGAGGGCTTCCGTGATTTTCTCCGCGCCCGTGACGTGCAAAACGGCAGCAGCGAGCTGCTCCGCTGGCGCGAGGCCATCGAGCAGCGATTGCAGATGCAGCCCATGCGCGATTACGGCGGCGAACCCGTTTATTCCGTCGTGTGCATGTCCCCGACGCGGGCGCGGCTGGACAAAGCCATGGCGGAATGCAGAGAGTTCGACTTCGTACTGATGGACGACCGCCAGCACGACCTTGTGAACGCGGAAACCGCCAATCGCCGCTATGACAAGGGCAGCGGCGTCAAGCAGGTGTGCGCGGCAATCGGCGTTGACCCGGCGGACAGCATTTGCTTCGGCGACAGCCTGAACGACCTGCCGATGTTTGCCGCGGCGGGCTTTTCCGTCTGCATGGGCAATGGCGGGGATGCGGCAAAGCAATCCGCGGACGCGGTCTGCGATTCGGTGGAGGCGGGCGGGCTGGCGAAGGCGTTCGCGGATTTCGGCTTGCTGGCATAAGCGGCGCATTCCCCGCATACCCTCAACCGAATCAACCGAGCGGGGAGGGAGACGAATGCGCAAACGCTCCTGCGGCGAGCGGCAAAGGGTCATCTGCACGGGTCAGCGCGCGCTGATGATTGCGGGCGTCGTGCTGGTGGCGGCAGGGCTGATTGTGCTGCTGCTGTGCATCCCGGCGTGGGCGTGGGCGGCGCTGCTTGGCGTGGCGCTGGCAATCGCCGGGCTGGTGCTGATCTGTGTGGGGAGGAGGTGACAGAAATGCGGGTGCGGATGGTGTGCGTGAAGGTGCCGAAGCCCCTGCGCGGGGTCGTGCGGTTTCTGGTGAAGAAACGGCGGAAATCTTCATAAGTGATTGACAGATAAGCAAAAGCGTGCTATGATAGCATTGGTATCCGATAATTGCATAGGAACGGAATCAGAGGTGCGCACGCATCGTGTACCGCGGCGGAGGATGGCTTCCGCAGAGGCCGCGGGAAGGGGTGGTGCGCCGAAAGGCAGGGCAAACGAAGCCGCAGACCCTGTGCTTGGGCGCGGGCCGGACAGGTTCGTGACTGTCATCGGGGCAAAATAATCCCCGGCGGAGCGCTGATTCACTGAGACACCGCCTGTTCCTTATGGGCAGGGCATCATGCGGGCGACTGCATGGAAAATCGGGTCTTTGGCGCACCGCGAGCAGGATGGCTTGTGGTGGCTTTTTTTGAATCCGAATGGACAGGATACCGCAAAAAAAATCAGCAGAAACACATGGATGGAGGATACAGCCAATGGAGAAGTATCGTGTAGGCATTGTTGGCGCAACGGGCATGGTCGGTCAGCGCTTTATTTCGCTGCTGAAGGATCATCCGTGGTTTGAGGTGAACTGTGTGGCGGCGTCGGCGCGCAGTGCCGGAAAGACGTACCGCGAGGCGGTCGGGGAGCGCTGGGCGTTCGCGTGGGAGATTCCGGAAAAGGTGGCGGGCATGACCGTCGTCGATGCGGCGGATATTGACGAAGTGAGCAAGCATGTGGACTTCGTTTTCTGCGCCGTGGACATGAAGAAGGACGAAATCCGCGCGCTGGAGGAAGCCTACGCGAAGCACGAAATTCCGGTGGTGAGCAACAACAGCGCCTGCCGCGGCATCGAGGACGTGCCGATGGTCGTGCCGGAAATCAACGCCGATCACCTTGCCGTCATTGAAGCGCAGAAAAAGCGCCTCGGCACGAAGAACGGCTTCATCGCCGTCAAGCCGAACTGCTCCATCCAGAGCTATGTGCCCGCCCTGACCCCCCTGCTTGATTTTGAGCCGGAGAAGGTCAGTGTGTGCACCTATCAGGCGATTTCCGGCGCGGGCAAGACGTTCAAGACGTGGCCCGAAATGGTGGATAACGTGATTCCCTACATCGGCGGCGAGGACGAGAAGAGCGAAAACGAGCCGCTGAAGCTGTGGGGGCATGTGGAGGATGGCAAGATTGTCAACGCCGCGCTGCCCGTCATCTCCGCGCAGTGCCTGCGTGTCGCCTGCTCCGACGGCCATATGGCGGCGGTGTCCGTCAGCTTCAAGAAAAAGCCGACCATCGAGCAGATCAAGGAACGCTGGGCGAACTATGAGACGGAAGCGCAGCGCCTGGAGCTGCCGAGCGCGCCCAAGCCCTTCCTGCAGTATTTTGAAGACCCCTCCCGCCCGCAGACCCGCCTTGACCGCGATTTCCAGAACGGCTTCGGCGTGTCCATCGGCCGTCTGCGCGAGGATAAGCTGTTCGACTACCGCTTTGTCTGCCTGAGCCACAACACGGTGCGCGGCGCGGCGGGCGGCGGCATCCTGACGGCGGAGCTGCTCTGCCGCAAGGGGTACATTCCGCACCGGGTGTAATGCAAAAATCGTATAAATATCTGGAAGGAAGTTATCACAATGAAACCTTTGTTCACAGGCACTGGTACGGCGCTGATTACGCCTTTCAAGAACGGCGAAATCGACTGGGATGCGCTGGACAACCTCGTAGAAAGCCAGATTGCGGGCGGCGTGAGCGCGCTGATTGCCGCGGGCACGACGGGCGAACCAGCGACGATGACGTGGGATGAGCACATTGAGGTCATTCGCTTTGTCGCCGAGCGCGCGAAAGACCGCGCCTGCGTCATTGCCGGTACGGGCAGCAACTGCACGCGCGAGGTCATCCACGCGGCGAATGTCGTCAAGGACTTCGGCGTGGCGGCGCAGCTGGTCGTCACCCCCTACTACAACAAGTCCACGCAGGAGGGGCTGGTGGCGCACTACACGGAGATTGCCGAAAAGACCACCCTGCCGATTGTCGTCTACAACGTTCCCTCCCGCACGGGCGTGAACATCCAGCCCGCGACGCTTAAGAAAATCTGCCGCCTGCCGCAGGTCGTCGCCGTGAAGGAAGCGAACCCCGACGTGGCGCAGGCGATGGAGAAAATCAACCTCGTCGGCGACGACGCAACCTTCTACTGCGGCAACGACGACCTGACGATTCCGCTGATGGTGCTGGGCTTCCAGGGCGTCATTTCCGTGCTGAGCAACGTCATGCCCGCCGAAACGAGCAAGATGACGTCCCTCGCGCTCTCCGGCAACTGGGCGGAAGCGTCCCAGATGCAGCGCGACCTGCTGCCGATGGTGAAAGCACTGTTCTGCGAAACCAGCCCGATTCCCTGCAAGGCAGCCATGAGCATGATGGGCATGTGCCGCAACGAACTGCGTCTGCCGCTGATTCCCATGCAGGAAGCCAACCAGCAGAAGCTCGCCGACATTATGCGCGGCTGGAAGCTGATTTAATAGCGGATTTGCACCTGCAAATGCGCCTAAAAGCAGCAATAAAAACCAACTAACTTAGAAAACGGTTCCCCATGCAACGGTAAAGCTCAATAAACATGGGTGCGAACCGAAGGTTTCCAAAGGGCGATCGCAGACGTTCGTCTGTTTTCATTGCCCTTTGGTCGCCACCGCAGTGGCGATTTCCCCTGCAACAAAAAAGACTACTACCTTTTCCACTCACAAGGAGCAAAGCAAAACAATGACCATCCTCATCAGCGGCGCGTGCGGCTTCATGGGCCGCGAGGTCGCCGCGCAAGCAAAATCCTCCGGCATTGACGTGGTGTGCGGCGTGGACATTGCCGCCGGGGTCGCCCCGTATCAGCCGGATTTCCCCCTCTATGCGAACTATGCCGACGCCCCCAAGGCGGATGTGGTGATTGACTTCTCCAACTGGAAGCCCGGCGCGAACGTGCTGGATTACGCCACGAAGTACCGCGTCCCGGTCGTCATTGCCTCGACGGGTCTGACCGACGAGCAGCTTCACCAAATCGCCGAAGCGTCGAAGGTCGTGCCGATTTTCCGCTCCGGCAACATGAGCCTCGGCATTGCCCTGCTGCGTGCCCTCGCTAAGAAGGCGGCAGGCGTCCTTGGCGATGCCTTTGACGTGGAAATTGTCGAAGCGCACCATAACCGCAAGCTCGACGCGCCCTCCGGCACGGCGCTGATGCTCCTGGACGCGGTCAAATCCGCCTATCCGGATGAGCGCGAAGCCGTTTTCGGCCGCCACGGACGCGACTGCAAGCGCCAGCATCAGGAAATCGGGATGCACTCCCTGCGCGGCGGCACGGTCACGGGCGAGCATGAAGTCTGCTTCTTCGGCACGGGCGAGAGAATCCGCATCAGCCATAGCGCGGAGAACCGCGGCGTGTTTGCTGCGGGCGCTTTGCGTGCGGCGGCGTTCCTGATGAATCAGCAGCCCGGCATGTACAGCATGGACGACGTGGTGGGACAACTGTAACCAGTTAGTGGGATGACGGAAAATTTCCGCCGTCCCATTTTCGGTATTCTCGCAAAAAAACATGAAAACAGTTGTTACTTTTCGCTGAAAAGGACAAACTGAGTTCATAAAGCCATGGTAGAATCAACATCGATGGGAGGGATACCAACGCATGAATGAAGTCAAGACCCCGAAAAAACCGCTGATTGTCTATTATGCAATCGCGATTCTGGTCGTGCTGCTGATTAACACGCTGCTCGTGCCGATGGTGAGTCAGGCGCGCGTGAAGTATGTCGATTACGGCACGTTCATCCAGATGACCGAAGAGGACAAGATTTCTGAAGTTCAAGTGCAGGACAATCAGATTATCTTCGTCACCAAGGAGGACGAAGCCAATAAGAACGCTGTTTATTACCGCACAGGCAAGATGGATGACCCGGAGCTGACCAGCCGCCTGTCCGAACACGGCGTGAGGTTCGACAAGGAAATTGTGGAGGAAACGTCACCGCTGCTGTCGTTCCTGCTTTCCTTCGTCTTCCCGATTGTGCTCTTTATCGCGCTGGGGCAGCTGCTCACACGCCAGATGATGAAGCGCATGGGCGGCGGCAAGGACGCGATGTCCTTCGGCATGGGCAATTCCAATGCCAAGGTATATGTGAAGGACAGCGCGGGCAGCATTAAGTTCGACGATGTGGCGGGCGAGGACGAAGCGAAGGAGAACCTGAGCGAAATCGTCAACTACCTGCATGACCCGTCGAAGTACCGCGATATCGGCGCGTCGATGCCCAAGGGCATTCTGCTCGTCGGCCCGCCCGGCACGGGCAAAACCATGCTCGCCAAGGCAGTCGCGGGCGAAGCGAACGTGCCGTTCTTCTCCATTTCCGGCTCGGAATTTGTGGAGATGTTCGTCGGCATGGGCGCCAGCAAGGTGCGCGACCTGTTCAAGCAGGCGAAGGAGAAAGCGCCCTGCATCGTGTTTATTGACGAAATCGACGCCATCGGCAAGAAGCGCGACGGCGGCAAGTTCGGCGGCGGCAACGACGAGCGCGAACAGACGCTCAACCAGCTGCTGACCGAGATGGACGGCTTCGAGGGCAGCAACGGCGTCATCATCCTCGCCGCAACGAACCGCCCCGAATCCCTTGACCCCGCGCTGACCCGCCCCGGCCGTTTCGACCGCCGCGTGCCTGTGGAGCTGCCGGATTTGCAGGGTCGTGAAGCCATCCTCCGCGTCCACGCGAAGAAGATTAAGACCGAGCCGAACATCAACTATGCGCAGATTGCGCGCATGGCGTCCGGCGCATCCGGCGCGGAACTGGCGAACATCGTCAATGAAGCTGCCCTGCGCGCTGTCCGCAACCACCGCACCGCCGCGTCTCAGGCGGACATGGAGGAATCCATCGAGGTCGTTATCGCCGGCTATCAGAAGAAGAACGCGATTCTCACCGACAAGGAAAAGAGCATCGTGTCCTACCACGAAATCGGTCACGCACTCGTCGCGGCGCTGCAGAGCCACTCTGCGCCCGTGCAGAAAATCACCATCGTGCCGCGCACGTCCGGCGCGCTCGGCTACACGATGCAGGTCGATGAGGGCAACCACTACCTGATGACCAAGGACGAAATCATCAACAAGATTGCGACGCTGACGGCGGGTCGTGTTGCAGAAGAGATTGTGTTCGGCTCGATTACGACCGGCGCGTCCAACGACATTGAGCAGGCCACGAAGCTCGCCCGCGCGATGATTACCCGCTACGGCATGAGCGACGAGTTCGGCATGGTGGCAATGGAGACGGTCGAAAATGCCTATCTGGGCGGCGACACGTCCCTGTCCTGCTCGGCGGAAACGCAGGCGCGCATTGACGCGCTGGTCGTCTCCATCGTCAAGGAGCAGTACCAGAAGGCGACGCAGATTCTGACCGACAACCGCGCGAAACTCGACGAGCTGGCGAAGTACCTGTACGAAAAGGAAACCATCACCGGCGAAGAGTTCATGAACATCCTGAACAAGAAGGAAGCCTGATTGCGCCTGTAATCCAAACCAACAAGTAAATAACCAATCGGAGAATAGGGAGAAAATCACCATGAAGAAATTCCTGACCAGCAAGATTGGCAACATCCTGCTGTGCATCGCCGAAATCATCGTCGGCGTGCTGCTGCTTGTCAACCCCGACGCCGTCACCTCCGCTTTCGTCATCGGCGCGGGCGCTGTCATGATTCTTACGGGCGTCGTCTTCTGCACGCTGTATTTTGTCGGCGAAGCAGAAAAAATGGTCATCAAGCAGCTGCTCTTCAAGGGCTTGCTGCTCATCATCCTCGGCGTTCTGTGCGTGACGCAGTACGGTGTACTGCTGGCGGCGCTGCCGTTCGTAACGTGGGTGTACGCCATCGCCATGCTGATTCTGGCGGCGTATAAGGTGCAGTGCACGGTGGACATTCTCCGCCTGAGCGGCATCCGCTGGTACTTCCCGGCGATTTCCGCGGCGCTGGCGGTTGTGCTGGCGCTGTTCATCCTGCTCAACCCGAACACCGCGATGAACATCGTCTGGGGCTTCATGGGTGTGTCCATCATCCTCGAAGCCGGGCTGGAAATCGCGACGATTATCCTGCTGAAGTAAAGGCTGCTATCGGCGTCCGCTGGAAATTCCGGCGGGCGCTTTTGACGTACTGGAGGAAGGAAAATGAAAGCAGAAACAAGAGAGAAAATCAAGGCAAATTGGCAGCTTTTCAAGGAATCTCTGCCGATTTTCCTGCCGTCGCAGGTGCTGCTTCTGCTGGCGGCGGTGAACCTCTACGTCCCGATGCGCCGCACCATGCACGGCGTTCTGCTGATTCTGCACGCGCTGGCGCTGCTGGGCATCTGGGGAATCGCGATGACGTACATGAAGCGGCGCGGGCGGACGTCGTGGCTTGCGCTCACCGTCCCGTGGTGCGTGTCCAGTATGCTCCTGGACGCGTGGGTGGGAAAATTCGCCGGGCACGTTTCGCTGATGAGCGTCCTCCTGAGCGTCGCCGCCGGGGTGATTGTGACGGTGCTGACCATGCTCGCGGACGAAAAGGCGCTGAAAGCCCAACACGCGGACTACGGCATCTTTGCCCGCATCGAGTACTGCACGGTGATATTTGTGATGGCTTCGGTGCTGTCCAGCAGCTGGATGAGCGCGACGAATATCGCCTTTGCGAACGATGAGCCGGTGCGTTCGGTGCACGCGTATGTGAGCAGCAAGACGGATACACATTCCAACTTGTGGCACATTTTCGACGGGAAGAAGGTCAAGCTGCGCAAAAACGGCAGCACCAACGATTATAACAATCAGGTAAATTTCTGCATGGTGGATGACGCTCTGTACGCCGCCATTGGCAGTGATGCCACGGTGACGGAGTACGCGGGCGTTTGGGGCGCGCCGTACTATACGCTGTCCCTGCCGCAGGGGGAGAAATGACGTGGCGAAATCCAACAAATTCCTCGGCAAGAATCCCCCGAACCCCGCCGTCGCCCTGCCTGCGTGGGGGATGCTGATCATGGCGCTCGCGCTCGTGTTCCTCCCGTCGCTTCGAACCGCCGCGCTGATTCTTTATGCGGCGGATTGGCTTGCACTCGGCATTGCGGCACTGACGGCGAAGCGCAAGCAGTCGCTTGTGAACTATTGGGGGTCGTGTGTGCCAATTGTCGTCGCGATTGTGCTGCTAAATTTTTGGTATAGAAGGTATACCACGCCGTGGATGCGAAATATTTTTCTTGTCGCGCTTGGCTTCGTGCTGCTGACCCTGCCAATGCTGTTGATTGCGGAGAAGCAAGTTCCGAACATGCGGGCGGGAAGGGAAAAATACTGGCTGCGTGCGGTAGCGCTGACGATGCTGGTGTTCCTTGCCGCCATCAGCTGGGCAGCTGCAAGCAACATCGCGTTCGACCAAAGCGCGGGCAGTCTGCGGACTGCCTGCATCACCGAAAAGTGGCGAAATAGCAGCCGCACCGGAGGGCAGTATCACATCCGGGTCGCGGTGGAGGGGCTGGCGGAATCGCTGAACCTTGATGTCGGGCGGAAGGCGTATCGCCGTTTATCCGAGGGCGACAACGTCACCGTGACGGAGTATCCCGGCTTCTGGGGCGCGCTGTACTACACATGGGAAATCCCTCAATCCCCCTGAAAAAACAGCAGGAATCCCGAAAAAGCCTTGCACTTTTGGGCGAAATGGCGTACAATAGCCTTGCCTGTGATTCGCATCGGGCAGAGTAGCTGAATCCGCGTTAAGTGTTCATGAACGGGGAGTTGTCATGAAACGAAGCCGCACGGCGGCGCGGTGGGTTCGGCGCATCCCGCTGTCTTGGTGCTGCCTCCTGCGAGTTGCGCGCAAAAATTCGCTTAGGAGGCGCTTTTTGTGATGTCACAATCCGTTTTCCATGCCCACTACTGGCGGGACTGCGCCCGGCTGACCACCCAGAAGCTCTGCGTGATGGGCGTGCTGATGGCGCTGCAAATCATCCTCAGCCGCATCACTGCCATCAACCTCGGCAACTGGCTGCGCATCAGCTTCGGCTTTCTGCCCAACGCCATTGCCGGATACCTGCTCGGCCCCATCGGCGGCACGCTCGTCGCGTGGGGGAGCGACGCCCTCGGCACCATCCTCACCGGGCAGGCGATTAACCCCGGTCTGTCCGTGGCGGCGGCGCTTGGCGGCTTCTTCTACGGGCTGATGCTGCATAAACGTCCGGTTACGATTTGGCGGACGATGGCGTGCCTGCTCGTCGTGTCGCTGGTGTGCCACTTCCTGCTGAACACCTACTTTCTGGCGATGGCGGGCTTCACCGCGGTGTCCGACGGCGCGGATTATCCCGCATTTGTCCGCGAGCTTGTCCGCCCGATTTACGGCGAAGGCGCAACGATGCCCGCGTGGATCAGCGTCTGCAACCGTTTCATCAAGCAGGTCGTCGTCTACCCGGTCAATGTCGCGATGCTGCTGCTGATGCTGCGCGGCGTGCAGCGGATGCCGAACGCAGTGACGCACTTGTGAAGGAGAATCTCCCTGAATGACACCTGAAGAAAACAAACAGTTAATCCTCGCCGAGCTTGACCGTCTCTATCCCCAGCCCAAGCCCGAACTGCATTTCACCAACCCCTACGAGACGCTGGTGGCGGTCATGCTGTCCGCCCAGTGCACCGACAAGCAGGTCAACAAGGTCACGCCCGCCGTGTTCGCGCGTTTCCCCGACGTGAAGAGCATGGCGGAGGCGGATGTTGCCGAGCTGTACCCGCTGGTGAAAAGCTGCGGCTTCAAGAGCAAGGCAAGCAACATCATCGCCGCGTGCCGGATGATTCTGGCGGAGGACGGCGGCGAAGTTCCGCACACCATGGAAGCGCTGACCCGCTTGCCGGGCGTCGGGCGCAAAACGGCGAACGTCGTTATGTCCACGGCGTTCCATATTCCGGCAATTGCGGTGGATACGCACGTTTTTCGCGTCAGCAACCGCCTTGGGCTGGTGGATGCGCCCGACGTGCTGAAGACGGAGATGCAGCTGCGCGCGTTAATTCCGCAGGACAGGTGGAGCGACGCGCACCACTGGCTGATTTTCCACGGTCGAAGGGTGTGCAAGGCCCAGCACCCCCTGTGCGGCGAATGCACGCTGCGCCCGTGGTGCAAGAAGTACAACAGCGAAACCGAATAACCCTTCGCCCGACTGCGCCCCACCGCCAGCCGGGCATTTTTCGGTTTTTCACGGAATCTTGGAGGAAGAGCAGCTTGGTGGCGCGTCTGCGGACGCGCAAAGTTACTGGCAGGGACGCTTCGCTGCCTGCACCTTTGTTGGCGGCTTCCTTGGGATTGGTCGAACGCGGAACAGTTGGGGCGTTGCCCCAAACCCCACAAGGGACGCTGTCCCTTGACCCTGCAAGGGGCAATTGCCCCTTGACCCCTCCGCGCGATTGAGTTGGTCACGCTTTCATGCTCCTTCCGCGTGCAGCTTTTTGGTGCTTCGCCTAAGCCCTTGTTTGCTTCCCCCAAGATTCTGTGAAGAACCAAATAATTCCGCATTCCGAATTTCCCTTCACGCCGCCCCATGCTCCGCCCTGAACGTCGCCAAAAGCTCCCGCCCCTCCTCCCGCGTGTGCATCAGCGCGTTCCCTTGCGCCATATCCCGTGCGTACAGGTAGTCCTCCATCTCCGCAACCGTCCGAATACCCGCGCCGCCCCAGTCCGTCAGCAGCTGAATCAGGTAGTTCACCGCGTTCGTCGGATTCGCCTCCGCCGTCTTGGCGACTGCCTGAATCATCAGCCCGTCCTCGAACGGGTACGCCCCAAACGCCGCCATCACCCGATTCAGCTGATTCTCCGTGAACTGCTGATGCAGCAGCACTTTACCCGACAGTTTCGCGCTCTCCCGCACTGACCGCGGAAATGCCCCCTCGCGCGCGCACGCCTCCGTACACGCATACGCACACTCGTGCGCGCCTGCGCCCGCGTATCCGGCAGAGAAAGCAGATGTCTCCTTTTCATCATCATTCGTTTTCCCTGTTGGGTTTACGGTTTCCGTTTCTGTTTCTGTATAGTTTATATTAGTGTCGTGGAAATCGGGCGTATTTCCGTGGCAATCAGTTGTGCAATCGGTTGGACAAACGATTGTGCAATCGCTTGGGTAAACGCTTGGGTAATTCGGATTGTCACGGGGATAGTCGCGGATTTCGGGGCAATCGGCGTGATTATCAGCGGGAAAATCGGGATTATCACGGGGATAGTCACGGATTTCGGGGTTATCAGCGGGGAAATCAGCTGTGCTATCAGCACTGATTTCACGCGGATAGTCACGCTCAATAGCGCCTTTTCCGTCGCAAACGGAGAAGTAGTGCAGGCGGTACGCGGGCGGCGTGCGCTTCTTTTCGCCGGGAATGTACTCCAAAAGCCCGGATTCGCAGAGCGTGCGTCGAGCGTCGGCGAGGGCGGTGGCGCTCATGGGGAAGTAAGCGAGCAGGTACGGGTTGTCGATGCGGAGGAAACCGTCGCACCAGTCACCGCCGCGGGCGTGCTGGTTCATGATTTCAATCAGCTTGTACCACAGCAGCTGAGCGCTGGCGGGGAGGCGGGTTCGCGCGGCGAATGTGTTGAAACGGCGGATTTCAATCAAGTAGTTTACATTGCACATTTGGGTCATTCCTTTCGGATTTTATTCGCCGCTATTGCGACAGTGATATTGTAGAACAGGGAATGGATGTTCGTCAAGAAAATTTGATTTCATTTGATTTCGCTTGATTGCATTTGATTTTGGGGTCAAAACCAACTGCACTTTTTTGTTACGCAGAGGGTTTCGCGTCTGCGGACGCGACGAGGAGGCTTTGCGGTCGCCCCCTCGACCCCTTCGCTGTGCACACTCCCGTTACTTGGTTTTTATCGTTACAGAGAATGATGAAACTTCCCCAAAACAAAAAGCCCCGTGCGTTTCCGATTCCGGAAAAAACACGGGGTGCTTTCGATTGCAACGGCTTACAGGCGCTTGAAACCCTTGCGGCCGTCGTCGAGCAGGGAGGCGTAGGCGCCGGGGTCTTCCACGGCAATGCCGCAGCCGAGAACGACGCTGGTCTGCGGGTCGTCGGCGACGCCGCAGGGGATGTGCAGGGCGGTGTAAATCGCTTCGGGCAGGCGCGCCAGTCCCGCTGCGCCGCCGCTTAAGACGATGCCGTCATCAAAAATGTCGGACGCCAGCTGCGGAGGGGTGCGCACCAGCACGTCCTGAATGCTGCCGATGAGGGCGGCGACGGGGTCTTTCAGCGCCTCGTAGATTTCAGCGGCGTGAATCTCCTGCGTGCGGGGCAGGCCGGAGAGCTGGTTACGGCCGACGACGGGCATGGCAAGGTTCGCTTCGTCGGTTTCGGGCTTCATCGCCGTGCCGATGTTGATTTTAATCTGCTCGGCGGTGCGCTCGCCAATCAGCAGAGAGTACTTCTTGCGGATGTAGCGGACAATCGCGTCGTCGAAATAGTCGCCGGCGTAATAGACGCTGGAGGACTGGACGATTTCGCCCTCGGAGATAACGGCAATGTCGGTGATGCCCGCGCCCATGTCCACAATCATGCGGCCGTAGCGCTGGCGCAAATCCATGCCGACGCCAAGCGCCGCCGCGAGTGGACGATCAAGCAGATAGGTACGCTTCACGCCCGCGTCCAGCAGGATGTTGATGAGGGAGTGCTTCTCCGTCTCGGTCACGCCGGAGGGGACACTCATGACGACGCGCGGCCCGGAGAACAGGCGCTTGGACAGCACGACGTTCAGAAAGAAGCGGAGCATGGTGTTCGTCAGCTCAAAATCCGCGACGGTGCCCTGCTTCAGCGGGCGAATCGCCATGATGTTGCTGGGCGTGCGACCGACCATGCGCTGGGCATCGTCCCCGATGGCCAGCACCTTCTTGGTGGAGCGCTCAATGGCGACTACCGCCGGTCTGCGGAGCACAAGCCCCTTGCCCTGCTGGTAAATCAATACATTGGAGGTTCCAAGGTCAATGCCCAAATCGTTCAGCTGCGCCATCGCATACTCTCCATTTCCCGGCACGCTTTTCGCGCCGTACATACCATTATACCATCAAAAACGGAAAACGTAAACAGGTTTTTTCGGGTGGATGGCTATTTTCGGGCGCTGGAACATAAAAATTCGATGAGAAAGGGGGCTGTGCATCATGGAGAAGGAGCCGTTTTTCCCGCCGGAGGTGACGGGCGGCGCATTCAAGGTGACGCTGACGGGGCGCGGCCGCGCGTGGGTGGAGCAGCATCAGGGTCTGCTGGGGTACACGGCGGAGGAGGCGCTCTTCCGCACGAAGGAGGGTACGCTGCGCATTAGCGGGGCGAACCTGCGCTTCCTGCGCTATTCATCATCAGACGCGATTGTGACCGGGCAAATTGACACTATCAGCGTGCTGGGAGGCGGAACATGAGCGGGCGGCCGTGGCTTATCGCCGTCACGGTGGATGGGGTCAATCTGCCGCGGTTTTTGCGCCGCGCGGGGGAAATGGGGCTGCTGCTGACGGGCGTGCGCATCCGCGGCAAACATCTCAGTGCCTTTGCCCGCGAGGATGATGTGCCGCCGCTGCGGATGATGGCGGAAAACGGCGGCTGGCGCTTCTCGGTGGGCAATCGGCAGGGCACGGGACGGCTGATGACGTGGATTCGCCATCGGCTGGCGCTGCTTTCCGCGCTGATGCTGGGCATTGGCGCGCTCATCGGCGCGTCGCAGGTGATGTGGCGCGTGGAGATTGAAAACGCCGGGATTTACGCCGCAGATTTGCCCGAATACCTGCAGGCGCTGGGCATCACCCCGCCGATGCGAAAAAGCGACGTTCATCCGGGTCAGCTGCGTGACCTGCTGGAATGGCGCTACCCGGAAACGGCGTGGGTGGAGTGCGGCTGGCGGGGGATGACGCTGCTGATTCGCGTGGTGGACGGCGTGCCGGCGGGAACGCCCTTGTCCGAGACGGGCGCGGGGGACGTGGTCGCCGCGCGGGACGGCATCGTCGATAGCATCCGCACGAAGGCGGGCACGGCGCTTGTTCAGCCCGGCGACGTGGTGCGCAAGGGGCAAATCCTCATCCGCGGCGAGGAACGCACGGGCAGCGGCGTGCGGGCGGTATCAGCGCGCGGGGTGGTGATGGCGCGCGTGTGGGACGCGGCGGCGGTTCGCATGGACTTGACAGAGCTGCACACGTCCTATTCCGGGCGCACGGAGGAAAGTGTGACGGTCGTCAGCCCGTGGTTCGCCCTGTGGCATGAGCCGGAAAGCGCGTTCCATCAGGCGGATGTGTCCCGGCGCACGCTCCCGCTGGGCGGCTTCTTCCTGCCGCTCACCTGCGTGTGGGAAAAGCGGTATGAATGTGAAATTACGAAACAAAATCGGGCAAATGAGGAAATAACTGCCGAAGCAAGCATAGCGGCTTTGCGAAAACTGCGCGAAATCATCGGTACGAACGAATCTTTGGTTGACAAGTGGGTAAATTGTAGTATGATAGATCATGAGGTACTGTTGGCAGTGGCAACGGGCGAAAGGCTTGTGGATATTGCCGAGCAGATACCCAGCGGCGCGCCAGATAAGTGATACTAATTCTCATCTAAAACATGGCATTCGCCCAGCATCTTTTCCGCCCCGGCTTTGCTTCGTTCCGCTCGCGCGTACCTCCAGTACGCCTCGCTTCACTCAGCTTTACCGGAACGAAAAATCTGCTATGCTCGATGCCATGTTTTGGAATCGAATTAGTATGAACTTGATTGTCGCCGTTTCAAATGGAAAGAAGGACATCGTTTTTGACTGAAACGAGAAAGATTCCCCTGACGCTGGATTCGATGGATGCCTATATGTCCCTGTTCGGGCTGAACGACCAGAATGTTGCGCTGGTGGAGCAGGAGTGCGGAGTCGCTGTCTCCCTGCGCGGCTCGGAGCTGTTCCTCACGGGCGAAGCGGAGGATGCGGGGCTGGCGGAAAGCGTCATCCTGAAGCTGCTGGAGATGATCCGCCGCGGCGATCTGGTTGACCGCACGCGCATCCGCTACGCCATCGCCCTGGCGCGCGAGGGCGACGTGGATCGCATCGACGAGATTCTGCGCTCCGTCGTCGCCATCACCCACCGCGGCAAGCAGATTCGCTGCAAGACGCTGGGGCAGCAGGAGTATGTGCAGGCCATCCGCGACCATGACCTTACGTTCGCCGTCGGCCCGGCGGGTACGGGCAAGACGTATCTGGCAATGGCGCTGGCTGTCGTGGCGCTGAAAAACAAGGAGATTGAGCGCATTGTGCTCACACGCCCGGCGGTGGAGGCGGGGGAGAAGCTGGGCTTCCTGCCCGGCGACCTGACGCAGAAGGTTGACCCCTATCTGCGCCCGCTCTACGATGCGCTGTACGACTTCATGGGCGTGGACAGCTACCAGAAGCTGCTGGAGCGCGGCGTGGTGGAGGTTGCCCCGCTGGCGTACATGCGCGGCCGCACGCTGTCGGATTCCTTCATCATTCTGGACGAGGCGCAGAACACGACTTCTGAACAGATGAAGATGTTCCTGACGCGTCTGGGCTTCCACAGCAAAGTCGTCGTTACCGGCGACATCACCCAGACGGACTTGCCTTACGGGAAGAAATCCGGCTTGGCGGAAGCAATCGAAATTTTGAAGGACATTCCGGAAATCGGCATGGTGCACCTGACGCACAAGGACGTCGTCCGCCACGAGCTGGTGCAGACGATTGTCAAGGCGTATGACGCCTACTACCATCGGGAAGCGGAAGGGCAGCGCCCGTAAATCCGCCCCCTCCGGTGCAGAAGGAGTGATAACTACATGCGTAAACGCGAAAACAAGCAGAACCACCGCCCGATTTTGCGCCGCTTCACCACTTGGCTGCACGGCGCGGGCGCGAAATGCGCGCTCATTTACGCCGTCGGCACGCTGGTGCTGCTGGTCTTGTTTGCCGCGGCGTGCGCACCGCAGCGCTACAGCCTGAGCGTCGGCGCGATTTCGCATCAGACGATTACCGCCACGAAGGACGTGGAGGACACGGTGACGACCGAAAGCCGCCGCCGCGAAGCCTCCGTCCGTGTGGAAGCGACCTACCACTTTCAGGAGGGCGTGACCGAAAGCGTGCTGAGCGACCTCGACGAGACGTTCCGCCAGCTGCGCATTGTGCAGCAGTACGGGCTGACCCTGCGCGTGCAGGACGGCGAAACCGCGACGGAAACAAACCTCGCGGCGACCTTCAGCGCGGAGGAAATCGACTACGCCCTCCAGCAGGTGGAAGCCGTGTCGCTCACGCGCTATCAGGCGACTGTCCTCATGCGCGCCAGCACGGAGAATTTCGACACCATGGCGGTGACGGTGCGCCTCGCGGTGGAAAGCGCGCTGAACACCACCATCCGCGAAGGGCAGGTCAGCCAGTCCATCGCGGCGATTAAACAGATTGCGGGCTACCGCGTCGAAACGTCGCTGATGCAGAACATCGTGCCCGTCGTGCTCAACCACTGCATCCGCCCGAACATGGTCATTGACCAGGAATTGACCGCGCAGGCGCAGGAGAACGCCGCCGCGCAGGTGGAGCCGGTGGTGTACCTGCAAGGGCAGAACATCATCCGCGAGGGCGAGCGCGTGCAGGCGAATCAGCTCGCCATGCTGGAGGCGCTGGGGCTGCTGGATACCGCGTCGTATGATTATGACATCTACCTCGGCGCGCTGCTGCTCATCGCTATTTCCATGTCGGTGCTGATTTTGATGCTCGTTATCCTTGCGCCGGAGGTTTTGAGGGACGTGCGCCGCTCCAGCGTCATCATGGTGGTGCTGGTGCTGTGCGAAGGGCTGTGCGTGATTGCCGTCAAGCTGATGGACGTCTACCTTGCCCCGGTCGTGATGGCGGCGATGCTGCTGACCACGCTGCTGAGTGCGCGCGTCGGCATTTCCGCCACGTTCACCATGGCGCTGATTGCGGCGGGGCTTAGCGCGGGCAGTTCCAACGCCTACTCGGCGGAAATGGTGCATTTGATACTCACGGGCGTCGTCTCCGGCATCGTCGCCGTGCAGTACTTGAAGGATAAGCCGCAGCGTGTCCGCATGGTGATTGCGGGCGTGATTGTCGCGGTGGTGAATATGGTCGTTATCCTCGCCATGAGCCTGATGACCTCCAACAATATATCCGGCATGATGAACAACGCCATGTGGTCGATGGCGGGCGGCATTTTGAGCGGCCTGATTTCCGTCGGCTTCCAGCCTGTGTTCGAGGCGGCGTTCAACCTCGCCACGCCCGCGAAGCTGCTGGAACTGGCGAACCCGAATCAGCCGCTGCTGCGCCGTCTGCTGCTGGAAGCGCCCGGAACGTATCACCACGCGATTGTGGTGGCGAATCTGGCGGAAGCGGCGGCGGAGAAAATCGGCGCGAACCCGCTGCTGGCGCGCACGGGCGCGTATTTCCATGACATCGGGAAACTCAAGCGCCCGCTGTACTTCAAGGAAAACCAGATGGGCGATAACCCGCACGACCGCACCGACCCGTATGTATCCGCCGCGATTGTTACGGCGCATACCCGCGATGGTCTGGCGCTGGCGCAGAAATACCACCTGCCGCCTGAAATCCAGACGATTATCATGGAGCATCACGGCGACACCCCCGTGATGTACTTCTACCACAAAGCCTTGCAGATGGCGGACGGCAAGCCGGTTGATATTGCTGATTTCCGCTATGACGGTCAGCGCCCGACGACGAAGGAGAGCGCCATCGTCATGCTGGCGGACACCATCGAGGCGGCGGTGCGCTCCATCCCTGACCCCACGCCCAAGGCGATTGAGCAGTTCATCGAGCGCCTTGTCCGCGGCAAGCTGGAGGACGGGCAGCTCAGCAATTCGCCGCTGACCTTGCGCGATATTGACGCGATTTGCGAAGCGTTCTGCAAGGTCTTGAATGGCGTGTTCCACGAGCGCATTGAGTACCCGACGGTGAACGTCCCCGCGCGCCCGCTCGTCAAGGCGGAAAAGGAAGCGGAGAAGGAAACGAAGCAGATGCAGGCGGAGAAACAGGCGGAAGCGGAAAAAACACCCGAAGTGAAGGCAGAAGCGAAGGCGGAAAAGCAGGCGGAAGCGGAAAAAACACCCGAAGTGAAGCCAGAAGCGAAGGCGGAAAAGCCGGATGTGCCGGAAAAGTCCGCCGCGCCGGTGGAGGAAAGCGAGGAGAACACATGAAACTGCTTTGGCAGATTGACACGCAGGTTGACCCGCGCTATTTGTCATTGATGCAGACGGCGGCGGACTGCGCCCTGTGGATGGAAGGCGTTTCGCGTCCCTGCGCGGTGAACATCCGCATTTGCGGCGACGACGCGATTCACGAAATCAACCGCGAGTACCGCGGCGTTGACCGCGCGACGGACGTGCTGTCCTTCCCGACGGTGAATTATCCGGCAGGCAAAACGGCGGGGCAGTGCGACAAGCTGCTTGCACGCGAGCTGGATGACGAGGTGGACGCCTGTATGCTCGGCGATCTCATCATCTCCATGCCGCATGTACTGGCGCAGGCGGCGGAGTATGGGCATTCCCCGGAGCGGGAGGCAGCGTATTTGACCGTCCACGGTCTGTGCCACCTGATGGGCTATGACCACATTGAGGATGAAGACAAAAAGAAGATGCGGGCGATGGAAGAAAAGATTCTGTCCGCCATCGGCATGACGCGCGACGGCGAAATGCAGACCGACGTTTCCGATGAGACGCTGCTGGAAATGGCGCGGCAGGCGATGCTGCGGAGCTATTCGCCCTATTCCGGCTATCCGGTCGGCGCGGCGCTGCTGTGCGCGGATGGCCGCGTGTTTCAGGGCTGCAACATCGAGAACGCGTCGTTCGGCTTGACGAACTGCGCCGAGCGCACGGCGATGTTCAAGGCGGTCAGCGAGGGCGCGCGGGAATTCACCGCGATTGCGATTGCCTCGCGCGACGCCGCCCCTTGGCCCTGCGGCGCGTGCCGGCAGGTGCTCAACGAATTCGCACCGAATATCCGCGTGCTGGTGACGTGGCAGGGCGGCACGGAAAGCGCGACCCTGCCGGAACTGCTGCCGCACGGCTTCGGCCCGCAGCAGCTGACGACGAAGGAGTAAAATCAGGAGAAAAATCATGAGCGAAAATACGAAATTCCATTCTGGATTTATAACCATTGTGGGCCGCCCGAATGTGGGCAAATCCACCTTGATGAACGCGATGGTCGGCGAGAAAATTGCGATTGTCTCCAGCCGCCCGCAGACGACGCGCAACCGCATTATGGGCGTGATGACGCGCCCTGATTGGCAGATTGTGTTTCTCGACACCCCCGGCATCCACACGCCCCGCACGAAGCTGGGCGAAAGCATGATGCAGTCCGTCAAGGACGCGATGGACGGCATGGACGGCGTGCTGGTGCTGGTGGACGCGACGCAGGTGGGCGAACACGACCGCGCCATCGTCCGCGATATGGCGGGCAAGAAAGTGCCGAAGGTGCTGGCAATCAACAAGATTGACCTGCTGCCGCCGGAGAAGCTGCTGGGGCTGATTGCATCTTTCGCTGACCTTGGCTATGACGCGATTATCCCCATCAGCGCCAAAACCGGCGACGGGCTGGATGACCTGACGAAGCAGCTTGCCACGCACCTGCCGGAAGGCCCGAAGTATTTCCCGGACGACATGATGACCGATCAGCCGGAGCGGCTGATTTGTGCGGAGCTGATTCGCGAGAAGGCGCTCCAGCATTTGCGCGACGAAGTGCCGCACGGCATCGGCGTGGAAATGATGGGCATGGAGAAGATGAACGACAACTTCATGGAAATCAACGCGACGATTTACTGCGAACGCGACGCGCACAAGGGCATCATCATCGGCAAGCACGGCGCAATGCTGCAAACCATCGGCTCGGAGGCGCGCGAGGACATCGAGAAGCTGCTGGGGCTGCATGTAAACCTGAAGTTATGGGTGAAGGTGCGTCCCGACTGGCGCAACCGCGCGTCGGATTTGCGCACGCTGGGGTATGACGCGAAATAAAAGGGGGATTTGTGTGTCCCCCTGACCCTAAGCAGGGGAAGCCGATGCGGGCTTCTCCTGCATCATTGTGCGTTCTTGCTGCGCAGGGGTTTCGCTCCTGCGGGAGCGACCAAAGGGCAATGAAAACAGACGAACGTCTGCGATCGCCCTTTGGAAACCTTCGGTACACACTCCTGTTTATTGACTTCTATCGGAAGTTATTTCGTTGGTGGACAAAAGTCAACCATGCCTATCCCCCAAAAATTAATGCGAAGGAGACAATCACCATGGGCAAGTATTTCGGAACGGACGGATTCCGCGGAGAAGCGAACAAGGAGCTGACCGCTGACCATGCCTACCGGGTGGGACGCTTTCTCGGCTGGTACTACGGCGAGTGCAAGCGCCGCAATGGCGACCACACCCGCCCGCGCATCGTCATCGGCAAGGATACCCGCCGTTCCAGCTATATGTTCGAGTATTCGCTCGTCGGCGGGCTGACCGCGTCCGGCGCGGATGCGTACCTTCTCCACGTCACCACGACCCCGTCCGTCGCGTTCGTCGCGCGGCTCGATGGCTTTGACTGCGGCATCATGATTTCCGCCAGCCATAACCCGTACTACGACAACGGCATCAAGCTCATCAACGGGCAGGGCGAAAAGATGGATGAGGACACGATTGCCCTTGTCGAAGCCTACCTGGACGGGCATCTGGAATGCTTCGGGCAGACGTGGGACGAAATTCCCTTCGCGCATCAGGAGCAGATTGGCTGCACGGTGGACGATGTGTCCGGGCGCAACCGCTATGTCGGCTACCTGATTTCGCTGGGGCTGTACTCCTTCCGCGGACGGCGGATTGCGCTGGACTGCGCCAACGGTTCCAGCTGGAACATCGCCAAGGCGGTTTTTGACGCGCTGGGAGCGACGACACTGGTCATCAACGCCGAACCGAACGGGCTGAACATTAACCGCGACGCGGGTTCGACGCACATTGGGGGCTTGCAGAAGTTCGTCGTCGAAAACCACTGCGACGTGGGCTTTGCCTTTGACGGCGACGCGGACCGCTGCCTGTGCGTGGACGAAACGGGCATGGAAATCACCGGCGACCACATCCTCTTCATCTGCGGACGGCACATGAAGCAGACGGGTGAGCTGCTGGGCAACACGGTCGTCGCGACGGTGATGAGCAATCTGGGGCTGTTCCGCGCGCTGGATGACCTCGGCATTGCATCCGCCAAGACCGCTGTGGGCGACAAGTACGTCTACGAGTACATGACGAAGAACAACTGCCGTCTGGGCGGCGAGCAGTCCGGGCACATTATCTTCAGCAAGTACGCGTCAACCGGCGACGGCATCCTGACGAGCCTGAAGGTGATGGAGGTCATGTGCGCGGCGAAGAAAACGCTGCATCAATTGGCTTCTGACCTGACGATTTATCCGCAGAAGCTGATGAACGTGCGGGTAAAGGACAAGAAGGCGGCGCAGGCGGACGCGAAGGTGCAGGAAGCGATTCGCGCGGCGGAGGAAAAGCTGGGCGACACGGGGCGTGTGCTGGTTCGCGAGAGCGGCACGGAACCGCTGGTGCGCGTGATGGTGGAAGCGCAGGACGCGGCGCTGTGCGCGCAGTGCTGCGAGGAGATTGCGCAGACCATCCGGGCGCAGGGGTGGGCTTTGTAAAGCCTGCTTCGGGAAACTTGCGGTTTCGCGGCTTGCGGATTGGATGATTTTTTCCGGCTTGATTGTTCTTGCTTCGCAGGGGGTTTCGCCTCTGCGGAGGCGACGAGGGGGCTTTCCGATCGCCCCCTCGACCCCTTCGGAGCGCACTCCCATGTTTATTGACTTTTGCCGGAAGGTTTTTAGTTAGTAGGCTGTTCGGTCTGCCCCTGAAACCGCAAAAATATGCAAAAAATCAGCATAAACACCCGATTTGGCACGAATCTTGCTGCCGAATCGGGCGTTTTTCTTGAAAAATCCATTGCAAAATCAGCAGAAAACAGGTACAATAGAGCAAGAAGACGGAAAAAACCGTTTTCCCGGAAAGGCGTGGAACGCATGGATTTGTTCGACCTGATAGGTCCCGTGATGATTGGGCCAAGCAGCTCCCATACCGCGGGCGCGGCGCGCATTGGGCTGACCGCGTATTCGCTGCTGGGCGAAAGGGTGGTCAAGGCGGATGTCGGGCTGCATGGCTCGTTCGCCAAAACATACCGCGGCCATGGCACAGACCGCGCTATCGTCGGCGGATTGCTGGGTATGCACGTCGACGACCCCCGCCTGCGCGATTCGCTGGAAATCGCCCGTCAACAGGGCATGGACGTGCGCTTTGAGCAGGTCAATCTCCGCGGGGCGCACCCGAACACCGTCCGGCTGCACGTCACGGGGGAGCGCGGCACGGCGCTGACCCTCGAAGCGGCGTCCGTCGGCGGCGGCAACATCGAAATCCACCGCATCAACGGTTTGAGCGTCAATTTCACCGGCAAGGCGGACACGATGATTATCCACCACATCGACATGCCCGGCGCGATTGCAGCGGTCACGACGACCTTGGCGCGCCACCGCGTCAACATCGCGAACATGCAGGTCTATCGCCGCAAACTCGGCGGAGACGCCATGATGGTACTGGAGCTTGACGGCGCGCCCTCCCAGGCGGACTTGGACATTATCCGCCAAATCCCCGATATCAGGAGCTGCACGTTCCTCAAAAGGAGGGATGACTGATGGACTATACGCTGCACGAATGGGTGCGCATGGCGAGCCATCATGGGTCGATTGCGCGGTGCGCGATTGAAAAACAGGCGGAGGAATCCGGGCTGGACGCGCTGGCGGTGCGCGAAAAAATGCGCCATCACCTGCGCGTGATGCAGGAGGCGGCGCAGCAGGGGCTGGATGAGCGCCTGCGCAGCGTTACCGGGCTGACGGGCGGACAAGCGGCGCTGATGATGAAGCGCCTGCAGGCGGGCAAGTGTCTGGCAGGAAATTTGCTGGGCAAGGCGGAAGTGTACGCGCTGGCGACGGCGGAGTGCAACGGCTGCATGGGCAAAATCGTCGCTGCCCCGACGGCGGGCGCGTGCGGGATTCTGCCCGGCGCGGTGCTGGCAATGATGGAAGAAAAAGGCGCGACGGAGGAACAGGCGGTGGACGCGCTGTTCGTCGCGGCGGCGGTCGGTCAGGCGATTGCAACGCAGGCGAGCATCTCCGGCGCGGAGGGCGGCTGTCAGGCGGAATGCGGTTCGGCGGCGGCAATGGCGGCGGCGGCGCTGGTGTATCTGGAGGGCGGCAATCCGCAGCAGTGCGCGGACGCGGCGGCGTTTGCGCTGATGAACCTGCTGGGACTGGTCTGCGACCCCGTCGGCGGGCTGGTGGAAGTGCCCTGCGTGTACCGCAACGTGGGCGCGTCCGGCATCGCGTTTACGGCGGCGGACATGGTGCTCAGCGGCATTCGCTGCCCGATTGAGCCTGATGAGGTGATTCTGGCGATGAAGGAAGTTGGCGACGCGCTGCCGACGTCCCTGCGCGAAACCGGCGAAGGCGGCTGCGCGGCGTGCGAAAGCATCTGCAAGCGCCTGCATCACAAGGAGTAAGAATATGTACATCCAGCAAGTCAACCAAGACGGCGTGTCCATTGCGCTGATTCGCAGCGAGAAGCCGCTGATGACGGACGTGCAGTCCGCGCTTGACCTGATGATGACGGTACGCGCGGAGACGGGCTGCAAGCGCATCGCCCTCAACCGCGAAGCCATCACGGGGGATTTTTTCGTGCTTTCGACGGGCATTGCGGGCGAAATCCTGCAAAAATTCGTGAATTACGGCTTCAAACTCGCGGTTTACGGCGATTTCGCGCATGAGACGAGTGCAGCATTGCGGGATTTCATCCGTGAAAGCAACGAAGGACGGGATATTTTCTTCCAGCCCGACGCAAATTCGGCGACGGAAAAGCTGGCACGGGCGGAATGAGGGGACACTGCGCCATCCGCAAAATCCAACGAAAAAGGGCGATTCGGCATAAACACCGAACCGCCTTTTTCGTGCTCCAATCAACACGCGGAAGAAGTATGAGAGCGCGCTCAACTCAATTGTGCGAAAGGGTCAAGGCAGCGTCCCTTGGTTACCCTCAATCAACACGCGGAAGAAGTATGAGAGCGCACTCAACTCAATCGCGAAATGGGTGTCGAGAGGGTCGAAGACCCTTCGCGGGTGCAGGGCAGCGCCCTGCCGGAGTCCAGAGGCAGCGCCTCTGGTGGGGGTTAGGGGCAAAGCCCCTCGGTTCTCCCTTTACCCCAAAATCGTCTCAATCGCCGCTTTTTCCTCGTCTGTCAGCGGCACATGCTTTTGCACCGTTTCCACGTTTTGGAGAATCTGCGCAGGGCGGCTTGCGCCGGTAATCACCGTCGTAATCGCCGGATTCTCCAAAACCCACGCAAGCGCTAACTGCGCCATCGTTTCGCCGCGCGCCGATGCCATCGCGTTCAGCGCCCGCACACGCGTCAGAACATCCGCCGTCACGTTGCTTTCGTTCAGGAACACGCAGGAGGACGCCGCGCGCGAATCCGCCGGGATGCCGTGCAAGTAGCGGTCAGTCAGCAAGCCCTGATTGAGGGGGGAGAACACTGCCGCGCCGATGCCGCGGTTCAGCAGCACGTTGCATAGGCTGGGGGTGCCGCGCTCAATCCAGCGGTCAAGCATGTTGTAGCGCGGCTGGTGAATGGTCAGCGGCACGCCGAAAGTCGCCAGCAAGTCCGCCGCCTGCGCCGTTTGCTCGGCGGAGTAGTTGCTGATGCCGACGTAGAGCGCCTTGCCCTGATGCACAATGTCCGCCAGCGTCCGCATGGTCTCCTCCAGCGGCGTGTCCGGGTCGAAGCGGTGATGATAGAAAATGTCCACATAATCGACCTTCATGCGGCGCAGGCTTGCGTCGAGGCTGCTCATCAGGTACTTGCGGCTGCCGCCGTCGCCATACGGGCCGTCCTGCATGGTGTAGCCTGCCTTGGTGGCGAGAATCAGCTCGTCGCGGTGCGGACGCAGATCACTGTCCATAATTTTCCCCAGCGTTTCTTCTGCTGCGCCGGGGCGAGGGCCGTAGTTGTTTGCCAAATCGAAGTAGGTGATGCCTGCGTCGAACGCCGTCAGCAGCATGTCGCGCGCGGTGTCCTGCGGCGTGACCGAGCCGAAATTGTTCCACAGACCGAGGGAGACGCGGGGGAGCTTCAGCCCGGAGCGGCCGCAGCGGACGTAGGGCATGTGCGCATAGCGGTCAGCGGCGGGGGCGTAAAAACCGGGTGCGGGCATGTTCATTCTGGTACTTCCTCCTTACTTGCGCTTTGCGGATTTCGGGTCAAGAAACGTCATAAATTCGCACTCCAGCCGTCCGTTGTACAGGCGGCGCTTCTTGTCCGCGCGGCGGCCAAACGACCGCTCGAACGTCGGGTCGGACGTGATGGCGCACAGGCTCCAGCCGGGGTGGCGGCGCATCATCCGCCCCAGTTCGCGGTAGATGCCCTCGCACGTCTTGCGGTCTTCAAGGCGCTCACCGTAGGGCGGATTGCACAGGAACACACCCGGTTCGCCCTCCAGCTTCAGCTTTTCCAGCGGCTGGCACGTCAGCTCGATTTTGCCCTCCAGCCCCGCTTGACGCACATGCCGCCGCGCCAGTTCGAGCGCTTCGGGGTCTTTGTCCGATCCGGCAATGCCGAAAACGTGGTCGGGCAGCACGTCCGCCTTGCACGTCTCGCGGATTTGATGGCACTCCTCCGCCGGGAAAATGGAAAACTGCTCCATGGCGAACGCGCGGGTCAGCCCCGGCGCGCGGTGCTCCTGCCGGAACGCAGCTTCAATCAGCAGCGTGCCGGTGCCGCAGCAGGGGTCGTACAGGCGCATTCCAGGCCGCCATGGGGACAGCTCCACCAAAGACGCAGCGAGCGTTTCGCGCAGGGGCGCTTCGCCGTTCCAGGTGCGGTATCCACGGCGGTTGAGGGCTTCGCCGGAGGTGTCAAGGGTGATGCGCACGCGGTCTGAGTGGATGGCGACGTCGATGGGGTACACCGCGCCCGTCTCCGGGAAAACCGCGCGGTGCGTCGCCGCTTTCAGCCGCTCGATGATGGCTTTTTTGGTAATCGCCTGACAATCGCGGACGCTCATCAATTGACTGCGGACGCACTTGCCGGACACGTTGATTTTCGCGTCGGCGGGCATGATGTCCTCCCACGCGATGGACTTGACCAGCTGGAACAGCTCCTCGAACGTTCGGCATTCGTCCTCCGCCAGCACGATGAGCACGCGGTCGGCGCTGCGCAAGCGCAGATTGCACAGGAACGCGTCTGTGAGCGTGCCCGTGAAGCGCGCGCCGCCGAGTTCCGCGCGGACATTCTGCATTTTCAGGCGCTTGAGCTCCGCACCGACGATGCCCTCCAGCCCGAACGCGGCGGTGGCGTAGAGGTTGTATTCGTGATGATTCATGATGATTTGCTCCTATATAAATAATTGCAGTTGATGATTGGAACGCGGGGGAACGCCCTTCGGGATGCTCACGCCCGCACCACGCCATATCGCTGCCACATATCGCCATCGACCCCCGCGCCGAGCGCCCAAAGCCCCCACGCGTGCCGCTCCACCTGCGCCCACGCCGCGTCTTTCCCGCACTGTGCCGCGCTGCTGACCAGCGGAATCGCCCCCTGCGCCAAATGCGACAGCAGCGGTTCGCACCCGCACCGGAAGCCCAGCAGGAACGCGGCGGGCGGCAGCGGATTGCTGTCAACGACCGCCTGCGTCACGCCCAGCAGCGCGTGCGTCGCCAGCCGCGACAAGCGCGCATACGGGTATCGCCGCGTCTTGGCGGCTTGCAGGAGCGAATCACGCGTGCGGGCAGTGTCGGCAAATCGGCGCAGTCGGCGCTCGATGCCTTCGCTGATGTCCGGCAGCGCGGCATAATCCGCCTCATCCATCAGCCGAAGCCGCGCCAGCAGCAGCGTGTCCAGCGCCTCCGGACGGTGCAGGTGATTTTCCAGCGCCTGATTTTCCAGCAAGTCTGCCGCGCTCCCCGGCATGGCGGAATAGGCGGATGACCAGTCGCCGCGCAGGATGGCGGAGCGAATCGCCGTGGCGGACGAAAAGCCATCCCCAATGGCGGACGCGTGATAATCCGACGCGCGGGCAATCGGGTACACGTCGGTGGACGCGCCCAATCGCCGAAGCGCGCGCAGGTAGCACACGCCGAGCGTGTTGTTGGGGGATTGAAGGACGCGCGCGGCAGCCGGGGCGACCTCCGCCATCGCGGCGGAAAGTGCGGCGGGATAGGGCAGCCCGGCGGACAGATGCGGCTGAATCGCTGCGGGTAAATCGGGGGATTCGAGCGCATCCACCGCCGCCTGCAGCAGGGGAAGATCCGCTGTTTCCGCGCCGAAGGAGAGCGCGTCGCAGCCCAAGCCGGTCAGCAGATGTACGCCGCCTAAGGCGAAGTGCTCCGCGTCGCGGACAGACCACAGCGCGGGCAGCAGAATCACGGCATCCGCGCCATTTTGCAGCGCCATTTTTGCGCGGATGGCGGGGGAAACAATCGCCGCGTCGCCGCGCTGCACGAAGCAGCCGGACATGACGGCGACGACCGCATCCGCGTGGGCGGCTTCCCGCGCCTGACGCAGTTGGTGCGCGTGCCCCGAATGGAAGGGGTTGTACTCGGCAATCACGCCGACAATGCGCATGGAAAAACTCCTTTTAATGAGCAATGAGGAATGAGCAATGAGCAATGAAAAGGTGCGTTCCTATTATAACAAAAAGAACAGAAACGTCAAGCGAACGCGCGAAATGACGTGGAATGATGCAATTTTGCCGCCGTTTTTGCCTTTACAGAACCGCCGAAAGATGGTATAATAGATTGGGTTCATCCCAAAACAAGACCATGAAAAGGAAGTAATTCATATGAAGCAGTTCATCGTGGAAACCTCCGCTCGTCACGTTCATGTCACCCAGCAGGATCTGGAAACCCTGTTCGGCAAGGGCTATGAGCTGACCGTCAAGAAGATGCTGTCCCAGCCCGGTCAGTATGCCAGCGCGGAGCGCGTGGACGTTGTCGGCCCGAAGAAGACCCTGACCGGCGTGAGCATCCTCGGCCCGGTTCGCAGCGCGACGCAGGTGGAGCTGTCCCTGACGGATGCGCGTTCCATCGGTGTGACCGCGCCTGTGCGTGAATCCGGCGACATCGCGGGTTCGGGCGCCTGCAAGCTGGTTGGCCCGGCGGGCGAAGTGGAGCTGACCGAGGGCGTGATCGCCGCCAAGCGCCACATCCACATGACCCCCGCGGACGCTGAGGAATACGGCGTGAAGGACAAGGACGTTGTGTCCGTGAAGGTGGATACCGACGGCCGTTCCCTGATTTTCGGCGACGTGGTTGTTCGCGTGAGCGACAAGTACGCGCTGGCGATGCATATTGACACCGACGAGTCCAACGCGGCTGGCTGCGGCCGTGCGCAGATGGGCGAAATCGTTAAGTAATGCCAAATTTCATGCAGGGTTTTCCTCTGCTGGAACGTTATAATGTTCACAGAAGCGTCACAAAAGACGCGCTAAGGAGGAGAACCCTGCATGAAAAAACGGCTGATTTCCCTGATTCTGGCAGCGATACTGCTGCTGTCCTGCGCTTTGGCGGAGGAATCACAGAACGAAGAGTACCTGCTGCCCTACATTGACCTGTACGCCGTCCCGCTGGGTGAAAATGCCATCTTCGAGATTCCGAACGAATGGGGCTACCAGACGTCGGATGCTGCGGACGTGCCGCCGATGACCTCGCTCCTGACCGACCAGAACCAGATGGTGATGGCGATGAAGCTGCCCGCCGACTGGGAGGCGACCGACGCGAGCGACGCGCTGGGCATCCAGCCGTTCATGGTCGAGGGAACGGCGCTGATGCTGGGGCTGACCACGCCGCAGAGCACCCGCCTGCAGGAAATGACCATCAACGACATGCCCGCCGTGCTGGTCAGCATGAACGGGCAGGGCTTCGATATCCTCTGGATTGGGGATTCGGGCGACCTGTACTTCTTCCTCTTCCCGAACGATGACGACGCGCTGGTGCAGCAGATGATTGCCGTCGCGCAGTCGCTGTGTGTGTTCCATCGGAAGGGAGAGCAGGTCAATCCAGCGTCGGATTTTGCGTACACGGCGGACGGCGGCGAGGTCACCATCACGGACTACATCGGCACAAGCGAACATGTGCTGATTCCGGACGCCATCGACGGCTTGCCCGTGACGGCGCTGGGGCATCGGGCGTTCTACGAGAAGACGGTGACGACGGTTGTCGTGCCGGACAGCGTGACGGAAATCGGCGCGGCGTGCTTTTCCGGCGACAACTATCTGGTTAGTTTGACGCTGCCTGACGAATTGGCGGAACTGCCGCCCGCTTCGCTGGAAAGCTGTTTCCGCCTGATGGATTTCGACCTGCCGCAAGGGCTGAAGAAAATCAGCGGAAGCGCCCTGCAGTATAATTACTACCTGACGCACTTGACGCTGCCGAGCAGTTTGACCGAAATCGAGCAGCTGAACTTCATCGGGCTGTATGGTTTGCAGTCGCTGATCCTCGCGGAGGACAATGCAGCGTTCAAACTCGACGAGACGAACGGTCTGCTGATGACGGCGGACGGCACGAGATTGCTGCACTGCTTCTCCGACATTTCGCCGGCGGAAGAAATTATCCTCCCGGAGGGCGTCAAAATCGTTGACCCGTTCGCGTTCCATTATGATTACGACGTCGAGCGCATCGTTCTGCCCGAAGGCGTCGAAACGATCGGCGCGATGGCATTCGCGATGTGTCCAAACCTGACGGAAATCGTCATTCCGGCAAGCGTGACGGACATCGGCGTGATGGACGGGCTGGAAGGGCGCACCGGCATCATTTCCTACAAGCGCAACGTCATTGTGACGCCGGAGGGCTGCCCGGCATGGAACTGGGCGGTCGAAACGGGCGCGACGGTAAAATCCCCCGAAGAGAATTAACGAAACATCTGGTTGATAGAAATAGAAGGAGTGTAACCATCCATGAAGGTTCTGATTGTCAACGCGGGTTCTTCCTCCCTAAAGTACCAGCTGGTGGACATGGACAACGAGCAAATGATCGTCAAGGGGCAGGTGGAGCGCATCGCGATTGAAGGCTCCCACCTGAACCAGAAGACCCCTGACATGTCGAAGGTCATCGACCTCTACGAGCCGATTCCGGACCACGTCGTGGCGACGAAGCTGATGCTGCGCGCGCTGCTTGACCCGGAAAAGGGCGTGCTCAAGTCCGTGGATGAAATCGGCGCGGTGGGTCACCGCGTGCTGCACGGCGGCGAGGAGTTCACCGCCAGCTGCATCATCACCGACGAAGTGAAGGCTGCCATCCGCAAGTTCATCCCGCTGGGCCCGCTGCACAATCCGGCGAACCTGATGGGCATTGAGGCGTGCGAGGAAGTCATGCCGCACACGCCGCAGGTGGCCGTGTTCGACACCGCGTTCCATCAGACCATGCCCCCGAAGGCGTTCATGTATGGCGTTCCGTACCGCTATTATAAGGAAATGGGCGTCCGCCGCTACGGCTTCCACGGCACGTCCCACCGCTATGTGAGCAAGCGCGTGTGCGAGTTCCTCGGCGTGAGCCCCATCGGCAAGAAGATTATCATCTGCCACTTGGGCAACGGTTCTTCCATGTCCGCGGTGGTGGACGGCAAGTGCGTTGATACGTCGATGGGTCTGACCCCCCTGGAAGGCGTTGTCATGGGCACGCGTTCCGGCTCCTGCGATCCGGCGGTGGTGCAGTTTATTGCCAACAATGACCACATGACCGTCAACGAAGTGCTGACGATGATGAACAAGCAGTCCGGCCTGATGGGCATCTCCGGCCTGTCCTCCGACATGCGCGACATCGACAAGGCGGCGGATGAGGGCAACGACCGCGCGGCGCTGGCGCGTGACATGCTGCACTACGGCATCAAGAAGTACATCGGCTCCTACGCGGCGGCGATGGGCGGCGTGGACATTATCGTGTTCACGGCGGGCATCGGCGAAAACGGCCCGGAACTGCGCGAATCCGTCATGAAGGACATGGCGTGGATGGGCGCGAAGCTGGACGTGGAGAAGAACAAGGTGCGCGGCAAGGAAGCCGTCATCTCCACCGACGACTCCAAGGTGACGATCTGCGTCATCCCCACGAACGAGGAAATCATGATCGCGCGCGACACCAAGGAACTGGTCGAGGGCGCGAACAAGTAAGTTTCAGTCAGACGAGGGCTTTTTTCGCGGGGGCGCGCAACTTTTTTCGGGGAAAAGACGCTTTTTTCCGCGAAAAGGTGTTGACAAAACCCGCGAAAAAACCTATAATATGAAATGGTCTAATTTGAGGTGGTGAGCATTTGAAGCTGGATGTACTTCATGCCCTGCGTGATCCGGGAACGGCTTACGCATTCGCTGTGGAGCAGACCATTGCCCCGCAGGATGTGAGCGGCGAAGAGGTCACGTTTGACCCCGTGCAGCTCTCCGGGCATCTGACTGCCAATGAAGATGGCAGTGTTGTGGTAGAAGGAAGTCTGACGACAACCGCTCATGCCCATTGTGCCAAATGCCTGTCTCCTGCGTCCTGCCCCGTTACGGGGGATTTCCGGGAAACGTTCCTGCATGGGGGCGACCCGGAGGATGATGAGATTTTCGCGTATGAAGGCGCACAGCTTGATTTTGCGAAACTCACCCTGACGCATGTGCTGCTCAACCTGCCGATGCGCTTCCTGTGCAAGGAAGATTGCAAGGGCTTTGAGGAGTACGAGGAGGTCAACCAACACAAGCATTGCCGGGACGATGCGAATGTACAGCGTCCTTTTGCGGCATTGCAGCAGTTGCTGGCTGAAAAGTCCGACAACAAAGAATAATTCGGTCAGCAATTTGGCTGCCAATAACGAGGAGGTGTAACCATGGCTCTTCCGAAGGGAAAAATCTCTAAGGCTCGCAAGCACAGCCGTCGTGCGAACTGGAAGCTCACCGTGCCCGGCATCGTTGAGTGCCCCCAGTGCCATCAGATGAAGCTGGCTCACCGCGTGTGCAAGCACTGCGGTTTCTACAAGGGCGTGCAGGTCGTTGCGGTCAACGAGGAAAAGAACGCCTAATTGGTATCCGGGGGCAAATGAGGGGAGGAAGGCAGCAGCGGGGTCATCCTGTTCTGCCTGATTTCCTGCATTCCCCGCAATTCCATATGCTCGCAACGTGATGAGGAGTACCCTGATTTTGCTGGCTCAGAGAGGGTGGTTCACCGGCTGAGAGGCCGCTCGCACAGCCGTCAGGGGAAGGTCGCTTCACAGAGCGTTCGGTGAGGATGATGCAGGATTTTTTTCCGCATGGAAAGTAGCCGAATGCGGTTCGCACCCGTGACCGTGCGCTTGAGGCAGTGTTTGCGCTGCGAAGCAAGGTGGTACCACGGAAACAGCTCCGTCCTTCGGGATGGGGCTGTTTTTGCGTTTTGGCAATCATTTCACGCGGAAAGGACACCCGTATGAACTACTTCCAGCAGATCGCGGAGCGCTTGCTCCAGCCGGGCACATTCCTGCTCGTGCTGGGCGCAATCCTCGTCTATACATCCGGTATCGTCGCCCGAAAGCTGTTTTCGGGCAGCGAAAAGGCCAATATCACCACCAAAATCGTCGGCTGCGTCGTCGCGCTCGTCGGCGCAATTCTCATTTTTGCATGATACTCTTTCCAGATTCACCCGTGCTAACTGTAAATCGTATATAGGAGGTCATTCACATGGAAATGGAGAAAACATTCAATCCCCAAGCCGTGGAAAGCGAAATCTACCGCGACTGGGAATCCTCCGGCGCGTTTGAGGCGCACCGCGTGGAAGGCAAGAAGCCCTTCACCATCGTCATGCCGCCGCCCAACATCACCGGTCAGCTGCACATGGGCCACGCGCTGGACTGCACCCTGCAGGATCTCGCCGTCCGCTATCACCGCATGAAGGGCGATCCGACGCTCTGGCTGCCCGGCACGGATCACGCCGCCATCGCGACGGAAGTGAAAATCGTTGATGCGATGCGCAAAGAGGGGCTGACGAAGGAGTCCCTCGGCCGCAAGGGCTTCCTTGACCGCGCGTGGAAGTGGAAGGAAGAGTACGGCGGGCGCATCGTCACCCAGCAGCGCCGCATGGGCATCAGCTGCGACTGGAGCCGCGAGCGCTTCACGATGGACGAGGGCTGCTCCAAGGCAGTGCGCGAGGTGTTCGTCCGCCTGTACGAAAAGGGGCTGATTTACCGCGGCAACCGGCTGGTCAACTGGTGCCCGTGCTGCGAGAGCGCGATTTCGGACGCGGAAGTGGAATATCAGGAGAAGGAAGGCAACTTCTGGCATCTGCTGTACCCTGTGAAGGAGACGGGCGAGATGCTGGAACTGGCAACCACCCGCCCCGAAACCATGCTCGGCGACACCGCCGTGGCGATTAACGCCGCTGACCCGCGCTATGCCCACCTGCACGGCTGCCATGTGATGCTGCCGCTGGCGAATCGCGAAATCCCGATTATCTGCGACGAACACGCCGACATGGAAAAGGGCACGGGCGTGGTGAAAATCACCCCCGCGCATGACCCGAACGATAACGAAGTCGGTCAGCGCCATGACCTGCCCGTCGTGCGCGTGTTCACTTATGACGGCCACATGACCGGCGCGGAGGACGCCGCGAAGGACGCCGACGGTCAGGCGATTGACTGCGGCAAGTACGCCGGCATGACGACGCTGGAAGCGCGCAAGGCGATTGTCGCGGACTTGCAGGAATTGGGGCTGCTGAAGAGCATCGAGCCGCTGACCCACGAGGTCGGCACCTGCTACCGCTGCCATACGGTGATTGAGCCGATGGTCTCCCGGCAGTGGTTCGTGAAGATGAAGCCGCTGGCGGAACCGGCGATTGCCTGCGTCAAGAGCGGCGAAACGAAGTTCGTGCCGGAGCGCTTCACGAAGCAGTATATGAACTGGATGGAAAATATCCGCGACTGGTGCATCAGCCGTCAGCTGTGGTGGGGACACCGCATTCCGGTGTGGTACTGCGACGACTGCGGCGCGATGACCGTCAGCCGCGAAGACCCGACTTGCTGCTGCAAGTGCGGTTCTGCGCACATTAAGCAGGATGAGGACGTGCTGGATACTTGGTTCTCGTCTGCCCTGTGGCCGTTCTCCACGCTCGGCTGGCCGGACAACACCGAGGATTTGAAGTACTTCTATCCCACGAACCTGCTCGTGACGGGCTATGATATTATTACCTTCTGGGTTAGCCGCATGATTACGATGGGCTTGGAGGAAATGCAGGTTCCGCCCTTCCAGACGGTGCTGATTCACGGCTTGGTGCGCGACGAACTGGGGCGCAAGATGTCCAAGTCGCTGGGCAACGGCGTTGATCCGCTGGAAGTCATCGACCAGTACGGCGCGGACGCGCTGCGCTTCTCTTTGGTGATGGGCGTGAGCGCGGGCAACGACACCCGCTACATCCCGGCGCGCGTGGAATCCGCCCGCAATTTCGCCAACAAGATTTGGAACGCCAGCCGCTTCGTGCTGATGAACGTGACGGAGAAAGCGCCGCTGGACACCGCGCATCTGACCGCGGCGGATCAGTGGATTCTGTCCCGCTTCCAGGACGCGACGCGCGCGATTTCTTCCAATATGGAAGAAGGCGAGTTCGGTCTGGCGGCGGACCGCATCTATGATTTCGCGTGGAGCGAGTTCTGCGACTGGTACATCGAGCTTGCGAAGAGCCGCTTAAATGGCGACGATCCGGTGGCAAAGAAAGCCGTGCAGGGCGTGCTGCTCTATGTGCTGGAAGGGCTGCTGAAGCTGCTGCACCCGTTCATGCCGTTCCTGACCGAGCAGGTGTACAAGTTCCTGCCGGGCAGCGAGGGCTTCCTGATGCTTAAGTCGTGGCCGGAAGTGAAGCCGGAGCTGGACTTCCCGGACGAGGAAGCGAAGATGGAGGGCGTGATGGAGGTCATCCGCACCATCCGCAACCTGCGCGCGGAGATGAACGTCGCCGCGGGCAAGCGCACGCACCTGATGCTGCTTCCCGCGGATGGCTGGGCGGAGACGCTTGCGCACGCCGGGCAGTATTTCCAGCGTCTGGCAGGCGCGAGCGAAACGGCAATCATTGAAAGCAGCGCCGCCGTGACCGAAAAGACCGTTTCCGCCGTGACGAAGGCGTGCACGCTGTACATCCCGCTGGGCGATTTGGTGGACTTCGAGAAGGAAATCGCGCGCCTGAGCAAGGAACTCGACAACCTGCACAAGGAAATCGCCCGTGCTGAGGGCAAGCTGAACAATCCGGGCTTTGTGAGCAAGGCGCCCGCCGCGCTGGTGGAGCAGGAGAAGGGCAAGCTGGCGCTGAATCAGCAGAAGGCGGAGCAGGTCGAAAAGCGCATTGCGGAACTCAAGGAATCTATGTAATTGGGGATTTTTTTCTGGGGGACTGCTTGGGGGCAGTCTCCCTTTTCTTTGGGATTGCGCAGGGGATTTCGCCTCTGCGGAGGCGACCAAAGGGCATGAAAACAAACGAAGTTTGCGGTCGCCCTCTGGACTGCTTCGCATACACTCCCATGTTTCTTGATTTTTATCGGAAGTTTTTATTTTGGTTGCCCTTTTACCGCCTGATTATGCAGAGGCGACGGGAGCAGCGAAAAAAATCAAGATAGAAAAAGCAAACCCACCATGCCCAAAAGCAGGGAAAATCAACAGAGGGGAAACCATTTTTGCACGCATCCGATTGCAACCGCGCCGCCAGTATGCTATAATAATCAAGCACCAAAAGGTGCAAAAGAAGGTGTTTTCAATGCTGAACAGTGAGGAAATCATCGCCGCCATCCACGGCAGCTACGCCACAGGCAGCAAAAACGGCTTCCAGAATGTGCTAACGCTGCTGGATAAAATGCACGTCGCCCTGCGCACGCCGATTGTCCACGTCGCCGGGACGAACGGCAAGGGTAGTACCTGCGCGATGCTCGAAAGCGTCCTGCGCCGCGCGGGGTATCACACCGGGCTGTATACGTCGCCGTTTTTGCAGGCGTATCAGGAGCGGATTCGGCTGGACGGGCTGCCGCTGGATGACGCGCGGATGGTGAAATACGGCAATCCGCTTGTGCAGGCGGCGGAGGAGATGCGGGCGGAGGGCGCGTTTGTGACCCCGTTCGAGATGGGGACGGCGCTCGCGCTCGCGGCGTTTGACGGCGAAAATTGCGATATCGCGATTGTCGAGGTCGGCATGGGCGGGCGCAAAGACCCGACGAACATCGTCCACCCGATTCTCTGCGCGATTACCGCCATCGGGCTTGACCACATGGCGTATCTGGGCAGCACGCTCGAAGCGATTGCGGGCGAAAAGGCAGGGATTATCAAGGACAATACGCCTGTCGTCTGCCATCCGGCGAAGGAGGGTGTGCGCCGCGTGTTCGCCGAGGCGGCGGAGAAGCATCACGCGCCCTTGCGCCAGCTCAGCGACGATACGATTCTCTATGCCGCGTGCGACGCGCATGGGGCGACGGTCAGCTACCGCCTGTCGCAGGAGTGGCAGGACGTGCGGCTGAATCTGCCCGGCGCGCACCAAATCGAGAACGCCATGAGCGTGCTGGCGATGGTCGAGGAACTGCGCCGTCAGGGGTGGACGATTCCCGATCAGGCGGTGTACGAGGGGCTTGCGTCAACCGTGTGGCCCGCGCGGCTGGAGTGGTGCGGGCGCATCCTGATTGACGGCGCGCATAACCCGCAGGGCGTCCGGGCGCTGCGGAACTTCGTCGAGGAGCAGCTGCCGAATCAGCGGCGCGTGCTGCTGACGGGCGTGCTGGCGGATAAGCTGCAGGAGGACATGCTGCGCGATTTCTGCGCAATTGCGGACGACATTGTGACGGTTACGCCGGATAACCCGCGCGCGCTGGATGCGCAGACGTATGCCGATGCCCTCTGCCAGCGCGGCGCGCACGCACAGGCGGCAAAATCGCTGGAAGAAGGACTGGCGGAAGCAAAGCGGCTTGCCGGGGACGACGCGGTGATTGTCGCGGCGGGGTCGCTGTATTTTGCGGGCAGCCTGCGGACGGCGCTGGGGCTGGCTTGGCGGTAAAATAAGGAGAACGACATGGAATTTATCCACGAACCGGTGTTATTGCAGGAAGTCCTCGAATGGATGGACGTGAAGCCCGACGGTGTGTACTGCGACGGGACGCTCGGCGGCGGCGGACACAGCGGCGCGATGCTGCGTCTCTCCGGCGGCACGGCGACGCTCTACGGCATCGACCGCGATATGACCGCGATTGAGGCGGCGACCGCGCGCTTGCGGGAGTTCCCCGGCTTCCACGCCTTGCACGGCAATTTCCACGATGGCAAGGCGCTTCTCATGGCGGCGGGCGCGCCGAAGCTCGATGGCGTGCTGCTTGACCTCGGCGTGTCGTCCCCCCAGCTTGACCGCGGCGAACGTGGGTTCTCTTATCATGAGGACGCGCCGCTGGATATGCGCATGGACGTCAGCCAGGGAATCACCGCGGCGGATTTGCTCAATTCCGCCAGCGAACAGGAGCTGTGCCGCATCATCCGCGATTACGGCGAGGAGAAGTGGGCGGCGCGCATTGCGCAGATGATTTGCGAACACCGCGCGAAAAAGCCGATGGAGACGACGTTCGACCTTGTGCACGCGGTGGACGCGGCGATTCCCAAGGCGGTTCGCCGCAAGGACGACGGCCACCCCGCGCGCCGCACGTTCCAAGCCATCCGCATTGCCGTCAACGATGAGCTTGACCCGCTGGACAAGGCCATCTGCGACTTCGTGGACTGCCTGAAGCCCGGCGGGCGGATGCTCGTCATTACCTTCCATTCGCTGGAGGATCGACTCGTCAAGCGCTGCTTCCAGCGGCTGCAAAACCCGTGCACCTGCCCGCCGAAAGCGCCGATTTGCACCTGCGGCAAAAAGCCGGTCGTGAAGATTTTGGCGCACGGCGCGGTCGCCCCGACGGAGGAGGAAGTCGCCCGCAACCCGCGCGCGCGTTCCGCCAAGCTCCGCGTGGCGCAGAAGCTGGAGGTGCTGTGATGCCGACGCTCTATGTGGTGGGCACGCCCATCGGCAATTTGCAGGACATGACCCCGCGCGCCATTGATACCCTGCGCCGCGTCGCGCTGATTGCCGCCGAGGATACCCGCGTGACGAAGAAGCTCCTGACCGTTTTTGACATTGACACGCCCCTGACCGCTTGCCATCAGCACAACGAGGACACGAAGGGCGCGTATCTGGCGGACAAGATGCTCTCGGACAATATCGACATCGCCCTGACGACTGACGCGGGCACGCCCTGTATTTCCGACCCCGGCTACGCGCTGGTGAAGGCGTGCGTTGACCGCGGCATTGAGGTGCTGGCGATTCCGGGCTGCTGCGCGTCCATTTCCGCCTTGTCCGTCAGCGGATTCGACACGCGCGAGTTCGCGTTCTACGGCTTCCTGCCGCGCGAAAAGAAGGATTTGCGCGAGAAGCTCCTTCAAATGGCGCGCCAAGTGCCGATTGCGGCGGTGCATGAGTCGCCGTTCCGCGTCGTTGAGCTGGTCGAAGTGGTTTGCGATACGCTGCCGGGCTGCCGCATCAGCGCATCCTGTGACCTGACGAAGCTGCATGAAAAGACGATTCGCGGCGACGCGGCGGACGTGCTGCGCCAATTGCGGGAGAATCCGAAGGCGGAAAAGGGTGAATATTGCCTGATTCTGGATTTCCATGACGTGCGCCTGCCAGAGGAAAAATCCCCCGCGGCGGATGTAAGCCTTGAAGCGCGCCTGATTGACGAAATGGTGCGGAACGGTCTGACGCTGCGGGATGCGCAGAGCGAACTCGTGCTGGACGGCGAAAAGAAGAACGCGGTCAAGGCGGCGGCGCTGCGGCTGAAAAAGCTCTTTGAGGAGGACGACGCATGAAGACGGTAAACGCGCAGACCATCACGGAGACGATTGCGCATTTGTGCATCGACGCGAACCGCAATCTGCCCAAGGACGTGGCGGCGGCGCTCCATCAGGCGGAGGAGACTGAGCCTTTCGCGCCCGCGAAGGACTTGCTTTCTCTGCTGACGAAAAACGAGCAGATTGCCCGCACGACGCAGATGCCCATCTGCCAGGATACCGGCATGGCGGTCGTCTTTGCCGATGTTGGGCAGGACGTGCATATTGCGGGGGATTTCGCCGAGGCGGTCAACGAGGGCGTTCGCCGCGGCTATGTGGAGGGGCTGCTGCGCAAGAGCGTCGTCGGCGACCCGCTCCGGCGCGTCAACACGGGCGATAACACCCCCGCCGTCCTCCATACGCGCCTTGTGCCGGGCGATACGCTGACGCTGACCGTCGCGCCCAAGGGCTTCGGGAGCGAGAACATGAGCCAATTGCGGATGCTCACGCCCGCCAGCGGGATTGACGGCGTGAAGCACTTCGTGCTGGACACCGTGCGCGCGGCGGGCGCGAACCCCTGCCCGCCGATGGTGCTGGGCATCGGCATCGGCGGCGACTTCGAGCAGGTGGCGGAGAACGCCAAGCGCGCGCTGATGCTGCCGCTGGGCACGCCAAACCCCGACCCGTTCTACGCACAGCTGGAAGAAGAGCTGCTTGAAGCCATCAACCAGACCGGCATCGGCGTGCAGGGGCTGGGCGGACGCACGACGTGCCTGGGGCTGCACATTATTGCCGCGCCGACGCACATCGCGGGTCTGCCCGTCGCCGTCAACGTCAGCTGCCACGTCACGCGCCACGCGACGGCGGTGCTGTGAGAAAGGGGAGAATGCTATGCGAAAACTGACCACCCCCTTGACCGAAGAAGACGTGAAGTCCCTCCACGCGGGGGATCACGTCCTGCTCTCCGGCGTGGTTTACACCGCGCGCGACGCGGCGCACCTGCGCATGATGGATTTGATTCGCGCCGGCAAGCCGCTTCCGGTGGACTTGGCGGGTCAAGTCATCTACTACGCCGGTCCAACCCCCACGCCGCCCGGACGTCCCGTTGGTTCCATTGGACCTACCACCTCGACGCGCATGGATTCCTCCACCCCGACGCTTTTGCAGCACGGTCTGCGCGGCATGATTGGCAAGGGCAGCCGCTCCCCGGCGGTGATGGCAGCGATGCAGGAATACCCGGCGGTGTACTTCGCCGCGGTCGGCGGCGCGGCAGCGCTGATGGCGGAGTGCGTCACGTCGCTGGAGGTCATCTGCTGGGACGATCTTGGCCCTGAATCGGTCAAGCGCCTGACCTTGGAGGATTTGCCGCTTGTCGTTGCCGCGGACTGCTACGGGCAGGACGCGTTCACGCTGGGGCAGAGGGCGTATCTCGAAGGGCAAAATGAAGCATAATCGCGGATGAAATGCCGCACACTAAAAACGCGCCTGTCACACGCCATTCGTGACAGGCGCGTTCTCTACCATCAGCCAGTTTTCCCAAATCCGCTGCCAGTGCGCGGGAAAATCATCGCGGGGCACGTCCGCGTCCGCCACAAGCGGCACTTCCGCAATCACCTCGCCGCCGCTGATGAGCCGCGCCACGCCAAGTGGTGTCCCGCGAATCACCGGCGCGTCGAGTTCCTCGCTGCCCAAGTCAATCTCGATGCTTGGAATCGCCCCCTGCATGACGACGCCGCGCAAATCCGCCGCCAGCACCGCGTGGACGCTCGCGCCGCCCGAATGCGCCACGGGCAGCGTCCGCAGCGATTCGCCCGCGTTCAGCATCGTCACGGATTCGTATCGCTGGAATGCCCTGTCCATCAGCCGCGCCGCCTCGTCGAACCAGTCCGGGCAGTTCAGCACCACCCCGATGATGCGCATTCCGTTCCGCTCCGCGCCGAACACCAGGCACCGCCCCGCCTTGCGTGTATAGCCCGTCTTGATGCCCGTCGCGCCCTCGTAGGTGGCCAACAGCTTGTTCTTGCTGCTCAGCACGCGGCTGTACGGCCGTCCCTCCCACGGAATCGTCGCGCGGCGCGTGGAGACAATTTCCCGGAAGAGCGGCTGCGTCATGGCCTGACGGCTAATCAGCGCCAAATCGTGCGCGGTGGTGTAATGCCCGTCGCAGGGCAAGCCGTGCGGGGTCAGAAAGACGGTGTTTTGGCAGCCAAGCTCCGCTGCGCGCGCCGTCATCATCCGGCAGAATTCCTCCGCCGTGCCGCCGATGTGTTCCGCAATCGCGACGGCGGCGTCGTTGCCGGACGCCAGCATCAGCCCATAGAGCATGTCGCGCAGGGACAGCGTTTCTCCCTGCGAAAGGTAGATGCTCGTCCCCGGCACACCGAAGGCATTGCGGCTGCACGTCACCGGGTCGCCTAAATTCCCGCGCTCAATCGCCAGCAGCGCCGTCATCACCTTCGTGGTGGATGCCATCGGCAGGGGCGTTTCCGCGTTGTGGCTAAGCAGCACCCGCCCGGACGCTTCGTCGATGATGATGCACGCCTTCGCGCTCGTGGCGACTTCTTCCGCCTGCGCGCGCGGAATCAGCAGGAGGACGAGCAGCAGCGTCAGGAGGGGGAAAAGGAGTCGTTTCAGCTTCATGCTTTGCCTCTTTTACTGATGCGTCAGGAAAGACTTCACATCCTCGACGACCGTCGGAATCAGGTCGACGACGCGGTCGGCGACGCTTGAACAGGTCGCGGGGAGCATCCGCACGGTGTCGCCGGAGAGGACGAGAAACCCAACCGGCTGCACGGATACGCCCGCGCCGCTGCCGCCCGCGAAGGGGAAATCCGGCGCGTCTTTCGCGGGCTTGTCGGCCGGCAAATCGCCGCCCGCGGTCATGTAGCCGAACGTGACGCGGCTGATGGGGATAATCGTGCTGCCGGAAGATGCCTGCACCGGATGCCCGACGACGGTGTTCACGTCCACCATGTCCTTCATCGACGACATGGCGGTCTGCATCAGTTCGCTGATGGGATGTTCCATGAGGATGCCTCCTTCCACGCGGTCAGCGCCATCGCCGCCGCAACGATGATTGTCCCCAAATGCAGGAAGATTATGCACCGCGCCGCCAAAACTGTCTGTTCATGCAGGAAATCAGGCGCAATGGCGATGCGGACTTTCTCACGGCAGTTCGCCGGAATCAGCAGCCGAATCTGCCGCAGGAACGCCGTCGTCAGCGCCGTCGCCGCCGGATCGCGCAGGGCGATGGAGACGTGGACGAGCAGCTGCTCCAGCGCGGTTTGGCGCATCAGCAGGCGCACGGGGCGCTTGAGCTTGGGCAGGGCGCGCAGCAGCGCCTTGCCTTTTTGAAGCTGCTGGGCGGACGGGGGTTTAGGGCGCATCGGCGCTTGCGAATGGTCAAAGCGCAGGGGAATGCCCCAGATGCGCAGGAGAATCCGGAAGCGCGTGCCATGTTCCTGCCGAATTTCCGCGCGGCAGGAGATGGGGGTCACGAGCAGCAGAAGCAGCGTCAACATGGAAATCCACATGGGCAGTCGCCTCCCGCGAAAATGATTGACGAAGCACCGCAAACAGGGTATAATGGTACTATTCTGATGAATCAGGGGGATTGCAAGGATGATTGGTCTGATTGGCGCCATGGCGGTTGAGGTGGAGGCGCTCGAAAAGAAGCTCGAAGGGCGCAGGGAAACGACGATTGGCATGGATACGTTCGTCAGCGGCAAGCTGTTCGGGCAGGACGCGGTATTGGCGGTGTGCGGGCCGGGCAAGGTGAACGCGGCGGTTTGCACACAGAAGATGATTACGGCGTTTTCGCCGGATTGGGTGCTGAATCTGGGCGTCGCGGGCGCGGGCACGGAAGGCGTGCGCATCGGCGACCTCGTGGTGGCGACTGCCACCGTGCAGCACGACGCGGACACGTCCCCCCTGGGCGACCCGGTGGGCATGGTCAGCAAGGTGAACCTCGTCGAGCTGCCCTGCGACGAAGAACTCCGCGCGCGCCTTGTGGCGGCGGCGAAAAAGGCGAATCTGACCGTTCATGAAGGCATTATTGCCACGGGCGACCAGTTTATACACGACGGCGCAACCCGCGCGCGCATTCATCATCTCTTTAACGCCTTGGCGGTGGAGATGGAGGGCGGCGCGGTGGCGCATACCTGCCTGCTCAATGGGGTCAAGTGCGGCGTATTGCGCTCCATCAGCGATCAGGCGGATGGCCATAGCGACATGGACTACCCGACCTTCACGGCGCTGGCGGCGGCGCACTCCCAGCAGGTGGTGGAAAACCTGCTCCGCGCATGATCGCCTATATCACGGGCGCGTCAAGCGGGCTTGGCGCGTACACGGCGCAAGCGCTGGTGGATAACGGCTGGACGGTCGTCGCGGGCGCGCGCTCGTTCACGGGGGAAACCGACGGGCGCATGGCACGTCTGCCACTGGACGTGACGCGGGACGACAGCGTGCGCGATTTTATGGAACGCGCGAAGCAAATCGGCGCGCCGGACGCGGTCATTCACTGCGCGGCGGTGCTGTGCTTCGGCTCGTGCGAAGAGACGACGCTGGCGGATTATGCCCGTGTGATGGAGACGAATTTCCTCGGCATGGTGCGCATGAATCAGCAGGTACTGCCGCTGATGCGGGAAAAAGGCGGCGGCAAAGTGGTGCTGTTTTCGTCCATCAACGGGCTGATGGGGCTGCCGTTCCAGAGTGCCTACACCGCCAGCAAGCACGCCATCGAGGGCTACGCGGAGTGCCTCGCGCAGGAGGCGGCTCCCTTCGGCATTCAGGTGATGCTGATTGAACCGGGCGACCACCGCGGCGGTTCGTCGCGCTGCCGATTGACCTCCGCCGCGATGACAGACGCATCCCCCTACTGGGCGGATTTCCGCAAGGGAACGGAAGCCATCCGCCGCGACGAGGAAAACGGGTCTGACCCGGCGAAACTGGGACGGCGCGTCGCGGAGCTTCTCACGCGCGAGAAGCTGCCGTTCCGCAAGAAAATCGGCAGTCCGGCACAGATGCTCGCCCCCGCGCTGCACAAAGTTCTGCCCGGACGCGCCATGAACCGCATCCTGCGCCAATATACCCTTGGTGGCAAATAATTCGCCAAATTATCATTGCATTATTGTGTTTTCCGAAAAAATGCGGTATAATAGAGCCGGATCGACACATGAATTTGGAGGCTTGAAGGATGTACAAGCTCTTACTGGCGACGAATGACCCGGCGGTTGTCGAAGCGTTCAGCGCAGTCAAGTGGGAAGAACTCGGCTTTAAGCAGCCGCGGGTGGTCTCCACGGCGGAGGAAGCGCTGAGCAGCTTGCGCGTCAACCATGCGGACGCGGTGGCAATTGGGCTGCCGAAGGAGCAGGATGACCTGCTGGTTGAGCAGCTGCTGGAGAAAAATCCGATGCTGCCGATTATGGCGGTCAGCACGAAGCCCGGCGTGATTGAAAGCTATGCCGTGGAACTGCGCCGACTGCTGGGGCGCATCAACGCCGATGTGAGCAACGACGCGTTCTCCACGGCGGACTTGCTCAAAGAGTGCCGGCATGAGTTTTTCCGCGCGCTGATGGACGGCAGGGCGACGTCGGAGGAGGATGTACTGCGCCATTTGCGGCTCATCCGCAGCAAGATGGATCCGACAAAGCCGTGCGTGGTCGCGGAACTGGAAATCCCGGCGGATAACGACTTTCTGCGCGGCCGCTGGCAGTACGGCAGCGACCGGCTGGAAGTGGCGCTGCGCAACATTTTCGGCGTTGAGGCGCATGGGCTGCGCATTCTCGCCTGCGTCCTGCCCGGCGACCGCATTGTGCTGCTCGGCTGCCCGATGCTCTTCCACGAAGGCCCGGACGAGGACGCGTCGATTACCGGCATCCTGTCCGACCACATCCGCGACAGCATTGAGCATGTGGACGAGTATATGGGCATTGACCTGCGGATTGCATCGATTCGCGTGCTGCCGTGCCTGACGGCGCTCGCGCATAAAGACTGATGGCGTAACATACAGTTATGATTAGACAGCAAGGAGGCAAATCATGGGCATTTTTGACAGCATCGGCAACATCGTCCGCGGACAGTTGATTGATGTCATTGAGTGGACGGACAGCACGAACAACACCATCGTTCACAAGTACGACATGAACGGCAAGGAAATCATGATGGGCGCGCAGCTGACCGTCCGCGAGAGCCAAGTGGCGATTTTCGTCAACGAAGGCAAGCTGGCGGACGTGTTCCAGCCCGGCCGCTATGAGCTGTCCACCGCCAATATGCCGGTGATGACGGCGCTGAAGGCGTGGAAGTTCGGGTTCAACAGCCCGTTCAAGTCCGACGTGTACTTTGTGAACACCAAACAGTTCCTTGACTGCAAATGGGGGACGACGAACCCCGTCATGATGCGCGACGCCGAGTTCGGCATGATTCGCCTGCGCGCGTTCGGCGCATATTCCTTCCGCGTTGCTGACCCGGAGGTTTTCCTGCGCGAGGTGTTCGGCACAAGCAGCGAATACACCGTGCAGGACGTTGAAGGGCAGCTCAAGCGCACGCTGGTGTCCGGCCTGTCCGACGCGATTGCGGAAAGCAAGCTGCCCGCGCTCGATTTGGCGGCGAACTACGACGAAATCGGCGATTATGCGCTCAAGACCATCAACCCGCGCATTGAGAAGCTTGGCTTGACGCTGGTGTCGTTCGTCATCGAGAATATCTCCCTGCCGGAAGAAGTCGAAAAGACGATGGATAAGCGCACGTCCATGGGCGTGCTGGGCGACATGAACCGCTACACGCAGTATCAGGCGGCGGAAGCGATGCGCGAGGCGGCGAACAACCCCGGCGGCATGGCGGGCGCAGGCGTCGGCATGGGCGCAGGCGTGGCGATGGGTCAGGCGTTCGCGCAGGCGATGCAGGCGACGCAGCAGCCCACCGCGCCGGTTCAGCAGCAGCCGACGGCACAGAAGGGGAGCTTCTGCGCCAACTGCGGTGAGCAATTGACCCCCGGTGCGAAATTCTGCCCGAACTGCGGCCAGAAGCAGGAAGCGGCGAACGTCTGCCCCGCGTGCGGTCAGAAGGTGCAGCCCGGCGCGAAGTTCTGCGCCAACTGCGGACAGAAGCTGTAAACGAATCACAAAATAAACCGGGAGGAACACCGCATGGTGCGTCTCCCGGCTTTTTGCGTGCCATTTTTGCGGATTCGCGTCTATTTATTCCGCATTCCGAATTCCGAATTTCGGATTTTCCTCCAGCCGTGCCCGCGCCACTTTCCCTGCCGCCTTCATTGCCGTGGGAATCGTCAGCGCGTCCATCTCATTCAGCGTAACAAACCGATACCCCTTCGGCGCATCCGCGTCGGGCGCGTCCATCTGATACAGCTTCATCCGCCAGATTTGGTGCGTGAAAACGTGCTTCGCTTCCCCTGCGGGGCGGACATTCCGCAGATTCATGTGCATCTGCGCGCCGAAATCTGCGGGATTGTCCGCATGCCCCGGCAGCATCGGGAACACCCACAAGCCGTGCAGCATCGTCTCCGTGCGCTGGCGCATCAGAACTTTCGCGCCGGAAAAAATCAGCAGCACGTCCCAATCGAACGGCTTCGGCGGATTCTTCTGCGGCAGCACGGGCAAATCCTCCGCGTCGCCCGCGTCGTAAGCGTCGCAATGCGCCCGGAGCGGGCAAACGTCGCAGTTCGGCGTGCCGGGGACGCACACTGCCGCCCCCAAGTCCATCAGCGCCTGATTGAAATCGCCCGGACGCGCCGCCGGCACAAGCGAATCCACCTTTTCCTCCAGTTCGCGCCGAACGGAAGGAATGCCCACGTTCTCGCGGATGCCCATCACCCGGCTGGCGACGCGGATGACGTTGCCGTCCACCGCCGGAACACGCTGGTCAAACGCGATGCTCGCAATCGCCCCGGCAGTGTATGCCCCGATGCCCTTTAATTGCCGCAATTGCGCCACCTCGCGCGGCATTTCGCCCCCGAAGTCGCACACCACCTGCCGCGCCGCCTGATGCAGATTCCGCGCGCGCGAATAGTACCCCAGCCCCTCCCAGAGCTTGAGCACGTCCGCCTCATCCGCCGCCGCCAGCGCCGCCACATCCGGGAAGCGCGCCAAAAAGCGCTCGTAGTACCCACGCACCGTCTCCACGCGCGTCTGCTGCAGCATCGTCTCGCTCACCCATGTGCGGTACGGGTCGTGGATGCCGCGCCAAGGCAGCGTCCGCGCGTTCTGGTCGTACCAAGCCAGCAGCAGTGCCGAAATCGTCTCACGCATTCGATAAAATCCCCCTCTTTATCGTCCTATTGTACCACAGAAGGAGACTTTTGCCCACCCCACGGCTGATTTTTCCCGATTTGCAGAAATTTTTTTGCATTTAGAACGTTTGTTCGCTTGCATTCGTTCGCGTTTTGGTACATAATACTCCATGTTGATTAGCACTCATGCAAAGTGAGTGCTAACAGCCTGAAGAGAAGCAAGGAGGAAATGACACTATGACCGTGAAGCCTTTGGGTGACCGCGTTGTCATCAAGAATGTTGAAGCCGAGGAAACCACCAAGTCTGGTCTGATTCTGACCAGCGCCGCGAAGGAGAAGCCGCAGATGGCGGTTGTTCTCGCTGTCGGCCCCGGCGGCAATGTGGATGGCAAGGAAATCAAGATGCAGGTGACGGAAGGTCAGAAGGTTATTTACAGCAAGTACGCCGGCACGGAAGTCAAAATCGACGGCGAAGAGCTGATTATTGTGCGCCAGAGCGACATTCTGGCTGTGGTGGAGTAATAAGCTGACTCCGCAATTTATTGAAAGGAAGTAAGTTTTATGGCTAAGCAGATTCAGTATGGCGAACAGGCTCGCCGGAGCCTTGAAAAGGGCGTGAACGCGCTGGCGGATACCGTCAAAATCACCCTCGGCCCGAAGGGTCGCAACGTGGTGCTGGACAAGAAGTACGGCGCGCCGCTCATCACCAACGACGGTGTGACCATCGCTAAGGAAATTGAGCTGGAAGACCCCTTTGAAAACATGGGCGCGCAGCTGGTGAAGGAAGTCTCCACCAAGACCAACGACGTCGCTGGCGACGGCACGACCACCGCCACCCTGCTCGCGCAGGCGATTATCCGCGAAGGTCTGCGCAACCTCGCCGCCGGCGCAAACCCCATGGTGCTGAAGAAGGGCATTGCCGCCGCGACGGATGCCGCCGTGGAAGGCTTGAAGGAACTGTCCCAGCCCATCAACGGCAAGCAGGCGATTGCCAACGTCGCCGCGAACTCCGCTGCGGATGAAACCATCGGCAAGCTGATTTCCGACGCAATGGAAACCGTCGGCGCGGATGGCGTTATCACCGTGGAAGAAAGCAAGACCATGACCACGGGCATGACCATCGTCGAAGGGATGCAGTTCGACCGCGGCTATGCGTCCGCCTACATGGTGACCGATACCGAAAAGATGGAAGCGGTTCTCGATGATCCGCTGATCCTTATCACAGACAAGAAGATTTCCGTCATTCAGGAAATCCTGCCCCTGCTGGAGCAGGTGGTGCAGATGGGCAAGAAGCTGCTCATCATCGCCGAGGACGTCGAGGGCGAGGCGCTGTCCACGCTGGTTGTCAACAAGCTGCGCGGCACGTTCACCTGCGTTGCGGTCAAGGCGCCGGGCTTCGGCGACCGCCGCAAGGAGATGCTGCAGGATATCGCCATCCTGACCGGCGGCACCGTCATCTCCTCCGAAACCGGCATGGAGCTGAAGGAAGCGACGCTGGATATGCTCGGCCATGCGCGTCAGGTGAAGGTGAACAAGGAGAACACCACCATCGTTGACGGCGCGGGCGACAAGGATCAAATCGCGGCGCGCGTGGGTCAGATTAAGGCGCAGATTGCCGAAACGACCAGCGACTACGACCGCGAGAAGCTGCAGGAACGTCTGGCGAAGCTGGCTGGCGGCGTGGCTGTCATTCAGGTTGGCGCGGCGACTGAAGTGGAAATGAAGGAACGCAAGCTGCGCATTGAGGACGCTCTGGCGGCGACCCGCGCGGCGGCGGAGGAAGGCATTGTGCCTGGCGGCGGCATTGCCCTGCTGAGCGTGCAGCAGAACGTGGCTGCCCTGCTGCCGAAGTACAGCGGCGACGCCAAGACCGGCGTGCAGATTATCCTGCGCGCGCTGGAAGAGCCGATTCGCCAGATTGCGGCGAACGCGGGTGTGGATGGCTCGGTGATTGTCGAGAACATCAAGACCACGAAGAAGCGCAACGCGAAGAAGGCTGCCGGCTACGGCTACGACGCGCTGAACGACGAATACTGCGACATGATTGAGCGCGGCATCATTGACCCGACGAAGGTCACGCGTTCGGCGCTGCAGAACGCGGCGTCTGTTGCGGCGATGGTGCTGACCACCGAATCGCTGGTGGCGGACATCCCCGCGCCCGAACCCGCGGCTCCGGCTGGCGGCGCTGGCATGGGCGGCATGTACTAATTTCCTTTGGCTTGATGGGCTGTGCCTTTTCCGACGAGGAAGGGGTGCAGCCCTTTCTCTATCATTTTATCCTGATTGATTCTTGCTTTGCAGGGGATTCACGAAAACAGGTATTGCAGCTTTTGCCGAAAAACAGCAAATTATGACGAGCTCATAACTGTTGTTCAAGTCCAAGCCCCCTCGGATTCGGAATATCGCGAATAATTTCAAGTTTGTTCATGCAGCTGTCATAATAGTATGATATGATAAAAGTGGCGGACAAGTAGTATCGCGCTTGCGCCGCCGCAAAACGCTGTATATTTGTCAGCGCTGCTGCATAAGGTTTGCCATCCATGCGGACAAAGTGCTTCCTGACTTGTTTTGTCGGGTCAAAAGCGCTTTTGCCGAAGCGGGCGAGCGGGGCTTCTATTTCCCCGCGCCGACGCGTAGACTATGAAAGGATGGAGGGCAAGCCATGACCCATTCCACTGCACCTGCGCATCCGAAAAAGGCGGCGTACACCCGCGCGGCGCTGTGCCTGCTGCTCAGCGTACTGACTTTCTGCTACGCCGGGCCGCTGCATCAGGACGCGACGACCGTACTCGCTGCCAAGCGGATTCTGCCGGTTTACTCCGTCGAGCGCGACGACCGCGTGATCTCGATTTCCTTCGACGCCTCGTGGGGCGGCGATCAGACCATGCGCATCCTCGATTTGCTGGACGAGTACAATGCCAAGGCGACGTTCTTCCTCGTGGGCATCTGGGTTGACAAATACCCGGAGCTGGTGAAGGAAATTCACGACCGCGGGCACGAAATCGGCAATCACTCCAGCAAACATCCGCACATGACGAAAATCAGCGAAAGCCGAATGCGGCAGGAGCTGTCTGACATGGCGGAGAAGCTGGAAGCGATTACCGGGGAAAAGCCGACGCTGTTCCGTCCGCCGTATGGGGACTACAACAACACGGTCGTCAGTGTCGCCCGCAGCGAGGGGTACGAGGTGGTACAGTGGAGCATAGATTCGCTGGATTGGAAGAACAAGGGCGCTGCTGATTTGATTCGGCGCGCGACAACAAACGTTGCGCCGGGCGACATTGTGCTCTTCCACAACGATTCTAAATACATTCTCGACGCTTTGCCTACCATTCTGAAGACTTACCACCAGCAGGGGTTCACGCTTATTCCTGTGGGCGAACTTCTGCTGGAGGGAAACACAACGATCGACGTGCAGGGCAGACAGCATCCCGCAAAAGCGGAGTAGCCCCGCCGTCAAAAAGAAAGGTGAATCGCTATGGAAGAGAACGGAAATTTCCTGCATTTGAGCGGCGTCTTGACGGACAACCCCGTCTACGGGCATGAAGTGTTTGGCGAGAAGTTTTACTATGCCACCCTGTCTGTGCCGCGTCTGTCCGGGGCGGAGGATCTGCTGCCCATCACGGTGTCTGAGCGCCTGATGGATGATACGCCGCTGACCATCGGCTCGAAGCTGGCGCTGGACGGTCAGCTCCGCAGCTACAACAAGGTCATCGAGGGCGCGGGACGCCTGCTCATCACGGGCTTCGCGCAGCATCTGGTTGACCCGGACAGCGACGAGAACCCGAATCAGGTGCAGCTGACTGGCGCGCTGTGCAAGCTGCCCTCCTACCGCACGACCCCCTTCGGCCGCGAAATCGCCGACCTGATGCTGGCGGTCAACCGCGCTTATGGCAAGAGCGATTATATCCCCTGCATCACCTGGGGCCGCACCGCGCGCTTCGCCAGCCACCTGAAGGTGGGCGACAAGGTGACGCTGCTGGGACGCTTCCAGTCCCGCGCGTACCAGAAGCAGCTGCCTGACGGCACGGTCATCGGCAAGACGGCGTATGAAGTGTCCGTCGGTCGCCTGACGATGGCGGATGCAGCGCCGCAGCCCGCGCCGTTTGTCATTCACCCGGAGGAAACCCACACGGTGGAGACGCTCGTGCAGCCTTCGACCCCGGTTCAGGTGAATCCTTTTACCACGCCCACAACCTGATTTTTTTCGCCGTCGCTGCCCCTTTTTGCGGGGGGCGGCGGCTTTTTTAATGCGGAATTCGGAATGCGGAATAGGGGAGCAGGCGCAAAAATCCATATCAAAAAAGAAGGAGCCGGTCATGAGAACCGACGCCTTCTTTTCAAGATGGAAAATTGTGAATAGATTCGCGAAACCGGGAAAACGCAGCTTAATTCTGCCGCGCGAGCAGCCCGCCGACATCAAAGTGCCGCTTGTCGCCCTCGAAGCCGCAGTAGGAGAAATCGTCGCCCAGCTGGCGCAGCTCCGTCCGAATCTGCTGCATCGGCATTACTTCCGCGTCGAAATTGACCGCGAAGTGCTTCAGGTACGCGCCGCGCATGGTGTCAATCCCCAGCGCGTCGCAGCACCAGTCTAGATAGCGCGTGTTGTTGACGTGGCCGTTGAAATCCAAATCGGTGTAGCGCGGCTGGCGCATTTCGGTTTGCAGCGTGCCGGACACCTCGGTCACGGCGGCGGGCAGACCCAGCGGCGCGAGCAGGTCGGAGTTGTCGGGCATCAGCGCCTTCACCACGTCGAGCTTCGTCATGCTGCGTGTGCCGAGGTCAAGCAGCACCCACAGCGTCGCGGCGCGTCCGATTTCGATGCCATTGCTGTCGCGGAAAATAAAGTAACGCGGGAAGAAGCAGCGGCGCACGGGCATCGGGAACGTCTCGACGGAGAACGTCTCCTCGAACGCCGGATAGCGATCCATATCGACCTCCACGCGCGTGAGCACCCACGCGGTATTCTTTGCCAGCAGGGCACTGCGCCCCAGACCAAGGCGCTCGGAGTGCTGTCCGGCAGCTTCCTGCATCACTTCCAGAATCGCGCTGGGCTTCATGCGGGCGTTCAAATCGGTCTGGTAGGAGCGAACAGTGAAATCCTCCTTGTAGATTTTGAGCATAATGGGTATCCTTCCTTTGGTCATTTTGTTGATAAAAGCAACCAATATAGAAAAGGCTGCAAGAATATTATACGCCATCAGCAGGAAAATGGCAAGTGCTTTTCGCATGAGCGGAGAAAAATCTGCATAGAAAAAAACGGGCTGCACCACTCAGTGCAGTCCGCTGGGGGATGGGCACGTTGCCACGCTTCCGCCCATCCTGCTTCTGCTGATTAGTCCTGCGCGTTCCGCAGTTCCGCCAGGCAGCTCTTGCAGACGAGCTTGCCCTTGTAGGGAACGACGTCACGGGCATCAGAGCAGAAAATGCAGCTCGGATGGTACTTCTTGAGGATGATTTCGTCACCTTCGACGAAAATTTCCAGCATGTCCTTCACGCCAATGTCCATCGTGCGACGAAGCTCGATGGGCAGGACGATCCGACCAAGGGTATCCAACTGACGCACAACACCGGTAGACTTCATAGTAATTTCTCCCTTCCGTTCGATAACGGTAATGTTGCCATGAGGGATTGTCCGGCACTCCTGCACAGCGCAGGACGATTCCACATATTGCATTGTCATTCTACATTTTTTTCTAACGTTTGTCAAGGGGTTTTCATGAATTATAAGTTTTTTCTTGCTATTTTCAAGAAAAAAATTTCGAGATACGCTTGAAAAGTTCCGTAGTTTGGCGCGCAGACAATATACAAATATGCGCAAAATGGGTATAACATCCGTGCTAAATTGCTTCTGAAAGGGGAAGTATTTATGGGCAGGGTATTTTTCGTCTTGACAACGCTGTCGCTGATACTGGCACTGCTCACAAACCGTGCGCCTTCAGCGGCGTCGGCGCTGCTGACCTCGGCGGAAAGCGGCGTTTCGCTGATGTTGACGCTGCTGGGAACGATGACGCTCTGGAGTGGCTTGATGGAAGTGCTTCTGCGCACGGGCGACGTGGCGAAACTTGGGCTGCTTATCCGAAAATTATTTGGAAAACACAGCCGCGCGCTTCCGGACGCTGATTGCTGGGAGGCAGTCGGTATGAATCTGGCGGCGAACGTCCTCGGTCTGGGGAATGCCGCCACGCCGCCGGGTGTGTCCGCAGCGAAGCAATTGGCGGTGCACGGCGAGCCGGGACTGCGCGTGCTGGCGCTGCTGCTGGTGCTCAACAATTCCGGCCTGCAGGTGCTGCCGACGACGGTGCTGACGCTTCGTCAGGCGGCAGGCGCACAGCATCCGGCGGACATTTGGGGCGCTATGCTGATTTCGTCCGCCGCCGCGACAGCAGCCGGGGTCATTCTGCTGGGCGTGTACGACAAAATCCGCCAAAAAGGAGCGAATCCGCATGGAGAAAGCCGCCGCCGTCACCCTCATCCTGACCGTTCTGCTGATTCTTCTGCGCGGCAAATGCGCGGGCGTTGAGGTCTACGGCGCGTTTCTATCCGGCGCGAAGAAGGGCATGGACGCCGCGTGGCAGCTTCTGCCCGCGCTGACGGGGATGCTGCTCATGCTTTCCTTGATGAACGCCTCTGGGCTGACGGCGCTTCTTGTACGCCTACTATCGCCCCTGACGGCAATATTGAACCTGCCGCAGGAGGTTGCGCCGATGCTCATCCTCCGCCCGATGACCGGGTCGGGCAGTTTGGCGGCGCTGCAGGAGATTTTCGCGCAGTACGGCGCGGACAGCCGCGTTGGGCGAATCGCGTCGGTGCTGATGGGGTCAAGTGAGACGATTTTCTACACGATGAGCGTCTACCTCGGCGCGGCGGGCGTGAAAAAGCTGCCGGGCGCGCTGGGCGTGTCGCTGCTGTCCTACCTGACGTGCGCGTGGGTTTGCGGGCTAATCTGCTGAAAAATCAGGAAAATCGCTTGCAGGAAAGGGGAAAATCATGTATAATAAACAGGTATGCCGGATGAAAGGAGCGAAGGAAATGCTGGAAATCATCGGGGACAGCCGCGCGGTGGCTCGTGCGGCGATTCAGCTGGCGATGACGGCGACACGCGAGGAAGAAACCGAGCTGAAGGCGTCGCTGACCGAAAAGGATATTGTCGGCGCGGCATCGGACTTCGGCGGCACATTCGTGGATTCGATGATGAAGATGATTGAGCGCGCCGTGGTCGCCGCCAAGCGCGAGGGCGTCATCAGTGATACGCACCGCGAGGAAGGCGCAGTTGCTGGGGCAGCGCACGACGCGGTGTGCCAAGTCAGCGAGAAGGCGATGGGCTTTTCCGTCGGCGGCAAAATCGGCGTCGCCCGCTCCGGCGAGCATGTGGCGGTCGCAGTGTTCTTTACCGTGGGCTTGGTGCACCTCAACGAGGTCGTCGTCGGCATGGGACACCGGGCGATTTGAGCCTACATAAAAATGTCAACAAAAGGAGACAACAACGCATGGTGCTGAATATTGCCATGGACGGCCCTGTCGGCGCAGGAAAATCAAGCATTGCGGACGCCGTCGCCAAGCGGCTGGGCATCCTCCACCTCGACACCGGCGCGATGTACCGCGCCATCGGTCTGACCGCGCTGGAGAAGGGCGTTCCCGTGCAGGACGAACAGGCGGTCACGGCGCTGTGCCAGGCCCTGTCAATGACGGTCGGTCACGCGGCGGATGGTCAGCATACCCTTGTGGATGGCCGCGACGTGACGGGCTTCATCCGCACGCCGGAGGTCAGCATGGCGGCGTCCACCGTCGCCAAGTACGCGGGCGTGCGCGCGGCAATGGTCGCGCTCCAGCGCCGCCTTGCGCAGGAAACGCCCATGCTGGTGGATGGCCGCGATATTGGCACGCGTGTGCTGATGAACGCGCCCGTCAAAATCTTCCTGACTGCCAGCGCCGAGGAACGCGCCCGCCGCCGCTATCAGGAGATGCGCAATAAGGGCATGGACGCGAATTTCGACGATGTGCTGCGCGATCTGCGCGCCCGCGACGAACAGGACACGCACCGCGCTGTTGACCCGCTCCGTGCGGCAGAGGACGCCGTGACGGTCGATTCGACGAGCCTCACGTTTGACGAGGTGGTCGAGGCGATTCTGCGCATCGTCGCGGACAAGACGGGGGGCGCACAGGCATGAGTGAGCAGAATCAGCCGGAAAAGAAGAAGAATTTCCAGCATCACATGGCTGTTCCGGGCAAAAAGGGCATCATCTATACGATTGCGCGCGGGATTTTTTGGATTTACTTCCACCTGTTCTGCTTTATGCACTGCACGGGCAGGGAGAAGCTGAATCTCGACGCGCCATACATCGTCATCGCGAATCACACGTCCTTCGCGGACCCGATTATTGCCGCGATGCTGATTCGCCGCTACGAAGTGAACTTCCTGGGGAAAATCGAGCTGGCGAAAGCACCCGTGGTCGGAAAACTGCTGATGCACCTGCACATGATTCCCGTTGACCGCCACCACAGCGACATGGAGGCGATGCGCGCCTGTCTGCGGGTGACGAAGGCGGGCGGCGTGCTGGGCATTTTCCCCGAAGGCACGCGCCACAAAGAGGGGATTATGGAGCACGTTGAGTCCGGCGTGGCGCTGATTGCCCTGCGCAGCGGCGTGCCGATGATTCCCCTGTACATCGGCGGCAAACCGCGCCTGTTCCGCCGTCTGGACGTGCGCGTCGGCGACCCGATTGCGATGGACGACCTGCGTGCGCGCGGCGTGAACCGCGACACCTGCGAGGAGCTGCTTGGCCGCATCACCGAAACCTACCGCGCGCTGACGGCACACCCGGAGGCGTGAGCACCAAAATCTGCGTGAAATCCTGTTTTTTCGCGCTTTTTTCGCGAACAAAAAATTTTTTCAAAAAAAATTGCGAAGGAAGCAGGAAAATCAGAAGATATGTAGAATCAATATAGAGGTCGGAAAATGGTCTGACCATGCTGGAAAGGATGCAAACGGGAAATGCCGATTGAAATCGCGGCTCATGCGGGGTTCTGCATGGGCGTCCGCCGCGCGGTCGAAAGCGCCGTGCAGGTGGCGGACAGCGGCGTGCCCTCTTGTACGCTGGGGGAACTGATCCACAACCCGACGGTCGTGGACATGCTTCGTCAGCGCGGGATTCCGCCGGTCGCTTCCGCCGAGGAAGCAGCGGGTCGGCAGGTGCTCATCCGCAGTCACGGCGTCGCGCCGGAGGTCATCAGGCAGCTGGAGAAAGCCGGCTGCAAGGTGGTTGACCTGACCTGCCCCTTCGTCAACAAGCTCCACCGCGTCGTCGCGGAGGATACGGGCGAGGATTGCCCGCTGATTATGGTGGGCGAGCGGGAACACCCGGAGGTCAAGGGAACATGCGGCTGGGCGCGCGGCAAGGTTTACGTCGTGGCGACGGCGGAGGAAGCGGCGCAGCTGCCCGAAATGGATCAGGCGGCAGCCGCCGTGCAGACGACCTTCCCCCCGGAGCGCTGGGAGGCGATTGTCGCCGTACTGCGCGGGCGTGTCCAGCATTTGAAGGAGCATAACACCATCTGCAACGCCACCGCGGTGCGCCAGCGGGAAGCTAAGAAGCTTGCCGCGGCATCCGACGCTATGATTGTCGTCGGCGGCCGCACCAGTGCGAACACGCACAAGCTCTTTGAGGCGTGCAAGGCGCTTTGCCCCCGAACAATTTTGGTAGAGTGCGCGGCGGAAATTCCGCCTGCCTTTGCAAATATTCATTCCGATAAAATTGGAATAACCGCCGGTGCTTCCACACCGGATGGCTCATTAGAGGAGGTTGCAACCCATATGACCGACAACGAAAACATGGCTCAGTCCTCTGACTTCACCATGGACGCCATCGTGGCCACGATGACGCGCATCAAGGCTGGACAGACGGTGACCGGCAAAGTTGTGCAGGTGACCCCGGACGAAGTGTATGTGAACATTGGCTACAAGGCCGATGGCATCATCAAGCGCTCCGACCTGACCCAGCAGGACGTCAAAGAAGGTGACGAACTGGAAGCTGAGATCGTCAAAGTGAACGACGGCGAAGGCAATGTCGTTCTGTCCCAGCGCAACATCGTCAACCGCAAGGCGTGGGAAGCGCTCGTCGCCAAGTACGACGCGGGCGAGTATGTCAAGGGCGTTGGCAAGGAAGCCGTCAAGGGCGGCCTGATTGCTGATGTTGAGGGCGTGCGTGCTTTCGTGCCCGCCTCCCAGCTCGCGCAGCACTATGTTGACAAGATTGAAGAGTTCGTTGGCAAGGAAATGGAACTCAAGATCATCGAAGTGGACAAGCAGAAGAAGCGCATCGTGGCTTCCCGCAAGGCTGTCATTGCTGAGCAGACCGCTGCCCGCAAGAAGGCTGCTTGGGAGAACCTTGAAGAGGGCGCTATCATCCACGGCGTCGTTCGCCGCCTGACCCAGTTCGGCGCGTTCGTTGATGTCGGCGGTGTGGACGGCCTGATTCACATCACGGATCTGTCCTGGGGCCGCATCAACCATCCGTCCGAGGTCGTCAAGCCCGGTCAGGAAGTTGACGTGAAGATTCTCTCCCTCGACCGCGAACGTGAACGCATCCAGCTTGGCTACAAGCAGCTCCAGCCCCGTCCGTGGGATAACGCCGCTGAGCGCTATCCGGAAGGCTGCATCGTCGAAGGCAAGGTTGTCCGTATTGCGGACTTCGGCGCGTTCGTCGAGCTCCAGCCCGGTCTGGATGGTCTGGTGCACATTTCCCAGTGCGCGCAGAACCGCGTCGCGAAGGTCACTGACGCCGTGCAGGAAGGTCAGATTGTCCGCGTGAAGGTGCTGAGCGTTGACACCGAGAAGAAGCGCATCTCCCTGTCCATCCGTCAGGCCGCCGAAGACGAATTCTCCTTCGACGACGAGGCGATGGGCGAGGAAGCTCCCGCGGACGCGGAAGAAGCGCCCGTGCAGGAGTAATTGCGGAATTTCTGATTTCGCCCCGCAGCAGGAGGCAAGTGGGATACTGCTTGTCTCCTGCTTTCTTATTATATTGAAGGGGATTTTTGGCTTCTCGAAGCGGGCGAAGGGGCAATGAAAACCATCATCAAAGCGAGGAGAACTGCTATGCCGCGCTGCATCATCCTGACGCCGCTGTATGCGGGCGAAGAGCTGCCGTGGATTGCGCCGCAGCCGGGGGATTTCCTGATTTGCGCGGATGGCGGCTGGGCGTGCGCGCGGCAGTTCGGGCTGACGCCGCAGCTCGTCGTGGGGGATTTTGACTCCATGCCGCCTGCAATGCGCCCGGATGTGCCCACGCTGACCTTGCCGACGGAGAAAGATGATACGGATTTGGTCGTCTGCCTGCATGAAGGGCGCAAACGCGGGTACACTGAGTTTATCCTCGCGGGGGCGATTGGCGGGCGCTTCGACCACACGCTATCTTGTCTGCAATGCGCGGCGGACTGCGCCCTGCGCGGCGAACGCGCGTGGCTGGTGGACGGCCAGAATCGCGCGACGATTCTTGCGCCGGGCACGCATCATCTGCCGAAAATGCCGGGGCGAAAGCTGTCGCTGCTGGCGTATTCGCCGGAGGTGCGGGATGTGACGCTGACGGGCGCGAAATGGACGCTCACCCGCGCGACGCTGACATACCGCTATCCGCTGGGGTGCAGCAACGAGTTCACGGCGGACATGGCGGAGGTCACCTTCCGCGAAGGGCTGCTGATGGTGTGTTTCAGTGCGGATAAAAATCCTTGACTTTCGTGAAAAACCGACAAACTTTTGCAAGCTGCGGAAATTCCCTTGTCCTGCGGGGCGAAAAATGGTACAATAAACCCTACCCGCAGAGGAATCTGTACGCAATGAAAGGGGCGCTGGCGCGATGGAACTGGGCAAGCTGCTGACGGAAGGAAAAGGCAAACGCGTTTACGCAACCGACGATCCGGATCAGGCAATCGTGTACTTCAAGGACGAGGCAATGGCGTTTCATGGGCTGAAGCGCGGGCGGATTCTGGGCAAGGGCGAAGTCAACAACGCGATTAGCGAACAGTTCTTCAAAATGCTGGAAGAAAACGGCATCCCGACGCACTACCTGCGACGGCTGGACGCGCGGCAGAGCCTTGTCAAGCGATGTCAGATTTTGCCGGTATCCGTGAAGGTGCGCAACCGCGTGGCGGGGTCGCTGGCGAAGCGCATCGGTCTGCCGACGGGCACGAAGCTGGACACGACCGTCATCGAGCTGGAACTGAAGGGCAGCGAGATGGACTACCCGCTCATCAACATCACGCATGTTGAGGCGCTGCATCTTGCGACGCGCGAGGAAATGAACTACGTCATCGAGACGGCACGGAAAATCAACCAAATTCTGTCGGATTTCACGTCGGAAATCGGCGTAGAGCTGGTGGATTTTAAGCTGGAGTTCGGGCGCTACCACGGTCAACTGCTCGTTGCGGATGAAATCAGCCCTGATTCCGCGCGCTTCTGGGATGCCCGGACGCATGAGCCGATGGACCTCGACCGCTTCCGCCGTGATTTGGGCGGCGTTGAACAGGCGTATCAGGATTTGCTGCACAGGATGATGGGCGAATAAAAACTGTATTTCTGCCCGTCTGCCGCGATAAAAAAATCGTTTGCAAGGCTTGATTTCTGCGGAAATCGGGTCTTTTTTTGTTGACAAAGGCGACAATTATCGTTATAATAATAGATATGTTGTTTGCTTTTGTGGGGGGGGCAAAATATGGAAAACATAGGCGAAAAAATCATGCAGGCACGCAAGACAAAGGGCATGACGCAGGACACACTGGCGCAGCTGGTCAACGTGTCGCGGCAGACGGTGTCGCACTGGGAGAACGGGCGCGCCATGCCGGACGTGGCGACGGCGGCGCAGCTGTCGAAGGTGCTGGATGTGAACTTTCTGGCGGAAGACGCGGCGGAAGACGCGGCAGTCCAGCCGCCTGAAGCCGTACCGACGGTGCAGGAGCCGGTACAGGAAACGCAGGAACAAACCGACGGTCGGTTTGTTAATCCGCCGGAGCAGCCGAAGCAGCCCAATCAGCGCAAGCGAATCGCGGTCATCTGCGCGGCGGTCGTCATCATCGTGGCGGCGGTTGTCGGCATTGTGCTGCCGATGCTGCCCAAGGCGCAGGCGCAAATCGAGCTGTCGTATCCGCCGGAAAATGCGTACATGATGAAAGAAGACGACGGGTTTGTCGGCTGGATGATTCACTTTTACAGCACGAACGTCAGCGACGTGCCGTTCACGCCGACCTATGCGCAGGCAAAATGGTATGTGGGTGACAAACTAAGCGGTTCGTCGCCTGCTGTTGATTACAATTACATGCGCAACTGGATGGAGAGCGACGCGCTCGTCAAGGGCGAAATGCCGCTGGATTTGTACTGCGGAACAGACAGACAGAATGTCGATCGCGGCGTGTTTATCATCTCCGGCACGGATGCGAATGGTCACGAGCTGAAATTTTCTATCAGCATTGACCTGATTCACGAGTTTCCGCCAGAATCAGAAAAATGAACACTTGTTCGCAAAAATCGTCCCTTCGGGGGCGATTTTTTTGCGTTTTGGCGGAAAAAAGCGCGATATAAGGCAAATGTACACGTTTTGAGCGCGATATCGGGCGAATGTAAACATCGTGAGCGTGACATTTGGGGGGTGCGGCGCTACAATGCAGACAGAACCAAACGACAAGGAAGGGAGGAACATGACGTACTGGGGATGGTTGCTGGTAGGCATCGCGCTGCTGCTGACCGCGCTGAGCGGAACGCAGACAAGCCTCTGCCAGCGAATGAGAAGCGTACCTGTTTACCGCGGCTTGACGTACTGGGAGGTTCAACAGATTGCGAAGGCCGCACTGACGAGCATCACCCCGTGCGGGGAGGACACCATCCGCCGCTGGGTGAGCGAACGTTACCAAATCGCCCTGCGCTTCAACAGATACGACATCTGTCTTGGCGTGGAGGAAGAAATCGACGGATAAGGAAAGGGGAAAACAATTATGATGAAGAAACTGACGGCGCTGGTCATGCTGCTGGTGATGGCGCTTTGCTGCTGCACGGCACAGGCGGATGGGACGATGAAAAAGTTCCAGCCGTACACCGATGTGAAGATGGACGTGCTGGAGAAGTACGGGTTTACAACGAAGAGCTACGACGATTTTGCTTTTACGGCGGAATTGCAGCCGTCGATAGACACGATTAGCTATGCGGATTCTTACGACACATACACCATTCAAATGGACATTAAGGCTGTCTATTCTGGAAAGAGCTGCACGCTATACCCTCGCTTGATTTTTACCAGAGAGGGAACGTACACATATTATGATAACCGTATGGAAAATGTGTATATTCGCAATGGCGAAAATCGCTATCAAGTTGATGTGAGCGGCTGCTCTCGTTACAGCAAGAGTGATAAATATGGCGGCGGGACTGCCACGGATAGTTCCGTGGAAATTTTATGCGGCAATGGTATCGCCGTGCTGAAAGACATTGCAAACAGTGACAATTCCATCCATGTAAGATTTGACTATTATGGCGGAAAGGACATTACGCTTAGTGTTACCGATAAAGCGGCGCTGAAGAAGTTCTACGACGCCTGTGAAGAAGCGGGAATCTTTGAACAGGATGCGCTTTACACGCTTCAGGATGATTTTTCTGCGATTACCCTGCTGAACAAATAACAAAATCCCCCAACCGACCCCTTCAAGGAGGCTTTACCATGCCCACCATCGTATCCTTCTACCAGCGCTTCCCGAACGAAGCGCCGCCGCTGAACCTGTCCGCTTTCGACCACACGGGCTACACCTATGCCGAGAACTTCCGCCGCAATGAGCGCTGCTATGAAGCGGAACAGTGCGAGGTGACGAGCGACGACGGCAGCGTGGTGCTGTCGCTGGACGTGCGCATTCGTCCGCGCGGCGGCGAAATTGAGGCGCTTCCGCGGGTGATGCTGTCCGTGTACAGCGAGGGAATGCTGTTTCAGGTGCGCCGGATGGAGCTGCGCACGGGGGATACGACGTACGCGATTCTGCCCGACAACGTGCAGCAGTACACCAAGCGCGGCGACACGGACGGCGGCTTTCTGGAAACGATGGCGATTCCGCTGGGGAAAGTCGGCATGAAGATGCTGCTGGAGGCGTCGGATGCGGCGGAGGCACGGTGGGTGATTCAAGGCGCGCGGACGGCGCAGACGCTGCCCCTCCCGGCGGCGCAGAAGAAGGCGATTCGCCGCTTCTGCATGGACTGCGAGGAATCCGCCATCACCTACCAGCCCGCGTTCCTGTGGTACAAGGATTACTGCACAAAAGCCTGACACACAACTTACTCTCCCTTCCTGCGTCCACGGTCTGCATCTGTGGACGCGTTTTTTGTGCTTTGTGCTTGACAAAAAACAGACAGATGCATATACTAAAATTGCGACGAAAAGGCGCGAAAAAGGAGGCTTTTTTTCATGTTCAATAACATCGGTCACAAGATTCAGGTGCTGGCGAAGGTGCTCTGCTGGATTGGCATCATCTGCTGGGTCATCACGGGGCTTGCCCTCATGGCTGGCGGCTCATCCATGACGTATCGGCTGAACGGCGAGTTTGTGCGGGCTAATAGCGGCGCAGGCGTTGTCGCGGGCATCATGACCATCATCGTCGGTGTGCTGGTCTCGTGGATTGGCTCGTTCCTGCTCTACGGCTTTGGTCAGCTGGTGGAGGACACCCACGCGATTCGCGCAAACACGGAAAGCAAGAAAGACGCATAAAAAGGGAACCCGAATCCTCACTTTTCAGCAGGGGAAACGGGTTCCTTTTCTTTGCGCTTATTTCTGCAAGTCCGTGCGGATAATCAGCAGCATGTCATGCGCCATGCCGTCCGCCACGAGGTCGAAGCTCGGCACATTCGCCATCTGGCTTTCGAGGTTGTCGAAGAGGTCAAGCGCCTTCTGCACGTCGCCGCTCAGCAGGTCGAGCCCTTCTTCGGTCAGCTTCGCCTTGAGTTCCGCCAAGCCGTCGGAAAGCTCCGTCATGCCGCCCGACAGCGTATTTGCGCCATCGTAGAGCTGGGACGCGCCGTTGCCCGCCTGCGCCACGCCGTCGGTGTACGCCTTCAGGCCGTTCACGAACGTCTCCACGGATGCCAGCTGCTCCTTCAGGCGCTTGAGCGAATCCACCGCCGCGGCAATGGTCGCCTTCTTTTCGCGGACGGTGTTCTGCACGTCCGAACTGGCGTAGTTCTCTTCCACCAGCTTGTCAATCTGCTCGGTCACAGCGGCTTCCAGCTTCGCCTGCACATCGGCGGATGCGAAATTCTCTTCCACCAGCTGATTTTCCTGTTCGGCGACGGCGGATTCAATCTTCGCCTTGATGTCGTCTGATGCCATGTTCTGGGCAATCAGCTGATTTTCCTGCTCGGTGACGGCGGATTCAATCTTCGCCTGGATGTCGTCTGACGCCATGTTCTGCGCGACCAGCTGATTTTCCTGCTCGGTCACAGCCGCTTCGATTTTCGCCTTGATGTCATCGGACGCCATCATCTGGTCAACCGCCGCGCTGATCTGCTTCTGCTGCGCGTCCGGCACCTGACCCGCCGCAACCGCGTCTTGATACTGCTGCGCCGTCATATTGAGACCCACCTGCGCCAGCACGCCTTCCAGCACTTGCGCCTGAACCGCCTGCGTCACGCCGGCGCGGATGGTGTCCTCCTGCGCTTGAACCGCGTCCTGCACCTGCGCCTGAACCGCCTGCGTCACCGCCGCGCGAATGGTGTCTTCCTGTGCCGCAACTGCCTGACGCACCTGTTCCTTCACTACGTCGGTCACAGCGGCGCGGATGGTTTCTTCCTGCGCTTGAACCGCGTCCCGCACCTGACCGCGTACCACTTCGGTCACGGCCTCGCGAACCTTGTCCTCCTGCGCCATGACCGCCTCGCGTACCTGTGCCTTCGCCAAATCCTCGATGGTCTTGTCAATGACAGCAGGGTCAAGCTGGGCAATCAGGTCATCCAGCACGGTGGCGTAGTTGCTGGCGGTCAGCGTCGGCACTTCGATGCTCAGCGCATCCAGCCCCGCGGCGGCCAGCTGCGTGTTCGCGGTATCCAGCACAGCGGCAAACAGCTGCGCCGCGCCGTCGTTGAGCGCGCTGCTGTTGCTGCTTAGCGTATCCAAGCCGTCTTTGAGCGTCTTCACGCCGTCCAGCAGGGTGATGGAGCCGTCTTTGAGCTGCGCCGCGCCGTCAAAGAGCGTGTTCAGCGCGGTCAGCAGTTCGTGAATGTCTTCGTTGCTTTCGGGAATGTCCGAGCCGTCCGCCAGCGCGTTCAGCCCCGCCGTCAGGTCGCTGACGAGGGTGTGCGCGTCCGCAGCGTGGTCGGAGAGCGCGTCGGTCAGCACCTTCACGGGCTGCGCTGTCGCAATCGTCATCATCCAGTTCAGGTCGGCATGGTCCACATGCGCCGTCATGGTGAAGGAATCGGGCAGTTCCAGATCCGCATCCGCGCCGGGAACGCCGAAGCCCATCAGGAAGCTGTGCGCGCCGTCGGTCAGCACCGTGCCGTTGTCCACGGTCACGCTGGTCACGTCGTCAGATAGCGGCATCAACGTCACGGCGAGGAAAGGGGATTCGGCGCGGTAGGAGACGGTCATCACCAGCTCACCGGATGCGTTTTTCACGTCCGCGGCGGTGATTTCGATGCCGTCCAGCGTCATGTGGACGACGGGGGTCACGTTCAGAGCCTTGTCCGACGTGCCCTGATAGATGATGCTGTTTCCGTCGGCTTTCCACGTCACGGTTTCGCCGCTCTGGGTGAATTTTTCCGTGCCGCCGACGTTTTCCAGCGCGGTCAGCAGCGTCCGGTCGTCGATTTCCGTCAAAGCGTCGCCATTTTCAAGGCGAACGTTGTCGATGACGGTCAGCGCGTCGCCGGCGGCATTCGTCACGGCATAAACACGCTCGTGTTTCACGGTTTCCGCGCTGGCAAAGCAGGTCAGCGTCATGCAAAGCGCAGTGATAAGAGCAAAAGCACGCTTTTTCATCGGATTTTTCCATCCTTTCTACCAACAAAGTCAGTTCTTCACGTTCATTTTCAGCGTCGTGTGGATAATCACCTTGTCCAGCACCAGCAGTACCGCCGGCAGCAGGAACAGCACGACCACCACTGAGCACAGCGCGCCGCGCGCCATCAGGGAGCACATGGAGGAAATAATATCGACATTGGAGTACAGCCCCACGCCGAACGTCGCGGCGAAGAAGCCGATGCCGCTGACGAGAATCGACTGCGCGGAGGACGCGACCGCCTTGCTGACCGCCTCGAGCTTGTCAGATCCCGCACGGCGGTTCTGCAAGTAGCGCGTCGTCATCAGGATGGCGTAGTCCACCGTCGAACCCAGCTGAATGGTCGAAATCAGAATCGGCGCGACGAACGGCAACGTCACGTTCGTGTAGTAGGGGATGCACAGGTTTGCGGCAATTGCGGTTTCAATGACGGCGACCAGAATCACCGGCAGGGAAATCGAGCGCAGCACCAGCGCGATAATCAGGAAAATGGCGATAATGGAAATCAGGCTGACGACCTCGAAGTCGTGGTCGGTGCAGGAAATCAGGTCTTTCGTGCAGGGCGCTTCGCCGATGAGCATCCCGCCCTCGTCGTACTTTTTGAGGATTTCGTTCAGCTCATCAATTTGCCGATTCACCGCGTCGGAGGAAATAATGTATTCCGAGGAAATCAGCATCAGCTGGTATTCGTCGCTCTTGAGTTCGCTGAGGATTTCGTCCGGCACGATGCTTTCGGGGATGCCCGCGCCCAGCAGCGAGTCAATCGACAGCACCTGCTTCACGCCATCGACTTCCGCCATTTCGTCCGTCATGGCGACGACGTCCTTCTGCGGCACGTCCGCATCGACCAGCACAAGATGGTTTGTGGACACGTCAAAGGTTTCGGACAGCTTCGTGTTCGCCTTCACGCTTTCCAGCTCCTGCGGCAGGCAGGCGGACATGTCGTAATACTTGCCGACGTTATTGTAACCGTAGAATGCCGGGATGCACAGCACAATCAGGACGACGAACAGCACCTTGTAGTGCTTCGTGACGAACTTGCTGATGCCCGCAACGCTGGGCAGCAGCGGCTTGTGCGAGGTCTTTTCCAGCGCGCGGTCAAGGATGCGGATGACGCAGGGCAGCAGGATGACCGTGCCCAGCACGCCGAGGATAACGCCCTTGCTCATCACGATGCCAAGGTCACGGCCGAGCGTGAAGCTCATGAAGCAAATGGCGACGAAGCCCGCGACCGTCGTCAGGCTGCTGCCGACGATGGAGGAAATGGTCTTGCAGATGGCGCTTGCCATCGCTTCGTCCTTGTCCGAATAGGTCTGTTGTTCTTCCTTGTAGCTGTGCCACAGAAAGATGGAGTAGTCCAGCGTCACGCCCAATTGCAGCACGGCGGCGACTGCTTTGGTGATGTAGGAAATCTCACCGAGGAAGTAGTTCGTGCCCATGTTCCACAGGATGCTCACGCCGATGCACAGCAGGAAGATAAACGGCAGGAGGATGGAGTCCATCGTCAGCATCAGCACGACGCAGCACAGCGCAACGGCGATGGCGACGTAGATGGCTTCCTGATCCTCCACCAGCTGCTTGGTATCGGTCACAACCGCCGACAGACCGGACACGAAGCACTGCTGCCCCGCAATCTTGCGAATCTGCGCAATGGCTTCCATCGTCCCTTCCGCCGACGACGTGTCATCGAAGAACACCGCCATCAGCCGCGCGTCGCCCTTCTCGAAGATGTTCCGGTATTCGTCCGGCAGAATCTCGGAAGGAATCGTGCCCTTGGTGATGGACGCATAGCCGATGACCGTATCCACATGCGGCACGTCGCGGATGGCGTCCTCCAGCGCCTGCTGGTCGGTTTCGCTCATCCCTTCCGTGATGCACAGGGAGAACGCGCCCTTGCCGAACTCTTCCATCAGGATGTTCTGCCCCTTGACCGTGTCAAGGTCTTCCGGCAGATAATACAGCAGGTCATACTTGACCTTTGTGGCGTTCATGCCCAGCACCGACGGAATCAGCATCAGCAGACAGATGATGACGACGACGACACGGTGCTTGACAATCCACCTTGCGAATCGGTTCACAACAGTTCCTCCTTTTCTGGAATCCATAACTTTTAGTGAACAATGTGTTGACTTTCTCAACGAGGGATAGTATAATAGCATGTGTACCGAAAATCAATCATCAGATTCAGTTTCGGACGCTGATAAAGCAACAAAATGAACGACGATTGCGGAAACAATCAACAAAATTGGCAAAAGAGTTGAAAAATAGGGGGGCCGCCATGATGACAGAAAAGGATACGATGCAGGTTAAGCCGGAGAAGAAGGAAGACCGCCGGGTGCGCCGGACGAAAAAGCTGCTTACCCACGGGCTGATTCAGCTGATGAAGGAAAAGCAGGTGCAGGACATTACCGTGCGCGAGCTGGCGGATTTGGTGGACGTCAACCGCGGCACGTTCTACCTGTACTACCGCGATATATTCGACATGCTGGACAGCATCGAGCAGGAGCTGTTCAATCAGGTGAACCAGCTGATTGCCGCGCATAAGGGCGAAACCGTGCTCACGCACACGCTGCCCGTGCTGAAGGAGCTGTTCCATTTGGTGGAGGAGAACAAGGTACTGTGCCAAGTGCTGCTGGGGCAGAACGGCGATATGAAGTTCCTGAAAAAGCTGTCCGACGTGGTGCAGGAGGCCTTCCGCCGCGAATGGCTGATGATGAAGAAGGACGAAGTGACGTTCGATTACAGCTATGCGTTCGGCGCGCTGGGCTTTGTGGGTCTGCTGCGGACGTGGCTGGAGCGCGACTGCGTGGAGAAAGCCGACGACATGGCAGTCCTCAGCGACCGCATGATTCGCTTGGGGCTGACCAGCAGCCTGCAAACGCCATAAGCCATTATTAAGGAAGCAATTGGGCAGGGAAGTCCTGTGCAAGCAGCTTTTTTGCGGAACATGCTGCCCACGCGCCATCTGTATCGTCAAAACTTCTGCCCAAACAGCGCATGGAGAAGGCGTATTGTCTGCTGGCGAAACAGATGCACATTGCAACCGGAAACTTTCACGGCGGGGGGAGTCCAGAGGGGGCTGTCGCTCAGACTTGGACATTCGACAGCCCCCTCTGGGCGTTCTTTGGTTACTTTCTGTCGCAACAGAAAGTAACAGAATCGCTTCCGCAGAAGCGACTGAAGCCGCGAAAAAAGTCAAGTCTGCTATTGAAGTCACGCAAGACACATCCCCAATTCCATCCCATATTCCGTCAGCAACCGACGAAAAAACCCTCAGCCGCTTGCATTTGCCGCGCAAGTGTCCTATAATGAAGAGGACGCGCGAAACACGTCTATTTTCGCTGCGTTCGGGAAAATGGCAAAGGAGCTGCTTCCGCTTTGAAGAAAAAATCCGTTTTCGCCAATCAGACCATGCGCATGGGGCTGCTCATGCTCCTGGACGCGCTGCTGATTTCGGCTTCGCTGCTGATGGGCTTGCAGGTGTATTATGACATGCACGCCCCGGCAGCGCATATCCTCCACGTCTGGCGCAGCCTGCCGCTGCTGATTGTCTCCACCGTCGCGCTTTTGCATATGATGGGCTTCTACCGCGGCATCCTCAAATACGCGGGCGTGGATTTGCTGCTGCAAATCGCCTGCGGTACGCTCGGCGGCACGGGGATAACGTATCTCGTGTCGTTCCTGTGCTATTCGATTCGCCGCGAACCGAACATCTTCCTCATGCCGCGCCCGGTCTACCTTGTGCAGTGGCTGCTGCTGATGGTGATGCTTGCGGCAAGCCGGTTCGTCATCAAGGTCGCGCAGGGCGGCGGATGGACGCACTTCTTCACCGGCGGCAGCGCCAAGGCACGGCGCGTGATGGTCGTCGGCGGCGGCTGGGGCGGCGCGCAGGTCATCCGCGATATGCAGGCAGGACGCTATGGCGACTGCGTGCCGGTGATTGTGGTGGATGACGACGAGAGCCGGCGCAACACCCGCATCGGGCGTGTCCGCGTGGTGATGGATACGGGGAAAATTGCTGACTATGTCAAGCAGTACGCGATTGACGACATCATCATCGCCATTGCCACGCCGAAATCCGACCTGACGGAGCTGATGCACACCTGTGTGGACACCGGCTGCCACGTCCGCCGCTATACCGTGATGCAGGAGATGAACGGCGGGCAGGGGCAGATGCGCGACATCAACATCGCGGACTTGCTGGGGCGCGATGAGAAGCACCTCGATATGTCCGAAGTGGAGCAGGTGATTGCCGGGCGGCGCGTGCTGGTCACGGGCGGCGGCGGGTCAATCGGGTCGGAAATGTGCCGGCAGATGATGGCGTTCATCCCCGAAAAGCTGGTGCTGTACGACATCAGCGAAAACTACATGTATGACCTGTTCGCCGAGCTGAAAAACAAGTACGGCGAGATTGTCAAGAACACGGTCGTCCTGCGCGTCGGTTCGATTCGCGATGAAGCGACGCTGAATCAGGTGTTCGACGAGTTCAAACCGGAAATCGTCATCCACGCGGCGGCGCATAAGCACGTCCCGCTGATGGAGGACAGCCCCGAACAGGCGGTGCGCAACAACGTTTTCGGCACATATAACGTCGCCAAGTGCGCCAAGGAACACGGCGCAAAGCGGTTCGTGATGATCTCCACCGACAAGGCGGTCAATCCCACCAACGTCATGGGCGCCTCGAAGCGCATGGCGGAAATCATCATCGAAGCCATGCAGAAGCAGAGCAGCACGACGCAGTTCACCGCTGTCCGCTTCGGCAATGTGCTGGGGTCGAACGGCAGCGTCGTCCCGCTGTTCGAGCGGCAGATTCGCGCGGGCGGCCCGGTCACGCTGACGCACCCGGACATCATCCGCTACTTCATGACCATCCCGGAGGCGGCGAGCCTTGTGCTGCAAGCCGCGTCGATTGCCCGCGGCGGCGAGCTGTTCGTGCTGGACATGGGCAAGCCCGTCAAAATCCGCGAACTGGCGGAGCGGATGATTCAGCTGTATTCCGACCCCTTGAAGCCACCGGTGGAAATCGTCTATACCGGCTTGCGTCCGGGCGAAAAGCTCTACGAGGAGCTTCTGCGTGACGAGGAAACCGACACCGCGACGAGCAAGGAAAAGATTTTCATCGCCAAGCCGGAGCAGGTGGCGTGGGCGGACGTGGAAAACATGCTGCGCACGCTGCACGAATGCCTCGACAATCACGGTGATATCAAGGCGTGTATGCACAAGCTGCTTCCGTCCTTCAAAACGCCGGAAGAGGTCAACGGGCGGGTGTAATACGATTTCCAGATTCAACTGCGCCAGCTGCTTGCGCATTCCTATCTGAAAATAGTATAAGCGGGGCAAATCCGCAAATTTTCCCCGAAAAATGCCGGAGAAAATGCAAAAACCCCCTTGCCAAATGCCTATGCAGTGTGGTATAATAATCGGCGTGACATACGGGCGGTCCTCTTTCCGGAAAACTCTGACCTCATGCGGAGCCGGATACGAACGTCTATGAAGGAAGGAGGAACCAACATGAGCGAAATTATCCGTTCTATCGAAGCGAAGCAGCTGCGTACCGACATCCCCGCGATTGCCGTTGGCGATACCGTCAAGGTGATGGTGAAGGTTGTGGAAGGCAAGACGGAGCGTCTTCAGGCTTTTGAGGGCGTTGTGATTGCGAAGCGCAATGGTGGCATTCGTGAAACCTTCACGGTGCGCCGCGTGTCCTACGGCATCGGTGTGGAGCGCACGTTCCCCGTGCATTCTCCCCGTCTGGGCAGCATCACCATCATCCGTCACGGCAAGGTGCGTCGCGCCAAGCTGTACTACCTGCGTTCTCTGCAGGGTCGTGCTGCGAAGATCAAGGAAGTCAAGCGCGTCTGAGTACGGTACGGGGATGCGGGACGTCACAACCCACAGCCCTGAACTCGGAAACAGAACACAGAAGGGAAAGCGGAGCAATCTGCTTTCCCTTTTTGCGTGCGTGCGGATTTTGCATTTTCCCACGCTGGCAAGTCTAAACTTCGTCCCTCCCTCATATGGTGGAGCAAGCGAACCAGAGGAGGGACAGAAATGGAAAGCGCGACGTTTGATTTGTATCGCGATATTGCCGAGCGCACCGACGGCGACGTGTATCTGGGCGTTGTAGGGCCGGTGCGGACGGGCAAAAGCACCTTTATCACCCGCCTGATGGAATTGCTGGTGATGCCCAAAATCCCCGAAGGCGCGCGCAAAGAGCGCATTGCGGATGAGCTGCCGCAGAGCGGGTCGGGCAGAACCATCATGACGACGCAGCCGCAGTTTGTGCCCAGCGAGGCGGTCACGGTCAGCCTGAGCGACAACGCCCCTGTGCGCGTTCGGCTGGTGGACAGCGTGGGCTACATGGTGCGCGGCGCACTCGGTTCGGTGGACAAAACCGGCAGCCGCATGGTGCATACGCCGTGGTATGACCATGATATTCCCTTTGAACAGGCGGCGGAAGTCGGTACGCGCAAGGTGATGACCGACCACGCGACCATCGGCGTCGTCGTGACGACGGACGGCACAATCGCCGAGCTGCCGCGAAGCGCCTATATCGAGGCGGAGAACCGCGTTGTCAGCGAGCTGAAAGCGCTGGGCAAGCCGTTCGTCATCATCCTCAATTCCGCTGTGCCGAACAGCCCCGATGCGCAGACGCTGCGTACTGATTTGCAGGAGGCGTATGGCGTGCCGGTCATGCTGATGAGCGTGAAGGACATGCAGAGCGCGGATGTGCAGAAGGTGCTGGAATCCGTGCTGCTGGAATTCCCCGTGCGACAGGTGCGCTTGAGCGTCCCGAAGTGGCTGGAAGCGCTGGATGAGGGGCATTATCTCGTGCAGGAAGTGCTGACAGGGCTGAAGAAGGCGGGGCAGGAGACGCACCGGATGCGCGAGACGAACCTGCTGACGCCTGTGTTCGCGTCGTGCAGCGAGTTGGACGGCGTGCAGCTGGAACAGCTTCGACCCGGCGAGGGGCGAATCGACCTGTCGCTGACGATGAAGGACGGGATGTTCAACCGCATTCTGGGCGAGGAATGCGGCACAGAAATCCACGGCGATAAGCACCTGCTGCGCCTGATGAAGGAGCTGGTTGCGGCGAAAACGGAGTACGATCAAATCGCCGGGGCGCTGAAATCCGTGCGCGAGACGGGCTACGGGCTGGTATCGCCGACGATGGCGGAGATGACAATGGAAGCGCCGGAAATCGTGCGGCAGGGCGGGCAGTTCGGCATCCGCCTGAAAGCGCACGCCCCGTCGCTGCATCTGATTCGCGTGGATATCGAGACGGAAGTCACCCCGACCGTCGGCACGGAGGAGCAGTCCGAGGAGCTGGCGCGGCAGATGAGCAGCGAGCTGGAGAGCGACCCGCAGAAGATGTGGGCGATGTCTTTCTTCGGCAAGCCGCTGAGCGACATGGTGCGCGAGGGGCTGAACGGCAAGCTGATGCGGATGCCTGCCGATGCGCAGGAGAAGGTGCAGGAGACGCTGACACGCATCATCAACGATGGCGACGGCGGCATGATCTGCATCCTGCTCTGATCAATCCGTACAAACGCGCCAGTTTGTCCAAAAATGTTGGGAAATCAATTGACAGAAGCGGAATTTCGCGGTACAATAGATTGTAAAAAGCGCACGAGAATGCGCCGCTACAATTTGGAAATAACGAAGGGGATACGGAATTATGTTGACGCATGAAATGACCATCGCGGGGCTGAAGCGCGCGCTGCCGATTTGCCGCGTGAACGACAACCTGTATATTGGCGCGTTTGTCATCTTCGGCGACTGTGAGCTGACGATGGCGTGCGCGACGGAGCTGCTCAAGAAAGCGCCGGAATATGACTACCTTATCACGGCGGAGTCGAAGGGCATTCCGCTGGCATATGAAATGGCTCGTCAGCATGGCGACAAGAAGTGGCTACTGGCGCGCAAGGGCGCGAAGCTGTACATGCAGAATGTCGTCGGCGTGGAAGTGAAGTCCATTACGACCGCGGCGGTGCAGAAGCTCTACCTCGACGGCGCGGATGCGGCGCTGATGAAGGGCAAGCGTGTGCTGATTGTGGACGACGTGATTTCCACGGGCGAATCCCTCCACGCACTGGAAGCGCTGGTCAATCAGGCAGGCGGCGAAATCGTGGGCCGCATGGCGATTCTGGCGGAGGGCGACGCGCAGGAGCGCACGGACCTCATCTACCTCGAAAAGCTGCCGGTGTTCAACGCGAAGGGCGAAATCATCGGGTAAAACAAGTCAATCTGGGGTCTCGGAAGGAACTGGATGCAGTTTCTTGTTCGGCGGCGTTCGTGATGCAGCGGGCGCCGCTTTTTTTCGTGTATACAAAATGAAAATCCGGCGCATCCTTCCTCAAAAAGGAGGAATGCGTATGGATTACAGAACAGACTTGGCGATGGAGCGCACTGTCCGCCCCGGCGGCATGGGCGAGGGCGTTTCGGTGCACACGCAGCAGCAGGCGGGCGCGGAGGTGACGTGGGTGCGCGTGTCGTCGGAGAAGGCGGCGGAGCGGCTCGGCAAGGCGCAGGGGCTGTACTGGACGCTGACACACCCGAAATTGCCGCACATGCTGCCGGAGGAACGGATGGACATCGCCCGCGAGGTGGCGCAGATGCTGCGGATGATGCTGCCGCCGCAGGGCGACGTGCTGGTGCTGGGGCTGGGCAATCGGCGGATGACGGCGGATGCACTGGGCGACCGGGTGGTCAGCGGCATCCTCGTCACGCGGCACATGCAGGAGGAACGCCTGCGGAGCGTGTGCGCCGTTGCACCGGGGGTGCTGGGCATCACAGGCGTGGAGACGGCGGAGCTGGCGCTGGGGCTTGCGGAGCGCGTGAAGCCATCCGCCGTGATTGTGGTGGATGCGCTCGCAGCGATGGAAACGGCGCACATCGGCACGACGATTCAGCTGACCGACACCGGCATCCGCCCCGGCAGCGGCGTGGGCAACCACCGCAAGGGCATCACTGCCGAGACGATGCACGTTCCGGTGATTGCGGTGGGTATCCCGCTCGTCGTGTACGCCTCGACCATCGTCCGCGACGCGCTGGCGGACATGATGCAGCGCGAATCAGGCGACGCGCAGGCGCTTGCGGAACAGCTGACCAGCGGCTATCCGCGTGACTTCGTGGTTACGCCGCGCAATATCGACGAGCTGGTGGCGGGGCTGGCGGACTTGCTCGCGCTGGCAATCAACAGCGCGCTGCAAACGAATCTGGAGATGGAGGAGCTGTCGCACTGCCTGCACTGACGGGCATAATTGGCGTTTGTGCCGCATACAATCCACCGATGGATGAAAGGCGGTGGAGAACATGAAGGCGCTTCGGCGGATGCTGGCGGGACTTGTGTGCGCGGCGCTGCTGTTTGGGCGTGCCGCGGGCGAAGCGTCGTTTGATTTTACCGACGGGATGCCGGATGTCCCCGAAACCGCCGCGCCCACGGAAAATCCCGCGCCGACTATCACACTGTCGCCCGCTTTCGAGATGACGGTCATCCGCCCGGCAGCGCAGCAGCACCACGGCGCGATTCTCATCTACCACACGCACACTTGGGAGGCGTACCGGCAGACTGACGAACGATACCAGGAGACGGAAAAGTGGCGCACGAAGGACGAGCGCTACAACGTCGTTGCGGTGGGCGAGGCGCTGACCCGTGCGCTGACGGCGCTGGGCTATACGGTCGTGCATGACACAACGGCGTTTGAGCCGCCCAAATTGGCGGATGCTTACGCGCGTTCCCTGACAATGCTGGAGCAGCGAACGGCATCTGGCGAAACCTATGACCTCTACATCGACCTGCACCGCGACGCGATTTCGTCCACCTCCACCATCCGCCGCACCGTCAACATCGGCGGCGAGGACGCGGCACGCTTCATGGTGCTTGTCGGCAAGGGGACGACCGGCGGCTATCAGGAGAAGCCGGATTTTGCCGCAAACCTGCACATTGCGGAGCTGCTGACGGACAAGCTCGAAGCTCAATGCGAGGGTCTTTCGCGCGACGTGAAGGTGCGCACGGGACGCTTCAACCAGCATATCGCGCCGCGCTGCATCCTGATTGAGTGCGGCACGAACGAGAACACGCTGGAGGAAGTCCTCTGCGGCATTCCGTACCTTGCGCAGGCGATTGCGGAGACGCTTAATGCGCTGGAAGCGGAGGCAGCAATTAACAATGTGGAATGAGCAATTCGGAATGCGGAATCAAGCGCGGCGGGCGCGAATCGTCCTCCACAAAAGATTTTTCAGGGGAGAACGCCAAACACGATTTGCTATAGAAAATTGTTACGGTCGTTCATTCTATGGATTATCCCAAAGGCTGCGGCGCCGAAGGGGTGGAGGGGGCGAGCGGAAAGCCCCCTCCTCGCCTCCGCAGAGGCGAAATCTCTGCATGACAGCGCAACGCTATGAAGAAACAGCATCGGAAATAAAGCAATCAAAAAACGCAGCCTGACACGTTCGTCAGACTGTGTTTTGCATTTAGGCACCACCGCACAATTCGGCGGCACGTCTGGCGATGTCTTTTCCGCCATCTGCGGCATGCAAATTCCTCGATTTACCTCCAGTAAACCTTCGAAATTTGCATTTGCATCTGACGAAAAATCCATTCCCCAGCCGACCACCTCATTTGTGCGGTGTTACCTTTATTTTACAGCTTCGCCTGCGACAGCGGATATTCATCCAGCAGCGCCTTGAAATCCGCAAAATTCCGGCTCGTGCGGTCGACCATCGGCACAACCCACAGCAGAATCGCGAAGTCCAGCGCGACGGGCAGCCCGCCCTCCATCAAGGCGGCGGCAACGCGGATGAAGCGGTACATTTCCGCCCGCGCGGCGCCCGAAAGCGGCGGTACCATCGCGAAAATCGGGGAGAGCACGGCGGTAATTTCCTCGTCCGACGTCTTGGCGACGCTCGTGGCGTCCAGCAGGGCGGTCAGCGCGGCTTGGCTGATTGGCGCGGCGTCATCCGCCGGCAGTTCCGGGATGAACGGCAGCGCGGGGAGCGGCAGAATCGGCCATTGCCCGGCGTCGTAGGCGGCGTTGCGGGTCAAACCGATGCTGCTGCGCGACAAAAGCAGCTTGTGCATTCCGGAAATCGGCGCATAGTTCGGCAAGCTCGTCAAAAGCAGCACGGGCGTTGCGTCCACGGGGCGCAGGGCAACCATCGGGCGCTGTTCAGCGGAAATCTGGTGCGCAAAGCTGCGTTCCCAGCCCATTGCGGCGGCGATGTTGCGGATCAGCGTCGCCGCGGGCGCGGGGGTGGACGACACAATACCGATGCGGTCGCTCATCGCCAGCAGGAGCAGCAGCGCAATCCCCTGATTCTTTGTCAGCGTCAACCCGCACTTGCCGCACACAGCCGTCAGGCGTGCCAGCAGTTCGTCCAGCGTCGCCTGCTGCCCGCTCACAGGGCTCATGCGCAGCGGCTGACCCGTCAGCGGGATGTTCAGCTGCAAGTCGCCCAGCAGCTTCGAGATGGTCGCGGGGAGCGCATCGTTCTGCAGCGTGTCAATGTGCTTGAGCAGGGAATCGCGCTGCACGGTCAGGCTGTTCAGTTCGGTCTTGAGCGACGCCACCTGCGCTTCGCACGCGTCGCGGTCGCTCTCCAGCTTGCCCGTTTCCTTCTGCAGGCGGTTCGCCATGCCGGCAATAATTTCCTGCTTGAAGCCGTCCATGTCGCGGCGCGCCTTGTCCAACTGGCACAGGGCAGTCAGGCGCTCCGCCTCCAAATCCTGCAGGCGGTCGCGCAGCACGCGCTGGAGCGCGGTGATGTTGCGGTCCTTGCAAATGCGGGGCTCCAGCTTGGAGCGCAGCCCGTCCAGCGAGAGCATGAAGTCCATCAGCTGCTCGCGCGCTTCGGGCATCCGCCACGCGGCGCGGAAGGCGTTCACCGCGTCCGCCACGGGGTTGTCAATGGGGCGCATGGATGTGCCGTTGGGCAGGTTTTGCGCCGGCGGCTCGTATTTGCCAACGTACCACTGGCTGCTCACCGTCTCCTGCACGCGGTTTTTGCTCGGCTGGGGGGAGGTGCGCAGCGGTGTGCGGACGAGCGGCGTGCCGGTCAGCGGGCCGGTTTTCATCATGCTCGGCGGCATTTTCACCGGGCGCGTCTGCTGCTGATGCAGAAGGTTCGCACTGTCGGATACGCCTGTATTCAGGCTTTGCAGCGTCTCTTCAAAATCCTTCGTTTCGTCCAGAATGTTCAGCGTTTCGCCGATGGGCAGGGATTCATCCGCCGCGTCCGCCTTTTCCGCGGGCTTCTCCGCCGCGGGTGCTTCGGGGACAGTCTGGTCTGCCGGGACGGTCTGGTCTGCCGGGACGACCGGGTCTGCCGGGGCAATCGGGTCAGCCGGGGCAGCCGCGGCACTCGGCGCAGCCGCCGGAACGGCTGCCGCATCCAACGGACGGTCAAAACGGACGGGCTTGGGGCGCATCTGCCGCTGAATTGGCGCGGGACGCACCGCCGTGGGCGCATCCTTCAGGCAGAGAATCGTGCGCTCCACGCCGTCCGGGCAGGGCAGCGTGAACAGCATTCCCGCCATCCCACTGCTCTTTTGCGGCTTTTCCGGGTCATTTTTGCACACAGGCCCGTACAGCACGTTGTCCGCGCGCAGATAGAACAGGGGCGTAATCGCCGTTTCCGCCACCACCGCGGCATCATCCGCCGGGGCGGAAATCACCTCATAAAAGCTGTGCGCGGGCAATTCATGCACGGTGTCGGAATAGAGGATAAACTGGTTCGGCTCCCCCTTGTCAGGGCGGAAATTCTTGTTTGTGCGGATTTTTGTAGCTTCGGCGGGCAGGTTCGCCAAGTCAACCAGACAATAATGCCCAAGGTCACGCATCCGGCTCTTGAAGGTGTGCTGTTCGTTGCGGTCAGGGACGATGCGCAGGCAGCCTTCCACCGGAAACTGGTTCATCGCCTCTTGACGGATGTCAGCGTCCGGGGTCAGCAGAGGGCGGACGCGAAAATACGCCTGTTGGATATTGTCCTCCTCCAGATAACAGAAGAGAAGCTGATTGTCGATGCTCATAATTGCCTCCATAAATAATAAGTAATAAAATAAAAGGACAGAACACTCCCTATGAAAATTTTATCAAATAAAGTGCGAATCGTCAAGGGTTTCGACAGGGTTTTTCCGCAAAAAGACGCTATCTTTTTCCGCCGCGCATGAAACCGCCGAAAGCGCGCATAATGAACCCGAAAAGGGAGGCGAAAAACATGACGGTGGGGATGCTGCTGGCAACCATTCTGCTTGTGCTCACGTTCTCCGGCGTGCTTTCCGGCGCGTGGGAGCGGCTGGGGATTCGCCAGCGGACGGCGGGCGCGTGGCTGCTGGCAATGCTCGCGGCGCTGCTGATGCCGGATGTCCGGCTTGGCGCGGCGCGGGTGAATCCGGCGGGGCTGGCGGTGACGGCGGCGGCTTCCGTGCGCCTGATGATGACCATCCGCCCGCGCCGGGAGCTGGTGCGCGTGCTGCTGGGCAGCGTGATTGCCGGGGCGATGGGGCTGCTTGTGCTGATTTTGTCGGACGGGCAGGCGGATGCGCTCTGGGCGTGCGCGATGCTCATCGGGGCGGCGGCGTGCTTTCTGGGGGTCAGCCGGCGCGGGATGCTCCTGTGCAGCTTGATGGGGCTGCTCGTCGCGCAGGGCGCAGCGGGCGTGTCGGGGGTTCTCCGCGCGGATGTGCAGCCGTGGACGGACGCGGCGCTGCTGTGCGCAAGCGTATCCACCGCGCTGGCGGAAATTGTGCGCCGAACCGCCATTTTCCTGCTGACCCCGCCGGGCGTGAAAGGGGGACACCGCGGATGAGAAAGCTCCTGACGCTGCTTTTGCTGCTTCTTCTGCTGCTCACCAGTTCCGCCATGGCGGCGGAGAAATCGGCGTATCGCTTGGCGGATGAGCAGGGGACGCTGCTGGCGTGGCTGGATGTTCCCCCCGCCGTCGGGGATGTGCTGCTGACGGCGGATGGCACGCGCCATCGGGTGATTGCGGTAGAGGGGCAGCAGGCGGTCTTGCGCGAGGATGGCACGGAGACGCTGCCCGATGTGCCGTGGTCTGCCCGCGAGACGGCGCAGCCCGTGACCAGTGCCGTGCGCACCATCGGGCTGATGGGCGACGCGGCGCTTGTGCGGGATTTGCGGGAAGGGCTTGCGAATCAGGGCGCGGCGCTGGTGACGGTGAATCCTGAACAGGCGGATTTTCCGCTGACCGTCGCGCAGGACGAAATCAGCAATTCCGCGGAATATGATACGCTTTTAAGCGGCGAGAAAGCGGCGAAAATCCGCCTGATTGTCCGCCGCGGCGGCGATAATGAAGCGCTGATGAAGGATTTCGCGCTCTCCGTCAAGGCGGGGCTTGACCACACCGCCCCGACGCTCATTCGGGACGTGTACTTTGCCGCGAACGCGCAAGAGCCGCTCCGGATGCTCTGGGGCGCGCGGGAGACCGAGCCAATCCGCCTGCAAAACACGATTTTGCCGCTGGCGCAGGTGATTTCAAACGCCTTGGCGCCCCGCGACACGGCTGGCGGCATTTCCGGCGGCGAGGACGTGCCGGAGCACAGTGCCGTGACGGGCTTGATTTTCGCCGGCGGTCTGCTGCTGGCGGGCGTGGTCGGCTACGGGCTGCTGTTGACCGGGGGACGCAGGCACGGGAAGAAAACATAACCCAAAAGGCGATTCAGCCGATGAAGCTGAACCGCCTTTTTTTCAGGTGCGTATGGTGATGATGCCCGCCGTGGCTCAATAATAGGTGATGGACACCACGTTCTCCGGCAGCCATACGCGGCGAATCTGGTACGAGCCGGACGGCTGGAACTCCAGGCACACATAGCCGTTCTCCCACGCCATGACCGCGCCGGTCGTGCCGGAGGAAATCTTCTGCTGATGCTGCTTGTAGTTCGTGCCCGGCCCGTAGTACGCCGTTGTGGTGGAGGTCACGCGCCCCGAACCAATCGCGCCGCCTTCAATCGGCACACGGCTGACATCAATGTCGATGCGCTGCTCGCCCGTGTAAACGCGCACAGTCTTGCCGCCATACTCAAATTCGACCTGCAGCCACCAGATATCGTTGCCGGACGCGCGGGACAGCACCGTCACCGTGTGGCCGCCGTCGTTCCAGTAAGTGCCAAGCTCATCGTACTTCGTCGAAGGGCCGGAGCGCGTCGAAATCGGGCGGTTGGACATGGCAAGCAGTCCGCTGCTGCTGTCGGAGGACGAGGGCGTCCAGCGGCCAAGCGCCACGTCAAATGAGACGCAGATGGCGGGGCGGACGGCGTTGTCAAACTCCGTCACCTTGTTGCCGTGGTCGTAGAAGCTGCCGTGCGCGCCGACGAACACGCCGAAGGTCGACGTGCTGTCCACGCGCGCCCAGTAGGAGGAGGTGCCTGTGTCGCTGGCGGTGTACGCGCCGCACTGCCGGGCGTATTCCGTGGCGTAGAGCAGCTCCGTGTCCAAATACTGCTGGATTTCCCACTGGCTGAGGATGTACACATAATCCGACGAATTGCTGACGTACACGCTGTTCAGCTGCCCCTGTTCCGCCGACGTGAACGCGGAGGACAGGAACGTGCTGTTCAGCCACGAGCGGATGGTGCTGTTGTGCCACGAGGTGGTGCTGGTCGAGCGGTTGTAGACCATCGAATCCAGCCCGTACTCACTCACCGCGCGGACTGTCCGGCTGCCGTAATCAACGCTGTACACGCGCCAGAGAATCGGCTCGTCGCCGTTGCGCAGGTTGCCATCCTGCTCGTAGTTGCCGAAGTAGAACGTCTGCCCGACGTACACGTCATTTGCCGCCGAAGCAGCGGGCAGCAGCGTCAGCAGAGAAACGAGTGCCACCAAAAACGACAGAATCCGTTTGTTGCGCATGGAAAACGACCTCCCGTACAGATTTTGTAAAACCATTATATGCCATGCAACATGCCTTGTCAAGTCCAAAAAACGGCTGTTTTTTGCCAAAAATCAGGCGGCGGCAAAATTTTCATCCGACAAACAGTTGACCTTGACCGCGAAAAATGATACATTATAATGAGCGCGAATTCTGCGCTGTACGGTTAAGGAGGTACTTCCACTTTGCAACCCGAAATCAACCAAGAAGCCATCGCCCGGATGCTCGATCAGGTGCAGAAGCCGACGCGCTATACCGGCGGGGAAATGAATACGCAGCTCAAGCCGTGGGACAGCGCAAAGCTGCATTTTGCGTTCTGCTTTCCGGATACCTATGAGGTCGGCATGTCCCATCTGGGCATGAAGATTCTCTATGCCGCGATGAATCAGCAGCCTGATATGCTCTGCGAGCGCGCGTTTATGCCGTGGGTGGACATGATGGAACTGATGAAGCAGGAAAATGTTCCGCTGTTCACGCTCGAAAGCCGCAGCCCGCTCAGCGCCTTTGACGTCGTGGGCTTTACGCTGCAATATGAAATGAGCTACTCCAACATTCTGGCGATGCTGGAGCTTGGCGGCATTCCGCTTTTGCGGGAAAATCGCCGGGAGGAAGACCCGATTGTGGTTGCGGGCGGGCCGTGCGCGTTCAATCCCGAACCGCTGGCGGATTTTATTGACGCGTTCATGGTCGGCGACGGCGAAGAGCAGATTCTCGACCTCAACCGCGTCATCATGCAGGGGCGCGAAGAGGGCGCGAGCCGCATGACGATCCTCAAGCGCCTGTGCGCCATCCGCGGCGTGTACGTCCCGGCGCTCTATGACGTCCAGTATAACGCGGACGGCACGATTGCGTCCATGAAGCCGAACTGCCCCGAAGCGCCCGAAAAGGTCTTGAAAGCGATTATCCCTGATTTGGACAAGGCGTTCTATCCCACGGAAATCCCCGTGCCGTATATGGAGATTATCCACGACCGCATCATGCTGGAAATCATGCGCGGCTGCACGCGCGGCTGCCGCTTCTGTCAGGCGGGCATCCTGTATCGCCCGGTGCGCGAGCGGAGTCTTGAGCATCTGGTGGAGCTGGCGCAGCAGCTGGAAAACACGACCGGGTATGAGGAAATCAGCCTGTCCAGCCTGTCGTCCGGCGATTATACCTGTCTGGCGGAATTGATTCGCGAGCTGATTCGGCGCTTAGACGAGAAGCATGTGTCGATTTCGCTGCCGTCGCTGCGCCTGGACAGCGTGCTGAAGGATTCGCTGGAGGCGACGCAGAAGGAGAAGAAAACCAGCCTGACGTTCGCGCCCGAAGCCGGAACGCAGCGCCTGCGCGACGTCATCAACAAGGGCGTGACCGAAGAAGACCTGATGAGCAAAGTCTCTGACGCCTTCCACGGCGGATGGAGCAGCGTCAAGCTGTACTTCATGATGGGTCTGCCGACGGAAACGACCGAGGACTTGGACGGCATTGCGGATTTGGCGAAAAAGGTCGTTGATGCGTACTTTGCCGTGCCGAGGGGCGAGCGCGCGAAGGGACTGCGCGTGGTGTGCAGCGCGTCCGTGTTTGTGCCCAAGCCCTTCACGCCCTTCCAGTGGGAGCCGCAGGACACGCAGGAGATGGTGCGCGAGAAGCAGAGCCACCTGCGCGAGAAGCTGCATATCAAGGGCGTCACGTTCAATTATCATGAGTCGGATTTGAGCTATCTGGAAGCGTGCTTTGCCCGCGGCGACCGCCGAATGGGGCAGGTGCTTCTCCGCGCGTACCAGAAGGGCTGTATGCTCGACGGCTGGACGGAGCTGTTCAAGTACGACATGTGGCGCGAAGCCTTTGCCGAGCTGGGCATTGACCCGGCGTTCTATGCCTACCGCCGCCGCGAGAAGGACGAAATCATGCCGTGGGATGTGATTGACTGCGGCGTGACAAAGGAGTTCCTGTGGCGCGAGAAGGAAAAGGCGGAAAAGGCGCAGACGACCAAGGACTGCCGCAAGGGCTGCAACGGCTGCGGCCTGCAGCGCTTCAAAGGGGTGTGCAAATATTGCGGATAATGGCTGTGTTTGAAAAGGGCATCCGCTTGCGCCACATCGGGCACCTGGATATTCAGCGGGCGATGATGCGGGCGCTGCGCCGTTCGGGGCTGCCCGTGGCGTATTCCAATGGGTATAATCCGCATATTCTGCTGACGTTCGCGTCGGCGCTGTCCACCGGTGCGGCGGGAAAAAAGGAAATTCTGGATGTGACGATGGCGCGTGAGGTGTCGCCGGATGATTTCCTCCAGCAGATGAACCGCGCCCTGCCGCCGGATTTGCAGCTTTCTTTCGCCCGTGCGCTGGATGACAAGCACCCGGCGATGATGGCGCTCGTGCAGGCGGCGGATTACACGCTGCAAATCGAGGATGCGAACGCGGCGAACAAGATGATTGCGGCGATTCCTGATTTTCTCCAGCAGACGAGCATTCTCGCCATGCGCCGCACGAAATCCGGCATGAAGGAAACGGACATCCGCCTGCTGCTGGTGTCGCTCTCCGGCGAAGGCACGGCGATTCATGCCGTCATGGTGCTGACGGAGACGCTGGCGTGCAAGCCGGATATGCTGTTAAGTGCGCTTAGCACCTTCTGCGGGCTGGAAAACGCCCCGGATGCGCTGATTATCCGCAACGGCTTGCTGGGTCGGGATGAAAACGGCGAACTGACGCCCTTGGAGAACCTATGAGAACATTGCTTGTGCATCAGGGTGAAAAGCCGCTGATTGGCATATTGGAAGACGGGCAATTGGCGGAAGTCTTTTTCCCGCAGGAGGGCGACACGGCGGAAGCGGTGCTGCTGGGGCGCGTGGAGCGCATTGTGCCGGGGATGAAGGCGGCGTTCGTCGATATTGGGCAGGAGAAAAACGGCTTTCTGCCGCTGGAAGAGAAGAACACGGGGCTATCCTACTCGAAAACGGGCGACGCGGTCATTGTGCAGATTCGCAAGGAAGCACAGGGCGTCAAGGGTGCGTTCCTCACGCGCGACATCAGCCTGTGCGGGGAGACGATGCTGCTCACGCCCATGAGCCGCATGGTTGGCGTGTCGTCCAAAATCACGGAGGATGGCAAGCGGAAGGCGCTGAAGGAGACGGGCAGGGCGATTGCGCAGGAGCGCTTCGGCTTGGTGATGCGCACGGCGGCGGAGAATGCGCCGGAGGAAGAACTCGCGGCGGAAGCGGAGCGCCTGTTCCAGCAGTGGGAGCAGATTCGCCGCGCCGCGCCGACCGCACATGTGCCGTCCGTCTTGATGCAGCCGCGAAGCACGCTCGAAGCCGTGCTGGATGACTATCGCCCGCGCGGGATTGACCAAATTGTGACGGACGCCCCGGCGGTGGCGGAAAAAGCCGCGGGCATTGCGCCGGTTCAGGTGATTCCTGAAAACCTGCTGACCATTTATAAAATTGAGTCGCAGCTAAAAAAAGCGCAGGAGCGCCGCGTGTGGCTCAGCAGCGGCGGTACGCTGGTCATCGACCCGTGCGAGGCGATGACGGTGATTGACGTCAACACCGCCAAATTCACCGGCAAGCGCGAGTTAGAGGACACCGTGCTGCGGCTGAATCTGGAAGCGTGCGGCGAGATTGCGCGGCAGGTGCGCCTGCGGAATTTGAGCGGCATCATCATCATTGATATGATTGACATGAAGACCCCGGAACACCGGCAGATGGTGCTGGACGCGCTGGAAGAAGCGTTCGCGTCCGACCGCGTGAAGACGGTGATTCACGGCTTGACCTCCCTCGGTTTGGTGGAAATGACGCGCAAACGGTCACGTCCGCCGCTGCGGGAAATGCTTGCAAAACAGGAGGAAGCCCATGAGTGACAGAAAGCCTGTCATCATTTCAGAAGAACAGCTGGAAGAGCAGCGGCAGTATATTCAGCAGATTCGCCTGATGCCGGATGCCCCGAAGAGCTACCACGTTGTGACCTATGGCTGCCAGATGAACGCGCACGACAGCGAAATCCTCGCCGGAATGCTGCGCGACATGGGCATGGAGGAAGCCGCCGACCGCGAATCGGCGGATTTTGTGCTGTTTAACACCTGCTGCGTGCGCGACAACGCCGAGCGCCGCGCCTTGGGCAACGTGACGTGGCTCAAGGAAGTACGCAAGAAGAATCCGCGCCTGATGATTGGCGTGTGCGGCTGCATGATTCAGCAGCCGGGCATGGCGGAGAAAATTTTGAAGCAGTACCGCTTTGTGGATTTGGCGTTTGGCACGGCGAACCTGTACCGCCTGCCGGAACTGATGCTCAAAGCGCTGGAAAGCGACCACGCGGTGGTGGAGGTGGAGGAGCAGAACACGATTGCCGAGGGTCTGCCCGTGCAGCGCCTGCGCCATGACGCGGCGTATATCACGATTATGTACGGCTGCGACAACTACTGCACCTACTGCATCGTGCCGTATGTGCGCGGGCGGGAGCGTTCGCGCGAGATGAGCGCGATTGTGGCGGAAGCGGAAGCCCTGCGTGACAGCGGCGTGAAGGAAATCATGCTGCTGGGGCAGAATGTGAACAGCTACGGCAAGGGACTCCAAACGCCCGTCACGTTCGCCCAGCTGCTCAAGGCGCTGGATGATGTTGGCATCCCGCGCATCCGCTTCATGACCAGCCATCCGAAGGACTTGTCCGACGAGCTGATTGATGTGATGGCGCATTCCAAGCACATCCTGCCGCAGTTCCACCTGCCGGTGCAGCACGGTAACGATGAAATCCTCCGCCGGATGAACCGTCACTACAACCGCGCGCAGTACCTTGACCGTGTGCGCAAGCTGCGCGAGGCGATTCCGGCTATCGGCCTGACGACGGATATTATCGTCGGCTTCCCCGGCGAGACGGAGGAGCAGTTTCAGGACACACTGTCCCTTGTGCGCGAGGTCGGCTATGACAGCGCGTTCACCTTCATCTATTCGCCCCGGATGGGTACGGGCGCGGCGAAAATGCCGAACCAAGTGCCGGAAGACGTGTCCTCCCGCCGCATTCAGGAACTGCTGAAGGTGCAGGAGGAATGCCAGAAGAAGGCGCTCAAGCGGTTCATCGGCACAGAAGAAGAGGTGCTGGTGGAGGGACTCAGCCGCCGCAGCGACACGGATGTGTCCGGCCACGGGCTGCACGGGCTGTCCGTCACATTCCCCGGCACGGAAAGCGACGTGGGCGAAATCGTCCGCGTGAAGATTGTGGGCGCGAAGAACAACACGCTCACGGGTGAAAGAATCTGAACGGGCAGCAAATCAGAAAGGACAATCAATATGAAAGAAGTTATGATGTGCGCGCAGAAGCTGGCGGAAGCCATTCTGAACAGCGATGTTTACCAGCATATGCACACGCTGGAAGAGCAGGTGACGCAGGACGAAGACGCGACGAAGGCGATTGCCGCCTACATGGAAAAGCGCACGGCAGTCGAACAGGCGATGCGCAAGCCGGACATCGACCCGTCGCAGCTTGCCGAAGCCGCGCAGGAACTGGAAGACGTGCAGCAGGCGATGAACGACTGCCCCATCATCCGCGACATGCGGGACGCTCAGAAGAAGTATCAGGACATGATGGACAACGTGAACCGCATCCTGCGCCTTGTTGTCACCGGCGAAACGGAAGACGACAAAGGCGGTCAGCCCACCTCCGGCTGCACCGGCAACTGCGCCTCCTGCGGCGGCTGCCACTAATCTGGGAAAGTAAAATTATTCACGAAATCATGCCTTTATGGGTTGGAAATCAAGCAAGCCAGCCGAAAAGCTCCTCCCGCCCGCAAGAAACTTTGATGGCGGGGGGAGTCCAGAGGGGGCTGAAGTCCAGACTTGCACCCTCTTCAGCCCCCTCTGGGCGCTCTTTGGTTCCTTTCTGGCGCGCCAGAAAGGAACAACGTCGCGTCCGCAGACGCGACGGGAGCAGCAGAAGAAAACAGCTTGGTTTTCAACCCAATCAAGCCAAAGTAAAGCATGTTTCATAAAAACAGCAAGTTAAACAGAAACAAGAACGAAAGCGGGGAACAGACATGGCGAGCGTCACACCGATGATGCAGCAGTACCTTGATACCAAGGCGGAATATAAGGACTGCATTCTTTTCTTCCGCCTCGGTGACTTTTATGAGATGTTCTTCGATGACGCGAGGACTGCTTCGCGCGAGCTGGAACTGACGCTGACGGGCAAGGACTGCGGACTCAGTGAACGCGCCCCGATGTGCGGCGTGCCGTACCACGCGGTGGATACCTATGTCGAGAAGCTCATCGAGCGCGGCTATAAGGTTGCTATCTGCGAGCAGATGGAAGACCCCGCGCTGGCGAAGGGGCTGGTCAAGCGCGCCGTCACGCGCATCATCACCCCCGGCACGGTCATTGAACCGGCGATGCTGGACGAGAAGGCGAATAACTTCCTGTTAAGCATCTGCTTTGTTGCCGACCGCGCGGGGCTGGCGTTCGCTGATGTGTCCACGGGTGAATTCTACGTCCACGAAATCACCCAGCCGGAAACGACGCTCTCGGACGAGGTAGCGCGCATTTCCCCGATGGAAATCATCTGCAATGACCAAGTGAAGCTGCGCGCGTGCCTGCAGCGGGAGATGCAGAATGCTTCGGAGCAGCCGAGCGCGTGGTTTCAGCTGGCGAACGCGACGGAAGCGCTCTGCCGCCATTTCGCGCTCAATGACCTGTCGCCGCTGGGACTCAGCGACGAGTACAAGGCGGGCGCGAGTGCCGCGGGCGCGCTGATGCGGTATCTGTCCGAGACGCAGAAGAACGCCTTGGAGCACATGACCAGCCTGCGCATTTATCAGGGCAGCGAAACGATGCTGCTTGACCGCAACACGCGGCGAAATTTGGAATTGACGGAATCCATCCGCGGGAGAAGCCGCAAGGGGAGCCTGCTCTGGCTGCTGGACAAAACCAGCACGGCGATGGGTGGCCGCCTGCTGCGCTCGTGGATTGAGCAGCCGCTGGTAGATGAGGAAAAAATCAACCGCCGTTTGGACGCGGTGGGCGAGTTTGCGCAGGAGCATGTGCTGACGATGACGCTCGCGGAGGAATTGCAGGGCGTGTACGACATTGAGCGCCTGCTGTCGAAGGTCGCCTATAAGTCGATGAACGCGCGGGATTGCCTGTCGCTGTGCGCGTCGCTGCAAAAAGTGCCGAAAATCCGCGAACTGCTGCGCGAGGCGAAAAGTCAGGCGGTGGAGGAAATCCGCGATTCGCTGGACACCCTGCCGGAGCTGACCGACCTGCTGACCCGCGCAATTCACCCCGATGCGCCGATTCTTATCACCGAGGGCGGCATCATCCGCGATGGCTATTCCCAGATGCTGGATGAATACCGCGCCGCGTCCACGAGCGGCAAGCAGTGGATTCTGGAGCTGGAGCAGAAGGAGCGCGAGGAGACGGGCATCCGCAACCTGCGCATCCAGTACAACCGCGTGTTCGGCTACTACATCGAGGTCAGCAAGTCGTATTACGAAATGGTGCCGGCGCGTTACACCAGAAAGCAGACGCTGGCGAACTGCGAGCGCTACATGACGCCGGAGCTGAAGGAAATCGAGCAGAAAATCGTCGGCGCACAGGAGCAGTCCACACGCTTGGAATTGCAGCTGTTCACCGAGGTGCGCGAGAAAATCGCGGAGCAGATTGCGCGCATCCAAAAGACGGCGATGGCGCTCAAATCGCTGGACGCGCTGCTGTCGCTGGCGAAATCCGCGATAGAGTACCACTACGTCCGCCCGGAAATGACGCAGGACGGCACGCTGGATATTGTCGAGGGGCGCCACCCGGTCGTCGAGCAAACGATGAGCGAGGGCGGATTCGTGCCCAACGACACGCACATGAATGCTGATGACTGCCGCATGTGCATCATCACTGGGCCGAACATGGCGGGCAAAAGCACCTACATGCGGCAGGTGGCGCTGATTGCGCTGATGGCGCACATCGGGTCGTTCGTCCCGGCGAAGGAAGCGAAAATCCCCGTCACCGACCGCATTTTCACCCGCGTCGGCGCGTCGGATGACCTCGCCAGCGGGCAGTCCACATTCATGGTGGAGATGAGCGAAACGGCGTACATCCTGCGCAACGCGACCGCGAAATCCCTCGTCATATTGGACGAAATCGGACGCGGCACCAGCACGTTCGACGGCTTGGCGATTGCGTGGGCGGTGGTGGAGTACCTGTGCGACAAGCAAAAATCCGGCGCAAAGACGCTTTTCGCGACGCACTACCATGAGTTGTCCGAGCTGGAAGGGCATATCGACGGCGTGCAGAACTACTGCATTTCCGTCAAGGAACACGGCGAGGACGTCATTTTCCTGCGCAAAATCATTCGCGGCGGGGCGGACAAGTCCTTCGGCATCCACGTTGCGCGGCTGGCAGGCGTGCCGCACCCGGTCTTGGTACGCGCGCACGAAATTCAGGCACGTTTGGAAGTCAGCGACATCAACCAGCACGGCATTGGACAGAACATCCTGGGCGATGCCGAGAAGCGCAAGGACGAACAGGTCAACCTGTTCGACTACCGAAAGACAGAGATTATCAACGAACTGCAAACGCTGGATGTGATGGCGCTGACGCCGATGGATGCGATTAACAAGCTGTTCCTGCTGCGTGAGAAGGCAAGAAAACTGTAATACTATTTCCAAATTCGCCTGCACCAGCTGCTCGTGCCTTTTCCCTTCTGGCGTCCGGTCGTTCCACTTAGCGTAGCGCTGCTACGCTGCGTTTCACTCCCGTTAGCCAGAATGAAAAATTCACTTCGCATCTTGGCGCATTCTCATTTGGAAATAGTATAAAAACAGACCGAGAGTCGGCAAAAACCGACCGAAATCTCATAAAAACCGACCGAAAGTCGGAAAAACAGACAGAAAGGGAAGCAAATGGCAGGAAAGATTCAGCTCCTGTCCGATGAGGTCATTGGCAAAATCGCGGCAGGCGAAGTGGTGGAGCGTCCTGCCGCCGCCATCAAGGAATTGGTGGAAAACTCGCTGGACGCGGGGGCCAGCGCGGTTACGGTGGAAATCCGCGACGGCGGCATCAGCTATTTCCGCGTGACGGACAACGGCAGCGGCATCCGCGGCGAGGACATCCGCATGGCGTTTGAGCGCCACGCGACGAGCAAAATCCGCCGCACGGATGATTTGTTCAGCATCCAGACGCTGGGTTTCCGCGGCGAAGCGCTGGCGTCCATCGCGGCGGTGGCGCATGTCACCTGCACAACACGCACGAAGGCAGACCAAAGCGGCATCAAGGTGCAGAACAACGGCGGAACGATTGAGTCCATCGAAGAAGCCGCCTGCCCCGAAGGTACGACGTTTGTCGTCCGCAACCTCTTTTTTAACACCCCAGTGCGCCTGAAATTCCTCAAAAAGCCGGTCACGGAGGCAGGCTATGTGTCCGACCTGATGATGCGGCTGATTTTGTCCCGCCCGGACGTGTCCTTCCGCTACATCAGTCAGGGCAAAACGCTCTACCACTCCGCGGGCGACGGCAAGCTGTCCTCCGCCGTGTTCAGCATCTACGGGCGCGAAATGCTCCACTCCATGCACGAGGTGGACGGGCATCAGGCGGGGCTGATATTGAAAGGCTTCGTCGGCGTGGGCGAAAGCGGGCGCGGCAGCCGAAACCACCAGTCGTTCTTCATCAATGGGCGATATATGAAGTCGTCGATTTTGTCCGCGGCGGTGGAAGCGGCGTGCCGGGAGCGCGTATTGTCCGGCAAATACCCGACGTGCGTGCTGCACCTGACCATGCCGTATGACACGGTGGATGTCAACGTGCATCCGAACAAGCTCGAAGTTCGCTTCCAGAACGAAGCGGCGGTCGCGGAAGCGGTCGAGGCGATTGTGGCGGATGCGCTGGCGGACAAAGCGCCCGTTGAGCAGCCAGATGTGCTGCGCCTGACGCCTGAACCGCCGCCGACGGTGCCCGTGACGGTCGTTCGGCAGCCCGTGACAGCGAGTGAGACTGCGCAGCCGGAAGCTGCTGTTCGCTCGGCTGTTCCGCCGAAGGCAGAGAAAAAACCGACCGTCGGTATGGAAATTCCGCAAAAGGCGGCAATCCCCGCGAAAAACCCGCCGATTCCGACACCAAGCGCCCCAGCGGAAAAGCCGTCCGCGCCGCCGAAACCCGCGCCGAACGATGCCGTTCCCGCGTGGAAGCAGCCGCTGGTGATGCGCAGCCCGTCAGCACTGGCGCAGCATTACAACGCCGAACCCGCCGTACCGCCGCCTGCGAATCCGCTAAAACCGACCGCAAGTCTGGTTTCGCCGATGCCGGTGCAGCAGACGATTCTGCCGAATGACCAGACGAACATGCGCATTATCGGCACGCTGTTTGACAGCTACATTCTGGTGGAATATGCGGACAATTTGATGCTGATTGACCAGCAGGCGGTGCATGAACGCGTGATGTTTGACCGCATGATGAAGGCGCTCGACCAGCACCGCTGCGGGCAGGAAATGCTCGTGCCGATGATTGTCAGCCTGACGCGCCGGGAGCAGCAGCTGCTCGACGAGCACGCGCGGGAATTGGCGGATATCGGGCTGGTGGTCGAGCCGTTCGGGGAGAATGAGGTGTCGATTCGGTCGATTCCGATGATCCTCGGTCAGCCGCAGGCGGCGGGGCTGCTGCGCGACATCATCGACCAGCTGGAGAATGAGCGCGGCGTGGTGTCGCTGGAAAAGCGGCGCGCGGCGATTCTGGCGCTGGCGTGCAAGCGCAGCGTCCGCTCCGGCGAGCGCCTGAACGACGCCGACATCCGCGAACTGGTCAGCCGCGTGGCGGATAAGCGCGTCATCCCGGCGAGCCCGCGCGGTACGCCGCTGGTCGTTGCGCTGAACAAAACGGACATCGACCGGCGATTCCGGCGGATGCAGTGAGGTGACAATATCATGAAGGAAACGTGCTGGGTGCTGACAGGCCCGACCGCGAGCGGCAAAACCGCGCTGTCGCTCCGTCTGGCGCGGACGCATGACTGCGAGATTGTCTGCATGGATTCGATGCAGATTTATCGCGGCATGGACATCGGCACGGCGAAACCGACGGCGGATGAACGCGCGCAGGCGGTGCATCACATGGTAGACGTCGCCGACCCGACGGAGGATTTTTCCGTCGCGCGCTATCAGGAGATGGCGGAAAGCTGCATCGCGGACATTCAAGCGCGCGGGCACCGGGCGCTGCTTGTCGGCGGCACGGGGCTGTATCTCCGGGCGCTCCGGCAGCCGATGGCGATGGGCGAAGCGGCGGCGGATGAAAGCATCCGGCAGGAATTGCAGCAGATCGCGGACGCGCCCGGCGGCAAAGAGCAGCTTCATCAGCAATTGGCGGCGGTTGACCCGGACACGGCGCAGCGCCTGCACTTGAACGACGTCCGCCGCGTGATTCGCGCCTTGGAGGTCTACCGACTGACAGGCCGTCCGTTCTCGCAGCAGCCGCAAATAAAAACCGACAGTCGGTTTTCTTACCGCGTTGCATCGCTGACGATGCCGCGCGACATCCTCTATGCGCGGATTGAGCAGCGAATCGACCAGATGCTGGCGGACGGGCTGGCGGAGGAAGTCAGCAGACTGCTGAAAAGCGGCGTTCCGCGCGACGCGAAGGCGATGAAAGCCATCGGCTACAAGGAAATGATACCGTATGCCTTGGGCGAAACGACGCTGGATGAGGCGGTTTACGCGCTGAAGCTGAACACGCGGCACTACGCCAAGCGCCAGCTGACGTGGATGCGCCGGGAGGAGGACGTCCTGTGGGTGGACGCACTCGAACCGGATGCGTATGACAAATTGGAAGCGTACTATACGCAAGGAGAAGCAAAATGACCATTGAAGAATTGATTGCACAGGCGGAAAGCGGCTTGACGGCGCAGTTCGCCCGCATTGACCGCATGGAGGAAATTGGGACGCGCCGCGTGCTGGACGCCTTCCGGGAGCATCAGGTGGCGTACCGGCATTTCGCGCCGACGACGGGCTACGGCTATGACGACGTGGGGCGTGATACGCTCGAAAAGATTTTTGCAGAGCTGTTCGGCACGCAGGCGGCGATTGTCCGCCCGCAGATTGCCAGCGGCACGCACGCCATCAGCCTGTGCCTGTTCGGTCTGGTGCTGCCGGGGGACGACATCGTGTCTGCGACGGGGATGCCCTACGACACCTTGCAGGACATCATCGGCTGGGGCGAGGGCGACGCGCCGGTCGGCTCACTGCGGGAAATGGGCGTGAGCTTCCATCCCGTGGCGCTGCGTGACGGCAAAATCGACCTTGACGCGGTGGAAAACGCCATCACCCCGAGGACGAAGCTCGTCATCGCCCAGCGCAGCCGCGGCTATGACTGGCGGCCGTCGCTGATGCCGGAGGAGTTCGCGCCTTTGGCGAAGATGCTGCACGAGAAGCATCCCGGCGTTCGACTGATGGTGGACAACTGCTACGGCGAGTTTGTGTGCGAGAAGGAGCCGAGCCACTACGGGGCGGACGTGTGCGTTGGTAGCCTCATCAAGAATCCGGGCGGCGGACTTGCCCCCACGGGCGGCTACATCGTCGGCACGCAGGAGGCCGTCGAGCGCATCGCCTACCGCCTGACTGCACCGGGCATCGGGCTGGAAGTTGGTTCGTATGCCGCAAGCTACCAGCCGTTCTATCAGGGCTTGTTCATGGCGCCGCACACCGTTGCGCAGGCGATTAAGACGGCGTGTCTGGCAGCACGCGTGTTTGAAATCCTTGGCATGACGACGACGCCCGCGGCGGATGAGCCCCGCGCCGACATCATTCAGGCGATTCAAATGCGCACGCCGGAGCGCCTCGTCGCGTTCTGTCAGGGGATTCAGATGGCGTCCCCGATTGACTCGATGGCGCTGCCCGAACCGTGGGATATGCCCGGCTACAATGACCAAGTGGTCATGGCGGCGGGCACGTTTGTCGCGGGCGCGTCGATTGAGTTGTCGGCGGATGCCCCCATGCGCGAGCCGTATACCGCCTACATGCAGGGCGGCCTGACCTACACGCACGGGCGAATCGCGCTGCAAATGGCGCTGAACCGCATGGTGGAACAGGGCGCGCTGACGCTGAAGTAATTATGAATTTAGCACGATAAATTCAGATCATACCCCTGCTTTTCCCGGCATACGATGTGCTGGAAAGGCAGGGCTTTTTGCTATGAACGAAACGAAACAGACGGAACTCCGCGTGCGCCCAAGGCGTACAGAACTCGCAGCCAGCAAGCCGGACATCGAGTGGGTGAAAACACCGAAAAAGCATTGGCAGGAGCGGCTGCTGCCAAATCTCGCCATTGCGTCGGCGCTGATGCTCTGCGCGGTTGCGCTGAAAACCGGGGCGATTCCGCCGCTGACGGACGCTGTGCAGTCGGTCATGAGCGCCGCGACGGATGATTCGCTCTTGAATGGCGATTTGGGCAAGCTGTCCTTCGTCAGCAGCATTTTCCCGGAAGCATCGCTCGTTTTCGGTGAATCGGGCGGCAAGCTGACCATGCCGGTGGAAGCGGAAAGTGTCGTGCACGCGTGGTCGCAGAGTGAGCCGTTCATTTCATGGGATGCGCAGACGAAAATTGTCACGTCCGCAATGGCGGGCGAGGTCATCGGCGTGTACCACGGCAATGAGGACGAACGGCTGGTGCAGGTGTTAGGCGCGGACGGGCTGAGCTGCTTGTACGGGAATCTCGCGAGTGTGACGGTCAGCACGGGCGACATGGTGCAGACGGGCGACCCGCTGGGGACGCTTATGGCCGGTCAGCCGTGCGTGATGGAGGTACGGCAGGACGGCTTGAGCGTTGACCCGGCGGTGATGATGCGGCAATGAAGCGAAAAATCGCGACGCTGGGAGAAACGGACATCACGGTGCATCCGGCGGCGGGGATTCTCCTGCTCCTTGGACTCCTGACGCGCTGGCGGGCGCTGCTGATTTGCACTTACGCGAGCATCATCCTGCACGAAACGGCGCACGCGGCGGTCAGCGCGCTGTGGCATCATCCGCCGCAGGAGGTAGAAATTACGCCGCTGGGCGCAATGATGCGCTTGGAGGACGAGGAACGTCTGCCGCTGACGGCGCGAATCAGCGTGATACTCGCCGGGCCGCTGATGACGCTGATTTTGTGCGCCTTGTCGCTGTGGCTGACACAAAACGGCGTGATTCCGCGGGAAACGGGGCGGCTGATCTTCCTCAGTAACGCGGGAATTTTGCTGGCGAACCTGCTGCCCGCGCTGCCGCTGGACGGCGGACGGCTGCTGTCAGTGGTCTTGCTGCGCCTCCTGCGGCGGGAAACGTGCTGGCGGGTGATGCGCATCATCGGCACGGCGGCGGGGGCGCTGCTTGTCGTCGGCGGCGTGGTTGGCGCGGTGCGCAGGTGGCAGGGAAGCTGGTCGCTGGCGGCAGCGGGTTGCTTCCTACTATATAGCGCGGTCAGCGCGACGACGAGCACAGCACTGATGGAGCTTCGCGCGCTGATGGACAGAAAAATCCGCATGGAAACGCGCGGAAAACTGCCGATTCAGCCCATGGCGATGCTCTCCACGCGGACGCTGCACCACGCCGTGCGTGCCCTGCACCCAACGCGCATGACGCAATTGTACATCATCGAGCCGGGGACAATGCGGCTTCTTGGCATACTGACGGAGCAGCAGCTGATTGCCGCCTACCTGAGCGCGCCGCAGCGGACATTGGCGGAGGAGGTGGACGCATGACGATTGCGGAACTTGCGCCGGGACAGTCGGGTGTGATTGCGGCGTATCGCGGGGCGGACGCGGAAGAGCGGCATCTGCTGGACATGGGGCTGACGCCGGGCGTGCGGGTGCGGCTGATTGGCACGGCGCTCCTTGGCGACCCGCTGATTCTGCTCGTGCGCGGCAGCCGCGTGTCCATCCGCCGGCGTCTGGCGCGGCAAATCATCCTGTCAGGTGGTGAGGCGGAATGAAAACGATTGCGCTGGTGGGCAGCCCGAACTGCGGCAAAACGACGCTGTTCAACGCCGTCACGGGGCTGCATCAACATGTGGGCAACTGGGCGGGCGTGACGGTGGAGCGAAAAGAGGGGACGCAAAATGGTCTCAAGTGGGTGGACTTACCCGGCGTGTACGCGCTCAGCCCGTATTCGGCGGAGGAAAAAGTGACCATCGACTACTTATCCGGCGGTGATTATGATGAAATTCTGCAAATTGTGGATGCAACCGCCCTCGCGCGCGGGCTGTACCTGACGCATCAGCTGACGCAGCTGTCGCGCCCGATGACGATTGCGCTGAACATGATGGACGAGTGCCGGAAACGCGGCATCACCATCGACACGGAGGAATTGTCGGCGCGGCTGGGCATTCGCGTGCTGCCGATGAGCGCGCGGGATGGCACGGGCGTCCCGGAACTCCTGCGCGCACTGAAAGACGGGGCGAAAACGCCGAAAAGTCCGCCGAGCGCGCCGTACACCGCCATTATCCAGCGGATGAAAAGTGCCCTGCCGGCGGGGAAGCTCCCGTCGGAGTTCCGTGCGTGGAAAGCGCTGGAAGGCGATGAGATGGGCGCGGCGGAGGCGGCACGGGCGGGGCAGGCGCAATTGCGGGCGCAGTCCGGCATATCGGCGGCGGCAGCGCTTTCGGCGCTTCGCTATGCGTGGGCGGATGATCTATGCGCGGCGGTTCGGCAGGGGAATCCTGACAATCCGACGCGGGCGGACGTTATCGACGCGCTTGTGCTGCACCCTGTGCTGGCGCTGCCGATTTTGGCGGGGCTGCTGGCGCTCATGCTGTCGCTGGCGTTCGGCCGCTTCGGCAGCGGGCTATCCGACGGGCTCACGAATATCATCCTGATGATACAATCGGCGCTGGATGGCGTGCTTGGGCACTGGCAGGTCGCGGAAGCACTGCGGCGACTAATTGTCGAGGGTCTGATGACGGGCGTGGGGAGCGTCGTCAGCTTCCTGCCGATGCTGCTGATACTGTTTGCGTGCCTGTCAATGCTGGAGGACAGCGGCTATATGGCGCGGGCAGCGTTCCTGATGGATCGGCCGATGCGGGCGCTGGGTTTGAGCGGGCGGTCGTTCATCCCGCTGCTGCTGGGGTTCGGGTGCTCCGTCCCGGCGGCGCTGTCGGCGCGGTCGATGCGGGGCGAACGCGATCGGCGTTTTACGCTGCTGATGATTCCCTTCATCTCGTGCAGCGCGAAAATGCCCGTTTTTGCGGCGCTTTCGACGCTTCTTCCCGGCGGCGCGTGGATGATTTTTGCCCTCTGCGCGCTGGGAATTTCGCTGGCGGCGCTGATTGCGCAAATCCTGCGGAAAACGTTGTTTCCGGGCGAATCCGCCGCGTTTGTGATGGAACTGCCGCCGTACCGCCTGCCCTTGATGTCGAGCGTCCTGCGCAAGATGCTCCGCCGCACGGGCGAATTCCTCAGCCGCGCGTGCAGCGTGATTCTGCTGTCGTCGGTGGTCGTCTGGCTCATTGGGCGATTCACCTGGACGGGCGCGTGGGCGGCGAGCACGCAGGAGAGCATCCTCGGCAGCATTGCCGGGGCGATTGCGCCGATTTTCGCGCCGCTGGGCTTTGGAAGCGTGGCGGTAACGGCGGCGCTGCTGACCGGGCTGCTGGCGAAGGAGAGCATCATCAGCACACTGGCGGTCTTGGCAGGTCAGGGGAGCATCCGCGCAGCGCTGTCGGCGTCCCTGCCGACCCCGGCTGCGGCGTTGGCGCTGATGACGTTCGTGCTGCTGTATCCGCCGTGCGCCGCGGCATCCGCAAGCATCATCAAGGGGCTGAAAAGCCGGAAGCTGGCAGTGCTGATGGTCACGGGACAGTGCCTGCTGGCATGGATATGCGCGTGGATTGCGTACCGTTTGCCACTCGTTTGACAAATTTCGCGCAGGACAGATTGACAACGCGGCAGAATGCGGCTATAATGAAGATAATGAAATACTGCGGCATCGTGAGGAGCGGCGGCGCAGGATCAGAGATAGAGGAGGTACTTTGATGGATATTCAGGAACTCCAAGAGGTCTGCCGTCAAGTGCGGCGGGACATCATCATTATGACCAACAAGGCGGGTGCTGGCCATCCCGGCGGATCGCTGTCCGCAACGGAAGCGCTCGTTGCGCTGTATTTTGACGTCATGAAGGGCATTGACCCCAAGGACGACAAGAATCCGAACCGCGACCGCTTTGTGCTGTCGAAGGGTCACGCGGCTCCCGCGCTCTATGGCACGCTGTGCGAACGCGGCTATTTCGGACGCGAGGAGTTTGACCATTTCCGTCAACTGCACGGCATCCTGCAGGGGCATCCGGACGTGAAGAAGTGCCCCGGCGTGGATGCGTCGACGGGTTCGCTCGGTCAGGGCATCTCCATCGCGGTCGGCATGGCGCTGGGCGCGAAGAAGACGGGTAATCCCTGCCACGTCTACACCATCATTGGCGATGGCGAATCGCAGGAAGGGCTTGTGTGGGAAGCGTCGATGGCGGCGGCACACTATCACCTTGATAACCTGACGGTTATTTTCGACCACAACGGCCTGCAGATTGACGGCTCGAATGACGAGGTGATGTCGCTGGGCGATATTCAGGCGAAATTCAAGGCGTTCGGCTATGACGTGATTGACGTCGCCGATGGCAATGATATGCAGCAGGTGCTGGATGCGCTGCACGCGCCCGCCTGCCCCGGCAAGCCGCGCCTGATTCACCTGCACACCCTCAAGGGCAAGGGCGTTTCCTTCATGGAGGGGCAGGTCGGCTGGCACGGCAAGGCTCCCAATGCAGAACAGACGGCGCAGGCGCTGAGCGAACTGGAGGGCTGAACAAATGGAAAAGAAAGCAATTCGTGTGGCGTATGGCGAGGCCATCGTCAAGCTCGGTGCGGAAAATGACAAGGTGGTCGTGCTGGACGCTGACCTTGCGGCGGCGACCATGACCAATGGTTTCAAGAAGGCGTATCCTGACCGCTTCATCGACTGCGGCATTGCCGAGGCGAACATGGTGGATATGGCGGCGGGTATGTCCACGATGGGGCTGATTCCGTTCTGCTCCACGTTCGCGGTGTTTGCGGGCCGCAGCTACGACCAGATTCGCAATGGCGTGTGCTATCCGAAATTTAACGTGAAGTTTGGCTTCTCCCACGCGGGCATCACGCTGGGCGAGGACGGCGGTTCCCATCAGGCGATTGAGGATATCGCCCTGATGCGCGTGCTGCCGAACATGACGGTGTTCGTCCCCAGCGACGCGACCGAGTGCGAGCAGTGCGTCCGCGCGGCGGCGGAAATCAACGGCCCGGTGTACATCCGCACCGCTCGTCTGCCTTCCCCGGTGTACGATGCGCGCCCCTTCACGGTGGGCAAGGGCAACGTCATCAAGGACGGCAAGGACTGCGTGATTTTCACCTGCGGCATCATGCTGGAGCACTGCCTCGAAGCGGTTCAGCTGCTGGCGGAGCAAGGCATTGACGCGGCGCTGGTGTCCTTCCACACCCTGAAGCCCTTTGACGACGAACTCGCCCGCACCTACGCGGCGAAGTGCGGCAAGGTGTTCACGGTGGAGGAGCACTCCATCATCGGCGGTCTGGGCGACGCGGTGGCTTCCGCCATCTGCGGCATGGGGCTGAAGCACTTCGAGAAGATTGGCATCAACGATGTGTTCGGTCAGTCCGGCAAGCCCGCTGCGCTGCTGGAAGAATACGGCCTGACCGGCAAGCAGATTGCCGATCGGATTGCGAAGGCATAATTTCTGCAAGAGATACTGCGGACAGCACTCCGGTGTGGGCGCTGTCCGCTTTGCGTGAGCCTAAATTCAGGAGAACAACAACAATGCGTATGCTGATTGTCAATCCAATCGCTGGGTGCGGCTATGCACTGAAAGTGATGGAACAGGTGCAGAGCGTGCTGACCGCGCGAAACCTCCCGTTTCGTGTGATGCGGACGGAATACCCCGGCTGCGCGGCGAAACTGGCGCGGGAAGCAGTCGAAATGGGCTGCGAAGCCGTCTATGTTATCGGCGGTGACGGCACGTTCAGCGAGGCGGCGCGCGGATTGGCGGGCAGCGGCATTCCGATTGGGCTGATTCCGGCAGGCACGGGCAACGACTTTGTCAAGACGCTCGGCACGCCGAAAGAGCCGATGGCGGCGCTCGATTTCATCCTCAGCCATGAGCCGCGCCCGTGCGACGCGATTGACCTGAACGGGCAGCTGTTCTTGAACGTCGCCGGAGCGGGTTTTGACGTGACGGTGCTGGAAAATGTTGCGGATTTTGGCGGGAAAATCCGCGGGCTGCTGCCATACCTCGTCGGGCTGATTCGCGCGATTTGGAAGCATCGGCCGCTGCAGCTGACGTATACGGTGGACGGAAAGACGCAGACGAAGGACGCACTGCTGTGCATTGCGGCGAACGGAAAGTGGATTGGCGGCGGCATCCCGATTTGCCCCGATGCTGTGCCGAATGACGGCGAAATCGACTTCATGGTCGTCGGGCAGCAGCCGCGGTGGAAAGTGCCGTACTATCTCGTGCGCATGATGATGAAACAGATTTTGAACTTCCCGTTTACGGAGCATGTTCTTTGCGACAAAGTGACGGTGTCGTCGCCCGGAATGCATGTCGAGGTGGATGGCGAGATTATCGCCTGTGAACATGCGGAATTTACCATGCATCCCGGCGCGCTGATGCTGTACTGGTGAGGTGCGTATGGCGACGATCAGCATCATTCGCGTGGAAAATCCAGAAAAAAAGGCAGAGATTTCCGCACATATCCTCCATGCGCTGCCGGATTGGTTCGGTCTGCCGGACAGCACGCAGAAGTATATCGACGACAGCCGAAACATGCCGTTTTTCGCCGCTGTGCGGGAAGGGCAGGCAGTCGGATTCGCGGCGCTGAAGGCAACCAGCCCTTGCGCGGGGGAAATCTACGTCATGGGCGTATTGCCGGAATATCACCGAAGCGGCATCGGGCAGCAGCTGTTTGCGGCGATTCGGGCGGAGGCAATCGCGCGAGGCTATCGGCTGCTGCAGGTCAAAACCGTGCAGACGGGGCATTACGAGGAGTATGACCGCACGAACGCCTTTTACCAGCGCATGGGCTTCCTGCCGCTGGAGTGCCTGCCGACGCTGTGGGATGAATGGAATCCGTGTCAGGTGTATGTGCTGCCGCTGCAAAACTCGTAACTTTTCCTGTCAAAAAGCAGGAATTTCCGCGTTCTGTGGCGAATATATAGAAATATCCGCAGAAAAGGAGGCAACGTTATGGCTGATATTGGCAAGACAGTCAAAGAAATCTGGGAACAGAGCATGAAGGCAGTCAACAAGGCGGCGACGAACATCGCGACCAGCACGAAGCAGAAGGTTGATGAGATGAACATCGTCACGCGTCGGAAGGAACTGCAAAACCAGCTTGGTCTGCGGCTGTATGAGCTGTGGCAGGCGGGCGAGGACGTGCCGGAGACGCTGAAAGCGACGCTGGAGGAAATGCGCGACCTGGAAGTGAAACTGCAGGAGCTGCGCGAGAGCAAGACCACCGCGCCGGAGGACGAGAAGAGCGCCGAGACGCCGGATTCTGCCGCCCACGCGCCTGACACGACGGACGTGAAAGTGCCGCTGGAGGACGACGACGTGCCGACGATTGAGATGCCGGACATCCCCGAAAAACCGGAGCGCCCGATGGATGCGCCAAGTATCCACACGGACGACGAAACACCCGCTGAGTGACATCTATTTGCACACAAAAAACGCCATTCCGACGCATGTTGTTCGGAATGGCGTTTTATACTATTTCCAGATTCAACTGCGCCATCTGCTTGCGCCTTTTTCGTTCTGGCGTCCGCTCACTCCATTTAGCGTAGCGCTGCTACGCTGCATTTCGTTCCCGTTAGCCAGAACGAAAAATTCGCCGCGCATCTTGGCGCATTTTCATTTGGAAATAGTATTACTTTTCGGTTAAATCAGCTGCACGTCATATCCGCCCTGCCAGCTGTGCCCGGGCTGAAGCAGCGTCACGAACGGCTTGTCCTCGAAGCGGCCGCTCTCCGTCACCTGACCGGGCATCCCGTGCCACGGCTCCAAGCAGACGTAATCCGCATTCTTCTTTGGCATCGACCAGACCGCCAGCACCTCCATCTTCGGGTAGGAGAAGCGCAGTCCTTTGCCGCTGCTGCGGTTGACCAAATCGACCGTGCGGCTCTTCAATTCGGTGAAAATCAGCGCGTCGCGGTCGTCGAAAAGGTCGTGGCTGAGCGGCAGCACGCGGCTGTTGTGGAAGCAGGGGAGATATTCGCTGCCATCAATGAGGTATCCGCCGGGGCAGAGGCTGTTGCGCCCGTCCTCAACCTGCGGGAAGACCAGCTCGTAGTCCGTGTAGCTTGCGCCTGCCTCCATCGGCACGATGAAGCCCGGATGCCCGCCGCAGCAGAACGGCATCACCTTGTCAGACTTGTTTTCGACAATGAACTGCGCGGAGAAGCCGTTTTCGCGCAGCGTGTAGACAACGTGGAACGCGAATTCAAACGGGTAGGATGGCTTGCTTTCCTCCGCGGGGGTCAGAACAAGCTCGATGAAGTCATCGCCGATTTTCTCGACCGCAAACTCTGGGTTACGGGAGAAACCGTGCTTGGCAATCGGGTAGGACACGCCGTCGATGATGACGTGGTTATCCTTCGCCGTGCCGCAGATTGGGAAGAGCACCGGCGCGTGATTTCCCCAGACAGCGGGGTCAGCCTGCCAAATAACCTCGCGGTTATCATTCCCCTTGAAGGAGGTCATCTGCGCGCCCTTCTGCCGGACGCGTGCGGTCGTATCACCGCAGTGAAGCGTAAATTCCATGAGAAACACCTCCGAAAATGTCGTTTCCGCAGGAAGTATTCGCGTCACGAAGCGAAAAATCCTGCATAAAATAGAACTGATTCAGCGAAAGGAGGAAAAAATCATGCGGGCAGCAGGATCGCCGTTTCAGGCGAAAAGCAGTCAGGAGCAGAAGGAACAGTGGATTTGGTGGCAGTGCCAGCGGGACACGGTGCCGCCGGAGGAAGAAGCGCCGCCAGTGAACGCCCTGCCCGAACGGGACGCGCCGCCGATGCCCGTACCGGTGCAGCCGACGCGCCATCAGCAGTACGACGCCATCATGCAGCGCATGAAGGTCGCTCAGGGGCGAACGGGCGCTTTTACATCCTGCGGCACCAGCACGCAAGACTCGTCCGGCAAGTGATACGCATCGAAATACGCATTCTCCAGCGGAATCCACCGCGCGTTAAAATCCTTCAGCCGCGCTGCGCCGACGCGCTGCAATAACCGTTCTTGCTGAACCTCCGGGTTAATCCGCAGGAAGAGCGTCAAATCCGCATGACGGCGGATGTCCGGCAGCATACTGTAACTGCCTTCCAGAATCGTGATGGGCGCGTCGGGCAGGGGAATCGGCGCGGAGAATGCGTCCTCGCGGCACAGGTAGCGCCGATAGACGACAGGCTGACCCGCGGCGAAGGGGATGATCACCTCCTGCATCAGGCGCTCCAAATCGACGTTTCCGCCCGGAATCGCCAGCCGCTGCGGCGTTTTCAGCGCGTGGGGCAGGAAGAAGTCGTCCATGCGGATGATGGGCGCATTCAGCGCGGCGGACAGCGCATCCGCCAAGGTGGATTTACCGCTGCCGCACGGCCCGTCAATCGTGACGAGCAGGCGCGGCTTCTTCGGCAGCTGGGCAATCCGCATGAGAATCGGGGCGATTCGCGCGTCACGGGAAAAATCGGGCTGCATAAAACCTCCGACACAATCAGGCGCACTGCGAAAAACATGCAGTGCGCCTAAATTTGATTACGCGAGATGCTTTTTGAGAATCGCCAACCCCGCCGCCAAATCCTCGTAGGAAATGTTCAGCGGGGGCAGCAGACGCACCTTTTCGTGCGCCGTCAGCACCATCAAGCCGTCCTGCAAGCACGCCGAAGCGACTTCCGCCGCCGTCTTGTGCTCCGGCAGGATGCCAATCATCAGCCCCAGCCCGGTGATGCTCTTCACGCCCGGCGCGCCCGTCAGTTCCTTGCGGATGTACGCCGCGCGCTCCTTTACGCCCGCAAACACGTCCTCATTCAGCCGGGAGATGACGTTCAGCGCCGCGGCAGCGCAAATCGGGTTACCGCCGAAGGTCGAGCCGTGGTCGCCCTTGCCCAGCACATGCTCGCAGCGCTCGCCTAAGAGGCACGCGCCCATCGGCAGACCGCCCGCCAGCCCCTTCGCCGTCGTCACCACGTCGGGATGGATGCCGAACTGCTCGTAGGCGTACAGCGTGCCTGTGCGCCCGTTGCCAGTCTGCACCTCATCGACCATCAGCAGAATGTCATTCGCGTGGCAAAGCTCCTCCGCCTTCTTGACGAACGCCGGGTCAAGCGGAATCACGCCGCCTTCGCCCTGCACTATCTCCATCAGCAGCCCGCAGACCTTGCCCGTGCTGAGGATGGCTTCCAGCGCGGGAATGTCGTTCGCGGGCGTGTAACGGAATCCCGCCGGGAACGGGCCGAAGTGCTCATGGAAGCGGTCTTGCCCGGTCGCCGCCAGCGTCGCAATCGTGCGGCCGTGGAAGCTGTTCACCAGCGTCACGATAACGTCGCGGTTGTCCTTCTCGCCGTATTTCCGGGCGACTTTCAGCGCACATTCATTCGCTTCCGCGCCGGAATTGCCGAAGAAAACCTTCTTCATGCCCGTGCGCTCGCACAGCAGCTTTGCCAATTGCGTCTGCGGTTCGGTATAGTAGAGGTTCGACGTGTGACCGAGGGTGGTCAGCTGATGCGTCACGGCGGCGACCCAGTCGGGATCGCACGCGCCGAAGAGCGTCACGCCGATGCCCGTGCCGAAGTCGATGTAGCGCTTGCCGTCGGGGCCTTCGTAGTGCGCGCCCTCGCCTTTCGACATCACCGCGTCAAAGCGCCCGTATGTGCCGGCGATGTAGGCACTGTCCGCCTGTTTAACTTTTTGGCACATAATTTCCCTCAATCTCCTTCTTGAACATCGTGCCGGCGCCCTCGTCGGTCAGCGTCTCAATCAGCAGTGCGTGGGGAACGCGGCCGTCGATGATGAACACCTTGCGCACACCCGCGCGGATGGCGTTGGTGCAGCACTCGACCTTCGGAATCATGCCGCCGGAGATGATGCCCTCCGCCTTCAGCTCTTCCACGCCCTTCAAATCGACGCGGCGGATGAGGCTCGTCGGGTCTTTCGGGTCGCGGAGCAGACCGACGGTGTCCGTCATGGAGATGAGCGCCTCGGCGTGCATGGCGGCGGCAATCGACGCGGCGGCGGTGTCGGCGTTGATGTTGTAAACGTGGCCTGTTTCGTCGCACCCGATGGTGGAAACGACAGGGATATACCCCTTTTCCAGCAGATCGAGAATCGGCTGCGGGTTGACGCTGTTGATTTTGCCGACGTAGCCGAGCTTGGGGTCAATCATCTGCGCCTTGATGAGCCCGCCGTCCATGCCGCAGATGCCCATCGCGCGCCCGCCGAGGTTGTCCAGCTTCGCCACCAACGATTTGTTGATTTTGCCCGCCAGCACCATTTGGACGATTTCGCTCGTTTCCTCGTCTGTCACGCGCAGACCATCGATGAACTCCGTCTCCTTGCCGACGCGCTTGAGCATACTGGAAATTTCCGGGCCGCCGCCGTGCACCAGCACCATTTTGACCCCGATGAGGCTCATCAGCACCATGTCGCGCATGACATCGTGCTTGAGCTCCTCGTTGATCATGGCGTTGCCGCCGTACTTGACGACGACGATTTTGCCGTTATACTTCTGGATATAGGGCAGCGCCTCGACCAGCACCTGCGCGCGCTGGCGGTTCGTCATGCCGTTGTACATCTGCATATTGATTCGTCCTTTCAGCTCCGATAGTCGCCGTTGATTTTGACGTAATCGTACGTCAGGTCGCAGCCCCATGCGGTGGCAGAGGCGTCGCCGTCGTGCAGGGTGACGACGACATCCACCTCGTCCTCCAGCAGGATTTCCTTCGCTTTTTCTTCGCTGAAGTCGATGGATGCGCCGTTTTTGCACACGTCAATCGAGCCGACGGCGCTGCGGAAGGCAACATCCACCTTCTTCACGTCGATTTCCGCGCCGGAGTAGCCCAGCGCGCACAGCACGCGCCCCCAGTTCGCATCCGCGCCGAAAATGGCGGCCTTCAGCAGGCTGGAGCAGATGACGGCCTTTGCGGCGAGCTTGGCGTCCCGCACGGTTTTGCCGCCCGTCACCACGCACGTCAGCAGCCGCGACGCGCCTTCGCCGTCCTTAGCAATCATGCGGCACAGGGCGGTCGTCACCTCGTTGAGCGCGGCGCAGAACACGGCGTAATCCGCGTTTTCACTGTCAATCAGCGCATTGCCCGCCAAGCCGTTCGCCATGATGGACACCATGTCGTTGGTGGATGTGTCGCCATCGACGCTGACCATGTTGAACGTGTCCTTCACGTTGTCCGACAGCGCCTTGCGGAGCATCGCGGGGGAAATCGCCGCGTCGCAGGTGAGGAAAACGAGCATCGTCGCCAGATTCGGGTGAATCATGCCTGAACCCTTCGCGATGCCGCCGAGGTGGCAGACCTTGCCGTCCACCACGAAAGACACCGCGACTTCCTTCAGCCGCGTGTCCGTCGTCATGATGCCCTCCGCCGCTTCCTGACTGCCGTTGCCCTTCACAGCGGCGTACAGCGCTCCCATGTGCTGGGCGATCGGTTCGATGGACAGCGGCTGCCCGATCACGCCCGTAGACGCGACAATGACGTGGTGCGGGTCGATGCCCGCCGCCTTGCCCGCCAGTTCGCACATCTGCCACGCCACTTCTTCGCCGTCGGCGTTGCAGGTGTTCGCGTTGCCGCTGTTGCAGACGGCCAGCTGCGCAATACCGCCCGCCAAGTTCCGCTGGGTGACGTAAATGGGCGCGCCCTTGACCAGATTGCTCGTGTACACCGCCGCCGCCGAAGCAGGAACTTCGCTCACAATCATGCTGATGTCGCGCTTGCCGCGGTTCTTGCGGATGCCGCAGTGAATGCCGCCCGCCTGAAATCCCTTCGCGGCACATACGCCGCCCGAAATATGCTCCATATGCTTTTCCTCCATATTATATGCTTACAGATTCAGTCCTGTCGTTTCAGGTGCGCCTGTCATCAGGTTCAAGCACTCAATGGCCGCGCCGGACGACCCCTTGCCGAGGTTGTCGAACAGGCTGACCAGCTCGATGCGGTCGTCATTGCCCAGCACCATCAGCTTCATGCTGTCCTTGCCCGCCAGAGCGTTCGCGGGGATGAAACCGCCGAACGCCGCCACGTCCTGCGCGTCCAGCACGGACACGATGGGGGAGGAAGCATAGTGCGCCTTCAGGCACGCGGTCAATTCCTCAACCGGGTGCGCGCAGTTCAACTGCTGGCGGAACAGCGGAATCGTCACCTGCATCCCGGCGTAGTAATCCGCCACAATCGGCGCGAAAATCGGCGCGTGGGTCAGACAAGAAATCTGCTGCATTTCGGGCAGGTGCTTGTGCGATTGCGTCAAGCCGTAGGGGCGGGGCGCATCGAGGTCAGGCGTGCGGGTGTCCGCCTCGTACTGGGCAATCATCTTCTTGCCGCCGCCGCTGTACCCGGTCAGGGAGAAGCAGGAAAGCAGCGTATCCGCCGGAATCAGCCCCGCGGCGACCAGCGGCGCGGCGAGTGCGATGAACCCGCTGGCGTGGCAGCCCGGCACGGCGACGTATTGCCCGGAGACGACGGCAGCCCGATGCTTCTTGGACAATTCCGGGAAGCCGTACGCCCAGCCGGGGGCAACGCGGTGCGCCGTCGAGGTATCAAGAATGCGCGTATTGCTGCCTTCCGCCAGCGCGACGGATTCTCGTGCGGCTGCGTCCGGCAGGCAGAGAATGGCAATGTCGGCGGCGTGAATGGCTTCGCGTCGGGCATCGGCGTCCTTGCGCTTTTCCTCCGGGAGTGTCAGGAGCGAAAACTCCCCGCGCTCCGCCAGCCGATCGAAAATCCGAAGGCCTGTTGTGCCTTCCTTGCCATCAATAAAGACCGTCCATGCCATGATATTCCTCCTCCATTTATGCGGAATAGACGCATAAATATACAAACCTATTATACGCACATCGGCGCGCTTGTCAAGCGAAAAAGCACGAAAAAATCAGGTTCTTCACGGAATCTCGGGGGAAGAGCAGCTTGAGGGGGCGTCTGCGGACGCGCAAAGTTACTGGCAGGGACGCTTCGCTGCCTGCGCCTTTGTTGGCGACTTCCTTGGGATTGGTCGCCCGCGGAACAGTTGGGGCGTTGCCCCAAACCCCACAAGGGACGCCGTCCCTTGACCCTGCAAGGGGCAGACGAAAAGGGACGAAGTCCCCCCTTGACCCCTTTTCGCGATTGAGTTGGTCGCGCTTTCATGCTCCTTCCGCGCGCTCGCAGCGGACAGTGAACCCGCCCGCGTCCGCCATCCACTGCGCAACGGTCGCCTCCATCGCCGCGACGGTCGCGTCCCAGAGTTCCGCTGCGCGTTCGCCGGAGAGATACCGTTCGCGGCAGGAAACCCGTTCATCCTCCAAAACACGCTGCAAGTCGTTGTCGTCCAGATACGGGTACAGCGCCAAATCGCGCGTGATGTCCGCTGGTGTGAGGGAGTCCAGCAGCAGCTCCGGCGCGGGCAGCGTCAGCGTCAGCACAGACCCGTCGCGCGTCATGGTCACCTGCTGCAAATCAATGCCGAAACTGCCCTCATAGGTGTAATCGGCGTTGATGCTCGCCACTGTGCCGAGGAATGCCGCCTTGACTTCGTAGTTCAGCGCGCCCTCTTCGGTGACGTGCAGCGTTTCCAGCTTCGCGCTCTGCTCCAGCTTCTGCGACAGCACGACGGATGCGCGAATCGCCGCGGCGGACTCATCCGGCATGATGCGCGCGACCCACTTCGCGGCGTACGGCAGCAGCACAATCACCAGCACGAGCGTCAGCGCGGAGGTAATCAGCCCCAACAACCACTTTCCGATGCGCTTCATAGCCGGCCTCCTGTCCAGATGTGCAGCTGAACGAGCAGCGGCACAATCAGATAGCGGAAGATTTCCACGGCGACGAACGCCACGCCAATCAGCGCGAAAACGTACAGCCAGACGCGGCGATGGCGGTGCTTTTCCCGCTTGCGGCGGCGCGGCGGCTCATCGGGCGGCGGCTGGGGAATATAGGTGCTCTGCGCGGGCGGCGCCTGCTGCCGGAAACGGCGGATTGTGCCGTCCGGACGCTGCTCGTAGCGTTCGTCTTGCGGTAGTTTGGGCTGCATGAGCGTCATCTCCTTCCGTGGCTGCATTGTGTGATTACGAAGGGCAAAAAGCGCGGATTCCCACGCAAAACCGACGATGTTGGTCGTACCCCTTCCTTATTATACGACAAAATCAGCAAGTTTTCCTGCATTTTCGGAAGAAAAAGCAAAAAAGCAGGAAAAATACAGACGACACGGATTTTCCTGGAAGACAATTGACATGCCGAAACATGTGTGGTAAAATAAGCAAGGTGGTTCAGGTGATTTTTGCGTACGATTCGTCGGACAGAAGATAGCGTAAAAATTTGCCGACCGCAAAAGCAGTGGCGGTGGATGGGAGGTGGATGGCGGCGATGACGGAAGCAACGGTACAGCAGCCGGCGACGACCACGCGCGAGCAGATTTGGCTCAATCATGAACAGGTGCGCAAGGAAAAACCGGTCTATCGGGCGCTGAAGCGAGTGCAGGATGTGTTTTTCTCCCTGCTGGCGCTGATTGTGCTTTCGCCGCTGCTGCTGATTGTAGCGCTCGCGATTGTCATTGATGATCCGAGCGGTTCGCCGATTTTTACGCAGGTGCGCAGCGGCATTGACGGCAAGGAGTTCCGCATCCACAAATTCCGCTCCATGTGCGTGGACGCTGAGGCGAAGCTGGCGGATTTGAAGCGCCGCACAGAGATGAACGGCCCGATTTTCAAGCACAAGGATGACCCACGCATCACCCGTGTGGGGCGTTTCATCCGCAAGTGCGGCATCGACGAGCTGCCCCAGTTGTGGGATATTCTGGTTGGCAGCATGAGCATTGTCGGCCCGCGTCCGCCGCTGCCGTGCGAAGTGGCGGCGTATACGGATTACGAGCGCCAGCGCCTGTATGTCCGTCCCGGTCTGACCTGCATTTGGCAGATTCAGCCGAACCGCAATGACGTGACGTTTGACGAGTGGATGGACATGGATATGCGCTACATCCGTGATCGCAGCTTCCTGCTGGACTGGAAGCTGATTTTCGGCACGGTATGGACGGTTTTTGCGGGAACAGGCGAATAAAAAGCGTGCATAAATATGCCGCTGGATGGGAAATGCAAAGAAATCATCGGAAGCGTGTGTGTGCCAAGGACGTCACCACGCTTTTTTCGTGTTCCATATTATCCTGTTTTCAAATTCGCGGCGCAGCTGGGTGCATTCTCATAAGGCGACGAACATTGCTACACTCGGAAATATATAATAGGAAGAAAAGCTGATAAAACTGCATTTTCCACAAAATTAATCGAGATTTACTTGCCAAATAACGGTTTGCATGGTATAATGGAAAATGCTTGATGGGTATGTACCTGTCGGCAGCTGGTTCGCCGCAATGTATGCATGACGAACTTTTTTTCAAAAACGAGACGATGGAGGGGACAGCATGAGAGCCTACAAGATTGCGGTTGCTGGCGCAGGCTACGTCGGCATGGCGATGGCGGTGCTGCTGTCCCAGCATCATCAGGTGACAGTGGTGGATGTTGTGCCGGAAAAAATCAGCATGATTAATCGCCGCGAATCGCCTGTGCGGGATGACGTGATGCAGCAGGTTTTGTCGCACACGCCCCTGCAACTGAGCGCAACGCTCGACGCCCAAGCCGCCTATGCCGGTGCGGACTTCGTCGTCATTGCCGTCCCGACGAATTACGATGATGTTACCCAGCGCTTCCAGACGGCGGCGGTGGAGGAGGTTATCGGGCTGGTCACGCAGTGCAATCCGGATGCGGCGGTGGTCATCAAATCCACCGTCCCGGTCGGGTACACCGCATCGGTGCGCGAGAAATTCCATAACAGGAACATCCTCTTCAGCCCGGAGTTCCTGCGCGAATCGCACGCAATGGAGGACAGCCTGTACCCAAGCCGCATCATTGTCGGCACGGACATGCAGGATACGCGCCTGACCGCATCCGCCCGCGCGTTCGCTGCGCTATTGCAGGAAGGCGCGGAAAAGCCGAACGTGGACACGCTGCTGATGGGCTTCAGCGAGGCGGAGGCGGTCAAGCTGTTTGCCAACACCTATTTGGCGCTGCGCGTGGCGTACTTCAATGAGCTGGACACCTACGCGGAGAGCAAAGGCTTGAACACACGGCAGATTCTGGATGGCGTGTGTCTCGATCCGCGCATCGGCAGCCATTACAACAACCCGTCGTTCGGCTACGGCGGCTACTGCCTGCCGAAGGACACCAAGCAGCTGCTGGCGAACTACGCCGATGTGCCGCAGAACATGATTTCCGCCATTGTCGAGAGCAACAAGACGCGCAAGGACTTTATTGCCGACCGCGTGATGGCGCTGACGACGGAAAATCATCCCGTTATTGGCGTCTATCGCCTGACGATGAAGCACGGCAGCGACAACTTCCGCCAAAGCAGCATACAGGGCGTGATGCAGCGCCTGAAGGCGAAAGGCGCATCCATCGTGATTTACGAGCCGACACTGCCGGATGGTGAAACGTTTTCCGGCAGCAGGGTGGTCAACGACTTGGCGCAATTCAAGGCAATGAGCCGCATCATCGTGGCGAACCGCTACGACAAGGCGCTTGATGATGTGCAGGATAGGGTGTATACGCGCGATATTTTCCAGCGCGACTAAGTACGACTGAATAAGGGAGCGGTAATCATATGCAGCATGGACTACCAGAACAGGCGATAGAACCGACAGCATCCCGCACGGGCGCGAATAAACTTGGCTATCGTGCCGTCAAGCGGGCGTTCGACCTGACGGCGACGGCAATGGCGGTTATCGTACTTTCGCCGCTGTTCCTGATTCTTTCCGTCATTGTCTATCTGGGTGATCCCGGCGCTGTCATCTACGGGCAGGAGCGTATCGGCAAGAATGGCAAGCCGTTCAAAATGTGGAAATTCAGGAGCATGTACCGGAATGCTGACCAGATGATTGATCAGCTGAGCGAGGAGCAGAAGCGCCAGTATCATACGGAGTTCAAAATCGACAATGATCCGCGCATCACGCCGGTAGGCAATTTCCTGCGCAAAACGAGTTTGGACGAGTTGCCGCAGCTGTTCAATGTTCTTGCGGGCGAAATGAGCCTCGTCGGACCGCGGCCGCTGCTGAAATCGGAAATCCAGCAGTATTATGCGGATTCGGCGGATGTGCTGCTGTCCGTCAAGCCGGGCGTGACCGGCTATTGGCAGGCATACGCGCGCAACAATGCGACCTACCAGAGCGGGCATCGACAGCAGATGGAGATGACATACATCCGCCAAGCGTCGATATGGCTGGACTGCAAGATTCTAATGAAAACCGTGGTTGCTGTCCTCCGCAGGGATGGCGCGAAGTGAGGGCGAAGCAATGAATTACCTGATTTTCGGCGGTTCCGGCTTCATCGGCACACACCTGATTCACCGCTTGAAAGATGCGTGCGTAAAGCCCGGCGACTGCATTTACGATTTGGATTTGGTCATGCCCGGCGAAGAAGGCGTTGTGCCCGGCATCGTGGAGAAAAACGAGGGAGTTATCTATCGCCGCGTGGATGTGCGCAAGCCGATTGCCCTTGATTTCACGCCTACGCCGGATGATGTGATTTTCAACCTCGCGGCGGTACACCGGACGCCGGGGCATCCGGATTACGCCTATTTCGAGACGAACATTCGCGGCGCGGAGAATGTGACCGCCTTTGCGGAGCAGCATGGCATCCGCAAAATCCTCTTCACCAGTTCCATTGCGCCCTATGGTGCGGCGGAGGAGCTGAAAACGGAGGATACGCTGCCCACGCCAAACACGCCATACGGCATCAGTAAGCTGGTGGCGGAGAAAATCCACCAGATTTGGCAGGCAAGGGAAGCGAACCGCGAACTGACGATTGTGCGGCCGGGCATTGTGTATGGCAAGGGTGAGCATGGCAATATGACCCGCTTGTACAACAGCCAGAAGAAGCACTATTTCTTCTATGCCGGGCGCAAGGATACGGTGAAGGCGTGCATTTATGTGAAGGAACTGGTGCGTTTCTTCCAATATCGGATGATTGACCATGATTTTCCGGGTGTGGATGTGTACAACTGCACGTTCGAGCCGGCGTACACCATTGAGCAGATTTGCAGCGCCATGCAGGCGGCGACCGGGATGAAGCGCCATATTCCGCTGATTCCGGGCGGACTGCTGATGACCGCGGCGACGATTCTTGGCCCCATCGGCGGCAAGAAAGTCGGCATTCACCCGGCGCGCGTGAAGAAACTGATGGTGAGCACGAACATCAGCGGCCAAAAGCTGGCGGAGAGCGGCTATGCGTTCCACGCGGGGCTGGAGGACACCTTCCGCGACTGGTTTGCGGACTGCGGCAAACAAGGCTTGTATTGAACATCCGACGCGATGAGGAGGAAAATGATGAAAGTTGTCATTCTTGCCGGCGGCTTCGGCACACGGATTTCCGAGGAATCCGCATTCAAGCCCAAGCCCATGATTGAGATTGGCGGTATGCCCATCCTGTGGCATATCATGAAGACATATTCTGCCTATGGCTACAACGAATTTGTGATTTGTGCGGGCTACAAGCAGCACGTCATCAAAGAGTGGTTTGCGGATTACTTCCTGCACACCTCCGACATCACGTTCGATTACACGCACGGCACGAACGAGATGATTGTGCACAACAAGCACGCCGAGCCGTGGCGCGTGACGGTTGTCGACACTGGCTTAAATACCCAGACAGGGGGGCGCGTCAAGCGTATCCGCGAGTATATCGGCAATGAGCCGTTCATGCTGACCTATGGCGACGCGGTGGGCGACGTGAACATTGCGGAACTGGTGGCATTCCATCAGGCGCACGGGAAAATCGGCACCATGTCGATGTACAACTTCGGGCAGAACAAGGGCGTGGTGGAAGTCGGTGCGAATAGCGTGATTGACGCTTTCCGCGAGAAGTCGGACATGGACGGCGACCTCATCAACATCGGCTTCATGGTATTCCAGCCGGAGCTGTTTGACCTGATTGAGGGCGATGAAACCGTGTTTGAGAAAGGCCCGCTGACCAAACTTGTCGCACAGAAACAGCTGGTGGGGTACATCCACCAAGGCTTCTGGCAGTGCATGGACACGCTGCGGGAGAAACAGAAGCTGGAGCAACTGTGGGCGTCGGGCAATGCGCCGTGGAAGGTGTGGGAGAAATGAAGCAGTTCGATTTGTCGTTTTATCAGGGCAAGAAAGTGTTCGTGACGGGACATACCGGCTTCAAGGGCTCGTGGCTGTGCAAGGTGCTCGCCAATGCCGGGGCGATTGTTACGGGGTATTCACTGAATCCCCCTACGTCGCCGTCCTTGTTTGAAATCGCTGATATTGCGCAGGATGTGCACTCGGTTATCGGCGATATCCGCGATTATGCGACACTGAAGGCCGCGTTTGACGCCGCACAGCCGGAGATTGTGCTGCATCTGGCGGCGCAGCCCATCGTTCGTGACAGCTACAAAAATCCTGCTTACACCTATGAAACGAACGTCATGGGCACGGTGAATATTCTGGAGTGCGTGCGAAACAGCCATTGCGTCAAGTCCTTCCTGAATGTGACGACCGACAAGGTGTACCTGAACAAGGAGTGGGCGTGGGGCTACCGCGAGAACGAGGAGCTGGACGGCTTCGACCCGTACTCCAATTCCAAGTCCTGCTCGGAGCTGGTGACGCACAGCTACAAGAACAGCTTTTTTGCTGATGGACGCGTGGCGATTTCGACGGCGCGCGCAGGCAATGTCATCGGCGGCGGCGACTTCGCCAACGATCGCATCATCCCGGACTGCATCCGCGCGGCGATGAAGCAGGAGGATATTGTGGTGCGCAACCCGTTCTCCACCCGCCCGTATCAGCATGTGCTGGAGCCGCTGTATGCCTACCTGATGATTGCTGCCATGCAGTACGAGGACGGCAAGTACGCTGGCTATTATAACGTTGGCCCGGATGATGTGGACTGCTTCCAGACCGGCGCGTTGGTGGATTTGTTCGTGCGCAAGTGGGGCAATGGCATGAAGTGGGTCAACCGCTATGACGGCGGCCCGCACGAGGCGAACTTCCTGAAGCTGGACTGCGCCAAGCTCAAGACGACGTTTGGCTGGAAGCCCCACTGGAATCTGGAAACGGCGATTGAGAAAGTTGCCGAATGGAGCAAGTGCTATCTGTCCGGCGGCGATGTTCGCGCGTGCATGGACGAAGAAATCACGGCATTTTTGTCGGCAGGAGAATAAGATGGAGAATGTAATTGTTACCGGTGCAAACGGTTTTATCGGCAAAACGCTGGTGAATGCGCTGCTGGCAAAGGGCTGCCGTGTCACGGCACTGGATGTCCGCTTTGATGATGTGCTGGCGGATGACCCGCGCGTCACCTGCATCAGCGTGCTGAACAAGGACGTGCCTGCCCTTGCGAAGGAGATTCCCGCGGCGGATTATCACTGCTTCTTCCACTTGGCGTGGGCGGGCACATCCGGGCCTGCGCGCGCGGATTATGATGTGCAGCTGTCGAACGTCAAGCTGACGTGCGACTACATCAAGCTGTGCGCCGAGGTGGGCTGCAAGCGTGTGGTGTATGCATCCAGCATCAACGAGATGGAAACCTACGAGTATCTTCAGTCGGATGATATTGACCCGGCGGGCGGCTACATCTACGGCACGGGCAAGCTGGCGGCGCACCTGATGGGCGAAACAGTCGCCAAAATGACCGGTGTGGAATTCATCCCGGTCATCATCACCAACATCTATGGCGTGGGTGAAAAATCCGCGCGGATGATTTACACCGCCATCCGCAAGCTCATCCACAAAGAGCATTGCTCCTTCACGGCGGGGTATCAGACGTACGACTTCATTTATATCACCGATGCCATCAACGCCATCATCGCCGTGGCGGAAAAAGGCAAACCGTTCAACCGCTACTACATCGGTTCTGGTGAGCCTAAGCCGCTGCGGGAGTTCCTGCTGGAAATGCGGGATTTGGTTGACCCGGCGGCTGAAATTGGGCTGGGGGATTTGCCTTTCAAGGGTGTGAACGTCTCCTACGACCAGTTCGATTTGAAGAAGGTTGAACGGGACACGGGCTATGTCAATCAGATTCCGTTTGCGCAGGGCATCAAGATGACGGCGGATTATATTCGGGAGGAAGCATAAAATGGTGCAGAAGTTTGATTTTCAGCCGCTGGATTTGCAGGGTGCGTACCGCATCAAGCCTTTTTATGCCACGGACAACCGCGGCGGCTTGATTAAGGATTACAATGTTGACACCTTCCGCGCGAATGGCATTGACCACGATTTGAAGGAAGTGTTCTACACCATTTCCAAGCGCGGTGTGATTCGCGCGACGCACTTCCAGCTGGTTAAACAGCAGGCGAAACTGGTGCGCTGCATCTCCGGCCATGTGTATGACGTGATTGTGGATTTGCGCCCGGATTCGCCAACGTTCGGGCAGTGGCGCGGCTTCCACCTCACGGGCGAAAACACGGAGATGCTGCTTGTGCCGCAGTATTTCGGGCACGGCTATCTGGTCATTGAGGATTCGGTAGTCAGCTACAAGTGCGCCGAGGTGTTCTATGGCGAGGGCGATTCCGGCATCATGTACAACGACCCGGATATTGGCATTGAATGGCCTTTTGAGTTGATTGGCGGCAAGGAGAACCTCATTATCAGCGAAAAGGACTTGCACCTGATGAGTTTTGCGGACTACAAGCAACTGTAAGGGGAGTCGAGGATGGATATCGTCTATTCTTCCAGCGACAGCTACTGCGAGATTGCAGGAATTTCCATACTGTCGCTCTTGGAGCATAACCGGAACGTCAAGGAACTCAACCTCTACCTGATTGACAACCAGATTTCGGCAGAGAACAAGCAGAAGCTGGAGAACATGATTGCCTCGTTCGGCCGCACGCTGACGTATCTGGCGCATCCGGACATTGAGAAGCGCTCCGCCACTGAAATCAACGTCGGCCGCTGGAACATCAGCACGTTCTACCGCTTGTTCCTGCCCTCCATGCTGCCCGAAACAGTGAAAAAGGTGCTGTTTATTGACTGCGATACGCTGGTCATGCAGGACTTGACGCCCCTGTGGGAAATGGACATGGGCGAGAAGTGGCTCTATGGCGTGGATGACTGCCGCGGTGCTGCCTACCGCACCAATTTGGGGCTTCAGCCGACGGACAACTACATCAACAACGGCGTTCTGCTGGTGGATTTGGACGCGTGGCGCAAAAACAACGTCGAGGATATGTTCCTGCGCTACATCCGGGAGAATCAGGGCGATATCACCTTTGTGGATCAGGGCGTGCAGAACGGTGTGCTGAGCAAGCTGGGGCGTTCGGGCATCCTGCATCCCAAATATAACTGCATGACGGTCTTTTTCGCGTTTGATTACAAGAACCTCATCAAGCTGCGCAAGCCGCCTGTGCCGGGCGACCCCGCGCAGTACCGGGAAGCGGTGGAGAATCCGGCGATTGTCCACTTCCAGTCGTGCTTTCGCATGAGCATCCGCCCGTGGGTGGAGGGCTGCAAGCACCCGTATGCCAAGACGTATCTGGCATACAAGGCGAAAAGCCCGTGGAAGGATACGCCGATGAAGCCCGACGACCGCACAGCGCCGCAGAAGGTGCTCAGTGCCGTCACGAGCGCCATGCCGGAGGGGCTGATGGTGGACTGCATCTCCTTCGTTCACACCAAGATTTACCCGCTGGCGAGGAATTTGAAACAGAGGATGAACAAAAAATGAGCCGATAGGAGAACACGATGCTTGATTTTGATTTGCTGAAAGACTGCTACGGCTGCGGCGCGTGCGTCAACGTCTGCCCGCGCGGCGCGGTGCATATGACGCAGGCAGCGGATGGCAGCTACATCCCCGAAATTGACGAGGCGCGCTGCATCGGCTGCGGCAGGTGCGACCGCGTGTGCATCCATCAGCACGCGGACAAAAATCATACGCCGCTGGGCAAGGAAGGCTGCTATGCGGCGTATCAGCTGGATACACAGGCGCGCAAAGCGTCGGCATCCGGTGGCATGTTCTTCCCACTGGCGCAAGAAATGCTGCGGCAGGGCGGCTATGTGTGCGGCTGCGTGTGGAATGAGCAGATGGACGCGGTGCACATCGTCTCCAATAAGCTGGAAGATGTTGAGCGGATGCGCAGTTCCAAGTATGTGCAAAGCGACATCGGCAATTGCTTGGCGACGGTTCGTGGCCTGCTGAAGGCGGGGAAGCCCGTCATGTTCTGCGGCACGCCCTGCCAGTGCGCGGCGTGCGCGGCAGTGACGGGCAATCCGGAAAATCTGCTGCTGGTTGCGCTGATTTGCGAGGGCGCACCCACGGCAGGTGTCTGGCAGCGCTACCGGGATGCGAAAGCGGCACGGTACGGCGAGAAAATCCGCAATGTGAACTTCCGCAGTAAAACGCCGGTCGGCTGGACGATGCCGTATTTTGTGCTGACGACAAAATCGGGCAAGCGGCATCAGGAAATGAGCTATCGGCAGAATCCGTATGTGCTGGCGATGCTCCAAGGTCTGACGTACCGCCAAAGCTGCTATCATTGCGAGTTTAAGGGCGACAACGGCAGCGCGGATATCGTCGTCGGCGACCTCTGGAAGGCAGGGGAACGGCTTATCCAGCAAAGCGAAAATCAGGGAATTTCCGCGCTGATTATCAACACTCAAAAAGGCAAAGGTTGGGTGGATAAAGCCGCAAGCGCGTGGTTCATGGAGGAATATCCGCTGGAGCGGGTGTGCGCCAACAATTCGATGCTGGTGCGCGCGGGCAAGGAAAATGCACATCGGGCGCAGTTCTTTTCACAGCTGGATGCTACGCCGATTGAGACGAACCTGAATCAGTATATTGTGCATGAAAATGGCATAAAGCTGCGCGTAACGCAAGCGCTGGTTGCCGTTGGGCTGTACAAGCCGCTGCGGAACGCGGTGCGTAAGCTGCGCCGGAGATAAGGAGGCGCGGCATGAAGATACTGCTTGTAAACAAATACTTTAATATGCACGGCGGTTCGGAAACCTACTTTTTCGGTTTGGCGGATTTGCTGCGTCAGGCGGGGCACGAGGTTATCTTTTTCGCCATGCAGGATGAAAAGAACCTGCCCTGCGAACAAAGCGCGTATTTCGTCAGCAATGTGGAGTTTAACGGGGAGTTAACCGCCGCGCAGAAGCTGAAAGCTGCCTTCCGCATGGTGTATTCCTTTGAAGCAAAGAAAAAAATTTCTGCGCTGATTGAAAAGGAAAAGCCGGATATCATCCACATCAACCTCTTCCACCGCGTGCTGACCGCTTCCATCGTTGATGCGGCGAAAAAGCACGGCATCCCGGTCGTCTTCACCATGCACGACCTCAACTGCGTCTGCCCGAATCATGTCATGCTCGACCACGGGAAAATCTGCGAAGCGTGCCTGCACGGGAATTACTGGAACTGCGTCAAGCGTGTGTGCTTCAAGGATTCGCGGGCGAAGTGCCTGATGGCCGCCATCGAGAGCGATTTCAACAAGCGCAGTGGGCTGTACAGGAAAATCGACCTGTTTATTACGCCGTCCGAGTGTTACAAAAACAAGCTGGAAGCGTCTGGACTGACAAAATCGCCCATTGTGCACATGAAAAACTTCCTTCCGGCGGATACAAAGTACGCCGTGCAGGGCAAACGCGGCGATTATGTGCTGTATTATGGGCGGCTTTCGGCGGAAAAGGGTATCCTGACGCTGGTTCGGGCAATGAAAAAGCTGGAAAATGTTCCGATTATCATTGTCGGCACTGGCCCGGAGGAAGATGCCATCCGCGCGGAAATCGAAGCGCATCATCTAAACCAGCGGGTAACGATGGTCGGCTTCCAGTCCGGCGAAAACCTCTGGCAGTACGTGCGCAACTGCGCCTGCGTGGTCGTGCCGTCCGAGTGGTACGAAGCCAGCGGTTATACCGCGTGCGAAGCGCAGGCGATGGGGAAGCCCGTTGTTGCGACAAACGCCGGTGGTCTGCCGGAGAATATTGTTGACGGCGAAACGGGTTTCATCAGCCCGATGAAGGACGAAGCCGCACTGGCGGATGCTATCGGGCGTGTGATGCGCTTGAGCGACGAGGAATATCAGCGGATGGCAGAAAAATCCGTCGCCAACGCGAAAAAACTCTTCGATGCGTCCGGCTATGTGGCGAAACTGCTGGTTTTATACGCGAACCTGAAAAGAAGAGGAAATTGATGATGAAAGTATACACACAAACGTGGTATCGGGGCAATAATTACGGCAGCGTACTGCAGGCCTACGCGCTTCAACATACCATCAGCGACATGGGGTATGCGTGCAGCGTCCTGAATTATAAGCCCACAAAGGCGGATATGTGGAAGCTGAAGTTCATCAATCACAGCCTAAAAGAAACCATACAGTACAAAATCAACGAATATCTGATGAAGAAGAACGGCGCGTCCAAAGCTGTCAACAACCTCTCCCTGTTTGATGATTTTCGTGCGCAGCATATGCAGATTACGCCGCCGTGCTCCACTGCGCCAGAAATTGCTCGGATTTGCGGTGATGATGCCGTATTCGTCTGCGGAAGCGACCAGATTTGGAATCCATACCTCTATGATCCTTACTATTTTCTGGAGTTTGTGCAGGATAGCCGCCGCAAAATCGCGTACGCGCCCAGCTTCGGCGTGATGGAAATCCCGCACAGATGCCAGAAGCGGCTCCGCAAGGCGATTGCTCCGTTCCGCTACGTCTCTGTGAGGGAAAAGCGCGGGGCGGAAATCGTGCGTGAATTGACAGGCAAACAGGTGATGGTGGCGGTTGACCCCACGCTGTTGGTGAGCATGGCGCATTGGCAAACGCTTGCGAAGCCGATTGACAGCGAACAAAAGTACCTGTTCTGTTATTTTCTCAGTGAAAATGCGCGATATTTGGAAACCGCAGAGAAAATCGCACGGGAAAAGCATCTGACGATTCGGATGCTGCCGATGGTCGCTGCGGACTTCAAGAAGCCGGGAACCGTCAAGGAGCCTGTCGGCCCGTGCGAATGGCTCGGACTTGTGGAAAATGCAGATTATGTATTAACCGATTCGTTCCACTGCACGCTGTTTTCGATTCGCTTCCATAAGCAGTTCAACGTCCTCCAGCGGTTCAAGGAGGGGGACAAACGCGGACAGAACAGCCGCATTCATACGCTGCTGCAAACGGCAGATATGCAGAATCGGCTGGTTGTGCCGGGCGAGGAAGCCAACACGCAAACAATCAGCGACGGCTGTTTCCAAACCGCGGATGCGCGGATGGCGGCGCAGGCGGCAGATTCCCGGCAGTGGCTTGAACAAGCGCTGCAGTCGTGTGAAGGCGCGGGCAATTCGGCGAATTGACAAAAATCAAGATGGAATGTGAAGCAGCTTATGAAGATTCTGCATATTACCTATGGGTTTAACGGCGGCGGTGTTGGATTCGTGATTGCAAACTATTGCGCAAACCAGCCGATGCCGGGAATAGCATTTGACATTGTTGGCGAGAGCATCGGCAAGCCGCATCTTTTGCAGGAACGGTTTGAAAAAGCGGGCTTTCACACGTTTTATGTCACGCCCAAAAAGCAAAGCCTGCTGAAAAATATCAAGGAAATGCGCCATGTGATTCAACAGGGACACTACGACGCGGTGCATGTTCATTTTGAAGAATGGTCGTTTTTGTACCTGTGGATTGCCAAGCTGTGCGGCGTGAAAGTGCGCGTTTGCCACGCACACATGGCGTATATGACCGGCGCTTCGGCCAAACCGCACTATCGGCTGTTCCGCGTGCTGCTGAATCGCTTTGCGACGCTCCGCCTGGCGTGCTCCAAGGATGCAGGCGACCACCTGTACGGCAAGCATCCGTATACCGTGCTAAAAAACGCGATTGAGGCAGAGAAATACGTCTATCATCCGGAAACGCGCCGACACATCCGGACGCAAATGGGGCTGACGGACAAGTTTGTGGTGGGCGTGGTCGGGCGGCTGACGTATCAGAAAAATCCGCAGTTCACCGTGGAAATTTTCGCGAAAGTTAAAGAAATAAGACCGAACGCGGTGCTGATGTTCGTCGGGCAGGGCGAATTGGAGGAGGAAATCCGCCGCTTGGTGCAGACGAAGGGGCTGACGGATAGCGTGCTGTTCCTTGGCCTGCGCACTGATGTGCCGGATTTACTGCAGGCGATGGATGCGTTTGTGCTGCCGTCACGCTTTGAGGGATTGGGCATTGTCTATATTGAAGCGCAAGCCGCAGGCTTGAAAACTTTTGCGACAGCGGAGGTTGTGCCGCAGGAAGCGTGCGTTGATGAATCGCTGTTCACCTATCTGCCGCGAGAGGCAACCGCACAGCAGTGGGCAGATGCGATGCTGGCGGCGGATACCACCCAGCGGGAGAACAAGCTTGAGGTGATTCAAAGCCACGGCTATGACATCCATCAGGAAGCTGAAAAACTGAGAGCCCTTTACCTGAAAGGTAAGGCAGAAGGGGAAAAATGAGGTACTTCAGAAATCCAAATTTTATTTCGTTCTGTTTTTTAATCCTGATTAAGCCCGGCTGCATCAGCGGTATCCCCGCGCTGGGAATACTTGACACGCTGCTGAACATGATTCGCATCATGCTGGTGCTATTTACACTCATCGTATTGTTCAAAAACGCGCAATTGCTTCCGGTTAATCGGCTATTTGGCGTAACAATGCTGGTGGTTGCGTCGATTCTCTGGGAGCCAACCGCCACGCTCATTGGTGGCGGCAGCATTGCGGATTTCGGCGCGCTGATGAATGACTTGGGCATCGCACTGGTGTGCTATATTGGGCTGCGCGCAGGATACGATTCCTTCATCGAAGGTGTCGCAAAAGTTTCGGGCGCATATGTGCTCATCAACTGCCTGACCGTGATTTTGTTCCCGGCAGGGATGTATGCAACAACGAAGTATTCGCAAAACTTCTTCCTGAGTTACCGGACAGCGTGGTTCGTCATTTACCTGCTGGCGTTGACAACCACGCTGCTTTGGAATGCAAACGTTGGTTCGCACTTCACAAAACGGTTTGCGATTGCCGTGGCTGTCGCGGCGACTCTGTCGATGATCTTGCAGTGGACGGCGACGGGGCTGTTCTGCTTTAGCATCGGCGGTCTCGTGCTGCTCTACTGCACATGGAAAAAAAGGAATCCGTTCAAGATTTCGACGGTGATGCTCACGGAAGCGGCGGCGTTCTGGGCAATCGTCATTGCCCGCCTGATGGACATGTTTTCGTTCCTTCTGGTGAACATTCTGCACAAGGACGTGACGCTGACGTTCAGAACGCGCATCTGGGATAACGCACTTGCAGCCATCCAGCAGAATTTACTAACAGGGGTTGGACGACTGGACGCAGCGCAGATGGAAGCTATTCTCGGCTATGGCGTGTCACATCCGCACAATCGATACTTGTATGTCACCCTTTGCTTCGGTATCATTGGGCTGGCTTTATTCCTTCTGATTGTTTACTATGCAAACAAAGGCACAATCAACCCGCATAGGGTGCGTGAAGGCAGAATTATGATGGCTGCCTTCATTGCTCTGCTGAGCGCTGCGCAGGTGGAATCGCTCTCTGCCACGGGCGGTTATGCGATTCCGCTGTATCTCATTGCTGCGGCGCTCCATTGCAGGGAAGGCAGAAGAAAGGAAATGGGGGAGACTCTCCGCAGCACATGTTGACGGCGCGCGGAAAAACAACTATTTATAGTAGAAAAATCTAAGTGCTGAGACGGGATGCGCGTCGTGAAGGGAAATGAATATGGAGAAGAAAGTGACTTCCGCATTTGGCTGGAAGTTTTTCGAAAGGATATCCGTACAAGGAACTAACTTTCTGGTTACGTTATTGCTTGCCAGACTGCTTACACCGTCCGACTATGGAACAGTGTCAGTTGTGACAATTTTTATTGCGTTAGCAACGACATTTGTTCAGGGCGGATTTAACACAGCGTTAATTCAGAAGAAAGACGTTGATGGCAATGATTATCTCACGATTCTCGTGTTCTCTGAGATTGTCGCAGCGGCGCTGTATGCTGTGATTTTTTTCGCCGCGCCTTTTATTAGTAATATTTATCATACATCGGAGTTAAGCAGCCTCCTGCGCGTTATGGCAATCGTTCTATTTCCGGGGGCGTTTAATGCGGTGCAGGTTGCCTATGTAACAAGAGATTTGCGTTTCAAAGTGCTGACCATTTCAAGCTTTGTGTCCGCTTTGCTGGCGGCGGCTGTCGGAATTGGCTTGGCGGTTGCAGGATTTGGCGCATGGGCACTGGTGATACAGCAGTTGGTGAACCAAACCGCGACCTGCTTTGTCACATATTGTATTGTTCGGTGGATTCCTAAAGGAAGATTTTCAGTCCAGAGCCTGCGGCGACTTTTGCCGTTTGGCGCAAAAGTGTTCGCATCCAATTTCATTGTCGCCCTGTTTCTTGACATAAGAAGCTTGCTGATTGGCCAGATTTATTCATCAGAAGCTCTTGGATTTTTCAATCGTGGCAAGCAGTTTCCGCAAGCCGTTATGGAAAGTGTGAATGGCACGATTCAGACGGTGTTACTTCCCGTTTATTCCAAAAAGCAGGATTCTGTTAGCAGTGTCGCGAAAATGGTTTCCAAAACGGTGAGAATATCCAGTCTCCTGCTGTTTCCTATGATGGTTGGATTGGCAGCGGTCGCTGAACCGTTGGTTTCACTGCTGCTGACGGACAAGTGGCTGGAATGCGTCCCGTATTTGCAGATTTTCGCTATTGGATACCTCTTTCAGGCGATACAGCTGGCGATTATTCAAGCGATTAAGGCGATTGGCGACAGCGGCACACCGCTAAAGCTGGAAATCATCAAAAAATGTGTGGAAGTCTTTTTCCTGATTGTTACGATTCGGCAAGGCGTGCTGATTTTCGCGTCTTCCTTGCTGATTTGCAGTGTGATTTCTCATCTGCTGAATATGTTCGCAGCCAAAAGAATTCTAAACTATACGGTTAAGCAGCAATTGATAGACATTCTCCCGGCCACCCTGTTTTCGGCAGTGATGGCGGCTTGCGTCAAGTGCGTTACTCAGCTTTTGAATGGCGCATTTGTAAGCCTTGTTGCAGGAATTGCAACTGGCGTGGCTGTCTACCTTCTGCTGTGCATGCTGTTCCGTGTTCCCGAAATCAAGCAGCTGAAAAATAAGCTATTCAAACGTAAGCATGCTTAAAGCGATGATGGTAGAAAGTGGCGGGCAAACGTCATGTTTCATAGCTGCCGCCACAAAATATGGGAGGAAATACGCTATATGAAGGGGATTATCCTTGCGGGCGGCTCCGGCACGCGCCTTTACCCGCTGACGAAAGTAACGTCAAAGCAACTTTTGCCGGTTTACGATAAACCGATGATTTATTATCCGATGTCCGTGCTGATGAATGCGGGCATTCGCGATATCCTGATTATCTCCACGCCGCAGGACACGCCGCGCTTTGAGAATCTGCTGGGGGATGGCCGGCAGTTTGGCGTGCACCTGACGTACGCGGTTCAGCCGTCGCCGGACGGGCTGGCGCAGGCGTTCATCATCGGTGAGGATTTCATCGGCAGTGACTCCGTGGCGATGGTGCTTGGCGACAACATTTTCAGCGGACATGGACTAAACAAGCGGTTACATGCGGCGGTACGGAACGCGGAAAACGGCAGGGGCGCCACCGTCTTCGGCTACTATGTGGATGACCCGGAACGCTTCGGCGTTGTTGAGTTTGACAAGGCCGGAAAGGCGATTTCCATTGAAGAAAAGCCGGCGCATCCGAAAAGCAACTATTGTGTGACAGGCTTGTATTTTTACGACAACCGCGTGGTTGAGTTCGCCAAAAACCTCAAGCCGTCCGCCCGTGGTGAACTGGAAATTACGGATTTGAACCGCATTTATCTGGAGGATGGTTCGCTGAACGTTGAACTTTTAGGTCAAGGATTCACTTGGCTGGACACGGGCACGCACGAAAGCCTGGTGGATGCGACGAACTTCGTGAAGACGGTAGAACAGCATCAGCACCGTAAAATCGGCTGTCTGGAAGAAATTGCGTATCTCAATGGCTGGATCAGCAAAGAGGAGCTGATGGAGGTCTATGAAGTGATGAAGAAGAATCAGTACGGGCAGTACCTGAAAGATGTCATGGATGGGAAATATCAGGAACGTTTGTACTAAGAGGAGAAGCACAATGACGATTATTGTTACTGGCGGCGCGGGTTTTATTGGCAGCAACTTCATTTTCCATATGCTCAAGAAGTACCCGGACGATCGGATTATCTGCCTTGACAAGCTGACGTATGCGGGCAATCTGTCCACGCTTGCGCCCATTATGGATAACCCGAATTTCCGTTTCGTGAAGGCAGATATTTGCGACCGGGAAGCAGTCTACAAGCTGTTTGAGGAAGAACATCCTGATATTGTTGTCAATTTTGCGGCGGAATCGCATGTTGACCGCTCGATTGAGAACCCGGAAATCTTCCTGAAAACCAATATTATTGGTACGGCGACGCTCATGGATGCTTGCCGCAAGTATGGCATCCAGCGTTACCATCAGGTTTCGACAGACGAGGTGTATGGCGACCTGGCACTGGACCGCCCCGATCTGTTTTTTACCGAAGAAACGCCGATTCACACCAGTTCGCCGTACAGCAGTTCCAAGGCGGGCGCTGACCTTCTGGTTCAATCGTATTACCGCACCTACGGCCTGCCGGTGTCAATTTCCCGTTGCTCCAACAACTACGGGCCGTATCATTTTCCGGAAAAACTGATTCCGCTGATGATTGTCAACGCGCTGGCGGATAAGCCGCTGCCGGTCTACGGCGAAGGCTTGAATGTCCGCGACTGGCTGTATGTGGAAGATCACTGCAAGGCGATTGACCTGATTATCCACAAGGGCCGCGTGGGCGAGGTCTACAACGTCGGCGGGCACAACGAGAAGCAGAATATCGAGATTGTGAAAATCATCTGCAAAGAGCTTGGAAAACCCGAAAGTTTAATCACGCATGTCGGCGACCGCAAAGGGCATGATATGCGCTACGCCATTGATCCGACAAAAATCCACAATGAGTTGGGCTGGCTGCCGGAAACGAAGTTCGAGGACGGCATCAAAAAGACGATTCAATGGTATATCAACAACCGCGAATGGTGGGAGACAATCATCAGCGGCGAGTATCAGCATTACTACGCGAAGATGTACGGCAACCGCTGAACCGGAGGAAATGAACGTGAAGTTTTTCGTAACGGGCGTTGGCGGACAGCTGGGGCATGACGTGATGAATGAGTTGCTCAAACGCGGGCATGAAGGTGTCGGCTCGGACATTCAGACGGCTTACAGCGGCATCATAGACAATTCGCCGGTGTCAAAAGCGCCGTATATACCGCTGGATATCACAGATGCTGACGCGGTGGAAAGGGTCATCACGGCAGTCAATCCCGACGCAGTGATTCACTGCGCAGCATGGACGGCAGTTGACTTGGCGGAGAATGCGGAAAATCAGGAAAAGGTTCGCGCCATCAACGCGGGCGGAACGCGGAACATCGCAAATGTATGCAAAAAGTTAAATTGCAAGATGACTTACATCAGCACGGATTATGTGTTTGATGGGCAGGGAACTGCGCCGTGGAAGCCGGATTGCAAGGATTACAAGCCGCTGAACGTTTACGGTCAAACGAAACTGGAAGGTGAATTGGCAGTCAGCCGGACGCTCGATAAATACTTCATCGTCCGCATTGCGTGGGTGTTCGGCTTGAATGGGAAAAACTTCATCAAGACGATGCTGAACGTTGGCAAAACGCACGACACCGTCCGCGTCGTCAACGACCAGATCGGCACGCCGACGTACACGCTGGACTTGGCACGCTTGCTGATTGACATGAACGAAACCGACAAGTACGGATACTATCATGCGACCAACGAGGGCGGTTACATCAGCTGGTACGATTTCACGAAGGAAATCTATCGACAGGCGGGGTATACGACGCAAGTTGTGCCCGTGACAACCGCTGAATACGGGCTGAGCAAGGCAGCACGGCCGTTCAACAGTCGGCTGGACAAGAGCAAGCTGGTGGAAGCTGGGTTTGCGCCGCTGCCGACGTGGCAGGATGCGCTGCGCCGTTATTTGCGGGAAATTGGGCAGTAAGGAGAACGCCAAAATGGGACAGATTCGAGTCGAAAAGAACGTGGGTGGCATTACGGGGCTTTGCGTGATTGAACTAGCGGTTCATGGAGATGCACGCGGCTACTTCATGGAGACGTACAACGAGCGCGATATGCGGGAGGCGGGCATCGACGTTCACTTCGTGCAGGACAACCAGTCGATGTCAACGAAGGGCGTTCTGCGCGGACTGCACTTCCAGAAAAAGTATCCGCAGTGCAAGCTGGTGCGGGTTGTGCGGGGCACGGTGTTCGACGTGGCGGTGGATTTGCGCGCCGATTCCGAAACTTATGGGAAATGGTACGGCGTCACGCTGTCAGCGGAAAATAAGAAGCAATTCCTGATTCCGGAAGGTTTTGCGCATGGTTTCCTTGTGCTGAGCGACGAAGCGGAATTCTGCTATAAGGTTAGTGACTTCTGGCACCCGAACGATGAGGGCGGCTTGGCATGGAATGACCCGACAATTGGCATCGACTGGCATGTGCGGGGCGAATATCGCGGCAGCGCAAGTGCGGATGGCTGCACGCTGGCGGACGGCACGCCGCTGAATTTGAGCGAGAAAGATCAGCAGTGGCTGGGGCTGAAAGATACCTTTAAGTTTTAAGACGAATATTATCGTAGGAGGAAGCTATGGCAAACGGGCACTTCCTCCTTTTTATTTTGCGGCAGCGGGAAAAATCGGCCATCAGCGTGCGGAAAAAAACACAAATTCCAAACGGAAAACAAAACTTTGCATAAAATGTTCGGAAAAACGCTTGACAGCGGCGGAAGAATACGGTACAATAAAGTGTACCCAAACGGCGCGGGATGTGCAGTCTGGGAAATCGGCGAAGGGGGAGGAAACGTCATGACGAAGTGCAAGGGTGCTGTTATGATGGGTTCTCTTTCTTTCCGGGGACAAGCAGTTGCAGGAGCGCACCGTTCAGGGGACTGAACAGGCGGCGCTCTTTTGTTTGCCTGACGGCGAAGGAGGTTTCGACTTTCATGAAGAAAGTTGCAGTCATCATGGGCAGCGACAGTGACCTGCCGGTGCTGAAAGGGGCATTTGAGCAGCTGAAAAAGCTGGGCATTCCCTTTGAGGCGCATGTTTATTCGGCGCATCGGACGCCTGCGGAGGCGGCGGCGTTTGCCGCATCCGCGCGGGAAAGCGGTTTCGGCGTGCTGATTGCGGCGGCGGGCAAGGCGGCGCACCTCGCGGGGGCGCTCGCGGCGCAGACGACGCTGCCGGTGATTGGTATTCCGGTTAAGTCCTCGACGCTCGACGGGCTGGACGCGCTGCTATCCACCGTGCAGATGCCCAGCGGGATGCCTGTGGCGACGGTTGCCATTGATGGTGCGGCGAATGCGGCGCTGCTCGCGGCGCAAATTCTTGCGGTCGAGGACGAGACCCTGGCGGAAAAGCTGCTGGCGATGCGCAAGGCGCAGCATGACGCGGTCATCGCCAAGGACGCGGCGCTGGTTGTTGAATAACACAAAACACGAACATTCTAAATCTGCAAGCATCAACTGTTGCGGCAGACAACCGTGATATAATAGGAGGAAACAGCAATGAAGAAGCTTGAACAGCTCTATGAAGGCAAGGCGAAGAAGGTTTTTGCGACGGACGATCCGAACGTCGTGCTGGTGGACTACAAGGACGACGCGACCGCGTTCAACGGCCTCAAGAAGGGCACGATTATGGGCAAGGGCGTCATCAACAACCGCGTGACGAATTTCCTGATGAAGATGCTGGAGAAGAACGGCATCCCGACGCATTACATTGAAGAGATTTCCGACCGCGAGACGCTGGTGAAGAAGGTTCACATCGTGCCGCTGGAAGTCATTGTGCGCAATATCGCCGCCGGTTCGCTGTCCAAGCGCCTCGGTCTGCCCGAAGGCACGAAACTCAAGCAGACTGTGCTGGAATACTGCTACAAGGACGACGAACTGGGCGACCCGATGGTCAACGAGTACCATATTATGGCGATGGGCTGGGTCTCCAAGCCGGTGCTTGACCAGATTGCCGCCTATGCCCTGCGCATCAACGAGCTGCTGACGGCGTATTTGAAGGAAGTCAACATTGAGCTGATTGACTTCAAGCTGGAGTTTGGCATCACGAATGACGGTCAGCTGGTGCTGGCGGACGAAATCAGCCCGGACACCTGCCGCTTCTGGGATACCCGCACGGGCGAAAAGCTGGATAAAGACCGCTTCCGCCGCGATTTGGGCAACGTGGAAGACGCTTACATCGAAATCCGCAAGCGCCTGATGGGCGAATAAGAATATCTGCACCCCGGATGGCAATCGACTGTCCGGGGCGCTTGTGTGGTAATCAAACACTGGTCAGCATGAAGGAGCAATGAAGATGAACAAGCTGGAGTCAGCCTGCTATCTTGCGGAGGGGGACGAAGCGCCGTTTGACAAGCTGCACGAGGAGTGCGGCGTGTTCGGCATTTACCGCGCGGATTCCGCCAACAAGAGCGTCGTCGCGGAGACGTATCATGCGCTGTATGCCTTGCAGCACCGCGGTCAGGAGAGCTGCGGCATTGTCGTCAACGATGATGGCGTGATGAAGGCGCACAAGGACAACGGACTGGTGACGGAGGTGTTCACGCGCGACGCGCTGAGCAAAATCCACGAGGGCACGATGGCGGTCGGCCACTGCCGCTATGGTACAACGGGGATGCACAGCCGTTCCAATGCCCAGCCGCTGCTGATTAACCATCAAAAAGGCGCGATGGCGCTGGCGCACAACGGAAATTTGACCAACGCGGCGGAGCTTCGCGAACAGCTGGAGAAGAACGGCGCGATTTTCCACTGCACGTCGGATACCGAGGTGATTGCCTACATTATCACGCAGGAGCGCCTGAAGTGCGGTTCGATTGAACAGGCGGTTTTGAATGCGATGCAGGTCATCAAGGGCGCGTATTCGCTCGTCGTCATGAGTCCGACGAAGCTGATTGCCTGCCGCGACCCGCATGGCTTCCGCCCGCTGTGCATGGGCAGAATCGGCGACGATGTGGTGTTTGCGTCGGAGAGCTGCGCGCTGGATGCCATCGGCGCGACGTTCGAGCGCGATATTGAGGCGGGTGAAGTCGTCGTCGTCAACGAAGAGGGGATTCATTCCTATAAGATGCCCGGCGCGTGCCACGACGGCATGTGCATCTTCGAGTTCATTTATTTCGCGCGGCCCGATTCCGTCATTGACGGCAGCAGCGTCCACGAGGCGCGCATCCGGGCGGGCAGCTTCCTCGCGCTTGACCATCCGGTTCAGGCGGATGTGGTCATCGGCGTGCCGGATTCCGGGCTGGATGCCGCCATTGGGTACAGCCGCACCAGCGGGATTCCCTACGGTATCGGCTTCATCAAGAACAAGTACATCGGGCGCACATTCATCCAGCCGGGACAGAAGCAGCGGCAGGACGCCGTGCGCATCAAGCTGAATGCCATTTCCGCCACCGTCAAGGGCAAGCGCGTCGTCATGGTGGATGATTCTATCGTCCGCGGCACAACCTGCGCGCGCATTGTCCGCCTTCTGCGCGAAGCGGGCGCGACGGAAGTGCATGTACGCCTGTCCGCCCCGCCGTTCACCGACCCCTGCTTCTTCGGCACGGACGTGGACAGCAAGGAGAACCTGATTGCCGCACACCATTCGGTGGAGGAAATCGGCAAAATCATCGGCGCGGACTCCATCGGCTTTTTGTCCCTGGAGGCGTGCGACAAGCTGGCGGCGGACAGCCACTGCGGATTCTGCAAGGGCTGCTTCTGCGGCAAATACCCGGTTGACCCGCCGCTGGTGACGGAGAAAAACAAATTCGACCAGCCCATTCACGGCGGCAAGGTGCAGGACGACGACTAACGCGACAAAGGAGCAGACAACCATGATGAAGAGCGAGAGCGAAAGCTACAAGGCAGCGGGTGTTGACATTACCGCCGGTTACGCGTCGGTGGAACTGATGAAGAAGCACGTCGCGCGGACGATGACGGCGGGCTGCGTCGAGGGCATCGGCGGCTTCGGCGGCCTGTTTGCGCTGGACGCGGCGGGCATGGAAGAGCCGGTGCTCGTTTCCGGCACGGATGGCGTCGGCACGAAGCTGAAAATCGCCATGCTGCTTAACAAGCATGATACCATCGGCATTGACTGCGTGGCGATGTGCGTCAACGACGTCATTTGCTGCGGCGCGAAGCCGCTGTTCTTCCTTGATTATATCGCCTGCGGCAAGAATGTGCCGGAGAAAATCGCGTCCATCGTCGCGGGCGTGGCGGAAGGCTGCGTGCAGGCGGAATCAGCGCTCATCGGCGGCGAAACGGCGGAGCATCCCGGCATGATGCCGGAGGATGATTACGACCTCGCGGGCTTCTCCGTCGGCATTGTGGACAAGAAGCGCATCATCAACCGCGAAACGGTTCGTCCGGGCGACGTGATGCTGGCGCTGCCCTCCACGGGTGTGCATTCCAACGGCTTCTCGCTCGTGCGCAAGGTGTTCGCGATTGGCAACGGCGGCGAAAACCGCAATTATCCGGAGCTGGACAAGTCCCTCTGGGAAACGCTGCTCACCCCCACGAAGATCTACGTCAAGCCCGTGCTGGCGCTGCTGAAGGAAATCCAGCCCAAGGCAATCAGCCACATCACCGGCGGCGGCTTCTATGAGAACATTCCGCGCTCCCTGCCCGAAGGCTGCTGCGCGAAAATCAAGAAGAGCGACGTGCGCGTGCTGCCGATTTTTGACCTCATTGCCCGCGAAGGCAGCGTCCCGGAGCGCGACATGTTCAACACCTTCAACATGGGCGTGGGCATGACGATTACCGTCGCCCGCGAAGATGCCGACAAGGCGCTTGCGATCCTGCACCAGAACGGCGAACCCGGCGCGTATGTGCTGGGCGAAATCGTGGCGGGGGAAAAGGGCGTGGAACTGTGGTAAGAGCAGCTGTTCTCGTTTCCGGCGGCGGCACGAACCTGCAAGCCATCATCGACGCGAAACGGGCGGGCAAAATCCCGTCCGCGGAACTGGCACTCGTCGTGGCGTCAAACGCATCCGCCTATGCGCTGACTCGCGCGGAAAACGCTGGAATCGCCCATGCCGTCCTGCGCAAGGAGAAGGGCGAAGCGCCGGAGAATTACGGCGAGCGTCTGCTGACCCTGCTGCGTGAAAACGCGATTGATGTCGTTGTGCTGGCGGGCTTCCTGACGATTCTGCCGGAGAACGTCATCCGCGCGTATGACCACCGGATTTTGAACATCCATCCGAGCCTGATTCCGTCCTTCTGCGGCGACGGCTTCTATGGACTCCATGTGCACGAAGCGGCACTTAAACGCGGCGTGAAGGTCACGGGCGCGACGGTGCATTTTGTCAACGAAATTACCGACGGCGGCGATATTATCGCGCAGAAAGCCGTTGAAGTGCTGCCGGGCGACACGCCGGAAACTTTGCAGCGGCGCGTGATGGAACAGGCGGAGTGGATTCTGCTGCCGCAGGCGCTGGAGCAGGTGGCAGGCGAAATCGCAAAAAAGCGGGAGGAAAAGCAATGAAGAAGCAGGAATTGAACGACGTGCTGAGCAATAACACCTATCCGGGGCGCGGCATCTGTCTCGGCGTGGACGAAAGCGGCGAATATGCCGTGATTGTCTACTTTATCATGGGCCGCAGCGTCAACAGCCGCAACCGCATTTTTGAGGAGACGGACGACGGCATCATCACCAAGGCGCACGACGAAAGCCTGATGACCGACCCGCATCTGATTATCTACGCGCCTGTCCGTGCGCTGCCGGGCGGCGAATACACCATCGTCACCAACGGCGACCAGACCGACACGGTCTACGACTTCATGCAGAATGGACAGACGTTCGAGGAAGCGCTGCGTACCCGCACGTTCGAGGACGACCGCCCGAACTGGACGCCCCGCATCAGCGGCTTGGTGCGCGTCGCGGACGGCAAAGCATCCTACAAGCTGTCCATCATCAAGTCCGACGACGGCGACGAGAACAGCGTCCTGCGCTATTTCTATGAGTACGCGCAGCCCAAGGCGGGCGAGGGACATTTCATTCACACCTACCAGTGCGACGGCAATCCGATTCCGTCCTTCGCGGGCGAGCCGGAGAAGGTGGCGCTGCACGGCGACATTGAGCAGCTGGCGCTGGATACATGGATGAATCTCAACGAAGACAACAAAGTGTCGCTGTACGTTTCCTATATCAGCTTGGCGGACGGCAGCAGCGATACCATCATCATCAACAAGCATGATCAGGAGGAAGAGGCATGAAAGAGCTGGAATTGAAGTACGGCTGCAACCCGAATCAGAAGCCGTCGCGGATTTATATGGAGCAGGGCGAACTGCCCCTGACCGTGCTGAACGGCAAACCCGGCTACATCAACTTCCTTGACGCGCTCAACGGCTGGCAGCTGGTCAGCGAACTCAAGCGCGCGACGGGTCTGCCCGCGGCGACGTCGTTCAAGCATGTCAGCCCGGCGGGCGCGGCGGTGGGTCTGCCGCTGAATGATACCCTGCGCAAGATTTATTTCGTGGGGGAACAGGAACTGTCGCCCTTGGCGTGCGCCTATGCCCGTGCGCGCGGCGCAGACCGCATGTCCTCCTTCGGCGACTGGATTGCCCTGAGCGACGTGTGCGACGAAAGCACCGCGCGGCTGATTAAGCCCGAAGTGTCCGACGGCATCATCGCCCCTGGCTACACCGACGAGGCGCTGGCGCTGCTGAAAATGAAGAAGAAGGGCAATTACAATATTGTTCAGATTGACCCTTCCTACCGTCCCGCGCCCATTGAGCACAAGCAGGTGTTCGGCATCACGTTCGAGCAGGGGCGCAATGAATTTGTGATTGATGAAAATCTGCTGAACGACATCGTGACCACGAATCACGACCTGCCGGCGGATGCCAAGCGCGACCTGATTGTGGCGCTGATTGTGCTCAAATACACGCAATCGAATTCCGTCTGCTACGCCAAGGACGGTCAGGCGATTGGCATCGGCGCGGGTCAGCAGAGCCGCATCCACTGCACGCGTCTGGCAGGGCAGAAGGCGGATAACTGGCTGCTGCGGCAGCATCCGCGTGTGCTGGCACTGCCGTTCGTGGAGAAAATCGCCCGTGCCGACCGCGACAACACGATTGACGTGTTCATCTCCGACGAGCCGGACGAGGTGCTGGCGGACGGCCGCTGGCAGCGCTTCTTTACCGAGCGCCCCGAACCGCTGACGAAGGAAGAAAAGCGCGCGTGGCTGAATCAGCAGACGGGCGTTGCGCTGGGCAGCGACGCGTTCTTCCCGTTTGGCGACAACATCGAGCGTGCGCACCGCTCCGGCGTGACCTACGTCGCCCAGCCCGGCGGTTCGATTCGCGATGATAACGTGATTGACGCTTGCAACCTGTACAATATGGTCATGTGCTTCACGCATATGCGCCTGTTCCACCATTGATTGCATTCAGAAAGGTCAGGGAAGCAAGATGAAGGTACTCATCGTCGGCGGCGGCGGACGCGAACACGCCATCGCGCTGAAAATCAAGGAAAACCCGGAAGTGACGGCGCTGTACGCCGCGCCCGGCAACGGCGGCATCGCGCAGATTGCGACCTGCCTGCCCTTCAAGGCGACGGACGTGGACGGCATCGTCCGCTGGGCGGCGGAGAACAAGGTGGATTTCGTCATCGTCGCGCCGGACGACCCGCTGTGCCTCGGCATGGTGGATGCGCTGGCGGAGCAGGGGATTCCCGCGTTCGGCCCGCGCAAGAATGCCGCGATTATCGAGGGCAGCAAAGTGTTCTCGAAGAACCTGATGAAGAAGTACGGCATTCCGACGGCGGCGTATGAGACGTTTGACGATTATGACGCGGCGGTCAAGTATTTGCAGACGGCGGATATGCCCATCGTCGTCAAGGCGGATGGTCTGGCGCTCGGCAAGGGCGTGCTCATCTGCCCCGACCGCGAAAACGCCGTGGAAGCCGTCGCGTCCATGATGAAGGAAGCGAAGTTCGGCGCGTCCGGCGCGCGGGTCGTCATCGAGGAGTTCCTGACCGGCCCGGAAGTCAGCGTGCTGGCATTCACGGACGGCAAAACGGTCAAGCCGATGGTGTCCAGCATGGATCACAAGCGCGCGCTTGACCACGACGAGGGGCTCAACACCGGCGGCATGGGGACGATTGCCCCCAATCCCTGCTACACGCCCGAACTGGCGCAGCGCTGCATGGACGAAATCTTCCTGCCGACGATTGCTGCCATGAACGCCGAGGGGCGCACCTTCACGGGCTGCCTGTATTTCGGTCTGATGATGACGCCCAAAGGCCCGAAGGTTATCGAATACAACTGCCGTTTCGGCGATCCGGAGACGCAGGTGGTGCTGCCGCTGCTGAAAAGCGACCTGCTGACCATCATGCGCGCGACGGTGGACGGCACGCTGGCGGATACACCCGTTGAATTCGCGTCTGGCGCGGCGTGCTGCGTCGTACTGGCATCCGGCGGCTACCCGGTCAGCTACAAGAGCGGCTACCCGATTTCCGGCTTGGATGAAGCGGGCAAAACCGCGACCGTCTTCCACGCGGGTACGAAGCTGGTCGATGGGCAGATTGTCACCGCGGGCGGACGCGTTCTGGGCGTCACCGCGACGGCGGATACGCTCGAAGCTGCGATTGACAAAGCGTATCAGGCGGCGGACAAAATCACCTTCACCGACATGCACATGCGCCGCGATATTGGTCAGCGCGCCTTGGCATCACGAAAGGAGAGCCATTCATGAGCGTCAAACGCATTTATGTGGAAAAGAAAGCCCCCTACGCGGTGGAGGCGAAGCAGCTCCTGTGGGAAATTCGCCATATTCTGCAAATCAAGACGGTCACGGGTTTGCGCCTGCTGAACCGCTATGATGTCGAGGGTGTCGACGACGCGCTGTACCAGAAGTGCCTGCCGGTCGTGTTCTCCGAACCGCAGGTGGATGTGACGTACACGCAGCTGCCGCATGGCGCGAAGGCGGTTTTTGCGGTGGAGTACCTGCCGGGTCAGTATGACCAGCGCGCGGCGTCCTGCGAGGAGTGCATCCAGCTGGTGGGGCAGTGCGCCCGCCCGACGGTGCGCAGTGCGCGCGTGTATCTGCTGGACGGCGATTTCACGGCGGATGAGCTGGCGCGCGTGAAGAAGCACGTCATCAACCCTGTGGAGGCGCGCGAAGCCGACTTGGGCGAAAAGACGACGCTCCAGCAGCAGTACGACACGCCTGACCATGTGGAGACGCTGACTGGCTTCACGGCGATGAATGCCGATGAGGTGGATGCGTTCGTCAAGAAATATGGCTTGGCGATGGATGACGATGACCTTGCGTTCTGCCGGGATTATTTCGCGTCCGAGCACCGTGACCCGACGCTGACCGAAATCCGCATGATTGACACCTACTGGTCGGATCACTGCCGTCACACGACGTTCCTGACGACCCTTGATGCGGTGGATGTGCGCAAAGCGGCGGTCGAGAAGGCGTTCCAGCGATATTTGGCGGCGCGCAAAACCGTCTACGGCGACCGCGAGCGCCCCATGAACCTGATGGACATCGCGACCATCGGCGGCAAGTACCTGAAGAAAATCGGGCAGACCCCCAACATTGACGTGAGCGAGGAAATCAATGCCTGCTCCATCAAGATTGATGTGGATGTGGACGGCGTGAAAGAGCCGTGGCTGCTCATGTTCAAGAACGAGACGCACAACCACCCCACGGAGATTGAGCCCTTCGGCGGCGCGGCGACCTGCATCGGCGGTGCGATTCGCGACCCGCTGTCCGGGCGCACCTACGTCTATCAGGCGATGCGCGTTACTGGCGCGGCTGACCCGCTCGTTCCGGTCAGCCAGACCATGCCGGGAAAATTGCCCCAGCGCAAGCTCGTCACCACGGCGGCGGCGGGCTATTCCTCCTATGGCAACCAGATTGGACTGGCAACGGGGCTGGTGGACGAAATGTACCATCCGGGCTATGCCGCCAAGCGTCTGGAAATCGGTGCGGTGGTGGGCGCTGCGCCGGAGAAGAACGTCCGCCGCGAAGTGCCTGCCCCCGGCGACAAGATTGTCCTCCTTGGTGGGCGCACCGGGCGCGACGGCTGCGGCGGCGCAACGGGTTCGTCCAAGTCCCATAAGCTGGAATCCATCGAAACGTGCGGCGCGGAGGTGCAGAAGGGCAATGCCCCGACCGAACGCAAGCTCCAGCGCCTCTTCCGCAACGGCAAAGTCACCCGGCTCATCAAGCGCTGCAACGACTTCGGCGCGGGCGGCGTATCCGTGGCAATCGGCGAGCTGGCGGACGGCTTGATGATTGACTTGGACAAAGTGCCGAAGAAGTACGACGGTCTGGACGGCACGGAGCTGGCGATTTCCGAATCGCAGGAACGGATGGCGGTTGTGCTTGCGCCGGAGGATGTGGATGCGTTCCTTGCGGCGGCAAACCGCGAGAACCTTGAAGCGACCGTCGTGGCGGAAGTGACCGCCGAACCCCGCCTGCGCATGACGTGGAAGGGCGTGACGATTGTCGATTTGTCCCGCGAGTTCCTCAATTCCAACGGCGCGGAGAAGCACACGACTGCGTCTGTGCCGGATGATGATGTCAAGCCCTACGAGTTTGCGGGCGATACGGTGACGGAGAAGCTGGCGGATATGCTTGGCAACCTCAATATCTGCTCCAAGCAGGGCTTGAGCGAGCGGTTCGATTCTACCATCGGCGCGGCGACGGTCTTGATGCCCTTCGGCGGCAAATATCAGCTGACCCCGAACCAGACGATGGTTGCAAAGCTGCCGGTTCTGCACGGCACGACGGACACCGTGTCCGGCATGGCGTACGGGATGCACCCGGAAATCCTGTCGCAGTCGCCGTATGAGGGCAGCTATCTGGCGGTCATCGAGAGCGTGACGAAGCTGGTCTGCGCGGGCTTTGACTACAAGCAGGCGTATTTGACCTTCCAGGAATATTTCGAGCGCATGGGCACGGATCCGACGCGCTGGGGCAAGCCGTTCGCGGCGCTGCTGGGCGCGCTGGATGCGCAGCTGGATTTGAACATCGCGGCGATTGGCGGCAAGGACTCCATGTCCGGCACGTTCGAGAAGATGGACGTTCCGCCGACGCTCTGCTCCTTCGCGATTGCCCCCGGCAAGGCGAGCGAGGTCATTTCGCCCGAATTCAAGGAAGCGGGGCACGCCATCCGCCTTGTCTCCTGCGACCCGCACGACACCGCCGCGCTGACCGCGAATTATGATGCCGTTCTGTCCGCCATTCGCGCGGGCAAGGTGGTTTCCGCGTGGGCGCTGGGTCTGGGCGGTGTGGCGGAAGGCCTGTTCAAGATGGGAATTGGCAATCAGATTGGCACGCGTATCGACGATGATTACGACGGCAATCTCTTCGCGCAGCAGATCGGCGCGATGCTGCTGGAATGCACCGAAGATATCGACCTCGGCGTGAAGGTGGGCGACACCGTGCCGGAGTGGGTGCTGGAGTACGAGGGCGAGCGCATTGATTTGACCGCCATGCAGGAAATCTACGAGGGCAAGCTGGACAAGGTGTTCTCCTACCGCGGTCATACCGGCGAAACGACGGAGAAGTTCTCCTATTCGGCGGAAACCTACCCCGTGCCCGCCGTCAAGACGGTCAAGCCGCTGGCGTTCATCCCGGTTTTCCCCGGCACGAACTGCGAGTACGACACCGCGCGGGCGGTGGAGCGCGCAGGCGGCGCGGCGGAAATCCTCGTCATCAACAACCTGACGCCTGAAGCCATCACCCAGTCGATTGCCGAGGCCAGCCGCATGATTGCGCGCAGCCAGATGATCGTCCTGCCCGGCGGCTTCTCCGGCGGCGACGAACCCGACGGCTCGGCGAAGTTCATCACGGCGTTCTTCCGCAATCCTGCCATGAAAGACGCGGTGTATGATCTGCTCCAGCGCCGCGACGGCCTGATGCTGGGCATTTGCAACGGCTTCCAGGCGCTGATTAAGCTGGGGCTTGTGCCGTATGGCGAAATCATCGACACGTCTGATCAGTGCCCGACGCTGACGTTCAACGAAATCGGCCGTCACCAGTCGATGCTCGTCCGTACGCGCATTGCGTCGAATAAATCCCCGTGGCTGTCCCGCTGCAAGGTGGATGACATTCACACGGTCGCCATCAGCCACGGCGAAGGCCGGTTTGTCGGCCCGGAAGCGCTGATTCGTCAGCTTGCGGCGAACGGGCAGATTGCCACGCAGTATGTGGATTTGTCCGGCGCGCCGTCGATGGATATGCGTTTCAACCCAAACGCCAGCTATTTCGCCATCGAGGGCATCACCAGCCCGGACGGCCGCGTGCTGGGCAAGATGGGTCACACCGAGCGCAGCGGCGAAAATCTCTACAAGAACGTACCCGGCGACAAGTATCAGCCGCTGTTTGAGGGCGGCGTGGACTACTTCCGCCTTTGATATGCAGCCCTCCTGTTGCCTTTTGCCGCAAAATCTGCTATGATAGAGGGCAAACGGCGGCAGGAGGGAATCACCATGCTTTTGACGGATTTTGATGCGTCGCGCCAAGCAGTCATCAACCCCGATATGCTCTTTTCGCCTGTGCCGGATTTGCCGGAGACGGTCGTCAGCTGCTTTTCGCACGTTACGTTCGAGCGGATGCTGAACATGGCGGCGGATGTGCGCGTGCTTGCCGAACTCGGCGACGCAAACGCGAAGTATCCCGTCTACCGCGGCGTGTGGCAGGGAACACCGCTGACATTTGCGCTGGCGATGGTCGGCGCGCCGTCCTGCGTGGCGATGCTGGAAGAGCTGCACGCGCTGGGCGCCAAGCGGTTTGTCGTATTCGGCAACTGCGGCGTGCTGAATCAGCAGATTCGCGACTGCGGCATCATCATCCCGACCGCCGCCGTGCGCGACGAAGGCACGAGCTTCCACTACGCGCCGCCGTCGGACGAGATTCCGGCGAATCCGAAATACCGCGGCGAGTTCGAGGCGATTCTGCGCGAAACGGGCGTGGACTTCACCGAAGGCAAAGTGTGGACGACGGACGCCTTCTACCGCGAAACCCGTGCGAAGTTCGAGAAGCGCAAAGCGCAGGGATGCGTCTGTGTGGATATGGAGTGCTCGGCGCTGATGGCGCTGGCACAGTTCCGTGGAATCGACGTGTTCGAGTTTTTCTACGCGGGCGATAACCTTGACCGCGAGCAGTGGGATCCGCGCAGCCTGTCCACCCATGCCAAGCTGGATGAAAAAGACCGTGCGGCGTATCTGGCGCTGGAATTGGCGCGGAAAATTACCCTTTGAAATGAAATCGGAGGAAAGCATTATGCCTCATGACAGCTATATCAGCCCCTTTTCGACCCGCTATGCCAGCAAGGAGATGCAGTTCATCTTCTCCGAGGACAACAAGTTCCGCACTTGGCGGAAGCTGTGGATTGCGCTGGCGAAGGCGGAAAAGAAGCAGGGGCTGGACATTACCGACGAGCAGATTGCCGAGCTGGAAGCCCATGCGGACGACATCAACTACGACGATGCGCAGCGCCGCGAGAAGGAGTGCCGCCACGACGTGATGAGCCACGTTTACGCTTACGGTCTGCAGTGCCCGAAGGCGGCGGGCATCATCCATCTGGGCGCGACGTCCTGCTATGTGGGTGACAACACCGATGTGATTATCATGCGCGAGGGCCTGCAGGTCGTGCGCCGCAAGCTGCTCAACGTGATGAACCTGCTGGCGAGTTTCGCGGATAAGTACAAGGCAATGCCCGCGCTGGCGTACACGCATTTGCAGCCTGCCCAATTGACGACGGTCGGCAAGCGCGCGACGCTGTGGCTGAATGAATTGTACATGGACTATTGCGAGTTGGAACACCGACTGTCCTCCCTGGCGCTGCTGGGCAGCAAGGGCACGACGGGCACACAGGCGTCCTTCATGGAGCTCTTCGGCGGCGACAGCGTGAAAATCAAGGCGGTCGAGCAGGATATTGCCGCGTCGATGGGCTTTGACAAGGTCGTGCCGGTGTCCGGGCAGACGTACTCCCGCAAGATGGACTATCAGGTGGTTTCCGTGCTGAGCGGCATTGCGCAGTCCGCGAGCAAGTTCGCCTATGACCTGCGTCTGCTGGCAAATTTCAAGGAGATGGAGGAGCCGTTCGAGAAGAGCCAAATCGGTTCGTCCGCCATGCCCTACAAGCGCAACCCCATGCGCTGTGAGCGCATCAACGCCTTGGCGCGCTACGTCTGCGTCGATACGCTGAACACGGCAATGACGTCCTCCCTGCAATTCTTTGAGCGCACGCTGGATGACTCCGCGAACAAGCGCATTGCCGTCGCGGAGGCGTTCCTCGGTGTGGATGCTATCCTGAACATCATGATGAACGTTTGTGATGGGCTGGTGGTGTACGACAAGGTAGTGCGCGCGCGCGTGATGAACGAACTGCCGTTTATGGCGACGGAAAACATCATGATGGACGCGGTGAAGAAGGGCGGCAATCGTCAGGAGCTGCATGAGAAGCTGCGCGTGCATTCGCAGGCGGCGGCGCGCGTGGTGAAGGAAGAGGGCGGCAAGAACGACCTCATCGATCGTATCTGCGCTGACCCGGCGTTCATGATTACCCGCGAGGAAGTGGAAGCGATTCTGCGTCCGGAGCAGTTCACGGGCCGAAGCTGCGAGCAGGTGGAAGAGTACCTGCGCGACGTGATTTGTCCGCTGCTGGCGGAAAATGCAGATTTGCTGGGCGAAAAGCAGGAATTGAGCGTCTGAACATCGAATATTTCATCCGAAGCCCTGCTTGCGGGGCGGAAACGGCGATAATGCCGATATGAATGAAAGGAACTGTTATGCCTTACATAGAAACGACCTCCAACGTGTCCATTCCCGGACGAAAAGAGCAGGTCATCAAGGATCGCATGGGCGATGCCATTGAGAAAATTCCTGGCAAGACGGAAAGTTGGCTGATGCTGTCTTTCCGCGACAATGCCGCAATGTACTTCAAGGGCACGGACGCCCCCTGCGCCATCTGCCAAGTGAAGCTCTTCGGCGGATCTGCGACGGAGGAGGATTACGCCGCGCTGACCGAGGCGCTGACGGACATCCTGCGCGAGGAACTGGACATTGACAGCGACCGCATCTATGTGACGTATGAAGAAATCGGCTTCTGGGGCTGGAACGGCGGCAATCTGTAAGCATTTCTGCCCTGAAGAGGGCACGGTAATTTGGGGAAAGGGGGAAGTATGCCGTCAAAACGGCTGCTTTTCCCTTTTTTCATGTTTTTTCCGCCCATCGGGAAGAAAGTGGCTGCTTCATTCGTTATCTGCACTGTGGGGTGTCCTGAATGTTCACGGATGCTTCACGGAAAATTTGTGAAAAGGCATTCATATTCGCGGCAATTTGTTGTATAATGGAGAAGCAGAACGCATGAAATCATTCAAGATGCTAAAGGAGGCGGAGCTGGCGTGACAACGTTCTTGCAGACGCTGGAGACTTTTTTCTGGAACGTGCTGAACCGCCCCGGTCTTTCCGATATTGCGGATATTCTCATCGTTGCCATTATTATCTATGAACTGCTGATGCTCACCCGCGACACGCGGGGCAGCGCTGTTTTGAAGGGGCTTGCCATGCTGCTGCTCATCGTCGGCATCAGCAACCTCTTCGGGCTGACGGCACTGAACTGGCTGCTGATGAGCGTGGTGAACAACGGCGCGCTGGTGCTGGTCATCCTCTTTCAGCCGGAACTGCGCAAGGCATTGGAGCAGATTGGCCGCGGCGCGCGCATTGAAACGAAGCGGCGCGACACCGATAAAGATGAAGCGACGCGCATTATCGACGAAATCATCCGCTGCCTGCAGGATTTGAGCCGCCGCCATGTGGGGGCGCTGATTGTCTTTGAGCAGAAAACGGGCCTGCAGGACATCATCGAGAACGGCATCGGCATCGACGCGCGGATCACCTCCGGCCTGCTGGAAAACATCTTCGAGCCGAACACGCCCCTGCATGACGGCGCCGTCGTCATCCGCGGCGAGCGTGTGATGAGCGCGGCGAGCATCCTCACGCTGACGGAAGCCAGCGGCATCAGCCATGACCTCGGCACGCGCCACCGCGCCGCTATCGGCGTGTCCGAAACGACGGACGCGATTGTGCTGATTGTCTCCGAGGAAACAGGCATCATTTCGATGGCGAAGGGCGGCAAGCTCACCCGCCACCTTGACGCGAAGTCGCTGCGGACGATTCTGGAGGGCATCTATGTCCGCAAGCCGCATCAGCGTCTGCTGTCCATGCTCGTGCGCCGCAAGGAAAAGGAGGGTGCCAAATGACGCAGACCCCTTCCGCAAAGCCGCAGAAGAAGCGTGACCCACGCCTGACGATGCTGCTGGACGGTCTCAAGCGGATTTTCATCCACAATTGGCCGACAAAGCTGCTCGCGCTCCTGCTGGCCATCATTCTCTGGGGCGGGCTGATTACCCAAGACCCGACGCTCACGCGCGAAAAGCACTTCTCCAGCGTTAGCGTGTCTGTTTCGGGCGAAGAATCCGTCAAGCGCAACGGCTTCATTGTCACCAGCGATTTGACCAGCCTCCTTGGTGACGTCTCCCTTACCGCCGACGTGCCGCAGATGCAGTATGCCAACGCCAAGGCGACGAACTACAACGTCCGCATTGACCTCTCCCGCATTTCGGCGGCGGGGGAGCAGGAAATCCGCATTCTGTCCACCAATTCCAGCACTTACGGTACGGTTTCTTCGATTCAGCCGTCTACCGTGACAATTGATGTGGAAGAGTACATCACCCGCTTCCGCATCCCCGTGTCCGTGCAGACGGTTGGAAGCGCGCCGGAGGGCTACTACGCGGGTGCGGCGACGCTCGACCCGCCGACGGTGACGATCAGCGGCCCGAAGTCGATGGTGGATAAAATTGTCCGCGCCGAAGTCGTGCTGGAGCTGAACAACCTGCCCCAGCGCGAGGGCACGATTCGCAAGGCGCTGGCGTATACGCTGCTGGACGAGAACAACAACGCGATTGAAAGCGACTTGCTCGAAGTGACGAGCGAGTCGGTGCTGCTGGACAGCGTGATTGTGGAGCAGACCATGTACGCCATGAAAACGCTCGAACTTTCCCAGACCGGGCTGATTCAAGGCACGCCGAAGGAAGGCTACGAAATCAAGAAAATCAGCATGACGCCGGAGAACATCACGGTGGCGGGCTGGTCAAGCGAGATGGCGGAAATCGACGCGCTGTTTACGGATGCAACCATCGACGTGTCCGGCTTGTCCGATTCGGTCAAGCAGCGCGTCCGATTGAGCAGCGTGCCAGAACTGAAATACGTCAGCGCCACCTACGTCAACGTGACGATTGAAATCGGGCCGGTGCTGAAGTCGAAGAGTTTCACGAACCTGCCGATTCAGATTGAAGGCTTGGAAGCGGGCTACAACGCCTCCATGAGCCGCGTGAATGCCTCGGTGATGATTACCGCGCCGCAAAACTGGCTGAACGCGCTGCAAAGCCGCGATATTCGGCTGGTATGCGATGCGTCCGGGCTTGCGCCGGGGACGTACAGTCTGCCCGTGCTCTGCCGCATTGATGCGGACGAGGACGAGGAAATCTCGGTCGAGGTCGTGCCGGGAAATGTGAGCGTTACGATAACTGTAGAGTAACACTATTTCCAGATGAGAATGCGCTATGATGCGCAGGCGAATGCAGAAAATAGTGGAGGAGGATGACCATTGTGGGCAGTTTCATCAACGCGCTGTTCAATTTCCTGCTGGGGTGGATTCGCGGGACAGCGCAGTGGCTCTGGAACATGGTGACGAGCGACAGCCACGGCGGTCTGCTTGGCTGGGCGATGCGCAACTGGCTGCCGCTGGTCATCCTCCTGTGCATTTTCGGCGTCGTGATGGACTTTCTGGTCTACCTGATCCGCTGGCAGCCGTACCGTGTCTGGGGGAGCTTCTGGACACGCTTTCTGCCTAAGCGCGCGCGCCGCACGCCGACGGGCCGCCACCTGATTTATGCTGACGGCACAATGATCGAAGAGGAGCAGGTGGTGCAGCACACGCAAAAGCCGAAGCCCGCACCCAAGCGGGAAAGCACCGCAGCGACGCGCCGCAAGCGGGTGATTCCTGCCCGGCGCGCACATTTCGCCACAACGCAGACGGAGCTGACCCCGCCGCCGCTGACAATTGCGCAGGACAAAAATCAATATCATAACAATATACCGGGGGGACAGGCATGACCGAGCTTCCACAGGCGTTTTTATCCCAAATGGCGGCACAGCTGAAAGGCGAAATGGCCGCCTTTTTGCGTACATATGACGAGCCGTATCAGCGCGGTCTGCGCGTGAATCCGTGGAAGCGCCCGACGCGGCTGCCGGAGGACTGCGGCGAAAGAGTCCCGTGGGAGGAAAACGGGCATTACCTCGCACTGACCTCGACCGCCGGCGCGGACGTGCTGCATGAAGCGGGCGCGTGGTACTTGCAGGAGCCGAGCGCGATGCTGCCCGCCGCCGTGCTGAACGCGCAGCCGGGGGAGCATGTACTGGACTTGTGCGCCGCGCCGGGTGGAAAATCAACGCAGAGCGGCTTGCGTATGGGCGGACAGGGCGTGCTGGTGTGCAATGAGCCCGTCTGGGAGCGCGCGAAAATCCTCTCTCAGAATATCGAGCGCATGGGCATCCCGAACGCCCTCGTCGTCAGCGCCTATCCCGACCAATTGGTGCAGCGCTGGCCGGAGGCATTCGACGCGATTCAGGTGGATGCACCCTGTTCTGGCGAAGGCATGTTCCGCCGTCATCCGGAAACACGCGCGGAATGGTCGCCCGAAAGCCCCGCCGGATGCGCCAAGCGGCAGGCGGAAATCCTCGACCACGCGGCGGAAATGCTTCGTCCCGGCGGACGCATAGTTTATTCCACCTGCACAATGAACCGCACGGAAAACGAGGATACGGTGGATGCATTCCTGTCGCGCCACGCGGATTTCTCGCTGGAAGCCTTCTCCTTGCCCGGAGCGGATGCGCCGGACGGGATGCTGACGTGCTATCCGCACCGCATGAAAGGCGAGGGGCACTTCGTCGCCCTCCTGCGCAAGCACGGCGACGCCCCCTGTAATTGGCAGAAAGCGCCAGAGAAGGATGCGCCGAGCAAGGAAGCATTGCAAGCCTTGCGCGCCTTCTGCCCGACGGCAAACGCGAATGTGATGCGCACCGGCAGCGGCAAGCCCGGACGCAGCCGCGACGAATCAGTGACGCTGAGCTGCCTGCCCGACCGTCCGGTCTGCGACGGCATTCAGGTCGTCCGCTGCGGCTTGCAATTGGGGACGGTGCAGAAGAAGCTGTTTGTGCCCGACCACGCGTGGGCAATGAGTATCTTTCCGCCGGATGTGCCGCGTGTGGCACTGTCGCGGGAGGATGCGCGCCGCTATCAGGCGGGTGAGACGCTCCCGGCGGATGGCAAGGGCTGGGCGCTTGCGTGCTGCGACGGCATTCCGCTCGGCTGGGGCAAAATCTCCGACGGGCAGATGAAGAACCACTATCCCAAGGGATTACGCCGCCCGCTTCGCTGATTGCAGCACGGCGGCGTTCCAAATCACGCGCACAAGGCTGCCTACCAGCATCGCCAGTACCGCGCCGAAAATCCGCACGCTCGGCATCGGACAGAAGATACTCATCACCACCAGCGTCAGCGCGGAGGAAACAATGGTACCCGGCATCGCGCGCCGCTGAACGCCCAAGCCCGTCACCAGCCCGAACTGCACCTGCTGGATAGCAAACAGCATCGACAGCGGGGAGAGCGCCATCAGCACACCCGTCAGCGCCGGTTCACCATAGAGCAGCATCGAAATCGGCTGCGCGAAGAGAAACAGCACGCACGAGGACAGGCAGCCAATCAGCCCCGCCATCAGCAGCAACTGCCGCATGGTGCGTTTCAGGCGGACGCGGTTGCTTTCCTGCCGGGACACGGCGGGCGCGGCGACCATGCACATGGCGCTGGTGATGACGCCGGGCGCCATGCTGAGCGGCATTGCCATCCCGCTCAGCAGCCCGAACTGCGCGGTCGCGGCGGACGCGGTCAGCCCGGATTGCCGCAGGCACAGCGGCAGCAGCACTGCCGTCAGCATCCGCAGGCACGTCTGGCAGAGACGCGAAACGGCGGTTGGGGCGGATAACGCCAGCAGCTCACGGCGCAAATCGGCGGATGGCACACCAGGCGGCAGCGGCGCACGGCGGCGGAACATCATCCAAACGCAGATACCCGCCAGAATTCCGGCAAAACCCGGCAGCGCGGCACGGACGGACAGCGGCGACCGCGTGAAAATCAGCAGCAGCACAAGGCTTCCGACGAATCGCACAATTTGCTCGCTGCATTCGCACTGCGCGGGCGTGAGCATATCGCCGCGGCCGTAGAACCACCCGCTGTACACGGCGCAGCAGCCCAGCAAAAACACGGCGGGAATGCTGATGAGAATCGCGGGCAGCGTCCGAAAGTCGCTGAGCAGCCACGCCATCCCCGGCGCAAGCAGGAACAGCAGCGGCATCATCACCAGCGCAATCCGCCGATTGAGTGAAAGCCCCGCGCGCAGGACGGCGCTTTGATCGGCGTTCGGGCGCGCAGTCACGCGGCTCATGGCGGTCGGCAGTCCAGCGGTTGCGGGTGTCAGCGCCAGCATCGCGGCGGAGGCGGAAAGTTCCATCACGCCGATGGCCTCCGCACCCATCAGCCGCGCCGTCATCAGGCGGAAGAGGAATCCAAGCCCGCGCGTGAAGCCGTTCGCAATGGTCAGCGTAAGCGCCTGTTTTTTGAGGGTCTGGGGCATAAAAACGCCTCCTTTGCCCGCAAACTTATGCGCCGCCGCTGAAAAACTTGACAGAACCCGCGAAAGCCGATATAATGGGGAACAAACATACAGGAGGACACAAGTATGGACAAGTGGGACAGCCGATTTATGGAAATGGCGCACGTCATCGCTGGATGGACAAGCTGCTACCGTCCGGGGCGGAGCATCGGCTGCGTCATTGTGAAGGACAAGCGCATCATGACGACGGGCTACAACGGCGCGCCGGCGGGCCTCAAAACCTGCCGCGAGCGCGGCGAGTGTATGCGCGACCGGCTCGGCATTCAGTCTGGCACGCGCGCCGAACTCTGCTACGCCATCCACGCGGAGCAGAACGCCATTATTCAGGCGGCGAAACTTGGCGTTTCCATCGACGGCGCGACGCTTTACTGCACGCATCAGCCGTGCAGCGTCTGCGCAAAGATGATTATCAATGCAGGCATCCGCCGCGTCGTGTATCAGGAGGGCTACCCGGACTCCTTCTCGCTGGATATTTTTGAGGAAGCGAAGGTTCAATTGGAGCGCTTCGACCCGGAAAACGCGCCGGAAATCAATCCATAACAAAAGCATCCCGTCTGGAGAAAATCAGGCGGGATGCTTTTTGTTAATGCAAAGATGCATATTAATCAGTTTTTACTTTCTGCAGCGGGTTAATCCCCTTGATATTCATTCAGGGCATCCGTGTCCATTTCTTTAATTTCAAACGTTTTTCGGGTTGATACGCAGAAATTGTGCTCAATCATCAAATTAGCAAGTTTTTCACCGTCTATCAGAATAATGTGATGTGTATTGGCGTAATCCTTCGCTTTTTTTGAGAACGTAGCTGTTGTTACGAAAAGTCCATCGCCATGTTTTCCTGCAATCGCACCTACAAAGTTCTGAATTTCCGGCTGACCAACAACCCTGTCCGGTGCCCATTCTTTCGCCTGCATATAAATCAGGGAGAAGCCGAGTTTGTCTTCCATGATAACGCCATCAATGCCGTCATCGCCGGAAGCGGCAGTTGCGTGACTCCCGTAAGCAACAGTTCCGTATCCCATTTTTGACAGAAGGTCAATCACGAACTTCTCAAATTTATATGGCGAAATCATTAGAATTTCACTCAATAAATCGGAAGCAAGGGTCGTATTTATCTGCTTATATGCATTTTCGAGCTGGTCATCTGGCGTAAGATCAGGCGACCTTGAAATCATTGGTGTCAAATCACTATCATTTGCTGAATTGGAAAGTGAAATAAAGTGAGCAAATGATGGAAACTTCTCCAGATATTTAGAGTCGATTTTGTCGGGGTTCTCGGCGATAACCTTCTTGCCAGCCTCTGTAATGACAATGGTTGCGCGCGCCGGGCTGTCAAGAAGTCCGGCTTTTTTTAGATAGGTCTTTGCCCATCCGACCCTGTTTTTATACACGGTTTGTCTGCCACTGGGCAGCATTTCCGCGAGGTCTTCTGCCGATAAATTTAACTGCTGCGCTAATGCGGCATTGGCATCTTTGATTTTGTAGACCTGACCGTCTTTTACTGCCATCAGCAAAGGCTTCATTAACTCGTCATATTTAGGAACAGGCATAGAAATCCTCCTCTCTTGTTTTAACAAAATCGGAAGTGCTTCAATATCACTTCTCTTCCGGATTCGGCTCTTTTCCGACGCACCAGCCACGCAGCTTGTTGACGCTGCGCTCCACCGCGTCGCGGCTGTCCTTCCACGGCTCGGCTTGAAAGCGGTAGTCGAATTTCTTGATGAACCAGCTCACGTCGCCCTGAATGCGGTCGAATGCTTCGGTTTCCAGATTGCAGATGAGGTCGGCAAAGGCGGATAATTCGCGGCTTGGCAGCTCCTGCGGCGCGAGTTTGAGCAGCTGCACCGCGTGGGGGAGGCAGACCCCCTTGCTCTGCGCAAAATGCTTGCGGAATTCCGAATCGTTCTGGTAGAGATGGAAAAATGTGTGCAGATAGCGGTTCATATTGTCCTCAATCGCGTTGCAGACGATGCAGGTGCTGCACAGCGCGTCAAGCTCCTGCACGGCGGCTTCCATCGCCTTGGCGGGTGACGGCGCTTTGCCGGACAGACGGTCGAGAAAGGACGAATTGCCGCTGGCGGCTTTGCGGATGTCGTTGAACGCTTTGTTTAATTTGCCGCGCGTCTCCGTCAAGTGCGATTCGAGCATCAGCGCGTGGCCGAGCCGATTGTCGCCCTTGAACAGCATCCGCTGGTGGTGCTGGCAGAAGCCCTTTTTGTTCACCTGAATACGCACGTCCGGCTCCATGACCGACGCGCCGAGCGAATATTCAATCTGCTGCAGTTCCACCCGGCGCTGCAGGGCGCAGAGCAGGCACTCGCCGTCAATTTTCGCCGCGTCCCAAACCGGAATGGTGTCGATGTGGTATCGCATGTGCTGTCCTCCTGTGGATTCTTGCTTCGATTCTTGCTCCTATGGTAGCACATTTTGCCGAAAAGCGCAAGTCATTTTCGCTCCCGCGCGGGCATATCGTCTGCCAGACCCAAGGAAGTGGAGGCGAAGAACATGGGACGCGTGGAACAGCGGCTTTACCGGCAGCAGATGGCGCGCAGGCGGCTGGGGCGCATGATTGTGCTGACGCTGCTGATTTTTGCGGCGGGTGCGCTGACTCTCTCGCGCAACGCCGCGTCGCACCTGACAGCGGAGACGATTGCGCAGCCGACCGCCACGCCGATTGCCGCCGCCTATGACCAGACAGTCGTCTCGCGGGAAATCATGCTCGCGGCGGAAACGTGGTACGCCATCCAGACCGGCGTTTTCTCCAACGAGGATGCCGCGCGGGAGAAAGCGGAACTGCTCAGCGACCGCGGCGCACCGGGCGCAGTTGTCGAGGACGGCGAAAAGTGGCGCGTGTTCATTGCCTGCTACGGCACGGAGACGGATGCTGCATCCGTGCGGCAGCGGCTGGGCGAAAATCAGCGTATCGAAACGTACCTCTACCGCTGGACATGCCCGGAATTGCAGCTCCGGCTCAAAGGCATGGCAGGTCAGGTGGATGTTGCCGAGGCGGGGTTCACGCTGCTGCTGCAAGCCGCGCGGACGCTGCGGGACACCGCGTCCCTGCTGGATGCGGGCGAACTGACGCTGACGGAAGCGCAGGAGCAGATAACAGCGCTGGACGGTCAGTTGACGCTCTGGCGGCAGACGGCGCAGGAGCGCTTCGGGCGCAATCCGCCGTCGCCGATCAAGGAGCTGCTGGCGCTGTCGGACGCGTGGGCGCAGATCAGGGGCAATCTGGAGAATCAGGACAGCAAAACAGCCCTGTCCGCCCAGCTGAAACTGGAGGGAATCGGGCTGTTCGGGCGGATGATTGCGCTTCGGCAGGGGATGGGCGCATAGTTACCGCTTGCGGATGACGCCCGGCACGTCCTCGCCAAAAACGATGGCGCGGATGGCGGCAGCCACGCCTTGCGCATCGTTCGTTAGCGTCTCAAATCGTGCGGATGCTCTCACACGCTCGTTTGCGTTGCCCATCGCGACGGAGACGCCCGCCGCTTTGAGCATACTCAAATCGTTGTCGCTGTCGCCGAATACCATCACTTCGTCCATCGGGATATTCAGCGACTTCGCGAGCGCCTGAAGCGCGCTGCCCTTGCTGGCGCTGCGCGGTACAATCTCAATGTTGTCCCACCAGCTGCTCGTCACGTCCGCATCGGGGCAACTATCGCGCACAAACGCACGCAAATCATCCAGCAGCGGCAGATTCTGCGAGAGAACGACCACCTTCACGCAGTCCTGAATCACCGCGTCGATGCCCTGTTTCCGGTTACGGAAAGCGGTGCGCCCGCCCGCGCGGTTCAGGAATGTGCCGATGACCACCTGCGCGCGGGAAAGCGGCATGTCGTCCGACGCAACCACCTCGTGCACGCCGAACACCGCGTACTGCACGTTTGCTTCGTCCAGCCGCGCCGTGATGCGATGGACAGTCGGCTGCGGCAGGTGGTGCGCCTCCTGCACGTCGCCCAGCGGCTTCACCAGCGTCACCGCGCCGTTGAGCGCAATGACGTGCATTGGCAGCTTCGCGTCCACGGCAAAAAAGCTCGCGTCGTCCGGCAAACGCCCCGATGCCAGTGACAGCACGATGCCCTTTTCCGCCGCGCGGCGCAGTACATCCGCCGTTTCCGGCAGAATCAGCGGTTCATCCGTCAGCAGTGTGCCGTCCATGTCGGTGGCAATCAGGCGAATCGGCATTTGTAAATTCATAAAATTCCTCTCCTGTCAGAACGGGCACTTTACGCGGAATGTCCGCCCGTCCAGCTGCGGCAGCGCGCCGCCCGTGTCCAGCGTCAACTGCGCCGCGCATAGGCAGAGCTTGCCCTGCATTTTCATTTGCCGATTGAACGCGCGGTCGCCGTACACGTCGTCGCCCAGCAGCGGATGCCCCAGCGCCGCCATATGCGCGCGGATTTGGTGCGTCCGCCCTGTAATCAGGTGGACTTCCACGCGGCTGACCGCGCCCTGTTCCAGTGTTTCATACGCCGTCACAATCGGCCGCGCGCCGGGGACGGCGCTGTCGTGGATGGTGACATGCGCGGCTTTCGCGTCCTTGAGCAGGTAGGCGCGGCAGGTGGCTTTCGGCGGCTTCATCATTCCGCGCACAAGGCAGATGTAGCGCTTGTCCATTGTGCGGTCGCGGAAGGCGCGCTCCAAAATGCCCTCGGCTTTCTCCGTCTTGGCGAACATCAGCAGCCCGCACGTCTGGTTGTCCAGCCGATGGCACGCCTTGGGCGCACGCGCGTCGGGGGCTTGCTGGCGAACGTGCCGCGCGGCTAATTCGGTTAGCGTCACGCCGCCCTTTTCGTCCGCCTCCACGCTGATGCCCGCCCGCTTGTTGACCAGCAGCACATCCGCATCCTCGTACACGACATCCAGCAGCGGTGCGGTCTGCTCCATGCAGAATACTTCCACGCATTGCCCAGCGTGCACGCGCACATCCGGCTTGACGCGCTTGCCGTCGAGTTTCACGTCGCGATGGGAGAACGCCTCCTGCGCCGCGCGGGAGGGCAGTTCCGGCAAAAAACGGCGGATGCAGGCGTCTATGCGCAGCCCCTCCGCCGCAGAATCGGTTTGAAATGTGTATTTCATGATAGCTCCTGTTATTGCACCAGCGCGGCACGGTAGGTACCCCAGCGCGGCGTGAAGGCGTACAGGCGATGCAGGCACGCCGTCAGTTCCTTCGTTGGCGGAATCGGCAGCATTGCCCGCACAACCTCCATCAGCTCTGACCACGTCACATGCTGCTTGACCAGTATCCGCAAATCATGCGCGCTGCTTTCCTCCGCCGTTTCCAGCCCCATGCAGCTGTCCAGCAGCGCCGAAAGCTGTGCGTCTGTCTCAAATTCTTCCGGCAGCAGGTCACGCGATGCCATCAGCGCCCGTTCGCTCGGCAAATCCGGCTGATACCCCATCGGAAAGCCGCCTTCCCGCAGGATTTTCTCCGGGTCAGCCAGCCCCGGATGAAGCAGAAACAGCTCCCCGGCGCGGTTGTAGTAGAAATCGTTGCCCGCCTTCAAGTAGCGCAGCGCCAGCGCTTCGTCGTTCGCGTATGAATCGTGCAGCACGCTTTCGTAGAGCCGGGAAAGCGCCTGCTTCGCGCTCAGCATTCCGGACAGGTAGAGCGCCGCCTTCGTGTCTGTGTCGAAGAACAGCAGGCGGCTGCGCAGTTCCTGATGCCGCTGCTCGCGCAGAATCAGCGAAAGCGGGGTCATCAGTTCCCGCGGCAGGTGCAGCAGAACGTCCTGCTCGTCCACCTCCAGCGTGCACCAAAGGCGGCGCAGCAGTGATTCAGCGGCGGACAGCTCCTGCCAGCCGTCGATGCGCGCCTGACCCCCGCAGAGAATCAGCCGGACAATCAGCGCATGTTCCGTCTCTGTCAGCAGCGCGGCTTCCACGGGCAGGCGCGCAAGCACGTTCGCCCGCATCTCCCGCAGTGTGTGCAGCACGGACGATTTTGGCGATTCCTCCGCGTCGTAAGAGCATTGCCACCAGCATTCGGTCTCCCGCTCGTCCTGCAGCGTGAAAATCGACTCGGTTGGGTAGCTCAGCAGACGCGTCTCGCACGCTTCCATCTGCCTTTGGTGGAGCATGGACTGCGTTTTGTCCGCCCAGTGCATCCTTTGCAAATCAAATTCGCGGAGCATGAAGCCTCCTGATACGCAAATAATAGGGGATAGCAGCCATTACAGCTCATCCAGCAGCGTTTCCAGCGAGATGGGGACAAGCAGAATGCCCGCTTCGGGCAGGGCAACCGTGTTTTCCAGCAGATAGAACACCGGGTCGCCGTTTTCATCCAGATAGAAATCCTCTTCCGGATAGAACGCGGCTTCCAGCTCCTCGAACGTCAAGCTGTCATAGAATGGCACGCCGCCGGATTTCATCATCCGCTCGATTTCCGCCCATACCAGCTCGCGCACGCAATTGTCCGCCTTCGCCGTCTGCCGGTCTTGCAGCCAAGTGTCCACCTTGCCGTCCTGCGTCAGAATCCCCAGCAGGTAGGGCAGGCTGATGATTTCACCCGCGCGGCTGCCTGTCAGCGCGAACACATGCCCGCTGATGGTGGTGGACTCGCTGTCAGGGCGCTTTGTGTGCTTCGTGATGAGAATCGAGAGGTAATCCGCCGTCTGGCAGGTGACTTCATACGTCACGTCGATGATGGTCGCCTGCGCCGCGCCGTCAGTCAGCCCAGCGTTCATCGGCGCTTCAAAGGCAAGGGTGTCGTCAGCGGTGTAGGCATAGGTTGTGTTGAACATCGCAGCGATTTCGTCGTCGCCGGCCAACTGCGGATAGCGGTAGCGGTAGATGTACGTCGCGGTGGATTCGTCCGAGCCCGCCGGGTAGAGGTATTCGCCCGTCAGGTCATCGGCAAATTCGTAGCCGTCCGCCAGCGCGGGCAGCGTCAGCATCATCAGCAGGAGAAGCGGCAGCAGATACCGGAATGCCTTCTTCATGCGCGTGCCCCCTTGCTCAAATCGGCGGATGCGCTGATGGCGGCAACGTTGCCCTCGCCGACTGCCTTGGCGATTTGCAGCGGCTGACCCGTGCAGTCCCCGCAGGCGTAGACGCGCGGCAGATTCGTCGCCATCCGCCGGTCAACGGGGATGAACGCGCCTTCGGTTTTCAGCCCCGGCAGCAGCGTGTCCGGCGATACGGCAGGACGGAAGATGAAGATGCCGTCGTAGCGGTATTCGCCCGCGTCCGTCTTGAGCACCAGCTGATTTGCTTCGCGCCGGATGGACTGCGGCTTGCCCGCGCACAGGCGGTACGGCGGATTTTCCGGCTGCGTGTGCTGCGCCAGCAGGTAGTAATCCACCTCGGATGCCAGTCCGGCGAGAAATTCCGCTTCTTCGATGCCGCCCGCCCATGCCGAAAGCACCGCCACCTTTTTGCCGCGGTAGAACATGCCGTCGCATGTGCCGCACCAGCTTACGCCGCGCCCCAGCAGCTCTTCTTCGCCCGGCAGCAGCTTTGGACGCGCCGCGCCCATCGCCAGCACAATTGCGCGGCTCTCGATGATGTCGTTGCCGACCAGTGTCATGTAGATGTCATCGCTTGGCATAATCTGCCGCGCCAATTGCTCGATGATGATAACGCCCATGTCCGCCGCCTGCGCCCGGAAGCGTGAAAGCAGCTCTTTGCCGCTGATTTGCGGCAGACCGGGGTAGTTGTCGATGCGCTCGGCGCGCTGAAGCCAGCTGGTGGCGGACTGCGCGCACGCGACCGCCGTCGTCAATCCGCGCTGACGGGCAGTCATGGCGCAGCTCCACGCGGCGGGTCCCGCGCCGATAATCAGAAGGTCATAGGAAGCCATACTGTTTCCTCCCCAGGGTTATTGATAGGTATAGCGCGCAATCAGCCACGGCATGGCGCTGTATGTGCCGTATGCGTCGCAGTAGATGCGCAGGTAGTCGCCCACCGCCCAGTCGGTTTTCGATTTGTTCTCAATGACCACGGGGCGGCTCTGACCGTCCTCGCCCGTGTAGACGATGGCTGTCTGCGGCTTGGTGGAGATGATTTCGGCAATCGTGCCGACGACCAGATACACCTGCGAATGCTCGGAACGGTAGGTGATGTTTGACATCAGCTCGGAGTATTCGGCGGAGTTGTTCAGCGGCCACGCTTTGCGGGTGTACACGTCTTGATTCGGAACGTAATAGATGGTGTAGTCCACGCGCGAAGTCTTGCTGCCCGGATAGGAGGACGTGATGGTAATCGTGTTGTCGCCGATTTTATCGAAGATGGCAACAAACTTGAACTCGCCCGTTTTATCCAGATTCGTAATGTCAAGGTCGGAGTGATTCGTCAGCACGTCCACCGTTGCGCCGGGTTTGGTCGTCGCGGAGATTTCGAGGGTGGATTTGCTCGTTGATGCGTATGTCGTCACCGCCAAGTCCAGCGGAATTTCCTGCACTTCGCGGTAGAGGGTGAGGTCGAGCGCGTTTTCGCGGCAGTACGGCGCGCGGACGCGGAATTTGAACACATTGTCGCCAATGGGCTGAACGGTTGCGTTGTAAATCAGCAGACCATCCTCGCTTACCGTGTCGGAAATGTTCACCTCGTTGACCGTCACTGTTGAGCCGGGACGCACTTGCAGCTGCACGGAGTACATAGCGGTCGTTACTTCCTGCCGCATGGATTCCGGTGAAACCAGCGCAATTGGGCTGAGCGGAATGGAAATGTCATACTCAATGGGGTCAAGCGCCTTCTGCCGGCCGTTCGCGGTTTTCAGGAACGCCTTGAGCGTCACATGCATCGTCTCGTTTTCCACACCGACGCTCGGCAAGTCGCGATACCAGAGGTAATCCGGAATCTCAACCGTCGCGAAGCCGTCCACCACGGGGTACGTTGCCTGCATCGGCGCGCCGACGTAAATCTGCTGCCCGTCCTCGCCGGGGATGAGCACCGTGTGCGCCGCCAAATCATCCACAATGCTGGACGTGATGGATGCGTTCGACCCGCTGGAGGTGTTCAGCAGCCCCAGATGGGACAGCGCGAAGAATCCGCCGACGCCGACCAGACCCACAACCAGCAGGATAATCAGCACCCGCAGCGCCAGCCGGAAGCCCTTGCCGCGCGTGCGGTAGGATTTCATTTCGTTCATGCGCGGCGGGGCGGATGGAATCGTGTTCTCCTGCAGCATGGTAACAAGCGGGTCGTATCCACGGGTGTCCTGCCAGATTTTCGGCTGGGGGACGACGTTGTCCGCCATCGCCGCGCTTTGCGCAGACGCATTGCGTTCGTCTTCGTGCCCGACCATGCGGACGCGCCCAACGTGCGCATTCATCAGCGATTCGCGCGAGGAATGCATGTGGATGGTGGTCGCGCCGGAAGGGGCGGAGCGCATCGCGGCTTCTTCCTTCATCCGCTCCAGACGGCGTGCGCCGCGTACTTTGCGCTCTTTCAGCTCCGTCATGTCCGTGGCGAGTTCATCCCGTCGGTCGCTGGATTCGTCAACGGCGCCGTCCTCGTCAACGTGGATGTACTTCTTCGGCTCTTTGTCTTCCTTGCGGAACTGCTCCTGCCACGCGGGCGTTTCGGCGCTTTCCGGATTCAGCGGCGCGCCGCAGCGGATGCAGTTGGGCAGGGAAGCACGGTTCCATTGACCGCATTGGGGACACTTCATGGCGGAAACTCCTTCTTATGTCAAAACTTTGAGGGGTTAGAAATCAATCGGGTCGTCCTCGTCGTTGTCGTCAATGACGAGCCAGCCGCTGGAGAGGAAGTTCGCCATGTCCTCGCGGCTCATCACCCAGTCCACTTCCTGCACCGCCATGCCCGCGTAGCTGATGGGGTGCACCGCGTCGTCCTGCGGGATGCGCAGTTCCTCAATCACGCAGGTGCGCAGCTTCAACGCCTGCTCCATGGCGGCAATCATGTCGTCGAGCGTCATGTTCGTCTGAAGATTGTTCTTCATGATGACGTCCACAAGGTCGCGCGCCTGATCGTAGGTAAAGGTGCGGCACTGGTCTGCCAAGGTGGACATGACCGTGCGGGCGCGCTGTGTACGCATGAAATCGCCGCCGCCGCCCGCCTTGCGGATGCGCATGTAAATGACTGCCGCGCGCCCCGTGAAGCAGTAAGTGCCCGCCTGCGCCATCGTCGGCTCGGTCTGACCGGGGTCAAGCGGATAGCGCCGCAGATACGCCGCCTCCGATGCGTTGACTGTGATATCCACGCCGCCCAGATAATCAATAATGTTGGCAATCATCTGGAAATTCAGCAGAATGTACTTTTCAATTTTGATGCCCAGGTGCTGGCTGATAACCTTGCACAGCGCTTCCGGCCCGGAATTGCGCGCGATGTAGTTGATGCGCCCAATCACGCCGTCGGGGCGCTCCACCAGCGCGTCGCGGATAATCGACGTGAGCATGATGCGGTGCGTCACCGTGTCCAGTGTGACAATCACGATGCCGTCGGTGTTCACGAGTTTGTTCGTCCACTGGTCAGAGCAGAGCAGCAGATAGTGGTGCAGCCCTTCGCGTGGTTCGGGGATGCTGTCATAATCAATCGTCGGAATCGGCTTCGGGGTGTCCGCCAGCGCGGGGGCGGACAGACAGGGGATGAGCAGACAGAGCGTCAGCAGCAGACTCATCAGGCGTTTCATCGTGATTTCTCTCCTTTGTTAGAGCATTGAATGCTGCAAGACATATTGGTCCCCATATGCAGCTTCTTCATTATAGCATTCCTTTGCGCGAAAAGGAAGGGACAAACCGCCCTCCCGCGGATTTTTACATTTCCGCTGCGCGCTGTTACGCGAAAAAAGCTCTCTGCCCTTGCGACAGAAAGCTTTTCTGGATAAGAGAAACTCACAGCGCCTTCTTGATGAGATCCTCCAGCGCCGCCTTCGGGTGATAGCCCACCAGCGTGTCCACCACCTGACCGTCCTTGAACAGAATCAGCGTCGGAATGCTCATCACGCCGAACTGCTGGGCGAGTTCGGGACACTTGTCCACGTCCACCTTGCCGACGACGACGTCATCCGCGTGCGCGGCGGAAACTTCCTCCACCACCGGTGCGAGCATCCGGCACGGGCCGCACCACGTTGCCCAGAAGTCCACCAAAACGGGCTTGTCCTGCTTCACAAAAGAAGAAAATTCACTGCTCATAAGTTCCTTGGCCATAAAAACACATCCTTTCTCAATGGTAGTGTCAGTTTTTGAGCGCGTCTGCGGCAGAAATCACGCGCAGCAGCTTTGGCGCATATTTTCCGGACTGACTGCGCTTCTTTTCCGTCGCCGTCAAGCCGATGAGCGCCGCCGCCAGCCCGATAACACCGCCGATGGCACTGCCCGCCGTCTCACTCTGCGGCGCAATCAGCGCGCCCAGCAACATGCCGATGAACAGCCCCGCCAGCGGCAAAAGATACGCCAGCGCGGATGCCTTGACAACCGTCTGTTCGGGCAGTGACACCACTGCCACGTCGCCCACATGCCCTTCGCCCTTCACCAGCAATACATGCTTCTTTTCACCGCCGATGCAGGCGTGGCATTTTTCGCAGTCGCCGGGGCGGCAGAAGGTGACTTCCAGCGTGTCGCCGGAAACCGCGGTAATCGTTCCTGTTCTTTCCATGAAGTTATCCCTCCTTGCAAGAGATGCCTCATTATAGCACAGGAATGCAGCCGCGTCAATCCGCGCTTTCCTGACAAAGACAGTATACCCCGCTTTTTGCAAAGTGAAACCGGCTTTTTACGAAATTCACTGTGCCGTCATGATGCGCACGCCTGACGCGGGAACGCCTGTATGCACCTGCACGAGCGTCAGCACCAGCGCGGTGTCCTGCTCCGTGATTTCCTGCTTTTCCGTCACGATGGTGACGCTCCCGTCCGTCACCACAGCGCAGCACGGCGCGAGCTCCGAGGTCAGCAGCGCCCCTTCCAGCGCTAACTGCGCCTGATGCAGCGCAACGCAGGCTTGCAGCTCTTCCGCCGCGCTTTGCCGTGCAGCACGGTCAGTGTTTTCGCTGCTGATGAGGGTTTCCAGCGCCGCCATGTCGCGCTGATAGGCGCTGTCTCGGCTGATACGGAATGCCTCCAAGGGCGATGCACTTGATTCAGCGGATGTCATAGGCAGCGTCACACGCTGCGCCTGCGGGGATGACGGGCGCAGCAGAAGCGCCGCAGTGAGCGAAAGCGCCAGCGCTGCCATCAGCAGCCAGTTCTTTCGGCGGACAAGGAATGTCGGCAGGGATTGCAGCTTCATGGGGCGTTTCCTCCTTTTCGCGGATACACGGCGACGCGGCTGCTGTCCAGCCCAAGAAGCGTCGTCACGGCTTCCTGCAAGCGCAGGCGGACGGCAATGTCCTCCGCGCCGGACGCCACCACCACCGCGCCGCAGGGGTGACTGTCCTCTGTGTAGATGGTTACGCTGACACTGCCCGCCCCCGCGATTTCGGACAGCACGCGGGCAATGCGGGTTTCCTCGTCGGGGCTGCTGCCGCTGATTGCACTCACGGACAGCGCCAGCACCACGCACAGCGCGATTGCCGCATACAGCCAGCCGTCCCGCCGAAGCAGCTCCCGGAAGCGGGTCATGTTCATGGGGCGTCCTCCTGCGCGGATGGCTGGCGCGACAGGGCATCCACCGCATCAGCAAAGGAAAAATCAGCCGTTTCAGACAGGGGAGACGCGGCGGAAGCGCTGCTTTCCGGCTGCGAAAACCGTGTACACAGCGTTTGCAGCGCCGTCAGCCACGAGAGCAGCAGCAGCAGACTTGCCACCAGATGCACCGTGCTTTTCAGCCTCGTTTCCGGCAGCAGAGACAGCAGGAGCGAAGAGAGCAGCGACAGCACCGCAAACCCGGTCAGCGCTTCCATCGTCATTCACCTCGTTATCGCAGCATCATCGTGAACCCGCTGACGGCAATCAGCTGCGCAATCAGCATCAAATACATGGCAGCTGCGGACAATTGCAGCACGAACAGCAGCATCAGCACCTTCGCGAAATCGTGGATGCACCCGGCGAGCGAACCGTCGGATACCGGCTGCATCAGCGCGGACGCGAGCTTGTAGAGCATTGCGGCGGCCAGCGTTTGGCAAAGCGGCAGCACCGCGCGGGACGCAATGACGATCAGCCCCGTCACGCCTAAGGCGCTTTGCACCAGCATCCCGGAGCCGACCAGCGTGTCCACTGTGTCCGCGAACAGCCCGCCGACGAACGGCACGAGGTTGTTCAGCGCGTATTTCGCCGTGCGGAGCGTCACGCCGTCAATTGCCGCCGCCGTTACCGAGCGCGTCGTCAGCACGCCGATGAACACCGTGAACCCGATGCCCAGCGACCACACCGCGCATTGCTGCGTAAATTCCGCCAGCCGCTGCACGCGGATTCCATCGCCCAAATGGCAGAGCATACACAATACCCCCGACGCGACCGCCAGCGGCACGGTTATGCCGGAAATCAGGCTCGTCATCGCGCTTGCCGACGCCACCACCGCCGGCTGCATCAGCGCCGAACCCGCGCTCCCGCCGACTGCCGCCATCATCGTCAGCAGCATCGGCAGCAGCCCCTGCATCCCAGCGGAAATCTGCCGCACCGTCGTAACCGCCAGCGTGATGTGGTCGCTCAAATCCTGTGTGAGAAACACACACACGAACAGCTGCACGACGATGCGTCCGCATTCGCTGCTTCTGCCGCTGAACTGTTTCAGCAGCGCCCAGAGCAGCGCGGGGGCAATCAGCCGCGTCAGCCGCCAGAGACTTTGCCGCACGGCAGAAAAGAACTGCCGCGAGAGCAAATCGGCGGTCTGCTGGAAGTCGATGGTCATTTCGCCGCGCGCAATGGCGGTCAGCGTCTGCCGGAAGCCGCCGGTTTGCGCGAAGGGGTCGTCGTCGGAGAGGGCGGATTCCAGCGCGGCACTGTCCAAGGCGGATACGATGGTGCTGATGCCGCTGGAAAGCGATTCCGCTTTATTGCTTGATTCGCCCGATTCTGCGGATGCGCCTGCCGTCAAGACAGCGGCAAGGACACAAGCTGCGACAACAGCGCCTGCAAGACGGGCAATGCGCTGGAGAGCAGCAGCACCCGCCCGGCGAACTCCACTTTCAGCGCAAGGGCTTCCTCCTGCGCGTCCCGGCACGTCTGCGCTGCAAAGTCCAGCAGGAGCGACAGCCCGGCGATTTTGAGCAGCTGCTGCATGAAGCTGTCGTCCAGCCCGCTCATGGCGGATAAAGACGCAATCCCGCGCACCAGCGCCGAGAGCGCCGGAAGCGCCGCCAGCAGCACGATTGCGCCCGCGCCCAGCGATACGCCCCACCCGGCTTCCGGCCGCAGACGACGCAGAATCAGCGCCACCAATGCCGCGCAGACCGCAAAGCCCGCCAGTTTTCCCGCCGTTTCCATCCCGCGCCCTCATCCAAGCTGGAAAATCGTTCGCACGTTGGTGAACAATTGCGACAGAAGCGACACGACCATCAGCAGCACAATCGCCAGCCCGGCGACTGTCGCCAAATTCGCCAGTTCACTGCGCCCGGAGCTGTTCAGCACCGACGCCACGACCGTCGTGAGGATGCCGACCCCGGCAATCTGAAAGAGCAGGTCAAGCTGCATGGAACTTTCCCCCTTACATCAGGATAAGCAATAGGCACAGCCCGCCAATCCAGCCCAGCGTCTGATACAGCCGCGCGTCCTTGTCCGCCTTGCGTGCCGCTTTCTCGTGCATCAGCGCCACCTCCTGCCGCGCGTTTTCCACGGCGAGCAGTCGGCTTTCGAGGCTGCCGCGGCTGAGCAGGTGCATCATTCGGCTGATGATGTCCTTTTCGCTGATTGCCGGACACAGCCTGTCCGTCAGCGCGCCCGGCGAGGACAGCGGCGCACGTTCCAGCGCGTCCGCAAGCTGACGCAGTAGCGTATCCGGCGGATGATTCCCGTCCGCGCACAGGCGAAACGCTTCCGGCAGCGAGTACGCGCATGACGCCATCAGCAGGTGCAAATGCGGCAGCACTTCGCCCCAGCGCGCCAGCCGCTGCGCCTCCTGCCGCAGGTGCGTGGACAGGTGCAGCCCCGCCAAGGTGGACAGCAGCGCCGCGCAAATCGGAAACAGCAGGCGCGTCATGACAGCGGAATCGGGCTGCCGCAGCGGTCGTGCAGCGCGGTGATTTTCCCGCCGCCCTCGCTGGAAAGCAGCACATACAGGTCGAAGCACCGCCGGGAGAACAGGGGCGATAATGCCGGGCGATTCGCCGTTTCCGCCAGCGCCGTGCCGTGCACCGTTGCCAGCACCGACGCGCCGCACGCCCACGCGTCCATCACGCACGCCGCGTCCTCCGCGCCGGACAGTTCGTCCATAGCAATCACGTTTGGCGCCATTGAGCGGATTAACCATGGCACGCCTTCTGTTTTCGGCAGCCCGTCCAATACGTCGGTGGATGCGCCCACGTCCAATTGCGGCACACCGTCCACGCACGCCGCCAGTTCGCCGCGCTCGTCAATCAGCGCCGCTTGAACCGACATCGTATCCGCCATTTGCCGCGTCAGGTCGCGCAGGAGCGTTGTCTTGCCGCTGCCGGGTGCGCCGATGATGAGCACCGACGGCGTTTTGCCCGGAAACAGGGCGGGGAAGCGGCTGATGAGACCATCGGCACAGCCGCGCCATTCGCCCGCAATGCGGATGCACACGGACGCAATGTCCCGCAGCGTGCTCTGCCCGTTTTTGCGCGTGATGTGCCCGCACAGCCCCATGCGGTGGCCGCCGCGCAGCGTCAGGTAGCCGCGCCGGGTCTCGTCTGCGCGCGCGAACAGGCTGTGCCCTGAAAGCGCCTCCGTCAGCGCCTCCACCTGCATTTGACCGGGAATCCAGTCGAGCTTCGCCGTCCGCGTCGCCGTTACGAACACGGCGGGACGCTCGGCGCGGATACGGATTTCGCGCAGTTCGCCCGGCAGCAGCATCGCCAATTCATCCCGGATGCACTCCGGAAAGCAGGGGGAGAGAAAATCGCGTGTTTCATCCCAATTCATGGTATCCCTCCTATTCAAACAGCGTCAGCCCTAATTTCTGGTACAGCGCCCAATCTACCAGCCCGTTCGCTGAAAGGTTGAATGTTTCGCGCGCTTTATCCACCGCGCGCTGCGTCGCCGAGCCGAAAATGCCGTCCGGTGTGCCGAAATAGAAGCCCAGCGCGCGGAGCTTCCGCTGCACGGCGCGAACCATGCTGGAGCGGTCGCCGTTTTTCAGCGTCCGCAGACTGCCGCCGAGTTCGCCGTACGCGCCGCATTCAATGACGACAACCGTCCCGTTGGGTACGCGCGCATAGAGGGCTTCCGCGTCGGCGACGCGCATTCGGATGCACCCGTGGCTGGCGTTTGTGCCGATGGACTCCGGGCGGTTCGTGCCGTGAATGCCATAGTCGCCCCACGGGACGTTCAAGCCCAGAAAGCAGGTGCCGAAACCGCCCATCTCGCCCGCAAAGCGCCGGTTGATGCGGAACACGCCCAGCGGCGTCGGCGTATCCCGCGCGCCGGTGGCAATCGGGTATCGCGCGGCAATCTCGCTTCCGCAGAACAGCGTCAGCATCTTCTGCTCCACATCAACGTGGATGGCGCAGGCGGTGGAGGCGCTCCGCACGCGCCCGGCAAAGAGCGGAAAAATCAGAACAATCAGCAGAATCAGCAGCGAAAGGAGTCTGCGCAAGGGTGAACAGCCTCCTTTCGGGCGCATCTGCGCTTGCAGAAAGAGCATATGGAGCGCAGCGGACAGATAGAACGCAAAGTTTTTACGCAAAAATGATGAATAACTGCTTGATTTTAACACATCACATGCGTTATAATGGAGATAAAGACAGGAAGGTCTGTCTGGACAATACGATTAGGAGGAAAACCGAATGAAGAAGTTTCTTGCGGTTCTGCTGATGCTTGCCATGCTGCTGTGCGGCGCTGCTTTCGCGGAAGACACAGCCCCCGCGCTGACCAAGGACGTTGTGGTGCTCTTTACCAGTGACGTCCACTGCGGCATTGACCAGGGCTGGGGCTACGCGGGCGTGGCGAATATGCGCAACAGCCTGCAGGCAGACAACCATGTGGTGCTTGTCGATGATGGCGACGCGATTCAGGGCGAAACCATCGGCACGCTGACCAAGGGAAGCGCCATCATTGAGCTGATGAACGCGGTCGGCTACGACATCGCCATCCCCGGCAATCATGAATTTGATTACGGCATGGAGAACTTCCTCGAACTGACCAAGCAGGCGAAATTCCCCTACATCTCCGCAAACTTCACCTGCCGCGATGAGTTGGTTTTCGCGCCCTACGTCATCAAGGAATTTGACGGCGTGAAAATCGCTTTTGTCGGCATGACTACCCCGAACACGATTACCTCCTCCACGCCCGTCTACTTCCAAGACGAGGAAGGCAACTTCATCTACGGCTTCATGCAGGATGAAACGGGCGATAAACTCTACGCGGCGGTGCAGTCCGCGGTGGATGCGGCGCGCGCGGAAGGCGCAACGTACGTCGTTGCCATGGGGCATATGGGGATTGAGGAAAGCTGCTCGCCCTACATGAGCACCGAGGTCATCACGCATACCACGGGTATTGATGCGTTCCTTGACGGCCACGCGCACGAAACGATGGCTTGCAACGAAGTTAAGAATGCTGAGGGCAAGACGGTGCTGCGCGCGGCTTGCGGCACGAAGCTGTCCTCCGTCGGCTATTTGCGCATTGCCAAGGATGGCAAGCTGACGACGGGCCTGTACACTTGGACGGTGGACATTGCCGCGCCGAAGCTGCTGAATCTGACGGGCGACGCGGCGGACGCAGTGGCGGCGCAGGTCGCCAAGCTCGACGAAATCCGTCAAACCGTCGTTGCAACCTCACAGGTGCCGCTCTACGTCAATGACCCCGTTGCGGTGACGGCGGAAGGCACGCCCGTCCGCATCGTCCGCAACGCCGAAACGAATCTGGGTGACCTGTGCGCTGATGCGTACCGCGCGCTGTCCAACGCGGACATTGCGTTCGTCAACGGCGGCGGCATCCGCAAGCAGATTGAAGCGGGCGACATCACGCTTGACGACATTTACAGTGTCCATCCCTTCGGCAACACCATGTGCGTCATCCGCGTGACGGGTCAGCAGGTGCTGGACGCGCTGGAGTGGGGCGCGCGCGCTGTGCCGAGCGAAAACGGTGGCTTCCTGCAGGTCTCCGGTCTGACTTACGAGATTCACACGGGCGTCGCGTCCTCTGCTGAAAAGGACGAGAACGGCATGTTTACGCGCGTTTCGGGCGAATACCGCGTCAAGAACGTGATGGTCGGCGGTCAGCCCCTTGAACTGGACAAGACCTACACGCTGGCATCCCACAATTACATGCTGCTTGGCCATGGCGACGGCTACACCATGTTCGACGGCTGCGAAGTGCTGGGCGAGGACATGATGGTTGACAATCAGGTGCTGATTACCTACATCACGACCACCCTCGGCGGCGTGGTGGGCGAACAGTACGCCAACCCCTACGGCGACGGCCGCATTGTGGCGGTGGAATAAAGCAATTCTTCGGCTGGTGATTTCTGCGTTTGCAGGGGTCATCAGCCCCTTTTTTGTGTCCGGCAATTGTTTTCCCAATGTTTTTTGCTTGACAAGCGCCGGAAAAGATGGTATGATAACCGCAATTCAACAGAGACGCAAGTCTCCACAAGGCTATGAAGAGCAGCAGTAGCCGGGAAGTCGCTTTTGCAGAGAGCCGCGAACAGGTGCGAGTGCGGCAGGCGGACACCGGGGAAGAAACAGCTCAGAGCCGCCGCCCGAAAAGCGTTTGCTTAGTAGGCACGGACGGGGGAAGCCCGTGACAGCTTCGCGCAATCGTCATTTTTGACCGTTGCGGCAGAGATGCTCCGGCGCGCGCCGGGGAAAATTGGGTGGTACCGCGAGAAGTCTTTCGCCCCATGTGTTGGGGTTGAAAGGCGTTTTTTTATACCGCAAAAAAGCAAGGAGGATGACCATGAAGCGGACACATTACTGCGGCGCAATCCGCAAAGAGCATATGGGACAGACGGCGACGCTGTGCGGCTGGGTGCAGAATCGGCGCGATATGGGCGGCGTGATTTTTCTGGATGTGAAGGATCGCGAGGGCGTGGCGCAGGTCGTCTGCAATATGCAGTTCCTGCCGCCGGAGGACTTCCACCATGCGGAAACGCTGCATATGCAGAGCGTGATTCAGGTGGAGGGCGAAATCCGTCACCGCGACGAAGAAACGTATAACCCGCGCCTTGCGACGGGCGAGGTGGAGCTGCTGGCCAAGCGCCTTGTCGTCCTCAGCGAAGCGCAGCCCCTGCCGTACTCGATGGACGAAGATGCGAAAGTGCGCGAGGAACTGCGCCTCAAGTACCGCTATCTGGATTTGCGCCGTCCGCAGTTGCAGAAGGCGCTCCGCTTCCGGCATCAGGTGCAGATGGCGGCGGAAAAGTACCTGAACGGCGACGGCTTCACCTGCATCGAGACGCCGATGCTCTGCAAATCCACCCCAGAAGGCGCACGCGATTATCTCGTGCCCAGCCGCGTGCATCCCGGCAAGTTCTACGCTCTGCCGCAGTCGCCGCAGATTTTCAAGCAGATGCTGATGGTCGGCGGCATGGATAAGTACTATCAGGTTGCCCGCTGCTTCCGCGACGAGGATCTCCGCGCCGACCGCCAGCCGGAGTTCACGCAGGTCGATATGGAGATGTCGTTTGTGGAGCAGGAGGATATCCTCCAGCACTTGGAGCGCCTGTTCAAGAGCATCTTCCGTGACGTGATGGGACGCGAAATCGGCTATGATTTCCCGCGCCTGACGTGGCAGGAGTCCATGGATCGCTACGGCTGCGACAAGCCGGACTTGCGCTTCGGCATGGAGATTCGCGACGTGACGGACTTGGCGGCGGAATGCTCCTTCTCCGTTTTCCGGCGTGTGGCGGACGAGGGCGGCAAGGTGCGCGCGCTCAATTGCAAGGGCTGCGCGGAGAAATTCACCCGCACAACCATCGAAACGCTGACCGACCACGCGCTGGGTTACGGCGCGAAGGGCATGGCGTGGATTCTCATTCACGACAGCGGCGAAGTCAACTCCATTTTGCAAAAGTACTTTACCAAGGCGCAGTGGCAGGCGCTGCTGACCGCGCTGGATGCCCAAAATGGCGATTTCATTCTCTTCTGCGCCGATAAGTTCCAAACCGTCTGTCGAACGCTGTGCGGCTTGCGCCTCGAAGTCGGCGATATGCTGGGCTTGCGCGACAAGCAGGATTACCGCTTCTGCTTTGTCACCGACTTCCCAGAGTTCGAGTGGTCGGACGAGGAGCAGCGCTATATGGCGATGCACCACCCCTTCACCATGCCGTATGAGGAGGATTTGCCCTACCTGATGACCGACCCCGCACGGGTGCGCTCACAGGCGTATGACGTGGTGCTGAACGGCATTGAGCTGGGTTCCGGCTCGATTCGTATCCACCGCCCGGACGTGCAGGCGCTGATGTTCCGCGCCTTGGGCTTCACCGAGGAAACAGCCCGCGCCCGCTTCGGCTTCATGATTGACGCCTTCAAGTACGGTACGCCGCCGCACGGGGGATTCGCTTTCGGGCTTGACCGGCTTGTGATGCAGCTGCTTGGCGCAGATTCCCTGCGCGACGTGATTGCCTTCCCGAAAGTGCGCGACGCATCCGATTTGATGACGAGCGCGCCGGATTTTGTCGATGCCGAGCAGCTGGAAGTGCTGCAATTGGGCGTTTCGACGGCGGCGGAGGCGGAGAAGCATCCGCAGAAAAAGCGTCCGACGATGGCGATTAAGACCGTCGCGGAGCTGGCGAAGCTGTCCCTGACGGCAGAAGAAGAAGTGACAATGGGCGAGGAGCTGAACACAATTCTTGGCTTTGCCGAAGCCTTGCAGGAAGTGGACACGACCGACGTTCCGCAGACGGCGCACGTCATTCCAACGGAAAATGTGCTGCGCGAGGACATTCCGGCGGCGCCCTTTGACCGCGATTTGCTGCTCTCCAACGCGCCGACGCACACCGAAGACTGCGTGAATGTGCCACAGACATTCGATTAAGGGAGGAATCAGGCATGAAAATTACCCGAATGACGCTGCTGGCGCTGTCCGATGCCATGCAGCGCGGCGATTTGACCTCCCGCGAGGTCACGCAGGCGTATCTCGACCGCATCCATCAGGTGGAGGGCAAGGTGCAGGCGTATATCAGCCTGAACGAGGAAGAAGCGCTCCGTCAGGCGGACGAATGCGACAAGAAGCGGCAGCAGGGCGAAAAGGTGTCGCCGCTTTGCGGCATTCCCGTCGCCGTGAAGGACAACATCTGCGTCAAGGGCGGCAAAACCACCTGCGCATCCAAAATGCTGGCGGATTTCGTATCGCCGTACTCTGCCACGGTCTGGGAGAAATTGCAGGCGGCGGGCTGCGTCCTGCTTGGCAAGACAAATCTGGATGAATTTGCCATGGGCTCCTCCACCGAAAACAGCGCGTTTCACCCCACGCATAACCCGCGTGATTTGTCGCGCGTGCCGGGCGGGTCGTCCGGCGGCTCGGCGGCGTGCGTCGCGGCGGATGAAGCCCCCTTTTCTCTCGGCAGCGACACCGGCGGCTCCATTCGCCAGCCTGCGGCGTTCTGCGGCGTTGTTGGCATGAAGCCGACGTATGGCATGGTCAGCCGCTATGGGTTGGTCGCGTTTGCCTCGTCGCTGGATCAAATCGGCCCGATGACGAAGACTGTGGCGGACAACGCGCTTGTGCTGGACGCGATTGCCGGCTACGATTGCCGCGACACGACCTCCATCAAACGCGGCTATACGCCCATGAACCGTGAGATGAAAGCAGGCGTGAAGGGTTTGCGCATCGGTCTGCCGAAGGAAATGTTCGGCGAGGGCTTGTCCGCTGATGTCCGAAAAGCCGTCATGAACGCTGCCAAGACGCTCGAACGCCTTGGCGCGACGGTGAAGGAAGTCAGCATTCCGTCGCTGAAAGTCGCGCTTCCGGCGTATTACGTCCTGTCCTCGGCGGAAGCCAGCTCGAACCTTGCGCGTTTTGACGGTGTTCGCTATGGGCATCGTGCGGCAGAATACGCGGATTTGGAGGAATTGTACCTGAAGAGCCGCAGCGAGGGCTTCGGCGCGGAGGTCAAGCGGCGGATTCTGTTGGGCACTTACACGCTGTCCGCTGGGTACTTCGATGCGTACTACAAGAAGGCATTGCAGGTGCGCACGCTCGTCATCCGCGAACTGAACGCGGTGCTGAAGGACGTTGACTGCCTGCTTTCGCCCGTCGCGCCGACGACTGCCTACAAAATCGGCGAAAAAACCATGTCGCCGCTGGAAATGTACCTCGGCGACATTGATACCGTCCCGGTGAATATCGCGGGCATTCCGGGCTTGTCGCTGCCTTGCGGGCTTGACCGCGCGGGGCTGCCTGTCGGCGTGCAGCTGATGGGCGCGACCTTCTCCGAACCGCTGCTCTACCGAGTCGGCTATGCGCTGGAAGAGGCGCTGGGCGAAATCTGCAAGGAGGCGACGCTGTAATGGCTTGGAAGATGATGGACGGATATGAAATGGTCATCGGCTTGGAGGTTCATGTGGAGCTGAAAACGAAGACCAAAATCTTCTGCGCCTGTCCGACGACCTTCGGCGCAGCGCCGAACACGCAGTGCTGCCCGGTCTGTATGGGCTTTCCCGGCACGCTGCCGGTGCTCAATCGGCAGGTGGTGCATTACGCGGTGCTGGCGGGGCTGGCGACGGGCTGCACGATTGCGCGTTACTCCAAACAGGACAGAAAGAATTATTTCTATCCCGACCTGCCCAAAGCGTACCAAATCAGCCAGTACGACCTGCCGCTGTGCGTCGGCGGGCACTTGACGGTGGAGACGGAAGCGGGCGAGAAGCGCATTGGCATCACGCGCATCCACATCGAGGAGGACGCGGGCAAGCTCGTGCATGACCCGGAGAAGGGGACGCTCATCGACTGCAACCGCTGCGGCGTTCCGCTGATTGAAATCGTGTCTGAGCCGGATATTCGCACGCCGCAGGAGGCTGTCGCGTACCTGCACAAGCTGAAGGCGGTCATCGAGTACACGGGTGTGAGTGACTGCCGGATGCAGGAGGGTTCGCTCCGCTGTGACGTGAACCTCTCCATCCACAAAAAGGATGAACCGTTCGGCACGCGCACGGAAATGAAAAACCTGAACTCGTTTACGTCCGTTCAGCGCGCGATTGAGGAGGAATACCGCCGGCAGGTGGAGGCAGTCAAGAAGTGCGAAGCGATTGTGCAGGAGACGCGCCGCTTCGACCAGACCACGGGCAAAACGTCCTCCATGCGCCGCAAGGAGAACGCCAACGACTACCGCTATTTCCCCGACCCGGACTTAGCGCCCATTGTGCTGAGCGACGAAGTCATTGCCGGGTGGCGCAAGGAACTGCCGCAGCTGCCGGATGTGCGCAAGGCGGCGTACATGGCGGATTACGGGCTGACGGCGTACGCGGCGGAGCAGCTGGTCTCCAGCAAGTATCTGGCGGACTACTTCGAGACGGCGGCGCAGTCCACCGCGGCGGTCAAAATGCTGGCGAACCTGATGATCAGCGAAGTGTTCCGCCTGTTGGATGGCGAGGATGCGAAAATCCCGCTGAACCCGGCGTCCTTGGCGAAGATTGCGGACATGACGGAGCAGAGCCTTATCAGCGTCGGTACAGCGAAAAAGACGATAGACGCGCTCTGGGACACGCCCGAAGACCCGGAGGAATACGTCACCCGCATGGGACTGATGCAAATCAGCGATGAAGCGGTGTTGACAGAGTACGTCCGCAAAGCCATCGACACGCACCCGGAGATGGTCGCGGGCTACCGCAAGGGCAAGCTGACGCTGAAAAACGCGCTGATGGGCGTGGCAATGGGGCTTTCCGGCGGCAAGGCGAACCCGGTGGTGCTGCAAAAGCTGATGGACGCGGCGCTGGATGCATAATGGCAGGAAGAAATTACGCAATTCATGTCAATCGAAAAGGTACGCGCAGCATTTGCCGCGCAGGGGATTGCCGACCGCATCCGCGAACTCGATGAATCCAGCGCAACGGTTGCTTTAGCGGCACAGGCGCTGGGCTGTGGGCCGGGGCGCATCGCGAAAACGCTCTCGTTTCAGGGCAAGGAGCAGCCGATTCTGATTGTCGCGGCGGGGAATGGCAAAATCGACAACCACCGCTTCAAGGAGCGCTTCGGCGTGAAGGCGAAGATGCTCGCAGCGGAGGAAGTGCCGGAGAAAATTGGCCATGCCGTCGGCGGCGTCTGCCCGTTCGCAGACGCGCCCCCAAGCTGCTCTTCCCCCAAGATTCTGTAAAGAACCAAAATTCGCGGAGCATCTTGGCGCATTTTCATCTGGAAATAGTATAAAATCGCACACGAAAAAGACCACGCACCGAAAATCGGTCATGCGTGGTCTTTTTCACATGCGGCAGAATCAGGGAATCAGCAGACGCCCGCAGCTTTCGCACTCCACAATCTCGCCGTTGGCGGACGTGACGCGGCTCAGCACTGCCGACGGCAGCGACATATTGCAACCGCTGCACTGGTTGTTAATCAGCCGAGCGAGCGGCGGCGTGATGCGCTTCTTAATCTCGTGATAGCGTGCCAGCAGCTCCGGCGAAATGCCCTCGCCCTTCTTTGCGACGATGGCCTTCTGTGCCTTCAGGGCAGCTTCCTTTTCCGGTGATTCCTTGTCGTACTGCTTCTTGAGATTATCAAATTCTTCCTTCAGCTTAATGGCATCGCGGCGCAGGCTGCGTTCCTTCTGATCGTAATCGTTGGCATCCTTTGCCATGCGCTTCATTTCCTGCTCATAGCTGCCAATCGTCTCCAGAAAGCGGTTCACTTCGCTCAGCAGCGCTTTCGTATCATCCAATTCGGTCGGAGGATTCTGCTCGAAGCGGCTTTGCAGGTGGCGCAGCTGTTCTTCGCAGCGGGTGATGGCATCGCGGATGGCATCCTTGCGGTCAGAGAGAATTGCCACCTGCTCTTCCATCTGCTTGTACTGCTTCTGCTTGGCGTTGAACTGCGTGCGGCAGGTATTCATCTTCTGGCGCAGCGGACTGCGGCTCAGCTCCTGTTCGAGTTTGTCAGCCTTGCGGTCTTCCACTTGATACTGCCATAACATAGCAAGCTGGTCCATAAGTACCTCCTTGATAAACAGCGTGCCGGAGGGCACGGACGGTCACTCATACGCGCTGCGTTCGGAGCGCGAAATGTGCATTTTCCATTGTACTATATCCGGCGCGTTTTGTAAAGCCTTCATGAGCGCAAAAATACCGGGATTTTCCGTGGCAAAGTGTCCCGCCTCCAACAGCACCACGCCGTGGTAGGATGCATCCAGCGCAATGTGGTGCTTCACCTCGCCTGTGAGGAAAGCATCCGCGCCCATGGCGCGCGCATCTGCCCACTCGTCGCACCCGCCGCCGGAGCAGAGACCGACGCGGTGGATGAGCGCCTCCCGATGCCCCATCACGCGCACTGTGTCGCCCAACTGCCGCGCGGCAAAATCTGCGAACGCTTCCGCCGTCATCGGTGCGGATAAATCTCCCACGCGCAGGAAGCCCTCGCCGACGATGCTCTCCAGCCCCAGCAGTCCCGCCAGCGTGTCGTTCATGCCGCCGGGCGCTTGGTCGAAGTTCGTGTGCGCGGCAATCAGCGATAAGCCGTTTGCAATCAGCCGAATCAGCAGATGCCCCTCGTAATCCGCCTCAGTCAGGCGCTTCCGGGCGGAAAACATCAGGGGATGATGCGTCACAATCAGGTTCGCGCCCGCTGCCAGCGCATCGTCAATCACGCGGTCGGTCACGTCCAGCGCAAGGTGGATGCCCGTCACTTCCGCCTGTGGATTGCCCACCAGCAAGCCGGAATTGTCAAAATCCGCCTGCGTGTCAAACGGCGCAAGCGCGTCAATCAGCTCGTAAACCCGCTGCACCGTCAGCATGGCGCACCCTCCAATTCCATGATTTTTCGTTGATAAAAGTCGATTTCCGCCGCAATTTCGCCGCGAATCCGGCTTACATCACCCGTTGCGGATGCCAGCCCGGTCAGACGGTCGTCCATCACCTTGATGCGGTAGCGGCAGTAGTCCAGCAGCATTTTCGGCGGATTCTGCACCCACAGCAAGCGCCCGTAGTGCACTTCCTCCGCCGTCCAGTCGTCCGCCTGCCCCGGTTCGGCGCGCCAGAAGATGTAGAAGCGCCCCGCCGCTTGGCAGAGTTTCTCCTGCACGATGTGGTAGCCGATTTCAGGCAATGTCCGGCGAACGAGCGGCTGCTCCGTATGCGAGGAAAGCACCAGTACCGCTCCGCAGAGCTTCTCTGCGCCGCTAAGCAGCACCTTGCGGATGGTTTCGCCGCCCATGCCCATCATCGATACACACCCGCAAGGTTTGGTCAGCGCATCCAGCCCGTCGGCGAGCCGCACATGCGCACGCTTCTCCAAATGATGGCGGCGGACACTTTCTTCCGCGTGGAGAAGCGCCTTTGGGCTGACATCTGCCAGAATCATCTCTTGGCAAATGTTGTGCGTCAGCAGATAACAGGGGAGCAGCGCGTGATCTGTGCCGATATCCGCGCCCAGCGCACACGGCTCGTACAGCTGCGCAGCGAGGGATAGTCTTTCGTCGAGCATAACGCCTCCCAAAAACGGCCCTGCCGCCAATTCGTGGACAGAGCCGCAAATGTTATTCCGTATAGTAGTCGCGCAGTTTCTTGGAACGGCCGGGGTGGCGAATCTTGCGCAGTGCTTTTGCTTCAATCTGGCGGATGCGTTCGCGGGTGACGTTGAACTCCTTGCCAACTTCCTCCAGCGTGTGCGCCTGCCCATCCTCCAGCCCGAAACGAAGGCGGATGACCTTCTCCTCGCGCGGGGTCAGTGTGTGCAGCACTTCCTGCAATTGTTCGCGCATCATGGCGTTGGACGCCACCTCCGCCGGCGCGGGCGCGTTCTCATCCTCGATGAAGTCGCCCAAATGGCTGTCCTCTTCCTCACCAATCGGGGTTTCCAGCGACACCGGCTCCTGCGCAATCTTGATGATTTCGCGCACCTTGCTCTCGCTGATGCCCATTTCCTTCGCGATTTCCGCGGGCGTTGGGTCGCGCCCCAGTTCCTGCGCCAGCTGACGATTGACGCGAATCAGCTTGTTGATGGTCTCCACCATGTGCACGGGAATGCGAATCGTGCGCGCCTGATCGGCGATGGCGCGGGTAATCGCCTGCCGAACCCACCACGTCGCGTAGGTAGAAAACTTGTAACCCTTGGTGTAGTCGAATTTTTCTGCCGCTTTGATTAAGCCAAGGTTGCCCTCCTGAATCAGGTCAAGGAACTGCATTCCGCGCCCGACATAGCGCTTGGCGATGGACACCACAAGGCGCAGGTTCGCTTCACTGAGCTTCTTTTTTGCCGCTGCTTGCTCCTCTGGCGTGCCTTCCGCAATCTGCTTTGCCAGCGCAATTTCTTCCTCGGTGGTCAACAGGGGATATTTGCCGATTTCTTTCAAATACAGGCGGACAGGGTCGTCGGAACTCACGCCGTCGGGGACGGACAGGTTAATCGCGTCAATGGGGGTGTCCTCGCTGGACTGCGCGGGCTGCGGGTCGTTTTCATTGATGACGGTCACGCCGAGCGCTTCGAGATTCTCCAGCACCTTGTCCAGCTGATCCGGCTCGATGTAGAGATCCATCAGGCGTTCCATAATCTCCTTGTAGGTCAGCGTGCCCTTCTTCTTGCCGTATTCATAGAGGTCATCAAGCCGTTTTTGGCGGCCATCCGGGGTTTGTGTCAAGCGGAATCCACTCCCTTCAGCCCAACAGGGAATCATCAATCCATGTAGTCCACCAGATTCTTGGACATGTTCGGGCGCTTAATCTTGCGCAGCGCCTTCACCTCAATTTGGCGGATGCGTTCGCGGGTGACGTTGAACGCCTTGCCAACTTCCTCCAATGTACGCTGCTGACCGTCATCCAGCCCGTAGCGCATCCGGATGACCTGCTCTTCACGCGGCGTCAGCATGTGCAGCACGTCGGAAAGTGTCTGCTTCATCATGCTTTCCGCCACAATCTGGGAGGGCGGCGGCGTCTTGTCGTCTTCGAGGAAGTCGCCGAGGTGGCTGTCCTCCTCCTCGCCAATTGGGGATTCGAGCGACACCGGCTCCTGCGCAATCTTGATGATTTCCTGCACCTTGCTCACGCTGATGCCCAGTTCCTTCGCGATTTCCTCCGGACGCGGCTCACGCCCCAGTTTCTGCTGAAGCTGGCGGTTCACGCGCACGATGCGGTTAATTGTTTCCACCATGTGCACGGGGATGCGGATGGTACGCGCCTGATCGGCAATCGAGCGGGTGATAGCCTGCCGAATCCACCACGTCGCGTAGGTGGAGAACTTGAAGCCCTTGGTGTAGTCGAACTTCTCCACTGCCTTCATCAGACCGAGGTTGCCCTCCTGAATCAGGTCGAGCAGGCTCATGGAGTTCTTGCTGCGCCCGACGTACTTCTTGGCAATCGACACGACAAGGCGCAGGTTCGCTTCGCTCAGGCGGCGTTTCGCCTCGTTGCGGATAGCGGGGTCGTTGCTTTCCAGCTGCTTGGCAACTTCAATTTCCGCTTCGCTCGTTAGCAGCGGAATGCGCCCGATTTCCTTCAAATACATGCGCACCGGGTCGTCGGCAGAAATGACATCAGCTTCGCTCAGGTCGTCGTTCAGTGCGGGATCGGGCACTTCCATGGCAGCGGGGGATGTATCCGGGATTTCCGCGGAATCCACCACGGTCACGCCCAGACTCTCCAGCTTGTCCAGCACCTTCTCCAGCTGATCGGCCTCAAAAAAAGTATTGCCCAGACGATCGGTCACTTCCTGATAAGTGATCGTGCCTTTGTTTTTTGCGTATTCGTACAGTTCGTCAAGCGGTGACGGACGGCCATTCTGCGAAAGCGTCAAGTTGAACTCTCCTTCTTGTGATACAGCCGGGTTTTCCGGCTCGGTAGCGATAAACAAATTGCAATTTCCATAACGACTGCATTATTTCAGTCGGTTGATGGTGGCAGTCAGCTGCTTTGCTTCATCCAGCGCCTGCATTTTTTCTGCGCCGGAGAGCGTTTTGATGCGCTTCATAATCTCGTCGTACTGCGCGCGCGCTCGTTTCAGGCGCATCCGCGATAGGCAGTCGTGCGCCATTTGCAGCATTTGATCCGTGCTTTCGCCGCTCTGCGCCATCAGCAGATGACTGACGCGGGCGCGCACCACCTCGTCGCTCTGGCTTTCCACCAGTGACGCGGCGGACACACCGCTTTGCAGCTGCAGAAACAGCTCCTTGAGCAGCGGGTCGCGGAAGTCGTCCTCCTGCGCCAAATCTTCCGGCAGACGCGACGAGGCAATCAGCGAAAGCAGCAGCTCCTCCGCGCGTACATCCTCGTCGGCGTTTTCCGGCTCCGGGACAGGCGTCGCGGGCGGACGAGCGATTCGCGCGGGCAGGGGAGGCGCAGAAGTGATGTCCTTCGGCGGCGTCATGCCGATTTGCGCAATCAGCACATCGCGGCTGAAGCCCGTCTGCACAATGAGCTCCTGCAGGGCGTTCTCCATTTCCACCGGCTCCAAGTTCCGCAAAATCGCGGCGCACGCCTTCGCGTAGGCGGTTCGCCCCTCCTGCGTGGTCAGGTCGTGTTCCGCGCGAAGCCGACGCATCCGGTAGGCTTGCGGCGTCAGGGCAGGCAGCTTGTCGAAGCCTTCTTTCCCGTCGCGGCGGATGAATTCGTCCGGGTCAAGCCCGTCGGGGAAATCCAGCACGCGCGCCGGAATGCCTTCCGCCTCCAGTATATCCAGACCGCGCAGGATGGCGTGCTGCCCCGCGCTGTCGCCATCGTAGGACAAGTATACCATCGGCGCAAAGCGTTTGAGCAGCTTTGCCTGTTCGCTCGTCAGCGCCGTGCCGAGTGTCGCGCAGACGCCGGTCACGCCGAACTGCGTCAGCGAAACGACGTCCATGTACCCCTCGACCAGCACCACACGCTCCAAGTGCCGCTCTTTGCGCAGAAGATTTGCTGCGTACACGCCCAAACGCTTGTTGAAAATGGGGGTGTCGGACGTGTTAAGGTACTTCGGCTGCACGTTCTCAATTGCGCGCCCGCCAAACGCCAAGACGTTGCCGTATTGGTCGATGATGGGGAAAATCGCGCGGTTGCGGAACATGTCAAAGGCGCGGCGCGGGCGCGCAGGGCGATCCGCTGTCGCTTCCTCCGCATCCTTGATGACAATCAGCCCAGCCATTTGCAGCTCTTCGGTGGTGTAGCCCTTTGCTTGCATCGCGCGGGTTAAAGCGTCCCAGCTGTTCGGCGCTGCGCCCAGACCGAATTTGCGGATGACGCCGTCGGATACGCCGCGGCGCTTCAAATAATCCAGCATCGGCTGCCCCGCGGGGGTGAAGAGCGTTTCGTAGAAGAAGTGCGCCGCATCCCGATTGCACGCCAGCAGTCGCTCGCGCTGCGTCTGCCGCCGCTGATAATCCGGGTCGGCCTCCATCTGCGGCAGCGGCATGTGCAGCTGATCCGCCAGATGCTTCACCGCTTCGGGAAACGGCAGATGTTCAATCTCCATCACAAAATGGATGACGCTGCCGCCCGCCTTGCAGCCGAAGCAGTAGAACAGCTGCTTTTCCGGATCCACAGAGAAAGATGCGGTTTTCTCTCCATGGAAGGGGCATAGCCCCCAGTATTTGCGCCCGTTCTTTTTGAGCTGGACGTACTGCCCAACGATCTGAACGATGTCCGCACGCGCGCGGAGCTCATCCAGCCAAGAAGGCGGAAAACGCACGGCACCGCTCACCTCCCTCAAAAAGCGTTCTGCCAAGGAACACAAAAAGCACACCCGGAACCAACAGGAAACGGGGAACGCATTGTGTTATTTGGATGGCTTGCAGGTCTGTCTCTGCTCATCCATCAGTTTAATTCGCCAAGAAATCGAAATTTCCTGCTTGTTTCAGCCATGTGTTTTTGGAATCTTCGGAAAAAAAGCGGGAAAATGCGAAGAACACTTGTTATATTGCCGAAAACCCGCTCGGCACGAACAGCTGCTGATAGGTGCGGATGGCGTAGCGGTCGGTCATGCACGATACAAAGTCGCACACAGCGCGTGCCGTGCCTTCCTTGTAGCCGATGAGCACGAACTCCTCCGGCATTTCGCCCGGATGCTCGCTGTAATAGCTGAACAGCGCTTCCACAACGTGCTTGCAGCGTTCTTCTTCCGCCTGCCGCCACTGGTCGCGGTATACGCGCGCAAACATGAACTCCCGCAGACCGTCCATGGTTTCCTGCACCAGCGGCGACATGGTCAGCGTCGGTTTGTCCGCGCTGCACGCCACAATGTCGCAAATCATGGTGTTGATGCGCTCACCGTGCGTCTGTCCCAGCACCTTCAAGCAGTCCGCCGGCAGTTCAAAGGGCTGCAAGACCCCGGCGCGCAGGGCGTCGTCCAAATCGTGATTTAGATACGCGATTCGGTCGGCGCGGCGGACGCACTGCCCCTCCAGCGTTGCGGGAAACTGCTTGCCGGAGTGACAGAGGATGCCGTCGCGCACCTCCCACGTCAGGTTCAGCCCGTTTCCGTCGTTCTCCAGCGCCTCGACGCAGCGCCTCGACTGCTCGTTGTGCCGGAAGCCTTCAGGCATTAGCCTGTCCAGCGCGTGCTCGCCGATGTGCCCAAACGGCGTATGCCCCAAATCGTGCCCCAGCGCAATTGCTTCCGTCAAGTCCTCGTTCAGCTGGAGACAACGCGCCAGTGTCCGGGCAATCTGCGCCACTTCCAGCGTGTGCGTCAGCCGCGTGCGGTAGTGGTCGCCTTCAGGCGCGAGGAACACCTGCGTCTTGTATTTCAGGCGGCGAAACGCTTTGCAGTGGATGATGCGGTCGCGGTCGCGCTGGAAGTCCGTCCGCATTGGGCAGGGGACAATCGGCTTTTCGCGCCCGCGCGTGTCCTTCGCGCAGACTGCCCGTGGTGATAGACGCTGTGCCTCCTCCTGTTCCAATCGCTCCCTGATGGTCATCGTCGTTCCCCTCCTCTCATTGCATTATAATTACAACATCGAGGGGCAAAAATCCTTGCGAAATCACAAATTTGACGCGAAAAATTCACACTTTACAAATCTGCGTTTTTATGCTATGATACTTAACTGTATCAACAAATTCGCAACGGGAGGAAAACTGACCCCATGAAGAAGAAATCAACCGCGAAGAAAGTATTGCTGACCATCCTCGGCGTTCTGCTGGCGCTGGTAATCGTGCTGGTGGGCACGGTCTACGTCATCTGGCACGACGAAATCACAACGCTGCTGTCCTTTCAGCAGGTGACGCAGCGCGATGAAAGCCATAAGGATGGTTCGGTGTATGTGCTGAATGTCTCCGGCGGCTACCATTTCGATGAGTTCCTGGCGCAGGGCGGCGCGTCCAATGACACGGAGCTTATCTCCTTTATCACGAACAGCATCACCAAGGGCATCATCCCCATGAACATCAAAACCTCGGAAATCGCCTGCTCCGCTTTCACCGCGGATACGGCGGACGGCGACCGCGTTTTCGGCCGCAACTACGATTTCCACGAGACGAACACCGTCATCGTCTACACGAATCCGGGCAACGGACGTCATGCTTCCTATTCCACGGTGGACTTGCAGTTCCTCGGCTTAGACAGCACGAAGGACGTGACCACCTTCGGGCAGAAGATTCTCACGCTTGCCGCTCCTTTTGCGCCGCTGGATGGCGTGAATGACGCGGGCGTGGCGTGCGGCATCTTCATGTCTTATCAGGGCGGAGAGAAGGTCGCCGCGACGAATCAGCAGACCGACAAGCCGGATTTGACCTCGACCACGATGCTCCGCATGATTCTGGACTACGCCGACTCCGTTGAAGAAGCGGTCGAACTGGTGGAAAAGTACGACCTGCACGACTCCGCGAAGACGAGCTTCCATTATATGATTGCGGATTCCACGGGCAAGAGCGCGATTCTGGAGTGGGTGTCTGACAGCAGTGACGACGACGCGGATGGCGCGAACCGCCACTTGAACGTCATCTGGAACGACGCTGATCCGCTCTCCGGCGCGACGGACTGGCAGATGATTACCAACTTCATTATCACGCCGGATTACTACACGGCGGACGCGAACAAACCGGGTCTTGACCGCTATGAGCTTCTGCGCGACCGTCTGGCGGAACTGAACGGCGTCGTGGCGGACGAAGAAGCGGCGATGGGTCTGCTCGATGCGGTCAGCCGCCGCGACTGGGGCAATCCGGGCGATTCCAACTCGCTGACGATTCACTCTGCCGTCTATAACCTCACGGACAAGACGGTGTTGTGGGTTGGCAATGAGCATTACGGCGAAGAAGGCTACACGTTCCGCTTCAGCCTGAATAAATAAGGATACAAAACATCCCCGGAAGCGTCATGCCTCCGGGGATAAATTTATTGGGGGGGATGAATTACTTGCCCAGCATCGCTGCGCCGATGATACCCGCATCCGGGCCGAGCTTCGCCAGCTCAATGCGCGCCGACGGGAGCGTCTTGTACAGCACATAGCGCCGCGTTTCCGCACGAACAGCGTCCAGCAGGAAGTCGCCCGCTTTGCTTACGCCGCCGCCCAGCACGATAACCTCCGGGTCGATGCAGTTAACCAGGCTGGCAACCAGCTGACCCAGATACTTCACATAGCGGTGGAACACCTTGAGCGCGATTTCGTCGCCGTTCTTCGCCGCGTCGAAAACAACCTTCGCGTTCACGCGGTTCAGGTCGCCTTCGCACACCTTCACAATTTCACTTTCCGGGTGCACCGCGCAGAGCTCGCGCGCCATGCGGATGATGGCGGTCGCGGAGCAGTAGCGCTCGACGCAGCCGTAGTTGCCGCAGGTGCACGGCTCGCCGTCAAGTTCGAGAATCATGTGGCCGATTTCGCTGCCGACGCCGTGGAAGCCGTTCCAGACCTTGCCATTAAAAACGATGCCGCCGCCGACGCCTGTGCCGAGGGTGACGAACACGCTGCTGTCCGAACCAGCGCTCACGCCCGCGACGCTCTCCGCCAGCCCTGCGACCGTCGCGTCATTGCCGACGAAAACGGGCTTGGCAATGTGCTTGTTGAACTCCTGCACAAACGGCACGTCCACCCAGCCGAGGTTGGTGCAGAACGCAATATTGCCCGTGCGGGGGTCGGTTACGCCGGGAACGCCCGCGCCGATGGCCTTCACGTCACCCAGCGTGTAGCCGCCCTTGTCGATGGTGTCCAGTACGCAGTCCGCCATCGCTTTCACCTGCATGTCGAAGGGAATATCCGTGCGGGTGACGATGCCGCCCTTGCACAGAATCTTGCCGCTTTCGTCCACCAGACCGACCTGAATGCCCGTGCCGCCAACGTCAATACCAACATAAATCATGGGAAAAAGCCTCCTGTATATTGTAGTTGTGAAAATGCGTTAGTCCTGATTCTGCGCGTCGGGATTGGAACGCTTCATGATCATTTCGTTCATGCGGCGGTCAAGCTCCCGTGCGGCGCTGAAACCGAGCTTCTTCATGGACAGGTTGCGCGCCGCCACCTCGATGATGATGGCGAGGTTGCGCCCCGGCCGCACCGGCATGGTCTGGCTGGGTACTTTCACGCCAAGAATCGTGATGTACTCGTCATTCAGCCCAAGCCGGTCGTACTCCTTGCCCTCGACCCACTTCTCCATGTGAATCACAAGGTCGATGGACTTGCTCTGCGCGACGGCGCCGATGCCGTACATCGCGCGGATGTCGATGATGCCAATGCCGCGAATCTCCATGAAGTGGCGCACCATCTCCGGGCATTCGCCGGTCAGACGGTTGTCCGACACGCGGCAGATGTCCACCACGTCGTCCGCCACCAGCTGATGCCCGCGGCGAATCAGCTCCAGTGCGGCTTCGCTCTTGCCCACGCCGCTGTCGCCCGTAATCAACACGCCCATGCCGTATACCGATACCAGAACGCCGTGGCGCGTTACGCGCGGAGCGAGGCAGCGGTTCAGGTAGTTGATGGCGGTGAAGAAGAACTTCGTCGTCACCATTCCGGTCTGATAGACGGCGATATTGCGCGCGGCGGCGGCTTCCAGCAGCTCTTCCGGCGGATGCATCCCGCGGCAGATGATGACGCAGGGAATGTCGAAGGAGAAGTACTTTTTGAGCATTTGACGGCGTACTTCCGGCTCAAGGTTCTCCAAATACGTCATTTCGACCTTGCCGATGACCTGTGGACGCTCAAATGGGAAATATTCATAGAAGCCGCAGAACTGCATACCCGGACGGTTCAGGTCGGTGGTGCGGATATCCCATTCCGTCTGCGTGGAAGGGGACAGCACCGTCAATTGAAGCGTCTTGGCAAAGTCGGCTGCCTGTACCATAGGAAACCTCCTAAATACTATGCAAAATCAGTCAAAAAGAATCCGCTGGATATACCGCGCCACGCCGTCCTCCTGATTCGTCCCGCAGACGGCAAAGCCCATGCGCTTCACATCCTCGCGCCCGTTGCCCATGCACACGCCGTGCCCGGCGGCGCGCAGCATCGACACGTCGTTCAGGCTGTCGCCGAACGCCATGCACTGCGAAAGTGGGAAGCCCATTTCCTCCGCACAGACGGACAATGCGTGTCCTTTCGTCGCCAGCGGGGGATTGACTTCCAGAAAGTACGGCTTCGAGCAGGTCAGCGCGACGGACTCGCCGAACTGCGCTTGTGCCTCCGCCAGCATCTGCACAACCTGCTCCGGCGGCGCCATCATCAGCAGCTTCGTCGTCGGCGCAGATAGATGCTGCTCCAAATCGCCGACGTACACGCCGCGCAGGGACGAGCTTTCCGCATACGCGCGGGCATAATCCCCCTGCTGATTATAGTAGAAGCAATCGCCCGCGTACGTCTGGCAGTAGCATCCGCGCTCCTTGGCGAACCGGGCGACCTGCCGCGCGATGTCCGCGGGAATCGTCAGTTCATGCAGCGTCGTTCCGTCCGGCAGGGCGATCACCGCTCCGTTGGCGCAGATGACACGGCTCGCGCACCCGATGCGCTTTGCAAACCCCGCCATGCTGCAATAGGTGCGTCCGCTGGCGGGCAGGATCAGGATGCCCGCTTCACTTGCGCGGCGCAGGACGGATACTGTTTCATCCGAAATCGTGCGGTCGTCCCGCAGCAGCGTGTCATCCAAATCAAACGCGATGGCGCGAATGACCGGCCTCAACTCTCTCACCTCACAGCAGAAATCACTCTCACGTTCTATTATAGCAAAGAATTCGAGGTTGCGCCATAGCGTTTTGCAGAAAAAGGTCGGATTTCGTGAAAATTTTTGTGCGAAATCAGCAGGAATTTTTGCTTTTTGGTGGAAATGTACATGAGAATCCCTTGGAAAAGGAAAGGAGAAACGTTCCGATGATGAATCGTGATGAAGCACGCCGACTGGCACACGAGCTGGTTGCGCAGATGACGCTGGAGGAGAAGGCCTCCCAGCTCCGTTTTGACTCGCCTGCCATTCCGCGGCTGGGCATTCCGGCGTATAACTGGTGGAATGAATCCCTGCACGGCGTGGCGCGCGCGGGCACGGCGACGGTGTTCCCGCAGGCGATTGGTCTGGCGGCGATTTTCGACGAGGACTTCCACGAAATGGTGGCAAGCGTCATCAGCACCGAGGCGCGCGCGAAATACAACGGGCAGTCTGCGCATGGCGACCGCGACATTTACAAGGGCTTGTCCATGTGGAGCCCGAACATCAACATCTTCCGTGACCCGCGCTGGGGCCGCGGTCATGAGACATATGGTGAAGATCCGTATCTTACCAGCCGGCTGGGCGTACGGTTCATCAAGGGCTTGCAGGGCAATGGCAAGTACCTCAAGGTCGCCGCGTGCGCCAAGCATTTCGCGGTGCACTCCGGCCCGGAAGCCATCCGCCATTCCTTCGACGCCGTGGCGAACCCGAAGGATATGAACGAGACGTATCTGCCCGCGTTCGAGGCGGCGGTGAAGGAAGCGAAGGTGGAGAGCGTCATGGGCGCGTACAACCGCGTCAACGGCGAACCTGCCTGCGGGTCAAAGACACTGCTGGTGGACATTCTGCGCAATAAGTGGCAGTTTGAGGGGCATGTGACGTCCGACTGCTGGGCGATTCGTGACTTCCACGAGCATCACCATGTGACCGATACCGCGCCGGAATCGGCGGCGCTGGCGCTCAAAAACGGCTGCGACGTCAACTGCGGCAACACCTACCTGCATATATTGACCGCGTATCAGGAGGGCCTGGTGACGGAAGAGGACATCACGACCGCCTGCGAGCGCATGTATACCTCCCGCTATCTGCTGGGCTGCTTCGCGGATGACTGTGAGTACGACAAAATCCCCTATACCGCCAACGATACCGACGAGAATGACGCGCTGGCGCTGGAAGCAGCGGAAAAGTGCATGGTGCTGCTGCGCAACGATGGCGTGCTGCCGCTGGACGCGGGCAAAATCCGCACGATTGCCGTCGTCGGCCCGAACGCGGACAGCGTGCCTGCTTTGGAAGGCAACTACAACGGCCGTTCCAGCCGCTATGTGACGTTCCTTGAAGGCATCCGCGCTTATGCGGAGGAGCACGGCATCCGCGTGCTGTTCAGCGAAGGCTGCCACCTGTTCAAGGACCGCGTGCAGAATCTGGGTCAGCCGAACGACCGCTTGGCGGAAGCCGAACTGGTTGCGGAAAATGCGGATGCTGTGATTGCGTGCGTCGGTCTGGATGCGACGCTGGAGGGCGAAGAGGGCGACACGGGCAATGCGTTTGCGTCCGGCGATAAGATTTCGCTGAATCTGCCCGAAAGCCAGCAGAAGCTGCTGGATGCGCTGGTCAAAACTGGCAAGCCGTTGGTCACGGTCGTCGCGGCAGGCTCTGCGCTGAATGTGCCGCAGGGCAATGCGGAGATTATGGCGTGGTATCCGGGTCAGGCGGGCGGCACGGCGCTGGCGGAAATCCTCTTCGGCGAGGTCAACCCGTCCGGCCGTCTGCCGGTGACGTTCTATCACGATCTGTCTGAACTGCCGGAATTCACTGATTATTCGATGAAGAACCGCACTTACCGCTACTTCGAGGGCAAGCCGCTCTATCCGTTCGGCTACGGGCTGTCCTACACCACCTTTGCGCTGGATAACGAAGCGGTGGATGCCGAAATGGGCTGGGTGACGGCGACGGTCGAGAACACGGGCGACCGCGACGGCGAGACGGTTGTGCAGGTGTATGTGCAGGACGTGGACACGAAGTGGGAGACGCTGCATCCGCATCTGGCGGGCTTCGCGCGCGTGGCGCTGAAGGCAGGCGAGAAGCGGCAGATTGCTGTTCCGCTGGATAAGAATGCCTTCACCGTCGTCAACGATGCGGGCGAGCGCGTGGCGGACGGCAAGGTGTTCGACGTGTACTGCGGGCTGTATCAGCCGGACGAGCGTTCGGCGGAACTGACCGGGCAGACGCCTGTCAAGATGACGATTCGCTTCGAGTGATTCATAGAAAAGCAGGGGAATGCGCGGGCATTCCTCTGTTTTTTTGCGATTTGCGCTGCCGGAACGGTTGAAAAATCCCTTTTCAGCAGGTATAATAGAAGGGAGATTCCCAAGGAGGCTGCATGATGTTTATCGGATTTCCGGAGGCGACGATTCAGTTCTTTCTGGACATTCGCTTCCATAACAGCATTGACTACTTCGAGGAAAACCGCGCGCGCTACGAGCGGGACGTGAAAGCGCCGTTTGAGGCGTTCATTCAGGAACTCGCGCCCGCAATGCTCTCCATTGACCCGCAGATGGAACTCCGCCCGTACCGCTGCATGGCGCGGCTGCGGCGTGATGTTCGTTTCACGAAGGACAAAAGCCCCTTCCGCGACCATCTGTGGGTACTGTTCCGCCATGCGGGCGAACCGCGCGAGGGCAGCGTGATGTATTGGTTTGAACTCGCGCCGTCGGGTATGAACTGGGGTGCCGGCACATGGGGTGAAAATCGTCAGATGATGGACATCTTGCGGCGGAGGATTGTCGCCGATCCGGACGGAGTGCGGAACGTCATCAAGCAGTGTCACCTGACGGAGCATCACATGCTCGTCGGCGGCAGCTCCTTCAAGCGGCTGGAAGTGCCGGCGGGTGTGCCGGATGACCTCAAGGGCTGGTATGCCCTGCGCGAGGTGTACATTTCGCCGGAAAGCACTGCCTCGGTGGATGTGCACAGCCCGCAGCTGACGAAGCGCGTGCAGGAGGATTTCCTGAGCCTGTCGCCGCTGTATCACCTGCTGCGCGGCGCGTATGAGGCGGTTCCGCCGGAAGAAGTGGACAAGATGGTTCAGAAAATGCGCAGATAAACGGACAGAGGAGGAAGAGAAGATGGATTGGATTAAGCTCAAGAGCGGCTCGGACGTACGCGGCGTGGCGGTGGGCGAGAATGCCCCGCTAACGGAGCATGTGGCCATGTGTCTTGGCATGGCGTTCGCGCGCTATGTGGCGAAGCATGTCGGCAAGCCGGTGACGCAGGTGACGATTGCCATTGGGCGTGACAGCCGCATTTCCGGCCCGGCGCTGCTGCACGCGGCGGCGGAGGGTGTGAGCAAAGCGGGCGCGTCCGTGCTGGATTTTGGCATGTGCACGACCCCGGCAATGTACATGTGCATCATCACGCCCGGTTTCCAGCCGGATGGCTCGATTATGATTACCGCAAGCCATCACCCGTATGACAAGAATGGCCTGAAGTTCTTCTTGGCGGAAGGCGGCGTGGAAGGCGACGTGGTGGAGGAACTGCTCAAAACGGCGAGCACGCTCGAACCCGAAGACACGCCGCTGGCAGGCACGATTGTTAAGAAGCCGTTCCTGCCGACGTACAAGGAGCAGCTTGCCGACCGCATCCGCCGCGGACTGGGTACGGACGTGCCGAAGCCGCTGCTGGGGCTGCACGTCGTGGTGGACGCGGGCAACGGCGCAGGTGGATTCTATGCGCAGCTGATGGAAGAACTGGGCGCGTGGATTGAAGGCAGTCAGTTCTTGGAGCCGGACGGCATGTTCCCCAACCATATCCCGAACCCGGAGAATGAAGCGGCGATGGCGTCGATTTCCGCGGCGGTGAAGCGCGTTGGCGCTGATCTCGGCGTGATTTTCGATACCGACTGCGACCGTGCCGCCGTGGTGGATGCCGACGGCCGCGAAATCAACCGCAACCGCCTGATTGCGCTGATTTCCGCGATTCTGCTGGACGAAAAGCCCGGCGAAACGATTGTGACGGACTCGGTGACGTCCTCAGGCCTCAAGAAGTTCATCAACGACTGGGGCGGCGAGCATTACCGCTACAAGCGCGGCTACCGCAACGTCATCGACGAAGCCATCCGCTTGAACAAAGAGGGCATTTCCTGCCCGCTGGCGATTGAAACGAGCGGACACGCCGCCCTGCGCGAGAATCACTTCCTTGATGACGGCATGTATCTCGTCACGGTGCTGATTGTCCGCGCCATGAAGCTCAAGCAGGAGGGCAAGACGCTCGGCAGCCTGATTGCCGACCTGAAAGAGCCGGTCGAGAGCCGCGAAATCCGCCTGAACATCACCGCCGATGACTTCCGCGACGCGGGCAAGGTAGTCATTCAGCGCGTGCTGGATTATGCGAACGCGGCGGAGAACTGGCATATCGCGCCGGATAACCGCGAGGGTGTGCGCATTTCCTTCGACCTTGACGGCGGCATGGACAACGGCTGGTTCCTGCTCCGCCTGTCCGTGCATGACCCTGTGCTGCCGCTGAATGTGGAAAGCGACGTGCCCGGCGGCGTACAGCAGATGCTGGAAAGCCTGCTGAAGGTGCTCAATGACGCGGAAGGCATCGACCTCACGCCGCTGAAAAAGGCAGTGGAAGAGGCATAACCATGCGCAGGAACAAACAGGCGTTGTGCCAAGAAGAATGCGAACAGGTGCTTTGCCGGGCGACCAGCGGTGTTTTGTCGCTGATTTCCCCCGATGGCTTCCCGTACGGCGTGCCGCTGTCCTATGCGCTGGTGGATGGCGTGATTGTCTTTCACGGCGCGCTCGAAGGGCAGAAAATCGACTGCATCCGCCGCGACAGCCGCGCATCCTTCTGCGTGATTGACGCGGACGACGTGATTCCGGAGAAGTACACGACCGCGTACCGCAGCGTCATCGTCAAGGGGCGAATCGCCATCGTGACGGACGAAAAGCAGAAGCATGACCTGTCCATCGCGCTGGGGAAGCGCTTCTATCCGGATGAATCCGCCGCCGAAGTGGAATATACGCAGTTCGCCAGCCGCCTGTGCCTGATGGTGCTCACGCCGGAGCAAATCACGGGCAAAATGGGGCTGGAACTCATGCAGCGGAAGGAGCAGGCGCAATGAATGTCGATGATTATCAGCAGGAGGCCATGTCCCTGCTTAATCCAGCGCTGAATCCGCAGGACGTGCTGGAAAACGCGCTGATGGGGCTTTGCGGCGAGAGCGGCGAAGCGATTGATTTGCTCAAAAAGCACCGCTTTCAGGGGCATCCGCTGGATAAGGAGAAGCTGAAAAAGGAGCTTGGCGACGTCGCGTGGTACTTAGCGGAGGCGGCGCAGGGGCTGAATGTGCCGCTGAGCGAAATTTTGCAGGGAAATCTTAGCAAACTGCATGGGCGCTATCCGAATGGCTTTTCGTCGGAGCGCTCCATGCACCGCGAAAACGCGGAGTAACGGGAGGAAGCATCACATGCGCAAGGGTGACGAAACGAAACGGGAGATTCTGCGGGCGGCAGAGCAGCTTTTCTGCCAAAAGGGCTACGAAGCCGCCAGTATGCAGGAAATCGTCCGTGCGGCGGGCGTCAGCAAGGGCGGCATCTACCACCATTTCGCCAGCAAGGAAGAAATCATGACGCTGCTCAGTCACCAGCACGCGCAGGAATCGGCGGAACGTGCCGAAGCCCAATTGGCGGATGCGCCGGATGACCTTGCGCGGCTGAATCTGCTGCTGTCGGCGTGTCTGCCGATGCGCGATGAGGACGCGGCGTTCACGGCGATGCTCCTGCCGATGGCCACTTTGCCGGAAGGACGCGCGATGGCTTTGACGTACTTGGATGCATTGTCAGACCGCTTCCACCCGCTGCTGGAACAAACGATTGCGCAGGGTGTCCAGAGCGGCACACTGTTCACGGAGATTCGCGGCGTGGCGGGCATCGTCCTGCACCTGCTGGGTGACTGCTTTTTCGATTTGGCGGGGCAGCTCATGCAGGCGAAAAACGACAAGCAGCCGTGCGATTTGCCCGCTTTGGTGGATTTGCTGACGCGCTATCGCCGCGCGGTTGAAGTGCTGCTCAACGCGCCGTTCGGCTCGGTCACGCTCCTGACGCTGGAAGATGTAGAAAGCATGGCGCAGCGGCTGTTACAATAATTGAAAAAAACGCCCTCGGACAGTCGAATTTGACTGCATCCGAGGGCGTTCTTTATGCAATTAGTATCCTCTCCGTTGACGGCGGTTCTGCGGCTTATCGCTGCTCTGCTGCCGCTTGTCGGGGTGGCGAATCGCCTTGCGCGCGTGCGCTGGATTGTCGCCTGGACGCGTGGGACGGCGGTCGTCCCGCATATCGCGCTCCGGCGGCACAAGACACTGCTTGCCGTAGCCAATCAGGTCTTCGCGCCCCGCAAGCCGAAGCGCCTTGCGCACCAGCGGCTGATTCTGCGGATTCTTGTACTGCATCAGCGCGCGCTGCATCGCCTTTTCCTCCGGCGACCGCGCGACGAAAACGGGCTGCATGGTGCGCGGGTCAAGCCCGGTATAGAACATGCACGTCGAAAGCGTGCCGGGCGTTGGGTAGAAGTCCTGCACCTGCTCCGGGTAGAACCCCGTGTCGCGCAGGTAGCATGCCAGCTCAATCGCGGCGTTCAGGTCGCTGCCGGGGTGGCTGCTCATCAGGTAGGGGATTAAGTACTGCTTTAAGCCCAGCTGCTCGTTCACCTGCTGATACCGCGCGACGAATGCGTCGTACATCTCGCGGCGCGGCTTGCCCATACGGTCAAGTACATACGGGCAGACGTGTTCCGGCGCGACTTTCAGCTGCCCCGACACGTTGTACTTGCAGAATTCGCGCAGGAAACGCGTCGGGTTCTTGTCGGACATGATGTAGTCGTAACGCAGGCCGCTGCGGACGAACACCTTCTTCACCTTCGGCAGCTCGCGAAGCTGCTTGAGGATGGACAGAAATTCCTCGTGATCAACCTGCAAGTTCTTGCACGGTTGCGGGAACAGGCACTGCCGATGCTTGCACGCGCCGACTTTCAGCTGATTTGGACACGCAGGCTTGCGGAAATTCGCCGTCGGGCCGCCGACATCGTGAATGTAGCCCTTGAAATTCGGCAGCTGGGTCAGCAGCTTTCCTTCGCGGAGGATGCTTTCGGGGCTGCGGCTCTGGATGATGCGCCCTTGATGGAACGTGATGGCACAGAAATTGCACGAGCCGAAGCATCCACGCGTGGAGGCAATCGAGAATTCGACCTCCTGCAGCGCTGGGATGCCGCCCTCTGCCTTGTACATCGGGTGATAAATGCGCGTGTAGGGCAGGTCGTACACCGCGTCGAGGGCTTCACGGCTCAGCGGCAGGCACGGCTGATTCTGTATCAGATACCGATCCGTGTCCTGCTGCTGACACATGCGCTTGCCGCGAATCGGGTCCTGCTCGTCGTACTGGATGACGAACGCCTCAGCGTACTTGCGCTTGTCGGTACTGACCTCCTGATGGCTTGGCAGCTGAACGCACGTCGGGTCAGGCGTCTTGCTCATGTAGCAGATGCCGCGCATTTTCGGCAGTTCCGCCGGATTCATGCCATCCGCCACCCAGTTTGCGCATTCGATGATGCTCGTTTCGCCCATGCCGTACATCAGCAGCGTCGCACCGGAGTCCACCAGAATGCTGTGGCGCACCTTGTCGTCCCAGTAGTCATAGTGGGAGAAACGGCGGAGGCTCGCTTCCACGCCGCCGATGAGAATCGGCACATCGCGGTACGCCTGCCGGATTCGGTTGCAGTAGACGATGGTCGCGCGGTCGGGGCGCATGAAGCCTTTGCCGCCGGGGGCGTAGGCATCGTCGTGGCGGCGCTTTTTCGCGACGGTATAGTGGTTGACCATGCTGTCAATCACGCCCGCGGACACCAGAAAGCCAAGCCGGGGCTTGCCGAACTGCTTGAACGCGGAAACATCCTGCCACGGCGGCAGACAGAGCATTGCCACGCGATAGCCTGCCTTCTCCAGAATGCGGCTGATAATTGCCAGCCCGAACGACGGGTGATCTACATACGCGTCGCCGCAGACATACACAAAGTCGGGCGCATCCCAGCCGCGCGCGTGGCATTCGTCCAGCGTCACGGGCAGAAAAGTCTTGTTGAGAGTATTCATGGGTCACTCGCTTCCTTATATCATACGCTTCTATTGTATTGTATAGGAAGTCGCCGAAATTGTCAAGCGCGCTTCTGTTTCGCGAAAATTCGCGGCATCGGCAGGGCAATCAGCAGCATCGCCAGCGCGACGCTCACCCAGCCGAAGCCGTGCTCATACAGCGGCAGCGCGTGACAGAGGGTGCCGAGGATGCCCAGCGGCAGGTGCAGTGTGTCCAGCGCGTACAACACGCTGACGACGCCCGTCCCGGCGACAACAATCGGGTAGACATAGCGGTTTTTCGCCCACACGCGGTGCGTTATGCCCAGCAGAATCAGCACAATCGCAATCGGATAGATGGCGTTCAAAATCGGGATGGAAATGCTCAAAATGACCGTCAGACCCAGATTGCAAATCAGGAAGGAAAAGCCAATAATGAGAAAGACCCACTTGCGGTAGCTGATGCGGGAGAAAAGGTGCGAGAAATACTGCGAGATGGAGTTAATCAGCCCGACACACGTCGTCAGGCAGGCGAGCGTGAAGATGGCGGCGAGCAGATACGCGCCGGGTTCGCCGAAAAGCTGGAAGACAATGCACCGCAGCGTCCACGCGCCGTTCTCCTGAATGTCGTACACGCCGGAGGAGCACATGCCCATGTAGCTGAGCATCATGTAGACAGCGGAGAGAATCAATCCGGCGAAAAGCCCAGCCTTGACCGTGTGGTACAGTACATCTTTGCGCTGCGTCAGCCCGAAGCTGCCCAGCGTCGTGGCAATCACTAAGCCGAAATTCAGCGCGGCAATCGTGTCCATCGTCTGGTAGCCTTCGGAGAAGCCCTTGAGGAACGGGGCAGCGCTGTATTCCGTCTGCGGCGCGGCAATGTCGACCTGCCCGCGGAACAGAAAGCTGATGAAGAGAAACACGAGCAGAATCAGCAGCGACGGCGTGAGAAAATTTCCAATGCGGCTGACGAGCTTGCCCGGCGTCATGCACAGCCACAGCGCAATCAGGAAGAACACCAGCGAATACACCACCATCCACACGCGGATGTTCGCGTCCTGCGGCAGATACGGCGCGACCGCCATCTCAAACGGCACGGATGCCGCGCGCGGAATGCCCAGCCCCGGCCCAATCGACAGGTAGATGAGGACGGTGAAAATCAGGGAGAACTTCTTCCCGGCGTGCTGTGCGAGCTGCTCCAGCCCGTCGAACCGCGCCACAACGATGACGCCCAGCACTGGCAGAATCACCGCCGTCGCGAGGAAACCCAGCATGGCGCTGACAGTGCTGCTGCCCGCGTTCTGCCCTAAAAAAGGCGGGAAAATCAAATTTCCCGCACCGAAAAAGAGTGAAAAGAGCATGAAGCTGATGAGCAGCATTTTCTTCCGGTCGAGTTTCATGGGCTGCATCCTCCCTGCGCATGACAAATTGGCGAAAAACAAAGAAAAAACATGCGCGGATGTTCCAAAGTATAACACCGTGCCGACTGCGTGTCAAGATTGCAATGCGAAAAAGCTGAAGTCGCGCAAATACGGGAAACTACTTGCAAAGTGCGGCGGGACGTGGTATAATAAATTTTCTGAAGGGGAGGGATTGCCGGATGCAGAGCATGACCGGATATGGCAAGGAGACATCTTGCCAGGGCGACTGGGAGATGACCGTGGAGCTTCGGGCGGTGAACCATCGCTTTCTGGACTTGTCCATGCGGCTTGGCCGCGGTCTGACCTTCCTGGAGGAAACGATTCGCAAGACGCTTGCGCCGCTTTGCCGCGGACATGTGGACGTGCAGCTGACACTCCGGCGCATCAGCGGTTCTGACAGCGATGTGACGGTGGATGAGACGCTTGCCGCGGCGTACATGCAGGCGGCAAATACGCTGCAAACGGCGACGGGCGCGGCGAATGACCTGACCGTTAGCCGCCTGATGCAGCTCGACGGCGTGACGACTGTGACGGAACGTGCGCTGGATGAAGAAGCACTCACCGCGCAGTGCCGCGAAGTGACGGCGCTGGCGATGCAGCACCTCACGGACATGCGCATCCGCGAAGGAGCACATCTGCGGGATGATTTGCAGGTGCATCTGGACGCGGCGGCGGCGCTGCGGGAGCAGATTGCGTCGCGTGCCCCGCAGGTGGTGGAGGAATACCGGCTGCGCCTGACCGAACGGCTGGCGCGTCTGCCGATTGAACCCGTTGACCCGGCGCGGTTGGCACAGGAGGTTGCGCTGATGGCGGACAAATGCGCCATCGACGAGGAGCTGTCGCGCCTTGAAAGCCACATCGCGCAGATGCATGTGTATCTGGATGTATCCGGCGAAACGGGCAAGAAGATGGATTTCCTGATTCAGGAAATGAACCGCGAAGCCAACACCATCGGCAGCAAATGCTCTGATGCGCAAATGGCGCAGAACGTCGTCAATCTCAAGAGCGAGATTGAAAAGATGCGTGAGCAGATTCAAAATGCGGTGTGATACCAGCATGAAGGGGAAGGGCAACATGAGTGAAGCACGAAAGGGTATGCTGCTGGTCATTTCCGGCGCGTCCGGCACCGGGAAAGGCACCGTCATCAAGGAATTGATGGCGCATGACGACTCGCTGGTTTTTTCCGTCAGCGCAACGACCCGTTCGCCCCGGCCGGGCGAGGAAAACGGGCGCGAATACTACTTCATCAGCGAAGAGGAATTTGCGCGCCGCGTCGAAAACGATGAGTTCATCGAGTATGCGCCGGTGTTCGCCCACCACTATGGCACGCTCCGCAGTGAGGTCAGCCGCCGCTTGGCGCAGGGACAGAATGTCGTACTGGATATTGACGTGCAGGGCGCGGAGCAGGTGATTGCGTGCGAGAAGGACTGCGTGAGCATCTTCATCCTGCCGCCGAGCATGTCAGAGCTGCACCGCCGTCTGGAAGGGCGCGGCACGGAATCCCCGGAGCAGATCGCCATGCGGCAGAAAATTGCCGTGCGCGAAATCGCCCTCAAAAATCACTACCGCTACAATGTCATCAATGATGATGTAGCCGCCTGTGCCACGCGGATTGCAGGCATCATCGAGGCGGAGCGCTACAACACGGCGCGCTACACCGTCGAAATCCCGGAGTAAGATAAAAGCGTTTCCTGCCGCAATTGCGGCTGAACATAAAAGGAGGAACACCCTATGTCGATTGTCGAACCCTGCGTTCTGGAGCTGCTCAAGCACGCTGATTCCCGCTATACCCTCGTGGTGGAGGCGAGCAAGCGCGGCCGTCAGATTATCGGCGGCAGCAAGCCCCTGCTGGACAATGAAGGCATGAAGCCGCTCAAGACGGCGGTGGAGGAAATCAACCGCGGTCTGATTACCTACGACGAACCGAACGACGAAAACGAGGATCAGGACGTCGATGTGCTGTGAACTTCCCGACGTGCGCGGACGGCATGTGGTGCTGGGCGTAACGGGCGGCATTGCGGTTTACAAGAGCTGCGAAATTGTCTCCCGTCTGCGCAAGCTCGGCGTGGAGACGCACGTCATCATGACGAAAAACGCGGCGCAGTTTGTGCAGCCGCTGACGTTTGAAACGCTGAGCAACCATCCCGTCGTCACGGACACGTTCGCGCGCCCGGAGACATGGGAGGTGGAGCATATCGCGCTGGCGAAACGCGCGGATGTTTTTGCCATTGCGCCCGCGACGGCGAATATCATGGCGAAGATGGCGTGCGGCATTGCGGACGATATGCTCTCCACCACCGTCTTGGCGACGAAAGCGCCGATTCTGCTTGCCCCTGCCATGAATACCGGCATGTGGACGGCAGCGGTGACGCAGCAGAACGTGCAGACCTTGAAAGCCCGCGGCGTGCATTTTGCAGGGCCGGAAGCGGGCTTTTTGGCGTGCGGCGATACGGGTGCGGGCCGCATGAGTGAGCCGGAAACCATTGTGCGCGCGATTGTCTCCCTGCTCTGCCCGAAGCGCGATTTCGCGGGTCTGCGTGTGCTGGTGACAGCAGGGGCAACGCGCGAACGCCTTGACCCTGTGCGCTACATGACCAATGATTCCTCCGGCAAAATGGGATTCGCGCTTGCCGAGGCGGCGAGGAACCGCGGCGCGCAGGTGACGGTGATTGCGGGCAGCACAACTGCGCCCGTGCCGGACGGCATTGACATCCGCCGTGTGGAAAGCACGCAGGATTTGTTTGACGCGGTTACGACGACTGCGCCTGACATGGACGTTGTCATTCAGGCGGCGGCTCCGGCGGATTACCGCTTCGCCGTGACGTACCCGCAGAAGCACAAGAAGGCGCACGACGGACAGCCGTTCGTTGTCGAACTGGTGGAGAACCCGGACATTGCGGCGGCGGTCGGTGCGGCGAAAAGGCCGGGGCAGGTGCTTGTCGGCTTCGCGGCGGAAACGGAGAACCTGCTCCAAAACGCGCATCGGAAGCTGGAAAGCAAGCATCTTGACCTGATTGTCTTGAACGACGTCAGCCAGCCCGGCGCAGGATTCAATGTTGATACGAACATTGCCACGCTCATCACGCCGGACAGCCAGACCGAGTATCCGCTGCGGACGAAAAAGCAGCTCGCTGAGGACATCCTCGACGCGGTGCTTGACATTCGCAAGCAGAAAAAAGCATAAGAAAATGGACTGCTCTCAAATGCGGAGCAGTCCATTTCCTTTACATAATCGGCGTCGTCAGAATCCGCTTCTTCATCCGCACGGTTGTGCCCTGACCGGGCGTGGACGTGACGCGCAGGTCGTCCATGAACGTCTGCATGACGGCAAAACCCATGCCGCTGCGTTCCTGTTCAGGGTGCGTGGTAAAAAACGGTTCCATCGCCTGCGGAATGTCGGCGATGCCGCGCCCTTTGTCGGTGATTTCAATGGTCAGCAGCGTGCCGTCAATGCTTGCGCGCAGGATAACCGTGCCGCGCGTGCCCTCGTAACCGTGGACGATGGCGTTCGTGACAGCTTCGGAGACGGCGGTCTTGATGTCGGCAATTTCGCTGACGGTTGGGGAGAGCTGGACGGCAAAGGCGGCAATCACGACGCGCGCAAAGGCTTCGTTTTCGGGCAGGGAAAGGAATCGGACTTCCATTTCGTTGTGATGGCTCATGCTTGCGCCTCCTGATGCTTGTCCAGCTGGCGGATAATCCGGTCAAGCCCGGACATGTGGAATAGCCGAGCGATGTGCGGGTTCATGCCCACAATCGCGACGTGCCCGCCCCGGTCGCGCAGCAGCCGATAACGCCCCAGGACAACCCCGATGCCGGAGGAGTCCATGAACGTCAGCGACGAGAAGTCCAGAATCAGCGTGCGGATGGAGCGGTCAAGCAACAGCGCGTCTAAATCGCGGCGAACGCTTTGTGCGCAGAAGTGGTCGAGTTCGCCGTCGATGCGCACAATCAGCCGATCGCCATCGCGGATGGATTGCAGCATAAAAAGTACCTCCTGTTTTTCTGCGCAGGAGGTTTCGCCATTTGATTGCCTGTCTCCTGCGAAGAAAAATGGCTGTGTTTGTCGCAGGGGTCAGAAGCGTTCGCGGAAAATCGCCCGGAATCCTGCTGATTTCCGCGCGTTTGCCGTATCACGTCTTGATTTTCATCAGGATGACACCGCCCACCATCAGCGCCACGCCGACCCACTTCTCCCACGAGAATGGCATCTTCTCCGCGCCCAGCCAGCCGAATACGTCAATCAGCGCGGCAACGGTCAATTGTGAGAGCAGAATCGCGGAAATCGCGACCGTTGGTGTCAGGCTGCCAATCGCCCACATCACTGTCAGCGTGATGACCGGCGCGAGTACACCGCCCAGCCACGCATACCATGGCGCTTGCGGCAATAGTCGGATGTTGCCTTTGCCGAAGAAAACCGCGATGAGCAGCGCCAGCAAAAACCCGACCAGCTGCACGAATGCGTTCGTCTCCAGCGTACCCACCTTTTCGCCAAGCCGCGTGTTCATTACGCCCTGCACGCTCATCGCCGCGCCTGCCAGAATTGCAGAAAGAAAGCCCAGCATCAAACGACACCTCCTGTTGATACGGATAGTATGGCTGATTGCCGGGCTTTTATGCACTTTTTACTCTTCCCGATAACGGGTCATCATCGCTTTGAACAGTTCCTGTGCGGATGGCGGCGTAAACGTAATCGCGTTTGCGCCTGCCGCAACCGTCGCGGCGATGGTGTCCGGCTTATTGCCGCCGGTGGCGATAATCGGAAAATCCGGGTACTCTGTGCGAATCTTTCGCACAATCGCCGGGGTATTCGCCCCGCCCGCGACGTTGAGAATCGACGCACCGGATGCAATCCGCTGTCCAATGTCGGTCGCTTCGTCAATCACGGTGATGATGACAGGAATGTCCACCGCCTTCGACACCGCGAGCAGATTCAGGTTCGATACGGGCGCATTCAGCACAACGCCCATTGCCCCCTGCGCTTCGGCATCCTTCGCGAGCGAAACGGTGCGAAGCCCCTGCGTCGTGCCGCCGCCCACGCCGCAGAAAACGGGGATGTAGGACGCTTTGATAATCGCATCGCTGATAGACTGCTGCGGCGTAAATGGATAGACGGCGAACACCGCGTCCGCGTCGCAGTTCTTGATAATCGCCAAATCGGTCGTAAAAACAAGGCTCTTGATGCGGCGCCCGTAAATCACGATGCCGCTTGCCTTGCGGATTTCTATGGGCATTTCAAGGATACTGTGCCGCAGACGGCTGTCCACCTGCGGTGGCAGTTTCTTCGGGTACTGTTCCATGCCTTCACCTCGGGAAATCATATTATGTGGCGTTGTCACTGCGCGCGTCGCTCAGCTCGTCCACCTGATCGTGAATCGCCTGCATCCGCTGGTCAAGGGATGCAATGTCCGTCGCGACGCGCTGCAATTCGTCGGAAATGTGCTGCGGAATGTACTCCTGCGCCTTGTAGCGGAGCGAATGCTCCAGCGAAGCCCAGAAGTCCATGGCAATCGTGCGAATCTGCACCTCGACGGGTACAAGAATCCGCCCTTCAGAGAGAAAAACAGGAATTTCAACAATCAAATGCAGACTGCGGTAGCCGTTCGGTTTCGGCTCGCGGATGTAATCCGCCATGCGCACCAAATGCACGTCGTCTTGGCTGACCAGCAGGTTCGCAATGGTGTACACGTCCTGCACATACGAGCAGATAACGCGGATGCCGGCAATATCCTGCAAGTTTTTGACGGCGCTGTTGATGCTGACTTCGTAGTTCTTGCGCTTTAGCTTCTCCAGCATCGACTGGATGGTTTTCAGCCGGCTCTGCATGTGGTGGATGGGATTGCGGCGATGACGCATCTGGAACTCGTCATCAAGGATTTCGAGCTTCGTCTGAATCTCCTTGATTGCGGCGGAGTAGCGCGACTGCACCAGAAAAAATTCCTCCACCATGCGCTGAAATTCCTCGCTGACCTGCTGAAGATGCTGCGAATCGGTGTTCATGGGCTTTTACCCTCTCTTTCGTCAGTGTGTGCGGCCTCATCATATTTGGGCCGGAAAGGGACGTGGACGCGGAAGGTGGAGCCTTCGCCGGGGCGCGAGTCAACCGATACTGTGCCGCCAAGCATATCCAAAATCCGCTTGACGAGGCACAGCCCTAAGCCGACACCCTCCTGCTTGCGGGATCGGTCTGCCTGATAGAAACGGTCGAAAATGCGCTTCACGGTCGCGTCGTCCATGCCGATGCCGTGGTCGGTAATCTCAACGGTCGCCGTATCTGTGGCGAACACGCGCACCTCGATAACTGCATTCTCCGGCGAAAACTTGATGGCGTTTTGGATGATGTTCATCCAGACGTGGCTGAGCAGCTCTTCGTCCGACACGACGGTAACGCTGTTCAAATCCAGCTGCCAGCTGATGCCGCGCGCGCTCCATGTCGGTTCTAAGCGCAGGATGACCTGACGAAGCTGCTCATCCAGCGAAAACTCCGTCAGCGATGCGGGCGCGGACTGCTGCTCCAGCGCGGACAGGCGCAGCAGCGTCTGCGACAGGCGCGACAAGCGGTCGCTTTCCTGCGCAATTAAGTCCACATATTCCTGCCGCTGCGCCTCTGTCAAGCCGGGCATTTGCAGCAGCCGCGCAAAGCCTCGGATGGACGCAATCGGCGTTTTGAATTCGTGGCTGATGGAGCTGATGAAGTCTTTCTGCAGGTAGGACGTTCGGCTGAGCGCGTCGGTCATGGCGTTAAAGGAACGCATGAGTTCCCCAATTTCGCCCGGCGCGTGGGCGGCATCCAGTTTGACGGTGAAGTCGCCCTCTTTGACCTTGCGAGTCGCATTCGTGATTTCATGAACGGGCTTGGAAATCCAGGAGGATGCCAGCGTCACCATCAGCGCAAAGACTGCCAGAAAGCTGGTTGAGCCGAAGATAATGCGCGCAAACGCGATGCCGTAGCTGCTGCCGTCGCCGCCAGCGGTAATTGCAAGGACGCCTGTGCGCATCTGCACATACGTTACCGGATTTCGCTGCGATTTCCACGTCGTCGCTTCGTAGGCAATGCCCACGCGTTTCAGCTCCCGCTGCGTGCCCGCGGACAGGGCAGCGACATCCTCGTCCGACAGCACAGCAACTTCGATGCCGTCCTGCTCCACCAAGCGGGCTAATTCGTCTGTTCTCAGCTCCGTGCGCTGTTCCAGTTCCATCAGGTAGATGGCGACGGCGCGCTCACGCACTTTCAGTTCCTGCAAGAGGTTGATATGCGTCACGCAGAAGGCGAGGAACAGGCTGATGACAGTTGCCAGCAGCGAGCCAATCATCAGCGCCGCAATCATGCGCCCGCGGAAGGAGTATGGTTTGCGGATGATGCGGCGCTTATCCATTCTTGACCGCCTTGTAGCCCAAGCCGCGCACTGTTACGATGCTGAAATCGGGGAAAATCTCGCACTTTTCGCGCAGACGCTTGATGTGTACGTCCACCGTGCGTTCGTCGCTCTGCGCATCCATGCCCCAGATTTCGTCCATCAGCTGACGGCGCGTGAAAATCTGCATCGGGCTGGACAGGAGCTTGAAGAGCAGGAAAAACTCCTTCTTCGGCAGCGTCAGCAGCGTGTCACCGCGCTGCACGGTCAGCGAATCGTAATCCAAGTGCGTCTGCCCGATGGTCAATTGGTGGCTCGTCATTGCCTGTGACCGCCGCAGCAGCGCTTGCACATGCAGCAGCAGCTCGTCCAAATCGACCGGCTTGGTCAGGTAGTCATCCGCGCCGGAGGTGAAGCCCGTCCGCTTGTCCTCAATGGTGTCGCGCGCCGTCACCAGCATGATGGGCAGGCGCGGATAGCAGCGGCGCAGTTCACGCGTCAGCTCCCAGCCGTCCATCACCGGCATCATCACGTCGGCAATGACCAGATCGGGCATCACCCTGTCGATGGCGTTCAGCGCTTCCTCGCCGTTGGCAGCCCCGACGACTGAAAAGCCGTTCAACCCCAGAAACGCGCTCATCATCCGCTGCAGCGGCGCGTCATCCTCAACCACCAGAATCGTAAACATGGCGGAAACCTCCTTGTGCTGATGCTTCTATTATATCACATTGACCGCAAAGCATCAATAGGATTCAGCCGTGAAGCCTTGCGCGCGGGTGCCCAGCCGAACAGAATGCCGACCGAGGCGGAAAACACGAACGCCAGCGTGATTGCGCCTGCGTTGAGCTGGAAGGTAATATCCAGCGCCATTGCAATCATCCACGAGACGAGATTGCCCACCAATATGCCGATGAACCCGCCCATGAGCGACAGCATGACCGATTCCATCAGGAACTGCATTTGAATCAGCCCCGGACGCGCGCCGAGCGCCTTGCGCAGGCCGATTTCCGTCGTCCGCTCGCTGACGGAGACGAGCATCATGTTCATAATGCCGATGCCGCCAACCAGCAGGGCAATCGACGCAATGCCCGCCAGCATCGTCGTCATCATGCCGGTGATGCTGTTCATCGTATCCAGCAGGCTGTCCAGATTGATGATGGAGTACGCGCTGTCGCGGTAGTTGAACGCGCTGTCCAGCAGCTGCTTCACATTGTCGACGGTTTCGGAGGATAACGACGAGTCCTTCAAGTACAGCGTCAGCGACCGCACGGTGTTTGAGCCGCTCAGCCGCATCGCCGCCGGATAGGGGATAATCGCCTTGCCGCCGTCGCTGCTGGCAGACATGGCAGCCATCAGGTCGCTTCCGCTGTCCTCGCTCAGCACGCCGACGACGGTGAACTGCTGCCCGTGCAGAATCAGCGACTGCCCCAGCGGGTCTTCGTTCGGGAAGGCAGCGGACGCCAAGGTCTGGTCGATGATGCAAACATGGCTCGAACGATCCATGTCAATCGCCTTCAGCGCCCGACCGCGCCCAATCAGGTCATCCTGCACGGAAAAATAGTCGTTGCTGCGCCCCTCCAGCGTCACATCCTCCACAAGCTGACCGTCCTGCGCGGCATAGGTGCGCAGGGAGACATTTGGGTCAACACCCGCCACATTGTCCAGCGCAGCAATGTGCGCGAGGTCGCTTTCGTTCAGCCCATGCTTGATGGCTGTGCCGCTGATGCTTACGCTCACTTTACCTGCGCCCAAGGCAGAGAATTGACTCGTGATTTCGCCCGTTGCGCTGCCGACCGTCGTAATCAGCGCGATAATCGCTGTCACGCCGATGATGATGCCCAGCATCGTCAGGAAGGTGCGCATTTTGTTGCCGCGGATGTTCTGCCACGACATGCGAATGCTCTCTTTAAGCATCTTCCACCACCCCTTCACTGATTTCGCCATCAAGGATGCGCACAATGCGCCGCGCGTGGCGGGCAATCTCAATGTCGTGCGTAATCATGATAATCGTGCGCCCCTCGTCGTTCAGGTCATGGAAAAGGCTCATCACCTGCCGTCCCGTCGCCCGGTCAAGCGCACCCGTCGGCTCGTCCGCCAGCAGGATGGTCGGGTTGTTCGCCAGCGCGCGGGCAATCGCGACGCGCTGCTGCTGTCCGCCGGAAAGCTGGTTCGGGAAGTGATGCATCTTGTCCTTCAAACCGACGCGCTCCAGCATTTGCTGCGCCCGCGCGGCGCGTTCGTGGCCGCTCATGCCCGCGTAAATCAGCGGAAGCTCCACGTTTTGCAGCGCGTCCTGACGCTGAAGCAGCTGGAACGACTGGAAGATGAACCCGATTTCCTTCGACCGTACGCGCGCCAGCTCCGATTCGCTCAGCGCGGATACGTCCCGCCCATGCAAGTGGTATGTGCCGGATGTTGCCGTGTCCAGACAGCCGATGATGTTCATCAGCGTTGATTTGCCCGACCCGCTGGGGCCAAGAATGGCGACAAATTCGCCCTTGTCCACCTGCAGGTCAATGCCCTTCAAAACCGTCTGCTGTTCATCGCCCATTTTGTATGTTTTGACGATGTTCTCCATCGTCAGAATATTTTCCGCCATGGTGAATGCCCCTTTCCGTCAATAATGCATCATGGGCATTTCCATTGTGTTCTTCACGGGAATCAGCACCGCTTCGCCCGTGCGGATGCCGTCGACGATTTCGACAATCGAGCCGTTGTTGATGCCCAGTGTCACGCGCTGCTGCACAATATCGTCCTTGCGGTCGTAGCAGTAGACGAACGGCTTGCCGTCCGAATCGTACTGAATCGCGTCAATCGACACAGTCGTGACGTTTTTCACGCTCTGGTACAGCACGCGGATTTCGCAGCTCAAGCCCATGGCGAGCGTTCCGTCCTGCGGCACGGTCATCGTCACCTCGTAGTACGCCATGTCGCCGGATACGGTCGCTTCCTGCGCAATACGGGTGATGGTGCCGGTGAGCGCCTTGTCGGTGGACAGCACGGTCACATCCGCCGCCTGCCCGACGGAGAGCGCCGGACGGTCGTATTCATCCACGTTGAACACAATCTGCGGATTGCTGTAATCTGCGACACGCAGCAGCTGCTGCCCCATGGTCACCTCGTCGCCTTCCTCGACGTAGAGGTTCGAGAGCGTTCCGTCCATCGGCGCGCGGGCCGTGCCGCCGCTTGAAAATTTGAGGATAATGTCGTTCTTCTTCACCGCGTCGCCCTCGGAGAACAGGCACTCTTTGACGGTTGTTTTCGCGGTGGAGGTGACGATTTGGCTGTCCTTTGTCGACAGGTTGCCGGAAAAGGTGTAATAGGTGCTGATGTCCTGCGTGCGGGCGATTTCCTCGCTGTAAGCTGCATTTTTCTGTCTGCCCGCAAAGAGGTAAACGCCGCCCGCAACGAGCGCAAGCACGACGATAATGGCAATGATTTTCCCGGTCTTCTTCATAGTTTCTCTGACTCCTTCCAGCTCATGGATGTTCCGGAAGCAATTATGACACAATTGGATGAATCCAATGTGAAGTCACGAGGAAGCGAAAATGAAGTTTGCCGGGAACAAAAAAAGCCCGTGACGATTTTACGTCGCCACGGGCAGGGGATTCGAGGATTAGAAGTTCAAATGCAGTTCCACCGGACCGCCGATGAGGTTGCCATCGGTATCCATCAGGCGGAAGATGATGAGGTTCACGGTGTGCTGTCCATTCAGCGCGTCCGCGGGGACGGTCAGGGTCATCTGCGTGCCGTCCGCATTCCACGCGGTTTCCCACGCTTCGGCAATGTCCATGCCGACGGCGTATTCACCGGTGCGCAGCGCTTCGGAGAAGGTCAGCGTGATGGTCAGCGCGGTGTCCGACAGTGCCGCTTTGCCGGAGACGGTCGCGTCAAAGGCGGTCACGGTCTTTTCGGGCGCTTCGGGGCGGGTGATGGTTTCGCCGCGTTCAAGCGCCTGCCGCTCCTCCAGCGTATCCGGAATCGCGGGCCACACCTGCGAGAAACCGTTGTTGTAGCGCTCAGCGTTCCAAGAAATCGGCTTGGTGAACAGCGCAGCATCCTGCTTGCCGTTGTTTTCAGCGGAAGCGGCAATGTCCGCCATCGAGAACTCAAAGGTGTATTCCGGCATGGAGACAAACTTCAGGTTCTTCACCTTGAAGGTCTGCGAAGCGTCCCAGCCAGCGTTTGCAATGCGGATAAACAGCGCGTCGTGGAACAGAATGCCGTATTCCAGCAGGCTCGTGTCTTCCGGCACCACACGTTCGGGTGTGAAAATCATGGAAGCGGGTTTGGTTTCGCTGCCGATGTAGACCAGCGGGGGATTCTCCTTCGTGTTCGCCAGACGGGACGCGAAGCCCAGCACGCGGTTCTCTTCGCCCTCGTCGCCCTTCGTCGTGCCGTGACGGAGCGCATCCGCCAGCGAAACGGCGGAGAAGTAGACGCTGTGCGCCGCCTTGTCCGTGCCGACGGTGCGCAGTTCGTAGCGCCCGTAGACGGACTGTTCGGCAGTCAAGGTGAAGGTGAACACGTCACCCTCGTGCGAAGCGGCGGCGACTTCCCTGCCGTCCGGCAGCACCAGCACCACGTCGGGCGCGTCGGAATGCGCGGTAATGGCAACATTGTGGTTCGTCAGGAAGGTTTCCTGCGCCGTCCACAGCGTGTACTTGCTTTCGGCAGACCACGGGATGTAGGAAGAATTGATGTCAAACGGGTAGTCGTTCAGTTCGCTGATGGTTGCGTAATCCGCCGCCGGGTAGGACATGCCGGAAATGCCAGTGCCTTCCGGGAACAGATCCTTCACATGCAGCAGCTTGTCGTCCGTCTGCTTGAATTCGCGATCCATAATCGCCAGCGCAAAGCAGAAGTCACGCGGGTAGAAGACGTGGTCACTCTGGCGGGCACGAACAGCAATGTTGTTTTTCTCGATTTCCGTCGTGCCGACGAAATCGTAAACCTCTTCTGCTGCAACCATGCTGGCGACAGCGCCTTCATTGCCCAGCCAGTGGGTGTCAATGCCTGACACGGTGAAGAAGGGGCGTGGCGCAACCAGCGCGATGATTTCCACCGGGTCAAACGGAATCTGGTTGTCACGGGCGACGAACATAGCAGCCGTCTCCGGGAACCAGCTGTTGCCCTTGCCGTAGGACACGGTCGGCACTTCGGTCTTGCCGTAGACACGGTCAGCCTTGGCGTAGGCGGAGGTGTTGAAGTTGAAAATCTTGCCTTCCACCTTGTAGCGGTAGCTCTGGATGCCCGAACCGCCGCATTCGCTCGGCACGCAGATGCTGATGCGGTCGTCAAACGCCGAGGTGAACATGGCGGCCTTGCCGTAGCGGGAATGACCCGTGATGACGGTCTTAGCCGGGTCAAGGCGAACCAGCTCGCCCAGCGTCAGGCTCGTGCCCTCTGCCTGGTTTTCCAAGGCGGTCACAATCTGACTGGCCGCCCAGCTCCACGCCATCAGCGCGCCGGATGCGTGCTTGTAGTCGTTCGCGTCGTAGGGGTAGAGCGTGGTGTACACGCCAGCACGGTCAATGCCGTCATCCGCATTGGAGTCATCGGGGTAAATGGTAGTGGCTTTGAACGTCACCAGACCGTAGCCCTGTCCGTTCAGGTTTGCTGCGGAAAAAGCAGCCGTACCGCCGATATCAATCACGAACGGTACTTGATCCTTCTCTTCGCCCCAAGCCGCCAGAATCTGCGCATCCGTGGGCACATTCAGCTTCGCGATGAAGCTCGCCTTTGCGCCCGTTTCCGGATTCGTGATGGTAATGACCGCCTGATACACGGGGCGCACACGGGCGGGGATGGTTTCCTCGGTAATCGCGCCGGTGGTGTTCACGAACACCGCGTCGCCTTCCGTGCTCCACGGCGCTTCGCCAATGTAGTGGACGGAGTAGCCCGCGTTCCACGCTTCGATGGCAAGCTGCTTGGCTTCCGCCTTGGTGGATGCAGGGCCGAACGTCTTGTCGCCCACCGTCACTTTACCTTCCAGCAGCGCAGCGGACAACTTGCGGAACTCGTCGCCGAGGTTGAAGACGCTAGTGCCCCAAATTCCATAGAAGCCGCCGTAGGACGCGGTGTTGTCCTCGTAGACAATCTCGTACTTGCCAGACACGTCCTCCGCCGCGGTTTCCCAGCGGTAGCCCAGCCAGTAGTGCTGGATCAAATCGCGGATTTCGGTGCGGCGCGCTTCCCATTCGGTGATGTCGGTCACAATGCCGTCGCCGTTCGGGTCATTCTTCACGTCGAAAAACTCAAACGGATTGTTGATTGTGTCGATGGCGGGCAGCTCATCAATGCCGGGATACCCGTCCAGCGGCGCTTCAGCGCAGGCGCTCATCAGCGGCAGCAGCCCGATGATAGCAGCGAGCAGCAGCAGGAAAAACCGTTTCATAGAGATCCTCCTTTTCTCTTTCAGCCGAACCTTTGTACATTGTCCGGGAGGCGACGGCTGCATTACCTCATCCGGAAGTTACCCTCATTATAGCGGAGAAAGGGCGCCGCGTCTATGCAAATTGTCCACGCTACTATGCAAATCGTGCAGATATATCTGGGAAAAAATTATCCGTATTCGACAATGCAAAAGCTATTTGCCAAGATTTCGCTGGAAATCCGTCGGCGAAATGCCTACTGTTTTGCGAAAAGTGCGCAGAAAGGAGGAGTACGAATTGAACCCGCTCTGGAATGCAGCATCCGTCAGCGATACGCCGGAGGCAATCAGCAGCTTCGCGCCGCAGATGCGCCGGAACTGGATGTACTCGTACACCGACGTGTTCGTGTAACGGACGAACTCGTGTGACAGGTACGATTTGCTGATGAAGAACGCGTCCGCAATTTCCTCCAGCGTCAGCGGCTGGGCGTAATGCTCGTTGATGTACGCCATCACGCGCTGGATGGTGTCTGGCGAGGGCTGGGCACTCTGCAGCATTGGCGCTTCCTGCGTCACGCGGAGGATTTGCAGCAGAAACTCGGTCATCGCGGCATAATCCGCCAAGCGCGATTCGGGACGCTCATCGCCTGTGTTCTGCGCCACACGGTCAATGCACGTTGTACACAGCGAAAGCGCCGCTTCATCCAGCTGATAATGATACCCGGTGCGGCGCGTGCAGTCCAAAAGGCGCTGCTCCAGCGGCAGAAGCCCCTGCCCCAGCTGGTGCAGCATCCCGGAGGAGATGAACAGCACCACCCGTTCGTAGTTGCAGATGGCGTCCTGCGAGATTATGCCGTGCATGACGAATGGCGGGAAAATCATCAGGCTGCCGCGCTGGAGCGTGACGATTTTGTTGTCCACATACAGGCGGGGAAAGCCGTTTAGGTGAATATACAGCTCAAAGAAATCATGCGTATGGATTTCGCGCAGGTGGATGGCGGGCGACAGCGTGTGAAACGCTTCATAATCCGAGCGCCCTTGCCCCATGTTGCTTGTGCGAACCAGCACATCTTCCTCAAGCTCCTGTGCTGGATGTTTCCTTGTCATATGCCTTTCTCCTTGTCCCGGTATTTATGAAAGCATCATATCAGGAAAGCTGATAAAGGTCAAGCAAAAACCCGAAAACTGTTCTGAATCGGAACAATTTCCGGGTAAAATCGGTTATCTGCTTTCGCTGTCCCACGCACGGTAGGATTCTTCCTCCAGCAGCGTCTCAATGCGCCCGTCGGTGACGCGGGTCAGCGTGTCCAGGACAGATTGCGCGTCCGTCTGGCGAATCAGCAGCGTGAAGCCGACGGCGGTCGTGAACTCGCTGCTCAGCAATTGCACGGGCAGGCTTTTCAGCGCGTACTGCACCTTGTCCCACAGCGGATAGGCGACTTCGCACAGGTATTGGCAGGAGGGGAGCATCTCAACGACTTGCGCCGCCTTGAGCGCGACGACTGCCCCCTGCGTGTACGCGCGCACCAGCCCGCCCGCGCCCAGCAGCACGCCGCCGAAATAGCGCGTGACCACGCAGCAGCAGTTGACTACGCCCTGATGCTTCAATACTTCCATCATCGGCAGCCCTGCCGTGCCGCCCGGCTCGCCGTCGTCGGAATAGCGCATGATGCCCGCGTTCTGCCCGATGATGTAGGCATAACAGTTGTGCGTGGCATCCTTGTGCTTTGTGCGGATGGATTGCAGGAAGGCAAGCGCCTCCGCCTCCGTTTCGCACGGCGCGGCATAGCCGATGAAGCGGCTTTTGTTGATGATGAACTCGTCGCTGGCGAACTGCCGGAGCGTCCGATAGGGGTTCATGGCACTCATGCGAGGAACAGGCGGCGGAAGTTCTTCTTGCCTTTCTGAATCAGCAGACCATCTGCGGGGACGTCGCTCTCCGCCAGTGTGGCGTTCAGGTCATCCACCTTCTTGTCCGCCACCAGCACTGCACCCGCCTTCACCTGATTGCGCGCGTCGCTCTGGCTCTTGCACAGCCCGGACTTGACCAGCATGGTCGTCACGCGGCTGTCGGCGGCGAATTCGTCCTTCGTCAGCGTGAAGGAGGGGACATTCGCGGCAGACGCACCGCCCGCGAACAGTGCGGCAGCGGCATCGGCGGCCTTCTGCGCCTCTTCTTCGCCGTGCACCAGCTTCGTCACCTCGAATGCCAGCACCTTCTTCGCCTCGTTGATTTCGCTGCCTTGCAGCGCGCCCAGACGGCGCACTTCGTCCATCGGCAGGAAGGTCAGCAAGCCAAGGCACTTTTCCACGTCCGCGTCATCAACGTTGCGCCAGTACTGGTAGAAGTCGAACGGGGAGGTCTTGTTCGGGTCAAGCCACAGCGCACCCTTCTCGGTCTTGCCCATCTTCTTGCCGTCGTGGGTCAGCAGCAGCTGGAACGTGCAGGCGAACGCCTTTTCACTGTCCTTGCGGCGAACCAGGTCCGCGCCGCCAAGCATGTTGCTCCACTGGTCATTGCCGCCCATTTCCAGCCGGCAGCCGTAGCGGTGGAACAGCTCCAGGAAGTCGTAGGACTGCATGAGCATGTAGGTGAATTCGAGGAAGGACAGACCGTTGTCGGTCGCCATGCGCGTCTTGTAGCAGTCGGCAGTCAGCATCTTGTTGACGGAGAACATCGCGCCGATGTCGCGCATGAATTCGATGAAGTTCAGGTTGCGCAGCCAGTCCGCGTTGTTGACGATAATTGCCTTGTCGTCGGAGAAATCAAGGAAACGGCTCATCTGCTGCTTGATGCACTCGACGTTATGGTCAATCGTCTCGACGGTCATCATCTTGCGCATGTCGGTCTTGCCGGACGGGTCGCCGATCATTGCCGTGCCGCCGCCCATCAGCGCAATCGGACGATGCCCCGCGCGCTGCATGTGCGCCATCGCCATAATCGGGATGTAATGCCCGATGTGGAGGGAATCAGCGGTCGGATCGAAGCCGACGTAGAAGGTGGTCGGTTCTTCGAGCTGCTTGTACAGTTCGTCCTCAAAGGTGGTCTGGGCGATGAAGCCGCGCTCTTTCAAAACGTCAAGAATGTGCATGGGGAACCTCCTATATATTAAGTGGTAGGGGAAACAGTGTCATTTCGCCAGCGCCTGCGCGAAAATCTCCCGCAGGGTGCTCATGCCCTCGTGGATTTGCGCGATGCTGGAGTTGGAGAAGTTCAGGCGCAGCGTATTCTCGTGTCCGCCGTCGCAGAAGAAGTGCGTGCCGGGGACGTAGGCGACGTGGCGCTCTACCGCTTGTTCCAGCAGCTCCTTTGCGTCGATGCCCTCCGGCAGCGTCACGAAGATGAACAGGCCGCCGTCCGGGCGCGTGTATGTCGTGCCTTCGGGAAAGGTCGAAAGTTCACTCAGCATAGCATCCAGCTGCGCCTTGTAGCTGCGGCAGATGCGCTTGATGTGGTCGGGCAGCAGACCGCGCCGCAGGTACTGATCCACAATCGCCTGTGTAAGGTTTGCCGTGTGGACGTCGGTGGACTGCTTGCCGACGGTGCATTTGCGCAGGATGCCCGCGTCGCCCGCCATGAATCCGACGCGCAGACCGGGGCTGATAATCTTGCTGAATGAGCCGAGGAAAACGACCCAGCCATCCTTGTCGAAGGATTTGATGGAGGGGCACGCTTCTCCGGCATATCGCAGGTCGCGGTACGGGTCGTCCTCCGCCACGACGACGTGGTACTTCGCGGCGAGTTCCGCAATGGGCTTGCGGCGGTCGGCGGACAGCGTGATGCCCGTCGGATTCTGGAACGTCGGGATGGTGTAGAGCAGCTTTGGGTGATACTGGCGCATCGCTTCTTCGAGCTTTTCCGGGATGATTCCGTTCTCGTCGCTCTCTACCGGCACCAGCGTCGCCTGATACAGCCGCATACACTGCATGTTGCCCAGAAACGACGGGTTCTCCACCAGAATCACGTCGCCGGGGTCAATCAGCGCTTTGCAGAGCAAATCCATCGCCTGCGTTGAGCCAGTGACGGGCAGCACCGCAGGCACGGCGCATCCAAGCTGCTGCTCCACATAGGCGTGCAGGCTTTCCAGCAGCGGCGGATACCCCTCTGTCGCGCCATATTGCAGGATGCGCTTGCCATCATTTTGCAGCACGTCGCGGGCGATTTCGGCGCATTCCGCATCGGGCAGCGCCGATGCCGCCGGATTGCCGCCCGCGAAGGAAATCATGCCGGGCTTGGCAATCATCTTGAAGATTTCGCGAATGGCGCTGCCGCTGATCTGGTCGAAGCGGTGCGCGAAACGCAGGGAATCAAGCGCCATATTCCAATCACTCCTTACTTTCAGAGAATAAGAATAAAAAACACCCTCTCCGGACAAAATCCGGGGAAGGTGACAAAATGCCACGGTACCACTTCCGTCTGGCTGCGAACAGCCCTCAAGGAGGAACAGTCATTCCTCGCACGCTGTAACCGGCGCACCGGATGCCGCCTACACGCCGCGCAGACGCGGTTTCAGCGGATGACTCGGAGCTGTACGTCACCCTATGCGCCGCCTGCTTCCTCACACCGCCCGGAAGCTCTCTGCCTGCGCCGCAGAAGCGGATGACCCGTCTCCTCATTGCCCTGATGGGTGCATGATAGCACGGTTTTTCCCGCTTGTCAAGGGGAAAATTTTTGGTCAGGCGGTATCGCAAAGGCGGGAAAATCACACAATCTGCAAGAAATGTTCACGAAATCGACACATGTCGGCGCTTTTTCTGGAATTTCTGGCGGCATTTTTGTGAAACGGGCCGAAAAAGTCTTGCCATTTCCGCTAAAATCCTGTATACTATACTCTGACCCAGCTATGGGTGCATTTATCGTGTCCGCGAGGACAAAAGCTGGGAAGCCCCTGGATGAAGGAGGTCGACTACTATGGATTGCAAAATCAAGAACGACATCGGAACAATCTATATTACGGAGGATGTCCTGCTCAAGGTCGTGGGATACGCGGCGCTGGAATGCTACGGCATCGTTGCCATGTCCTCCAAGCGTGCCAAGGATGGCATCGTCGAATGGCTGGGAAGGGAAAACCTCTCCAAGGGCGTGCAGATTCGCAGTGTTGGCGATATGCTGGACGTCGATCTGTTCATCATCGTGGAATACGGCATCTCCATTGCCGAGGTGTGCAAGACCATTGTCGATACCGTGCGCTACAAGCTGGAAAGCATGACGGGCGTGAAGGTTCGCAAGGTCAACATCTCCGTGGAAGGTATCCGCGTGTAATGCAGGAAAGCCACACGGCAGCAGTTCCAAGGAGCTGGCGCCGAAAGCAGGTAGGAGGAATTTACCTTTGATACAGCATAAAACCATTGACGGGCTGCTGCTGCGCGACATGGTCGTCGCGGGTGCGGCATTGCTCGAAAAGAACCGGGAAGCGGTGGACGCGCTGAACGTTTTCCCTGTCCCGGACGGCGATACGGGGACGAATATGTCCCTGACCATGCAGAGCGCGACCCGTGAGGTCAATGCGCAGGAGTACCTGCGTGCGGACGAGGCGGCGGCTGCCATCTCGAAGGGTGCGCTTAAGGGCGCGCGCGGCAACTCTGGCGTTATCACGTCCCAGCTGCTGCGCGGCTTCGCGACGTCCTTGAAGGGCGTGGAGAAGATTACCCCCGTGCAGTTCGCGCAGGCATTGAAGGCGGGCTCTGACAAGGCGTACAAGGCGGTCATGAAGCCCAAGGAGGGCACGATTCTGACCGTCGCGCGCGTCATTGCGGAGGATGCCATCAAATACACCGAGAGCAATCCCGATGACTACGATGGGCTGATGAACGTCATTCTGACCAGCGGCGAGGCAATTTTGAAGCGCACGCCCGACATGCTGCCGCCCCTGAAAGCGGCGGGCGTGGTCGACTCCGGCGGACGCGGTCTCATGCTGATTTACACCGGCTATGCGGCGGTCATGCGCGGCGAGGAAATTGCTGACCCGGCGGCGCTGCTGGCGGGCGATAGTCAGGTGGAAGAGGATATTCACGACCTGTCCGGCGATCTGCCTTATGCCTACTGCACGGAGTACGACATCGTGAACTTCCGCGAGGACTGCACCGAGGGCGACGTGGATTCCTTCCGCCGCCGCCTGAACCGCATTGGCAACTGCGTCAAGGTGACGGGCGACCTGACCGAGACGAAGGTGCATGTGCACACCAACGACCCCGGCAATGCTATCCAGTATGGCATTGAGCTGGGCGAACTGGTGAATGTGAAGGTGGACAACATGCTGGCGCGCAAGCGTGCGCTGGAGGCGGAGAAAGCGCCCGCAGCGGTGGAAGCCCCTGCTGAACCTGCGAAGGAATTTGGCATGGTGGCAGTGTCGCTGGGCGACGGCTTCTCCAGCATCTTCCGTGATTTGACGGTGGATGTGGTGGTCGAGGGCGGTCAGACGATGAACCCGTCGGTGGATGACATTCTGAACGCCATCAATCAGGTCAACGCCAAGTGTGTGTTCGTGTTCCCGAACAACGGCAACGTCATTTTCGCGGCGAATCAGGCGGCGGAACTGGCGGAGAAGGAAGTGCACGTCATCCCCACGAAGAACGTGGCGATGGGCATTGCCGCGGCGGTCGCGTTCCAAGACGACGTGTCCGGCGAGGAGAACGCCAAGCGCATGGCGGAAGCGGCGGAGCACGTCAAGACCGGTACGGTAACGTACGCGGTGCGCGACAGCGAGTACAACGGCGTGCAGATTCACAAGGGTGACATCATCGGGATGCACAACGGCAAGATTGAGTATTGCGGCAATTCTGTGCATGACGTTGTGATGGACATGATGAAGGCCGTTGTGACCGACGACGCGGAGCTGATTACCGTCTACTACGGCGCGGATACGACGAAGGAAGACGCGGAGCAGGTGGCGGCGGAAATCGCCGAGCAGTATCCGAACTGTGATGTGGACTGCCTGCTGGGCGGTCAGCCGCTGTATTACTATCTGATTTCTGTGGAGTAAAAAGCAAATGGAGCTTTCCGCCATCAAGGGCATTGGCCCAACCCGGCTGGAATCCCTTCGCGCAGTGGGCGTCTGCTCATTGCGCGATTTGTTGTATTTTCTTCCGCAGCGCTACGAGGACAGAACACACCCGATTCCTTGCGCGGACGCAAACGGCGGCGAGGTGCTGGTGATGGGCGTCGTGCAGGATGCACCGAAGCTCAGCCGCTTCAATGGCTTGACGCGAGTGACGGCGTACCTCTGGGATGACAGCGGAAAACTGCCGCTGGTGTGGTATAATCAGCCGTGGATGATGCAGAACCTGCCGGTCGGGCAGACCGTCATGCTCTTCGGGCGTATGGGGCAGAGCCGGGGAAAACCCGTCCTGCAAAACGCGCAGCGGGTGACGGAACCGTGCATCCTGCCGGTGTACCGCGCCGTGAAGGGGATTCCGGCGAAGTCCTTCCGCGAAATGATGCAGCAGGCGCTGGAACAGGTCGATGACTGCTGCCCGGAGACACTGCCAAACGACCTGCGCATCCGCCATCAGCTGTGTGAGCTGAATTTCGCCATCCGGCAGGCGCATTTCCCGCTGAATGTAGAAAACCTGCGGCTGGCGCGGCGGCGGCTGGCGTTTGAGCAGATGCTGATGTATCAGGCGGCGCTGGGGCTGCTGCGCGGACACAAGGCGGATGGCACGGCACTGCCGATTTCGCCGGATGCGCCGGATAAATTCTGGCAAACGCTGCCGTTCCCGCCGACCGGGGCGCAGAAGCGCGTCTTGGAGGAAATCGCGGCGGATTTGCGGTGTGACCGGGCGATGAGCCGCCTCGTGCAGGGCGATGTCGGCTGCGGCAAAACCGCGCTGGCGTTCGGGGCGATTGCCATGACATGCGCCTGCGGATACCAGGCGGCGATGATGGCGCCGACGGAAATTCTCGCGCGCCAGCACTACGAATCCGCCAAGGCAATGCTGGAACCGCTGGGCATCCACTGCGGCCTGCTGATTGGCTCGATGCGTCCGAAGGCGAAGCGGGAGGCACAGGAGGCTTGCGCAAACGGGGAATATCAGGCAGTGTTCGGGACGCACGCGCTGATCAGCGAAAAGGTGGCGTATCAAAAGCTCGGACTGGTTGTGACGGATGAGCAGCACCGTTTCGGTGTGATGCAGCGCTCGACCTTGCAGCAGAAAGGCGCGGACGGCACGAAAGCGCCGCATGTGCTCGTTATGTCCGCAACGCCGATTCCGCGCACGCTTGCGCTGATTCTCTATGGCGACCTTGATGTGTCCATCGTCGATGAGCTGCCGCCGGGGCGCACGCCAGTCAAGACGCGAGTCGTGCCGGAAGAGAAGCGCGCTGGGATGTACGGCTTCCTGCGGCAGGAGGTGCTGAAAGGGCATCAGGCGTATGTGGTCTGTCCGCTGGTTGAGGACAGCGAGATGATGGAGGACGTTCGCAGCGCACAGGCGACGTTCGACGCGCTGAAAAACGGCGAATTGTCGGGGCTTCGCGTCGGATTGACATGGGGCGCACAGCCCGCGGACGAAAAAGCGCAGGTGCTCAGCGAGTTTTCCGCCGGGAATCTCGATGTCCTCGTGTCCACGACGGTCATCGAAGTCGGCGTGAACGTGCCGAACGCGAGCGTCATGGTGATTGAAAATGCCGAGCGCTTCGGGCTCAGCCAATTGCATCAGCTGCGCGGGCGCGTCGGGCGCGGATCAGCGGAAAGCTGGTGCTTCCTGCTGGCAGCGGAAAATGAGCGATTGCGCATCCTGACGCAGACGAATGACGGCTTCATCGTCGCGCAGAAAGACTTGGAACTTCGAGGGCCGGGCGACCTGATGGGTACGCGGCAATCCGGCGAAATGATGGCGGATTTCCTGCTTGACGGTGACGTAAGGCTGCTGGATGAAGCTGCGAAGTGCATGAAGCGCCTGCGGGAAGACCCAAAATTGACGGCGGAGCGTCAGCAAGTGGAAGCGGAAGCGCTGCACAATTATCGTGATAAATTGGAAGATATTGCAATGAACTGATGGAAAGGGGCAAAATAGGATGGACAACATGCTGACTTGCACGGAAAACCGAGAGCTTTCGTGGCTGCGGTTCAACGAGCGAGTACTGGAAGAAGCGGAGGATGAGCGCGTACCGCTGTGCGAGCGTCTGTCGTTCCTCTCGATTTTCCAGAGCAATCTGGACGAGTTTTTCATGGTGCGCATCGGCAGCCTGCATGACCAGATGCTGCTGGATAAGGAGGCACGCGAGAACAAGACGAACATGACCCCCGGCGAGCAGATTGACGCTGCCGTCAGCCGCATCCGCACGCTGTGCGACCGCCGCGACCGGACGTATGCCGATGTGCTGAAGAAACTGGAGGACGAGGGCATCAGCATCGTCAACTTCCGCCAAATCAGCCCGGAAAGCGAGCAGTATCTGGCGAAAATCTTCCGTGAAGACTATTTGCCATTGCTCTCGACTTATGTCGTGGGCAAAAAGCAGACGTTCCCGTTCCTCAAAAACAAGGAGATTTATGCCGTCGCCGTCCTGCGCACGGGCAGCGAGAAGGAAAAAATTGGCATCGTTCCGTGCGGGGAGAACATGTTCCCGCGCCTGATTGAGGTGCCGGAGCGCACGGGCTGCTATATCCTCTCGGAGGAGCTGATTCTGCACTATCTGCCGCTGCTTTTCGGCAGCTACCGCATCGCAAGCAAGACGCTTGCGCGCATTACCCGCAGCGCCGACATTGATGCGGACAGCGTATACGACGAAGACCTCAACTACCGCGACCACATGGCGGAAGTCGTGCGCCTGCGCCAGAAACTCTGCCCGGTGCGTTTGGAACTCAGCCGAAAAATCGGGCACGACATTATCGAGAAGCTGTGCGACCAGCTGAAACTGGACACCGCGCGCGTCTACGAGTACGATACGCCGCTGGATATTAGCTTCCTGTTTAATATTCAGGATAAACTGCGCAGCCATGCGGAACTGTTCTACGCGCCGCGTCATCCGCAGGCAACGCCGGATATCGTGGACAATCGCCCGGTGATGGAGCAGATTCTGGAAAAGGATGTGCTGCTGCACTATCCCTACCAGAGCATCCGCCCGTTCCTGCGGATGCTGTCCGAAGCGGCGAATGACCCGCAGGTCGTCTCCATCCGCATGACGCTCTACCGCCTCGCGCGCGACTCGAAGGTTGTAGAAGCGCTGGTGGAAGCCGCCGAAAACGGCAAGCAGGTGGACGTGCTGGTGGAGCTGAAAGCCCGCTTTGACGAGGAGAACAACATCGAGTGGAGCCGCCGTTTGGAGCGCGCAGGCTGCCACGTCATCTACGGTGTTGATAAACTCAAGGTTCATTCCAAACTCTGCCTGATTACGCGCAAAACGGATGAGGGCATCCAGTACATCACGCAGATCGGCACGGGCAACTACAACGAGAAGACCAGCCGCCTGTATACCGACCTGAGCTACATCACCGCGCGCGACGAAATCGGCGAAGAGGCATTGCAAGTCTTCCAAGCGCTGATGCTGGGCGAAACAGTAGACCACATGTCCGTGCTGCTGGTCGCGCCGCACTGCCTGCAAGATAAGCTGATTGACATGATTGACGGCGAAATCAGCAAGGCGAAGGCAGGGCAGAAGGGGCTGATCCGCCTGAAGATGAACAGCCTGACGGACAAGATGCTGATTGACAAGCTCGTCGAGGCCAGTCAGGCGGGCGTGCAGGTCGAAATGATTGTGCGCGGCATCTGCTGCCTGCGCGGGGGCGTGCCCGGCTTGACGGACAACGTACACATCATCAGCATCGTCGGGCGCTTCCTCGAACACAGCCGCATCTACATTTTCGGCGACGGCGATGCAGCGCGCTACTACATTGCTTCGGCGGACTGGATGACCCGCAACACTCTGCGCCGCGTCGAGGTGGCAACCCCGATTTTGCAGGACGACGTGAAGCGCCGCATTGACCACATTTTCGACGTCATGTGGCATGACAACGTACAGGCACGAGACCAGCAGCCCGACGGCAGCTACACCCGCCGCTATCCCGGCACGCAAACGCCGCTGGCGAGCCAGAACGTGCTGTATGACGAAGCCTACCGCATGGCAAAGGGTATCAAAGAACAATAAAAACCGACCGTCGGTTTCTTTGAAAAAGAGGCAAACAAAAAAGACCTCCGGTCGGGAAAAACACCCGCCGGAGGTCGCCGGTCAGTCATCCATCAGTTCCACAAGAACCGCGTTCTGCACGTCCATCCCGCGACGCGTCAGCGACCATCGGTCGGTTTTGTGCTGAAGCAGTCCTTCATGCTCGAATTTCCGCAGCTTCTCGCCGTACAGCGCATCCAGCGAAACGCCATGTCGCTCCTGAAATTCCGATTCGCTGACGCCGCAGGTCATTCGCAGCCCCAGCATCAGCGTTTCAAACCGACCGTCGGTTTTTGAGACGAACTCCCGCTCCCGCAGCGAATCGTCCTGCGACTGCACCATCCGCAGATACGCGGGCAGCGTGCGTGGGTTTGTCAGGCGAATCATCCCGTTCTTCGCGGGCAGATACGACGCCGCCGACACGCCCAGCCCGATATACGGCACCTGCTGCCAATAACCGATGTTGTGGCGGCATTCGCAGCCGGGGCGCGCGAAATTGCTGATTTCGTACTGCTGGAAGCCTGATTGCGCCAGCAGATCAAGCGTCAGGTCGTACATGCGGCGCTCGTCGTCCTCGTCCGGCAGGGTCAACTGCCCGGTCTGCAAGTCGCGGTACAGCGGCGTACCTTCTTCAGGAATCAGCCCGTAGCAGGACAAATGCTCCGGATTCAGCGACAGCGCCTTCTCCAGCGTCTCACGCCACATGCTGACCGTCTGACCGGGCAGCCCGAACATGAGGTCAAGGCTGATGTGCTGGAATCCAGCGTGCCGCGCAAGCTCGACGCTCTGCTGCACCTGCGTAAAGTCGTGGATGCGCCCCAGCATCTTCAGCAGTGCCGGCTGGGCCGCCTGCATCCCCATTGACAGGCGATTGATACCGCAGTTCAGCGCCGCATCAAGCCACGCATGGGTCAGCGTGCCGGGGTTCGCCTCGGACGTAAATTCCGCACCAGGCGCAAGGGAAAAATGCGCTGTAACGCCCTCCAATAGCCGCGTCAGCAGTTCTGGCGGCAGAATCGACGGCGTGCCTCCGCCTAAATACGCGGTTTCCATGATGCTATGCGGGAGTTTCGCTGCCTGCGATGCGGCTTCGGTCAGCACCGCATCCACATAGGCACGCTGTGTAGATTCCGCATGGGAGAAGGAAGCGAAGTCGCAGTAGCGGCATTTTTGGCGACAATAGGGAACGTGCAAGTAAATTTCCATTTAAATCACCTGTAAAGGACTGTTCAAATGCGGAAAAATCCGCTACGATAGAAAAAGTGGCAAAGGAGGTGTACGAAAATGGATACCATCATCAGTTTTCTGGAAAAACTGGTACATTATTCAGCAGAATTGGGCATTGTGCTGGCGGAGCTGGCGGGCATCGCTATTCTGATTATTACGGCGATGAAGGGAGTTGTCAGTTACTTCAAGCACGATGAGCATCTCCGGCTTGAGCTGGCGCAGGGCATTGCGCTTGCGTTGGAATTCAAGCTCGGCGGCGAAGTGCTGCGCACGGTCATCGTCCGCGAATGGACGGAACTGCTGATTCTGGGCGCGGTCATTGCGCTGCGCGGTGTGCTGACGCTGCTGCTGCACTGGGAAATCAAGGTGGAAGAAGAGCATGACGAGCGCCTGCTCAAGCTCAAAGCGATGGAGGAAGCCGAAAAAGCGGCAGAGACATCAAAACAGTGATAAAAAGCAGGGGAAACAAGCATTCCCCTGCTTTTTTTCATACCTTTGTTTCCTGAATCAGGCGCTCGCAGTCGCTGGCGATTGCCAAATTCAGCAGCGGAAGCCCCTCCTGCATGGCGTAGAGCGCGGTGTACATCGTGCCGCCCTTCTGCCGATTCAGGTAGCAGACGCAAAATGCGCTGTTGTCCACCATGTACCGATTCCGCATGTACATGCAGCCCTCATAGTAGTGGCTGGAGAGGACAACTGTCTCGTCGGCGGCATACAGCAGCTGCTCGTAAATCAGGCAATCCGACGCTTTCCATCGTGAGGACTGCGTGCTGCACGGAATCGCCAGCCGAAGCCGAACATCCGCATGGTGCGTCCGCATCAGCAGAATGCGCTGTGCTGCCAGCGTGTCAAATCCCAGCGCGCCGCCGCAGATAAAATCCCGAAACCCGTGCTGATACAGTGCTTCCAGCACCCGGTCAAGCCGCTCTGTCAGCGCAGGAAGCTCCTGCGGCGGAATCGCCCGATGCCCCGTGAAGCAGACGGAAATGTCCTTTCGCCCGTTCTCCTGCGACGCAAACACGTCGGCAATGTGGCTGCGGGAAATGTAGGAAAGCGGCTGATGCAGCGCAGTGGGGGCTTGGAGCGGCGCCCGAAGCCAGCGGTCGCTGACCTGAGCCTTGCGGTACAGCATGTTTTTTTCCTCCTGACAGCGTCAGTTGCTGTCCATCTTCAGCACGGCAAGGAATGCCTCGCTGGGCACTTGCACCGTGCCGAACTGCCGCATTCGCTTCTTGCCCTCTTTCTGCTTTTCCAGCAGCTTTTTCTTTCGGCTGATGTCGCCGCCGTAGCACTTTGCCAGCACGTCCTTGCGCATCGCCTTGACGGTTTCACGCGCGATGACCTTGCCGCCGATGGCCGCCTGAATCGGAATCTCGAACATCTGCCGCGGGATGACGTCTTTGAGCTTCTCGCAGATGGAACGCCCGCGCCCGTACGCCTTGTCGCGGTGGACGATGATGGAGAACGCGTCGCAGATTTCGCCGTTGAGCAGAATATCCAGCTTGACCAATTGGCTCTCGCGGTAGTCCTTGAATTCGTAGTCGAACGAGGCGTATCCGCGGCTGCGGCTCTTAATCTGGTCAAAAAAGTCGAAGATGATTTCGTTGAGCGGAATGTCGTAATTCAGCTTGACGCGCGTGCCCTCGTACTGCATGTCAAGGAAGATGCCGCGCCGGTCTTGGCACAAGTCCATAATCGTGCCGACACTGTCCTGCGGCGTGAAGATTTCCGCGTGGACGAACGGCTCTTCCATCATGGCAATTTCGCCAATGGGCGGCAGCGCCATCGGGTTGTCGCACATCAGCACCGTGCCATCGGTTTTTGTGATGCGGTAGATGACGCTCGGCGCGGTGGTGACAAGGTTCAAGTCCCATTCGCGCTCCAGCCGCTCGGTGATGATGTCCATGTGCAGCAGCCCCAAGAAGCCGCAGCGGAAGCCGTAGCCCAGTGCGACGGACGTTTCCGGGTCAAAAGAAAGGGAAGCGTCGTTCATGCGCAGCTTCTCCAGCGCATCTTTGAGCGCCGGATAGTCCGCGCCGTCCGCCGGATACACGCCGCAGTAGACCATCGGCGTCACCTGCCGATAGCCGGGCAGGGGGCAATCCGCCGGATTCATGGCGTCGGTAATTGTGTCGCCGACGCGGGTTTCACGCACATCCTTGATGGAGGCCGCGACATAGCCCACGTCGCCCGCCTTTAATTCGTCGCACGGCTGATAACCCGGCGCGAACGTGCCGACTTCCACAATGTCGAATTCGCCGCCCGTCGCCATCATGCGCATCCGCATTCCCGTGCGGATTGTGCCCTGCTTGACGCGGATGAAGCAGATTGCCCCGCGGTAGTTGTCGTAGAACGCATCGAAAATCAGCGCCTGCAGCGGTGCATTCTCGTCGCCCTGCGGCGCGGGAACGTAATTCACAACTGCTTCCAGCACTTGATCGATGTTCAGGCCAGTTTTCGCGCTCACGCACGGCGCGTAAGACGCATCCAGCCCGATAACGTCCTCAATTTCCTGCCGGACTTCTTCCGGCTGCGCGCTGGGCAGGTCAATCTTGTTGATGACCGGGATGATTTCGAGGTCATGGTCGAGCGCCATATAGCAGTTCGCCAGCGTCTGCGCCTCAATGCCCTGCGTCGCGTCCACCACCAGCAGCGCGCCTTCGCACGCCGCCAGCGCACGGCTGACTTCGTAGGTGAAGTCCACATGGCCGGGCGTGTCAATCAGGTTGAGCGTGTAGGTTTTGCCGTCCTTGGCGGTATAGTGCATATGCACCGCCTTGGACTTGATGGTGATGCCGCGCTCGCGCTCCAGCTCCATGCTGTCCAGAATCTGCTCCACCATCTCGCGCTTCTGGAAAACGCCCGTCGTTTCCAGAATGCGGTCAGCCAGCGTAGACTTGCCATGGTCAATATGGGCGATAATGCAGAAATTGCGAATCTTCGATAATCTATCGGACACGCTGAAATCCCTCCGTCAAAAGCCTTATCACAGGCTCAAAATACCACAATCTTATCATAGCCGATTTTGGTTTGATTTGCAAGGGGAACGGGCAAAAGTGACGCTTTTTTCCGCAATGAAAAACGAATGAGAAGCAAAAAAGCCGCCAGTTGATTGGCGGCAAAAAGGAAAAATCACGCTTTCGGCGGCTGATTCGGCGCATCTGCCGCAAACGTCGCAGCATACTGCGATGGCGTCATGCCTGTTTCATTGCGGAAAATCTTGCTGAAATACGACTGGTCGTCATACCCGACGCACGCCGCCACTTCATGCAGCAGAATGTCCGGATGGTCGCGCAGCATCTGCTTCGCGGCGTCCATGCGGCACTGCGTCAGGAAGGTGTTGAACGTCGTTCCGGCATACTTGCGCAGCAGGCGCGACAGGTATGTCTGGCTGATGCCAACATCGGTGCAGATACGCGGGATGCTCAGCGGCTGGGCGTAGTTCTCGCGGATGTAATTCAGCGTGTATTCGCACAGCTCGTTCGCGCTGACGTTCTTGTCGCGGATGAACCCTTCCTCAAAAATCAGGGAGTACAGGCTCGCCAGCAGGTCGCCGTAGGAGGAGGCGCTGCCGTATAGTTCGTTTGCCTCGCGCAGAATCTGCTCGCGCTTCCTTTTGGGGCCGGGAACGCCCAAGTCCGCCGTGTACAGAATCAGCTGATAGCACAGGTCTTCCGCCTGAATCTGCGGCAGGCTGTTCTGATTCCATTCGATTGCAAGGGACACAAACAGCTCTTTCAGCATCCGTGTATTGCCTGTTTCGACGAATGACGCAAGGCGCTTTTTTGTCGCAGCGGACAGGACGGAAGGCTGCAAGGCGCTTTGCAGTGCGTTCAGCGGGACAAGCTGCCCCTTGCTGATGACGACGGTATTCACCATGCGCCCCGCGGCGCGGCTCAAAAACTGCGGCAAGGTGAGGATGTCGGCATCTTCCGGCGCGTAAATCGCCGTACAGGGCAGATCCGGGAAGTCGGCTTTAAGCAGGTCGGACAGCTCGTCGGGGAAACGCTTCTGCCGGTCGGCACTGCTGCGCAGAAGAATGGTTTCCTGTTCATCGCGCCCATAAAACGCAATCCAGCCCGCCTGATGCACCTGACGAAGCTGCGCTGTGCGGAATTTTGCGAAGCGTACGGTGAACAAATTGCCCTGACGGACAAGGGCAAAGCGCATCATACGGCTGGAAAACAGAGAGCAGAGCAGCGGCTCATCGACTGCTTCACCGCAGAGCAGGCGAGTCAGCGTTTCCTCCATCAGGTTGTTTGCTTCTGCATCGAGCGTTTCGCGGATTCGGTCGAGAATTTGCCGGAAACTCTGGATTTCCACGGGCTTGAGCAGATAATCATCCACGCCCGCCTGAATTGCCCCGCGCGCGAACTCAAATTCCGCGTAGCCGGAGACAATCACTGTATGTGTCCGCGGATACAGCTGCCGGACACGCTGCGCCAATTCAATGCCATTGATGCCCGGCATACTGATGTCCGTTACCAGCACATGGACGTGCTGCTGCGCCATCAGCCGGAGGGCATCGTCGGCGCTGCCGGAGAGCAGAATGGTGTCAAACGCAGGGCAGTATTTCTGGCAGATGGCTTTGAGGAACGTCTGCGCGGGACGCTCATCATCTACGATCAGAATGGTGTACATCGTCTTCCTCCTCACTGGTGCGCGTTTCAATCAGTTCGACTACTGCGCCGCCGTCATTGCGGACGCGCATCCGAATCGCGCCGCGGCTGAAATAGAACAGGCGGCGATAGGTGTTGACAAGACCGATATGGGCGGACGTGTTTTCCGGCTCGGTCAGTTCACCCGCTTCAATGCGGCTGAATTCTTCCCGCAGGTGCGACAGGATTTCCTCCCCGAAGCCGCAGCCGTCGTCGCAAATCAGCAGGTGCAGGCAGCCGTCCTCATCGACCGTGCCGGAAATGGTGATGTGAATTGTGCCGCTTGACCCCTGATAGCCGTGGGAAATGGCGTTTTCCGCGATGGGCTGGAGGGAGAGCTTCGGCAGTGTCAGATGCGAGAAAGCGTCCGGTATGTCGATGGTGTATTCCAGCCGATCCTCCAAACGAGCTTTCGCGAGTGCCAGATAATTGCGAACGTGGGCGATTTCCTCCTGGAGCGTCGCGGTTTTGCTGCGCAGGTCGGTGGAGTAGCGCAGCATCTGGGCGAATTTCCCGCAGATGTCGATGACCTCCTCGTTCCCGGCCTCCATCGACTTTGCGGAGATGATGTTGAGCGTGTTGTAAATGAAGTGGGGGTTAATCTGCGCCTGCAGCGCGTTCAGCCGTGAACGGAGATTGCTCTCGCGCAGTTCTGCATCGTTGCGCATGGCAGTTTTCAGCTCCATTACCTGCTTGTCAAACACGTCCTCCAGTTCGCGCATCTCCACGTCGCGCGGGTTCGTGACCTTCGGCATTTCTTCGGGCAGCAGGGGACGCTCGGCTATTGCCGCCGGGTCGGACAGCTGGGAAACCTTGCGCGTCAGGCGCAGAATCGAGCGGCTGAGCTGATGCGACGAGAGGATGATGAACACTTCAGCGATGAACAGCACCAGCAGACTGACCAGCACATGGTGGAGGATGACGGAGTGGATGGACGACTCGAAAACCGCGGTACGCTGGGCGGCATAAATGTCGAAGCCCAGCCAGCTGCAATGCTCCTTGACGACGTAGTAGGTGTCGCCGTTTTCGTCGCTGCACTCGGTCATGCTGCCGTATTCGGCGGCGGAGTAGTCGATGGTGTCATCGAAACTGCGGTGGAACAGGCGGCCGTCCGCGTCGTAGGCGGTGGCGCGGAATCCTGCCATGTCGTTGGAGGAGAAAATGTCGAACAGGTCGGTTGAAAGCGCATTGACCTCCACAAAGCCGATCTGTTTGCCGTGATAAACGGCAGGGGACATCAGCGTATAGATAGAAATCGGGCGCGCGACGAACCACGGGTCAATGTGCGGGCGGACAAGCGTCTTCTGGCTCAGCCCCCGGTTGCGCTCGTTCAGGTAGGGCAGGCGGAGCATGACGGTGCGCAGCTCATCCGAGTAGTTTTCCAGCAGACCAATCGTCTCGTAGCGGCTGGACAGGTAGAAACCGTCCATTGTCAGCACGTTGATACGGTAGAAGTAGTCGTTCAGCGGCTCATGGAAAAGCGCGGCGGAAAGCGTGTTCTGTGCCTGATGGTATTCGGACGTCGTCTCCATGTCTTCGCCTAATGTGTAGATGGTATTGAGCGCAGCCATGAAGTCATTATCCTGTTTCAAGCCGTCCAGCGCATAGCCCATGACGGTGATGTTCTGCTCGAACGCCGCGACAATTTTGCTCGCCATCGCGTTCAAGTTGTCTTCCTCGTACAGCAGAATGTTCTGTATTTCGGAGAGCGTCGCCAGAACAGAATTGACGGCTATCATGCAGGCGGCAATCACAGAAAACAGGATGGTCATTTTCGCGCTTATTCGCATACACGTCAGTTTTCGCATACATGCCGTCCTTTCTATTTTGCATTGTGCTGATGGAAGCAGTATAGCACATACGCAGAGAAAATGCAAAGGAAAAGTACCCCGTGTTGACGGAAGCGCACAAAAACCGAATACCGCATAAAGAAGTTTGGTTGTGTTTTGTATTTTCCCAATAGCAGTGCTGGATTTTCCCTTGTTCAAAACAGGCGCTGGGATTATACTGAATCACGAAAGCACCGCCATGGTGCGAATTGAGTTTGTTTCCGATGTTGAAAGGGAGGAACGAGACATGAAACACTTTGGATGGCTTCGCAAGGCAGCCGCATCCGTGCTGGCACTGGCTATGTTTGCTGCGGCCCCCGCTGCACTGGCGTATTCCGACGCGAATCTGGAAGCCCCGCGCGCTAAGAACGTCGTCATTGACGGCGACCTGAGCGAGTGGGACACGAGCCGCTGCCTGCGCATTGACAGCGAGAAGCAGATTGTCGATCAGATTGAGCACTGGGACGGCGAAGCGGACTGCTCGATGGAAATCTACGCTATGTGGGATGAAGAGAACCTCTACATCGCCGCGAAGGTGTGGGATGACACGCCGTTTGTCTACCGCGAAGGTTTCCCGCTGGATGAACTGGATGCCATCATCCTCTTCTTCAGCACCAATCCCAACGCCGACCCGAACCGTACAGCGTACGAAGCGACCGACTGGCGCATCGTGCAGTCCACGGACGAATATGACTTCTTCAACTATATTGACCGCGACATGATCGCTGACAATCTCGGCTGGGAGACGCAGGGTGAATACGGCGACGAGCTGGTGTTCGACGACTACGAAGCCGTGACCGTCCGCGACAAGGAAATGGGCGGCTACATCCTCGAAAGCAAGATTCCGCTGCACAACCTCTCCAATGATAAGATCGCGCAGCTGGTTCCTGCTGCGGGCACGACCGTTGGCTTTGACTTCTCCATCCTTGACGTTGACCTGCCGTGCCCCGGCATTCACAGCCTGCGGATGCAGTACTCCGCGCAGCTGGACGGCCGCGACCGCAAGCCCACGATGCACAACGTGGACGAGAACCCCAGCCTGTGGGCGACGATGACGTTCGTGGAAGAGTAACAGATTCCCTGCATTCTCAGAGGAGGAACAAGCAATGAAGCTGAAAAAATTCGGTGCGCTGTTGCTGACGGGTGTGCTGGCGATCACATCGCTGACGACCAGTGCTTTTGCCGCCAAGCGCGAGAAGCGCAGCGCCGATGACATTGATTTCGCCGCCGTGCTGGAGGATGTTTCTGCGAAAGGCACGGTCAACGTCTACCACTGGTGGACGGCGGGCGGTGAAAAGGATGCGATTGAATCCGTCATCGACGAATTCAAAGGCGCGTACGGCAAGGTGAAAACGAAGTCGAACGCCATTCCGGGCGGCGCCGGCGGCGCCATGGTCATGAAGGTCAAGGTGCTTCAGCAGGCGGGCAAGAGTCCTGAAACATTCCAGGCGCATCCCGGTCAGGAAATTCAGCCGTACCTCGATGCGAACATGCTGCTGGATTTGTCCAAACTGTGGGACTACGCGAAGCTCAACGAGCGCATCCTGCCGGGCATCAAGGACTTGCTGACCGCGCCCGACGGCAAGAACTACGTCGTGCCGATTGGCATCCACAAGACGAATGTTATCTTCTACAACATCCATGTGTTTGAGAAGTACGGGATTGCGATTCCGGATCACGAGAACATCACATGGGACGAGTTCTGGGACATCTGTGACCAGCTGGCGGCGAAAATGCCCGACGGCGAGTACCCGATTGACCTCGGCGACCGCAAGGGCTGGCCGGCCTGCCAGGTGTTCGAGGACATCATGATGGGCACTGACCCTAAAATCTATCAGGACTTCATCAACGGCATCTATAACGTCGAGGATGTGACGAAGGTGCTGACGACTTACGCCAAGCTGATGGATTACGTCGCACCCGACCATTCCAGCCGCGACTGGTACGAAGCGAGCGGTCAGGTTGTCGCCGGGACGTATGCCATGCAGATTATGGGTACCTGGATGCAGCCGCTGATGACCAGCATGGGTCAGGAATACGGCAAGGACTACGGCATCTTCACGTTCCCCGGCACGGACGGCTGGTTTGGCATGAACATCGACGGTTTCGTCGTCAGCAATGACTCGGCGGATGTCGAGGCGGGTCTGCGCTGGGCGTACAACGTGTCCAGCACGCCGGTTCAGCAGCGGTTCTCCGCTTTGAAGGAATCCATTTCGCCCTACACCGATACCCCGGATGACTGCTACAACGAACTGACCCTTAAGTTCAAGAATGAGCTGATCAGCGACACGATCCGCAGCTATCCGAGCTTCACCCACGGCACGGCGCTGCCTTGGAGCGCGTCTATGAGCCTTCAGACGCAGGTGCAGGAGTTCGCTACGTCCAGTGACCACGACGCGGAATATTTCGCGAATAAGATCGTCAACATCCTCAAGGAAGCTGGCGTGAAAGGAGAATGGAACCTTGTTGACTAAGAAATGGATGCGGCGCTCGCTGGCGATGCTGGGTGCGCTGACGCTTACAGCCGGACTGTGGGCTGCTCCCGCGATGGCGGAGGAAAAAACCTACACCCAGCCGACGCTCAATCCCCATGTGAAGAGCATCATCGAAGTTGACGGCTACCAGTTTATCGACCTGAACAGCAACGGCACGCTTGACCCCTACGAGGACTGGCGACTGGATGCTGACACCCGCACGGCGGACTTGGTCGGGCAGATGACGGTGCGCGAGAAAATTGCGCAGATGCAGCACCCGACGTACCTGCCGCGCGCCGATGGCAAGATTCCATCCTACCTGAACAAGTGGTGCAATAAGGAAGGCATCGGCATGCTGCTGATTCGCGAACTGAACAGCGTGGAAGCGGCTGCGGTGTCCATGAACACGATTCAGGAGTACGCTGAGGGGTCTCGTCTGGGCGTGCCGGTGCTGGTGTCGATGGACTCCGTGCATGGCCTGTCTTACGTCTCCGGCGCGACCGTTACCGGGCATAATCTGGCGCTGGCGGCAACCCGCGACGAAGACCTTGTCACCCGTCTGGCGGAAATTGCCCGCGATGAGCATATCGCCATCGGCGTTCGCATGACGCTGTCTCCCGAAGCCGACATTGCCTCTGAACCCCGCTGGGGGCGCGTCATGGAGACGTTCGGCGAAGACCCTGACCTTGTGACGAAGATGGTCACGGCGCAGGTCGTTGCGTTCCAGAATGGGCGCGACGGGCTGAACACCGGCGCAATCGTGGCCTGCATGAAGCATTTCCCCGGCGCAGGGCCGCAGATGGAGGGCAAGGACACCTCGCCCATCATTTCCAGCGCGGAAACGCTGCAAATTCACCTGAAGCCGTATTATGCGGCGCTGGAAGTCAACATTGCTTCCATCATGCCGTACTACTCTGTCCCGCTGGAGCTGGACATGGAGAACTCCGCCATCGGCTCGAAGGCGACGCTGCAAGACCTGCTGCGCGACGAAATGGGCTTTGAGGGCATCATCCAGACCGACTGGGGCATGATTTGGGCGATTCAGGAAGGCCGCGGCACGATGATGGGTGAAGAAGTGTCCGACGAAGAAGCCATCCTGATTGGCATCACCGAGAGCCGTGTGGACGGCATCGGCGGCGAATCCATCCGCCTGATTGACCAGATGGAAGAACTGACGAACGCGGGCAAGATTGACGAAGACATCCTGACGGCGGCGGCGACGCGCATCGTCAAGGCGAAGTTTGAATTGGGCGTGTTCGAGAATCCCTACTGCGACGTGGAGTACGCCGTGCAGTTCGTCGGCAACGAGGAACATCAGGCGGTGAACCTTGAAGCGGCGCGCAAGGCGATGACGCTGCTCAAGAACGATGGCATCCTGCCTCTCAAACAGAACGAGAAGCAGACGATTCTGGTCTGCGGTCCGCGCGCCGGCGACATGGACTCGCTGGTCGGCGGCTGGTCTTCCGCGCAGGAGGGCTTGACCATTGCGGACGCGATTGCTGCTTACGCAGGCGAAAACGCAACGGTCATCTATGAATCCGACAACGTTGAGCGCATTGCAGAGCTGGCGAAGGATGCGGACATCATCATCGTGTCCGTCGGCGAACCGAGCTACCAGCACGATCCGCCGTGGGGCTACGACACGCTGGAGATCACCGGCAGTCAGCAGGAAATCCTCGAAGCGGCGAAAGCCAGCGGCAAGCCGATGGTGACGGTTGTCACGGGCGGACGTCCCTACATCCTGACGTGGTGCGACGAGAATACGAACGCGATTCTGGAAGCGTACTATCCGGGCTCGCAGGGCGGCATCGCGATTGCGGAAACGCTCTTCGGGCTGAACAACCCCACGGGCAAGACGCCCTTGCAGTTCCCGCGGGATATGGATTCTGTCCGCAATCAGGAAGGCGATGTGTCCTTCGACCTTGAAAACCCGCTGTATGACTACGGCTGGGGTCTGAGTTACGGCGAATGATGTATCAGCCCGTACAGGCGCAGCGGAATTGCCCAAGCCTGTACGGGCTTTCTTCAAAGCTGATAGCAAAACCTCGAACAGAATGCAACAGAAGGGGATTTGCCCATGGAACAATTTTCTGAATTTTTTGAGAATCTGGCGTTCATGACCTTTTCCCATGACAGGTTCTGGGTTCTCTGCGCCATCATCGTCGCGGTGATTCTCGTGTACCAGCTGCTGCTGCGCTTTGCGCCTAAAACAGTCGGCCCGGTACACCACTTTCTCCAGCGGCATCCGCTGATTTGGATCTGCATCCCGGCGGCGCTGCTGATTTACTTCGTGTATGTCTCGCTGGGCTGGAACCTGTGGGTTTCCGTGTCCGACTGGGAGTCGGGGCAGCTGGAAGCAAGCTACGGCTGGGGCGGCTTCGGCAACTACGCGAAGATGTTCTCCAGCCCCGACTTCTGGCCGTCGCTGCGCAATACGCTGCTGCTGTTCTGCCTGATTCCGCTGTGCCTCCTGCTGGGTCTGGGACTGGCGCTTATCATGGATCAGGGGCTTCGCGGCACGGCGCTGTTCCGCACGCTGATTCTGCTGCCGTTCGCGCTGTCCTTCGTCGTGACCGGCACGGTCTGGGCGTACATGTATCGTCCAACGGGCGGCGTGCTGAATTCCTTCCTCTCGATTCTGGGCGTTGACGTTTCTGCCGCGATGAAAGCTGGACACCTGATGTGGGCGTCGAGCAACTCCACCATCATGTTGTCCATCATCATTGCGATGGTCTGGCAGTTCTCCGGCTACGTCGCGGTCATCTTCCTCGCCGCCATCAAGAACGTTCCGGTCAACGTCATCAACGCCGCGAAGCTGGACGGCGCATATATGCCGCGCATCTACTTCAAGCTCATCATTCCGCAGCTCAAGGGCGCGATGGGTTCCTGCATCACGATTCTGGCGATGTACGCCCTGCGCTCGTTTGACTTCATCGTGTCGCTGGTGGGTTACACCACCTCCGCCGCGTGGACGCTGCCGATTTGGATGTACAATGAAGCGTTCCAGAACAACAACTTCGCGTATTCCGCGGCAATCAGCTGCTTCCTGCTTGCGCTGGTGCTGGTGCTGATTCTGCCGCTGACCTACTGGACAAACAGAAGGAAGTGAGCATGAAATGCAAAATAATCTGAGTATTGAGCGCAGCAAGCAGGAACAATCGGCACAGACGACGAAAATAAAACCCAAGTGGCACATGACGGTGCTGCATGTGGTGTACTACCTCATCATGATTGCGTTTCTGGTCTTTTACATGCTGCCGTTCTGGGGAACGGTGATGACGTCCTTCAAGTCGAACAGCGAAGTGATGACGACCACGCCCATCACACCGCCGTCAGAGTGGACAATGGAGGGTTACGAGAGTGCGATGGAGGAGCTTGCGCAGCCGCTGATGACCAGCCTGCTGGTGACGCTCTTCGGTGCGGCGGGATCGGTATTCCTCGGCTCGATTTGTGCCTACGCACTGAGCAAGTGGAAGTTCCGGTTCAACAATGTGTTCTTTATCGCGCTGGTCGCGGCAACATACTTGCCCTTCCAAGCGATTCTGATTCCGCTTTTGCAGACCATCAACGCCCTTGACCTCTACGATAACCTCTGGGGTCTTGTGCTGGTTCACGCCGTCTTCGGTATGCCGATGTGTACGGTCATGATGCGCGGGTACTACGCCGACGTGCCGGACGCGCTGATTCGTCAGGCGATGATTGACGGCAACGGCGTATGGCAGATTTACCGCAAAATCGTCCTGCCGAACACAAAAATCGCGACGATTACGGTCTTTGTCTTCCAGTGTACGTCCATTTGGAATGAAATGCTGTTCGCGCTGGTGCTCGGCGGCTATGATTCCAAACCCGCGACCATTGCCCTGAACGAGCTGGCGGGCACGATGGCGGCGGAATTCAACGTGCAGATGGCTGGTTCGCTGATTCTGGCGCTGCCGGTGCTGGTGCTGTACATCTTTATGGGCAAGTACCTCATCAGCGGTCAGATGTCAGGCGCGGTCACAGCGTCGTAATGCGCGGCGCAATCAAGAAGGAGGAAAGGTTCATGAAAAAACTGCTCAAAAGCGTCGCGGCGCTCTCCCTTTCCGCGATGATGCTTCTTTCGCCCGGTGTGCTGGCGGAAGAGGACGAGGAAGAAAGCAATGTCGTCGAATTGACGACGGTCGTGCAGGAATATGAAGGAAAGCAGATTGTACTGAAAACTGCCGGACTGGATATTCTGGAGCAGGACGGCTACAAGTTCAAGGACTTGAACAAAAACGGCGAGCTTGACCCGTATGAAGACTGGCGTCTGACGCCTGAAGAGCGCACGGAAGACCTGCTGAGCCGCATGAGCGACAAGAACAAGGCGGCGCAGATGGCGCACATGACGCTGGTCACGCTCAAAGAAAGCTGGTTCAGCGATCTGGATATCGGCTTTGCGCTGACGTACACTTACTTCGCGGAAAGCAAGGAGTCGGCGGGCGAGAAGATGAACTACGTCCAGTCCCTGTGCGAAGAAAGCGAACTGGGTATCCCGGTCGTATTTTCCATGGACTCGGTCATTGGTGCAAGCTGGATTAACGACACGACGATTCTGCCGGACGCCATCACGCTGGGCGCGACGGGCGACGCGGAACTCGTGCAGGAGCTGGCAGACATTCAGCGGCAGGAGATGAAGGCGCTCGGTGTCCGCATGAGCCTCTCTCCGAACGCGGACTTGGCGACTGACCCGCGCTGGGGGCGCAATCAGGAAACTTACGGCGAGGACGCGGATACCGCCAAGGCGATGGTCGTCGCGGCGATTACGGGCTTGCAGAACGGCACGGATGGCATTGGTGTTGATTCCGTCATGTCCTGCGTGAAGCATTTCCCCGGCTCCGGCCCGCAGACGGGCGGCGTGGACGGTTCTCCGCTGGTGTTTGATGACGAAACGTTCGCGCTGCACCTGAGCATTTTTGAGGCGGCGCTGACGGTGCATCCCGCGTCCATCATGCCTTACGGCTATTCGACCGTCCCGTATCTGGGCGGCGACGCGGTGGAAAATTACGCGCATGAATCCTCTGTGGTCATGAACGATGTTCTGCGCAAGCGTCTGGGCTACGACGGCATTATCCAGACCGACTGGGGTCTGAACCACATCGTCGCGATGCAGGCGGGCGCGGACGTCATGGGCGGCATGGGTCAGCGCGACGTCACCCGCATGGTGGATCAGGTTGACCCGTCGCTGCTGACGGATCGCTGCCGCCGTCTGCTGCTGGCGAAGTTCCGGCTGGGCGTGTTCGAGAACCCCTACACCGACGCGGACGAAATCGCGCAGGTTGTCGGCAGCGAAGAGCATTATCAGAAGGCAATGGAAGCCGCGGAAAAGGCGGTTACGCTGGTGAAGTACGAGAACCAGCAGCCGCTGGAAGGTCAGCAGATTCTGGTCGTGGGCGCGCTGGCAAAGAACGTTGATGCGCTGTCGAGCGGCTGGAAGATTTCCTCCGAAACAGGCTTGAAGACGGAGGGCAAGTCCATCTACGATGCCATCTGCAAGCGGGCGGGTGCGGACAACGTGACCTATATCGGCGATGACGAAACGCTGATTGCCGATTCCTACCCGGCGGGTACGACTGCGATTGTCGTCGTCGGTGAAGCGAGCGGCACGCACGAACCCGCGTGGGGCACGGCGACGCTGGAATTCCCCGCGGAACAGCAGAGCTTGTTGAAAAAACTCGATGCGTCCGGCGTGAACGTTGTATCCGTCGTGCTGATGAATCGCGCGTATGTCATGACGCCGGTGGATGCCGCGTCCGACGCGGTGATGATTGTCTACCGTCCCGGCGTGACGGCGGGCGCGGAAGCGGTGGCTCATGCGCTCTTCGGTGACTGCGCGATTTCCGGCAAACTGCCGTGGCAGATTCCTGCGACGATGGATCAGGTGATGCTCCAGCGCGAAGACCTGCCCAAGGACATCGAAAATCCGCTGTATGATTACGGTTTCGGCATTGAAGTGGCCGCATTCGGCAAGTAATTCAGAAGTAATTACGGAAAGGAAGTCCGCCATGGCAGCGATTACGATTAAGAACATGGACGTGACCTACAACAAGGGCAAGTCCTATGTCATCAAGGACATGAATCTGGAAATCAAGGACGGCGAATTCTGCGTCTTCCTTGGGCCGTCCGGCTGCGGCAAGTCTACTGCAATGTACTGCATTGCGGGTCTGCTCCATCCGGTTCACGGCGAAATCTGTTTCGGGAATGAAGCGATGAACCAGCTCGATGAGCGCGGCAAGGAAAAGAAATTCGTGCCGCCGCAGGAGCGCAACATCGCGATGGTGTTCCAGGAATACGCGCTGTATCCGAACATGACCGTGCGCAAGAACATGTCGTTTGCGCTGGAAACGAAGAAAGCGCCGAAGGAAGAAATCGAGAAGCGCGTGAACTCGATGTCCGCGATGCTGGGTCTGGATGAACTGCTTGACCGCAAGCCGGCGCAGCTCTCCGGCGGTCAGCGTCAGCGTGTGGCACTGGGACGTGCGCTGGTGCGCGATCCGCAGGTGTTCCTGCTGGACGAGCCGCTTGGCAACCTCGATGCGAAGCTCCGCGATCAGGTGCGCTATGAGCTGAAGAAGATTCAGACGCAGCTGGGCGTCACCACCATCTACGTCACGCATGACCAGACCGAAGCCATGACGATGGCGGATCACATCGTGCTGATGAAGGATGGTCACATCATGCAGCAGGGGACGCCGAACGACCTCTATGCGCATCCAAACAGCCTGTTCGTTGCGAGCTTTGTCGGCACGCCGCAGATTAACAAGCTGACGTGCAAGGTTGTGGAAAAGGGCGGTTCGCTGGCGTTCCAGTGCGGCGAACTGCTGCTGTCCGTGCCGGATGACCTGACCGCGCTGATGCAGCAGTACAAAGGCAAGGAGGTTATCGTTGGCCTGCGCCCGTCGGAACTGACGCTCGCGCCGGAAGGTCAAGGCGAAATCGAGGGTACGGTGGACAGCGTTGAGCCATTGGGCGACGGCTTCATCGTATATCTGAAAGCGGCGGGTCAGATGCTGGTGGCAAAGATTGCGGGCGGCAGCACTGTCATCGGCAAGACGATTTCGCTGAACATTGAAAAGGGGAAATTCCACATTTTCGACAGCCAGACGGAAGAACGGCTGAATCCGTAAATCCCTTCCATGCTGCCGCGCAGTTCTGATTTTGCGCGGCAGCTTTTTTCTACTATTTTCAGATTTGCGGGAAAATCGAAATTCTTTGCAAGCGCAGAGGACGGAGAAGGAATTCGTCTGGTGCTTGTCGAATAATAAACATAAATGTATATTCTGGTGCTGTTAGTTTGAAAATAAGACAAATATACAATTTCGCAGAAAGATAGGAGGACGATGGAGGATGAACGAGAAAATGGAGCGCCTGCTGACGATTTTGCAGGATGTGAACGACGAAATCGACTTTGCGCATGAGCGGCATATGGTCGATGACGGGCTGATTGACTCGCTGGAGCTGATGAAAATCATCGTAGCGCTGGAAGAAGCCTATGACGTGCGAATTGACGCAGGAGAGGTGGAACCGGAGAACTTCAACAGCGCGGAGGCGATTCTGGCGCTGGTGAACAGCTGCCGGAAGCAGGCATGATGCGCTGTGTGCTGCCATGGCTGGATAGATGGGCGGCAAAAAAACCGGATGCGGCGGCGTTTGAGGGCGAAAAAACGTGTCTGACGTGGCGGCAGCTGCACGATGCGGCGAAACGCATCGGCACTTATCTGGCGCGGCAGCTCCCGCCGCGCGTTCCCGTTGCGCTGTGCATGGACAAAAGCCCGATGACTGTCGCGGCGATGCTCGGTGTGCTGGAAGCTGGGTGCTTCTATACCATCATTGATGTGCAGATGCCGCAGCAGCGTGTCCAGCTGATTCTGGATGCGCTGCATCCGGCGCTTCTGCTGACTGATGCGGGCAAAGCGCCGATATGGGCGGATACGGTTGGAAAACTGCCATGCGTCTCCGCGGAAGCGGCGGCGTCCTGCGACATTGATGAATCGCTGCTGGCGGCGCGTCAGCGGGACATCATTGATACCGATTTGCAGTATGTGCTGTTCACCAGCGGTTCGACCGGGCATCCCAAGGGCGTTGCGATTCGCCATCGCTCGGTGCTGGACTTCGTGGAATGGGCAGTCCCTGCGCTGCGGCTTGATGAAACCGTACGTTTCGGCAATCAGGCGCCGCTGTATTTTGACAACTCGGTGCTGGATATTTTCTGCACGCTCAAAAGCGGCGCATACGTCTACTTCCTGCCCCAGAGGGACTTCCTCTTCCCGGCACGGATGATGGACGAATTGGAGCAGCGGCAGATTAACACGTTGTTCTGGGTTCCATCGGCGCTGATGCACCCGGCGAATCTCGGCGTGGTGAAGGACGGGCGTCCGCGCGGGGTCAAGCGGGTGTTCTTCTGCGGCGAGGTGATGCCGAACCGTCAGCTGAATATCTGGCGGCGCTCCCTGCCGGATGCGGATTTTGTGAATATGTATGGCCCGACGGAAATCACGGATGTCTGCTCGTGGTATCGTGTTGACCGCACCTTCGAGGATGGCGAGCCGCTGCCGATTGGCTTCCCGTGCGAAAATACGCGCATTACGCTGGTGGAGGGCGAAATCTGCGTCTCCGGGACGTGTTTGTCCGCCGGATACTACAATGCGCCGGAAAAAACGGCGGCAGCGTTTGTCCAGCATCCGGACGCGCGGGGGATTCCGGAGCGGATGTACAAAACGGGCGACCTCGGCGCATACAACGAGCGCGGCGAACTGATGTTTCTTGGGCGTAAGGACAGCCAAATCAAGAAGCAGGGTTATCGAATTGAGCTGGGCGAAATCGAGTGTGCAATCAAGGCGTGTCAGGCGGTGACGCAGGGCTGCTGCTTCTATCAGGCTGCGACACAGCAAATCGTCTGCTGCTATTCCGGCGAGGACGACGAAAAGGCGCTTCGGGGCGAACTCAGGCGGCGGCTGCCGAAATACATGCTGCCGGATGTGTATTACCATCTGCCGCAGTTTCCGCAGACGATGAACGGAAAAATCGACCGCGTGCGGCTCAGACAGGAGCTGGGATTGTGAGCGTCGTATCCTTTGAATTTCTGGGGTTTCTTGCTGCGCTGGCTGTGGTGTACTACGTTCTGCCGATGCGCGTGCGCAAGTGGGCGCTGCTGGCGGGCAGTGCGGCGTTCTGGCTGCTCTGCGGCTGGCAGGGGGCAGCGTACCTCACGGCGGAAACGCTGCTGATTTGGGGCTGCGCACGCCTGATAGGGCGGTTTTCGGAGCGCAGGGGCGTTTGCCGCGCACTGCTTGTCGGCGGAATGGTCACGGTTTTCGGCGCAATGGTGCTGATGAAGGCGCTATCGCAGCTGCAAGCCCTGCCGGACGGGCTGCTTGTCCCCATCGGCTTGTCGTACTTCACGTTCCAGAGCGTAGGCTACCTCATCGACGTTTATCGCGGGAAGGTTACGCCGGAAAAGAACTATGCGAAAGTCCTGCTGTTCGCGGGCTTTTTCCCGCAGATGACGCAGGGCCCGATTACGACGTGGAAGCAGCTGATGCCGCAGATGGACAGCCCGCACCGCCTTTCACCGAATGGCTTCGTGTCCGGTGTGTTCCTGATGGCGTGGGGCTTTTTCAAGAAGCTGGTCATCGCTGACCGTCTGATGCCGGCGGTGAGTATGCTCGTGGCGACGGCGCAGGAGCTGCCCGGATGGCTTGTGCTGGCGACAGCGGCGATGTACGCCATCGTGCTGTATGCGGACTTTTCCGGCGGCATTGACATCATCCGCGGCGCGGCGGAGCTGCTGGGCATCGACCTGCCGGAGAACTTCAGCCGACCATTCTTTGCTGCAAGCATTGCGGATTACTGGCGACGCTGGCACATCAGCCTTGGCGTGTGGTTCCGCACCTATTTGCTGTACCCGCTGGTGGCGAGCCGCGCTGGAATCGGGCTGGCGAAGGTCGGCAAGCGGCTGTTCGGCGCAAAGGCAGGGCGCGCGATGCCGGGCGCGGCGGCGTCGATGGTGGTTTTTCTGCTCATCGGCGTCTGGCACGGATTCTATTGGAACGCGGTGCTGTACGGCTTGTGGTTCGGACTGCTGACGGCGGCGGGAATGCTGCTTGACCCGCAGTTTCGGAAGATTCGCAAGCGCGTGACGGCACATCGGGGCGGTGCGGCGCTTATGAAGGCGTTCGGCTGGCTACGGACGATGGCAGCGGTGCTGCTGGCGCAGTTTTTTGCCTGCACGACGTCGCCGGGCATGGCGTTTGGCATGATGGGGCGCATCTTCACCGATTTCGGCGCGGGTATGACGCGTGATTTCCCGCTTGGAATGCAGGACGGCGTTGTGGCAATTGTGGCGGTGCTGCTGATGCTCCTGGTGGACATCCTCTGTGAAAAACAGCCGGATTTGCGCAAGAAGCTGGCGGTTTCGCCGCTGTATGTGCGCTGGACGCTGCTGATGGGGCTGATGTTCCTGACGCTTATCTTCGGCTGTTACGGCGCTGGATTCGACCGTGCGGCATTCCTGTACGCGGGATTCTGAAAAGGAGGGGAAGGCAATGACAGATGAAGCGGTCAGCCGCCGACGCGAGAATGCAGCATTTTTCCTCCGAATACTGGCGTTTGGGCTGATTTTCACGCTGATTTCGTGCGCTGTGCTGTATGTGCTGACGCCGAAATACGACTACGGGCCGGGCAGCATGATGAATCTGCCCCTTCAGCCGCGCAACACCATTGACGTGCTGGCGGTCGGCACAAGCACGACGTATGCTGCAGTGAATACGAACGTACTGTGGGCGAACTGGGGCTTCAGCGTGTATGATCTTGCGAGCGCGGAACAGCAGTATTGGCATACCTACTACTACTTGGAGCAGGCGCTGACAACACAGCACCCCAAAATCCTTCTGCTGGATGCAAAAGCAGCAACGTACCCCGACGATACGACCCGGCGCGGGCGCACGATTCTCTCCACATCCGGCATTTTGAACCCGATTCGCCGCGCAAACGCGATTGCCGCAGGCGGTCAGCAGCCGCTGGACTTCCTGCTGGGCTATCCGCAGGTGCATGAGAACTGGAAGTCGCTGACGGCGGAGAATTTCGCGTTTCCCGGCTGGACGGGCGGACGCAGTGTCGACTGGAAAGGCTTCATCGAATGCGACAAGATGGAGCATCACACGAAGCCAACGTTCTTCTGGACGGAGACGGGCAAGAAAATTAACGGGCGCGAGGCAGAATATTTCGAGCGCATCTGCGATCTCTGCGAAGCGCAGGGCATTCAAATCATCCTGATTTCGTATCCAAGCCCGGATTACGAAAATGATCATATGTATATCTGCACGCTGCGGAAGATGGCGGAGGAACGCGGCATTCCGCTGCTGAATTTCAACAATCCGAAGGGGCGCTTCGGCATTCGGTACAGCAGCGATTTCGCGGATTGGCAGCACCTCAATGTGAAGGGCAGCATCAAGCTGTCGCTGCGAATCGGCGAATATCTGGAAGAAAATTACGACTTGACAGACCATCGCGGCGATCCGCAGTACGATTCCTGGCAGCGCTGTCTGGAAGAATGGCAAGCGGCGTATCCGGAAATGGCCAACATGATTCGCAATGAAACGGAGGAAAAATAACGATGAAACGAAGCGTTCTTGACTATTTGGAGAACACCGCAAAGCGCTGCCCGGAGCGTTTGGCATGGGATGCCTCGGCACCGTTCACGTTCGGGCAGTGGTGGGATGCAGCGCAGCGGATTGCATCTTCGCTGAGCAGCCGGTGCGCGCGGAATACGCCGGTTGCAGTGCTGATGAACCCGCGCAGCGCCGAATGTGTGAAGGTATTCTTCGGCGTGTGGGCAGCGGGATGCTTCTATGCGCCGCTTGACCCGATGCTGCCGCCGGAGCGCTTGAAGCTCATCATGCAGAATTTGCAGCCGACGGCGATTGTTTATGATGAAGAAAGCCGTGTGAAAGCGGAAGCTGTCTGCCCGGATGGGTGCGGATGCGTGCTGTGGTCGGACGCGGCGCAGTCGCCCGTGGATGCGGATAAGCTGGCACAAATCCGGCAGACCGTGACGCCGGACCAACTTGCCGCGATTCTCTACACCAGCGGCTCGACGGGCATTCCGAAGGGCGTCGCGCATACGCAGGGGTCGCTTGTGGCGTACACCGAAGAGACAATTGTACGCTATCAGTTCACCGAGAACACTGTTTTCGGCAATCAGTCGCCATTCTTCTACGCCAATTCGATTATCGACATTTTCCCGCCCGCGCTGCTTGGCGCCAAGGCGTGCATGATTCCCGCGACAGCGCTGTCGTTCCCGAAAACGCTGGTGAATTACCTGCGGCAGAAGGGCGTCACGGAGTTGACGATGACGCCATCGAGCTTCGTGCAGGTGGCAAACAGCGGCGTGCTGACGGAAAACTGCCTGCCGGAGCTTGAATACATGATTATGTCCGGCGAAGTGATGCCGTGGGCGCAGTTAGCCGTCTGGATGAACGCCGCGCCGAAGGGTCATGCGTGGAATTTCTACGGCAGCACAGAGATGTTCAGTGTGTCTGTCGGGAAGGTCGAGGGCAATTACGAGGCGGGACAGCTGATTCCGGTCGGAAAGCCATTCCCGACGGTGAAAATCCGCTTCATGACCGATGATGGGCAAGCTGCCGCACCGGGCGAAGCAGGGGAGATGTACGTCTCATCGCCGATGGTGTCGCAGGCGTATTATCGCGACGAAGAGCGGAGCCGCGCGGTCTATGTTGCTGACCCGCTGGGGCAGGAGCCGGGTGTCTGGTTCCGTTCGGGCGACTACGGCTTCCTCGACGCGCAGGGACGGCTGAACGTGCTGGGACGCAAGGACAGCATGGTCAAGCATCATGGCTATCGCATGGAGCTGGGAGAAGTCGAAGCGGCGCTGCGGAGCATTCCCGGCTGTCTGGAAGCGTGCTGTCTGCTGGACAAGGAACAGGATGTGCTGTGGGCGTTTGCTGTGGGCAATTTGACGGAAAAGGCGCTCATGGATGCGCTGAAAACGAAGCTGGCGCGCTATATGCTGCCGGACAAAATCGTCCTGCTGCCAGAACTGCCGCATACGGCGAACATGAAAATCGATCGCCAGACGCTGCGGAAGCGGATGACCGAACAGGGTTGACGTATGCGGAATATTGCAGGAAAAAAGACTGGATTTCCTGCTTGACTTGCATCCGCCCCGCTTGCTGGGAAAACGGACGACGATCCTGCGAATAACCAAATAGGACAATTGCTTTTTCTCTGCATTGATAATACGGAAGAAAATCTGCCGAATCCGTAGAAAATGGGGAGAAACGTGTCTGTGCTGAATATTCCAAATGAACGGACTGGATTTTCCCTTTACCCTTTTTGTGGTTCTGATTATAATGATAATCAAGAGGTCGGCGCAAGGAACCCTGACAAAGAGAGGGAGGGTAGCAATCAGGAAGCAGGGATCTTGCCGACAGAGCGTAAAAGGTTTCTTGGAAAGGAAAGGAGTATTTTCATGAAGAAAAAGTTATCCCTGTTGGTCGCATTGACGATGATGCTGGGTTCAATGGCTGGCTTGGCAGAAGAAGCACAGCAAGGCCCGACAGAAGCGGAACTGCTGGCGCAGCCGTGCGAGTTCGCCCTGATTGAAGCCAACGGCGAACAGCCCCGCTTGACTTACATCGAGGGCGTCACCCCGATTCTGGAAGTGGACGGCTACAAGTTCAAGGACATGAACAAGAACGGAAAGCTTGATCCCTACGAGGACTGGCGTCTGGACACCGAAACCCGCGTGAATGACCTGATCAGCCAGATGACCCCCGAAGAAGAAGCAGGTCTGCTGTTCTGCGTCAGCGCGAATCTCGAAACGGCGCGCTCCCTGATTCCGGATTTCAACCTGACCTGTATGCTGTTCAACCTGAACGGCACGCCGGACAACGTCGTCAGCACGCTGAACAACCTGCAGGCTGCGGCGGAAAAGGAACGCCTGGGCGTCCCGATGATTTTCACCTCTGACCGTGAGTTCAACGCTTGGGGCGGCTACATCGACAAGGCGCACATCGCCTACGGCACCGCCAATGACCCCGAACTGGCGTACAAGCTCTCCAACATCTACGGCAAGGCGATGGTTGCGGTCGGTATCCATGTGACCTTCGAGCCCTACGCGAACGAAATCGGCGCGCAGTACGGCGAGAATCCCGAACACATCGCGAACATCGTTTATCAGGAAGTTAAGGGCATGGAAGACGCCGGATTCGCGTCCTGCGTTAAGCACTGGATCGGCCGCGGCGGCGACTCCAACTTCGGCAATGCCCGCTCTGTGGCGCAGAACTTCGACAACTGGATGGTTGGCTGGAAGGCTGCGCTGGCTGGCGGCAACGAATGGGTCATGACCAACTGCGGCGGCACGGGCATCACCAACACCACCGACGTCAAGTGGGACTCCGTGACCATGAGCTACCTGCGCGACACCCTCGGCTTTGACGGCATCGTCGTGACCGACTGGTGGGCGTTGGGAATGGGCAAGCAGGTTTCCGGCGTCACCAACGAGGGCGTGGAGCTGTCTGAGCAGACGGGTCGTTGGCTCTACAACGAAGCCCTGAAGAACGGCACCGACATGTTCGGCGCTGGCAGCATCAAGCATGGCGAAGAAATCAGCGAAGCCACCATGGCGAACTGGCCGGACTGCATCGTCAATGGTTTGAAGGAAGGCGACGTGGAGAAGCAGTGGGTTGACCGCTCTGCCGCGCGCATCCTGAAGTTCAAGTTTGAAAAGGGTCTGTTCGAGAATCCCTACCGCGTGATGGACGAGGCGCTGGCTGTCGTCGCGAGCCCCGAATGGATCGCGAACCGCACTGCAATCCACACCAACGAAGACCTGCGCGCTGCGCGTACTGCGGAAGAAGTCGAGCTGGCTGAAAAGCTGCAGGCGAAGTCCGCTGTGCTGGTGAAGAACGACAACGGCCTGCTGCCGCTGGCGAAGGGCACCAAGGTTTATATCGAATCCTCTGCTTCTGATACGCTTGATCACTATAAGACCTACCTGAACAACTTCGGCACCGTCGTGGAAAACCTCGAAGATGCGGATGTTGCGATTGGCTACTTCAACTCTGTTGACGACGCGACCGAACTGTTCGTGGAAGACGCGCAGGACGCTGGCAAGCCCATCATCCTGACCATGGTCAACAAGGTGACGGAATACGAACTCAAGAACGCGAACGCTGTGATGTACATTCCGTACAGCCAGAAGCCTGACCATGGCTCCGGCGAAGCGGGCTTCATCTACGGCACCGAACCTTGGATTTATGCTGACCTGATCTTCGGCGAACGTCAGCCTGAAGGCATCATCCAGAAGGAACAGGCTCGCGACAGCTGGAGCGACGCGGCTCAGTGGAAGGATCTTGCGGGCGATCAGGGCGCTTCCAACTACGTCCGTCTGCTGGTTCAGGCGATGATGGAAGACGACCCGAACCACGCTTCCCCGAACAACTTCGGTGATCCGCTGGTGGTCTACAACTACTCCATGCGCTATGGCCAGAAGGGCGACTTCCAGTACTCCTGCCTGATTCTCCCGTCCGTGTACGCAGAACAGGAAACCACCAACAGCCGCGGCCAGACCGTCAAGAGCGTTGTGGGTACTGTGTCCGCCAAGGCTGGCGAAGAATTCATGGTCTACTGCCTGCTGCGCAACAATGGCGCGGATGATTTGACCTACGTTCAGGTCAAGGACGGCGACGAAGTGGTGGCTGAAAAGCTCTACACGGTCTGCGGCGGTTCTTGGCGCGTGGTCGAAATCCCCGTGACCATCGCGACGCCCGGTGAACACACCATCACCGTCGGCACGCAGTCCGGTACCATCACCATTGCTGAGTAATCCATCCTCATTCCTCCTCAGGGGGCGGGCTTCGGCTCGCCTCCACTTTTTCGTTCAGCAAATAGGTTTGTGCTGGATATTCCAAATTCAAATGCTGAAAATTCCATTGCACAGGCAGAAAAATCGTTGTACAATACCATTGAAAGCTGAAACAGGCTTGCAAGAGGTGTCAACCAAACCGACAAAGGAGTTGTGTGAACGTGAAGAAGAAGTTAGCTGCTTTCCTGGCCATGATGATGGCACTGGTGACGATGTCCTCCGCGGCGATGGCGGAAGAAGAGACGCCCACCATTACAGCGCACAAGGCGAACGCCATCACGATTGACGGCGACTTGAGCGATTGGGACTTGTCCTCTCCGGCGGTGCTGGAAGATGCGTCCCAGATTATCCGCGACCTCAGCTTCTGGCAGGGGCCGAATGACCTGTCCGCGAAGGTCTACGCCGCGTATGACGAAGAGAACCTGTATCTTGCCTTCGACGTGACCGAAGATACGCCCTACGGCGCTATCGAGATGCTGCCGCTGGACGGCGAAGACAACCTGAAGGTCTTCATCTCCACCGATCCCACGGATGACCCGAACCGCACGGAATACCACACCAACGACTTCCTGCTGTTCCTCATCTGCGACAACAACTACTTCGATACTGCGTTTGACCGCACGATGGTCGCCAAGGAATATCGTCAGCGCTTCATCAGCAAGGGTATCGACGGCGGCGAAGATGTGCTGACCGAAGGCTACGAGCGCGCGACGCAGGCAACCTCCACGGGCTTCATCTTTGAAGTCAAGATTGCGTGGGCGAATTTCGCGAACAACAAGATTGCGGTCTATCAGCCGCAGTCGGGCGACGTGGTGAAGTTCAACGTGGCGGTCACCGACATTTCCTATCCCTGCCCCGGCACGGAGTACATCCCGCAGATGGCCTGGACGGGTACGCTTGAAATCAACACCAATCCCAGCCTGTGGGGCAATCTGGTGTTCGAGTAAGCAGAACAAAAAGCCTCATCATGAGGTACAGACGGGGCGCACACTGCGTCCCGCCTTTTTTCACTCCGTAAGCAACCAATTGCTTTCTATCGCCATAAGGGGGATTCCATCGTGCGAAAATGGCTCATCGGACTGCTGTTGATTCTCGGACTCTGCGCGGGCTTTGCTCAGGCGGAAACGTATGTCGTTGCCGTAGACGGCACGGGGGACTTCCAGACGCTCACGGAAGCAGCTGCAGCGTCCTCCACGGGCGACACGATTCTTTTGCGCACGGGCGTGTACGGCGAGCAGGAGACATTCCCGATTGCCCTTGACCATGCAGTCACCATCGAGGGCGAGGACGGCGCTGTGCTGGATTCGCCGCGTTTCAAGACGATGGTCAGCGTGACGGCGGACGGCGTGACGCTGCGGAACATCCGCTTTCAGGTGCGCAAGTGGGGCATCGTTGCGGATGTGAGCCGGGCGATGACGGTTGAGGACTGTGAATTTGTGCTGGGCGACGAGGAATGCCGCACATCCTCTACGGCGATTTGGCTGCGCGGCATGAAGGACTGCGCAATTCGCCGCTGCACGTTCCGTCAGGTCGGCATCTGCATCGCGGGTGACCCGCTGAGCGACAAGAGCGCTGACAAAACGGTGCTGACGGGCATGTGTGAAGCCGGGGAAGATCCCGAATACTTCTCGACGCACGAGATTGCGGACTGCACCATCAACGGAAGGCCGTATTACTACTTCGTCGGACAGGACAACCTGACTGTTCCGACGGATGCGGGCGGTTTGATTGCCGTGGAATGCGATAATCTGACGGTGCGGGACATCGACGTCTCTGACAGCAGCATGGGGCTGGAAATCGCGCGGAGCAGAAATGTGACGTTGGAGAACGTTTCGGCTGACCGCTGCGGCATTTTCGGCACATACCTCGTTTTCGTGCAGGGTGCGGTGCTGCGCAATGTTCACGTTGAGCAGACGAACCACGGCATTGACATCCGCGGCAGCCAGAACGTCGTCGTCACGGACAGTCTTGCGCTGAACTGCGACCAAGGCGTGTTTTTTACCCACTGCACGGACTGCACTTTGCAGGATTCGCATGTGCAGGGCTGCGGCTTTGGCTATTTTGGCGCGGTCGGGAACGGCAACCGCATCGGAAATTGCACTTTTTCTGATAACGCCGACGGCATCTATCTGCAAAACGAACCGAACGCGACAATTACTGCCTGCGACGTGCGGCAGTCGCGTGTGACGGGCTTGCGAATTCTCAAATCCAGCTGCGTCTGCACCGATACGACGGTGGCGGACGGCTGGACAGGTGTCATCTACTACGATTCGCACGACACGACCATCGAGAACTGCGATTTTTCGGACAACGCCAGCGCGAACATGTACCTTGGCAATGGGCGCGGCGCGACGATTCGGAACTGCCGCTTCTCCGGCGAAACGAAGGCGCATCTGGAAGTCGAAGGGACGCAGACGGACATGCTCGTGACGCAGTGTACCTTTACGGGCAGTCGGGCGGATATGCTCAAAGCAGCTTCCCACACGCTGCCGACTTTCACCGACTGCGCATGGAGCACACCGGGTGTTTTCTGGACAGGAAAGGAATGGAATGGCAGCACGGATGGAGATGCGCCGAATCGCAATTGCGACATCGTGCAGATTGGGCGGGAAGCCCCGCGCGCGGATTCCGTTCCCTATGACACGCCCGAACAGGCGATAGACGGCGCAGTCAACTACCGCAAGGAAAACAGCGGACGCTATCTGTTGCTCAGCCAGACGAACTGGACGTTCCGACTCTTCGACTCTCCGTCAGAATTTGACCGTGGCGGCTGCGTGAACTTCTATCAACCGGATTTTGATGCTTCGGACTGGGCGAATATCTTTGTGCCGAGCGTATGGCAGACGCAGGGCTACGACCATCCGATTTACACCAACACAACGCAGAAGTTTGCGCGCAATTTCGGCAACAAAATCGGCTATCCGGCGGATTTGCCGATGGCACCGACGACGTATAACCCCATCGGGCTGTACCGCCGAACGTTCACGCTGCCGGAGAGCTGGTCAGGCGAACGCATTTTCTTGACGTTTGAGGGCGTAGACGCTGCGTTTTATCTCTGGGTGAACGGCACGCAGGTCGGCTACGCGGAGGATTCCTTCACGGCAGATACGTTCGACGTGACTGATTACATCCGTTATGGCGAAGAAAACACGCTGGCGGTCAAGGTTTGCCGCTGGTGCGACGGCTCTTGGCTGGAGGATCAGGATTATTTCGATTTGAGCGGCATTTTCCGCGATGTGTACCTTTACGCAACGCCGCAGACGTTCGTGCGCGATTACAGCCTTGTGACTGATTTTGACGCGGATTTCGCGGACAGCACGTTCTCTGTAACGCTGATGCTGGAAAACCGCGGCGATGCAGATGGCGAAATTTGCGTCTCGGCGCAGCTTTACGATGCGGACGGGCAGCCGGTCGCATGGACGGCGGATGCAGCGCACGCGATACTTTCCGCAGGCGAAGCGCAGAGCGTCATCCTGAGCGGCGTTGTCAAAACCCCGCGCAAGTGGAGTGCCGAAGACCCGTATCTCTACACGCTGGTGCTGGCGGAGACGAGCGGCGAGGAAACGGTCTACGAAAGCTGTCAGGTAGGCTTCCGCAAAATGACCTACAAGACGAATGCAAGCGGCTGGTTTGAGGGCAGCACGGGCGACGCCGACCTCATCCGAATCAACGGGCAGCCGATTTCCCTGCGCGGCGTCAACCGCCACGAGTCGCACCCCGAATACGGGTACGCCGTGACGCGCGAGGTCATGGAGACAGACATCCGCATCATGAAGGAGAACAACATCAACGCCGTGCGCACGTCGCATTATCCGAACAGTCCGTACTGGTATTATCTGTGCGATAAATACGGCATTTACGTTGTCGATGAGGCGAATCTCGAAGTCCATTCCAACATGATTTACGAAAACGCGCGCATTACAGAGTATATGTCGAACGCGATTATTGACCGCGAGTACAACATGGTGAATCGCGACCGCAATCATGCGAGCGTCATCATGTGGTCGCTGGGCAACGAGTGCAAGAACCCGGAGATTCTGCGGACGATTCTGGTGCAGCCGTATGTCAATCAGATGGGCGAGACGCACGTCCTGCACGCCTACGATCCGACGCGCCCGTGGCACTACGAGCAGGCGCGCGATAACTTTGCGACGGGCATCGACGTATATTCCGGCATGTACGAAACGGTCGAGCAGATGATTGCCTACGCCGAGGCGGGGCACGACACGCCCTACATCGAGTGCGAATATGAACACGCGATGGGCAACGCAATGGGCAACATGGACGAATATCAGGCGGCGTTTGATACCTACCGCAGCTTGCAGGGCGGGTTCATCTGGGACTTCATCGACCAGTCGATTTACCAGACCGCCGAGGATGGAACGCGCTATTTCGGCTACGGCGGCGATTTCGGCGAGCGCGTGCATGACGACAATTTCTGTGCGAACGGGCTTCTGCTGCCTGACCGTACACTTCAGCCGGAAATGGCGGAAGTTCGCTATCAGTACAGCCAACTGAAATTCGATGCGTTTGACGAAGACCACGCGACGGTGCGAATGAAGAACTACTTCTTATTCACTGATGTGGCGGAAAAGTACGAATTCAGGTGGAACATCACGGCAGATGGGGATGTTGCGGCGGAAGGTGTGCTTCCAGCGGACGTGGTGTGCGTGGCGAATGTTGATGCGCGAACGAATCAGCCGGGCGAGCGTGTAGTCACACTGAATCTGCCGACCATCGCGAAAGAGGCAGGCAAAGAGTACTTCCTGAATCTGACGGTTGCGCTGAAAGCGCAGGACGGCTTGCTGAATGCGGGGCATGTGGTGGCTTACGAGCAGTTTGCCATGCGGAACGACAACGAGTTAATGTCGGCTATGCCGGATGCTGCCATGACTGTGACGCAGGATGGCAATGTGTTGTCCATCAGCGGCGAGCAGTTCCGCACGGCGCTGAATCTGGAAACGGCGCAGTTGACGCGCTACGAAGCCTTGGGTGCGGACGGCACGTTCCATGCGCTGATTGTACCGGGGGAAGGACCGAAGGGGAGTTTCTACCGTGCCGCGACGGATAATGACCGCGCGTTTGGCTCCGGATTGGGGCATATGAATGCGGCATGGAAAGAGCCGGGAGTATATGTCGTCACGAACAGGGCGCTGTATGCGGACGAAAACCCGGTTCGCGTGACATTCGACGGCTGCTATCCGGCGCTGGAAAACATGCTGGTTTCGCTGGAATACCGTTTCTATGGCGACGGCAGCATTCGCGTGCAGATGCATCTGTCCGCCCCGGAGCATCAGCAGCTGATTTACATCCCCGTCGTCGGGATGCTGATGACGCTTCCCAAGGCGTATGAGCGGATGACCTATTTCGGCTGCGGACCAGAAGAAAACTACACCGACCGGCACAGCGGCACGAAAGTCGGATGCTATGAAACGACTGTAACGGACAATTTCTTCCCGTACATGGAACCATCAGAAACGGGGAATCGGACGGGCGTGCGCTGGATTGCGCTGACGGACGAGACGGGCGAGGGTCTGCTGGCTGCGGCGGATAGTGCGCCGATGGAAGCGAGTGCGCTGCACTACACACCAGAAGCGCTCACGCAGGCAAAGCACCCGTACCAGCTGACGGCGACGGAGAACGTCATTTTGCGCCTGAATGCCGTGCAGATTGGGCTGGGCGGCGATAATTCATGGTATCGCATCATCGTGCATGAGCCGTACCTGACGCCGCTGACGCGGGATTACGACTACGCCTACATCCTGTCGCCGCTTTCCGCGAAGGAGGATGCGATGGAAAAGGCAAGGACAATCCGCAATTATCCGTAAATAATACTATTTCCAGATTCACCTGCGCCATCTGCTTGCGCCTTTTCCCTTCTGGCGTCCGTTCATTCCACTTAGCGTAGCGCTGCTACGCTGCGTTTCATTCACGTTAGCCAGAATGAAAAATTCGCGGCGCATCTTGGCGCATTTTCATCTGGAAATAGTATAAAACATCGGGCAGTGAACGCACCATGCACACTGCCCGATGTTTCTGTATTCGATTACAAATCCGTCTGGTCAAACGGCAGCACAAGGCGGTTGCTGCCATCCGTCCACAGGCGTTCGAGGTTGTAATACTCGTACTCCTCGGTGTGGAAGATGTGCACGAGCATGAAGCCGTAGTCGAGGATAATCCAGCGGCCTTCGTTCTGCCCCTCGCGGCGGCGAATCGGCACGCCCAGCTCCGCCATGCGCTCATCCACATCGTCTGCCAGCGCCTTCACCTGATTGACCGTGCGCCCGGCCGCAATCAGCATATAGTCGCAAATAACGGTCATGCCCTGCACGTCCAGCGCGACAATCTGACCGGCTTTGTTCTTGTAGAGTTCCTGTGCAGCTTCCTGCACGAGCTGAAGATTCTGCATAATATTTCTCCTTCTGATAATTCACTTGGTTTCGGGAAGCGTTTTCAGCCACGCAATGGTTTGCAGCGTCAGCGGATGCACGGTTTTCCCGCTGCTGCGCAGATAGTTCGCTGATCCTTCCAGACTGGTTAGCAGCGCCTTTTCCAGCGAAAAGCCCGCCAGCATCCGCACTTTGTCAAGCAGCGGATAGGATGCGCGGGTCGGCTCAATCTTGTCCGCCAGCCAGATGACCATGTCCAGCTTGCTCATGCCGGGGCGTCCGCTGGTGTGGTTGGTGATGGCAGAGAGAAGCTCCGGGTCGGTGATGCCGTAAACATCCTGCGCCTGACACGCCCCAGCGACGGAGTGGAGCAATGCGCCGCTTTGGAGAATGTCCGGATCAACCGTCAGCTGATGGTCGCGGCAAAGCTGCTGCATGGCACTGAGCGGCAGACACTTCGCGCAGTCGTGCAGAAGTCCGGCGGCTTCCGCCTTGACCGGGTCAAGATGGTGCGCAATCGCCAATTGCCGCGCCGTGTGCGCCACTGCCAGCGAATGCATAAACCGATGCTGATTCAGGTCGGCGAAGAGGCGGTCAAGCCACTTGTCTCCTTGCGGGACGCGCGGCGACAGCCCGTACAGCCCGCGCACCTTGCAGTATTCCCGCACGGGTACGCTGCAATGCGGCGTTGCCTGACCATCCCGAAGCGCCTGCCGCAGTTCCGTGGAAGACACATCCACCACGTCCGCGTCAAGCGCCACGAAGCGCCCGCCGAGCGCAATCAGCCGCCGCTGCTCGTCCGCCAGCACCTTGGGCGACACGCTGGTCGGGCGCGGGCAGATAACGAAGGTGCACAGCGACAATACCTGCTCAAAATTCCGCCATGTGTGCAGCTCCATCAGCGTGTCCGTACCAATCAGGTAAAAAAGCTCTGCCTTGGGATAATCCTGATGCAAAATGGACAGCGTATCTACCGTATAGATAACGCCTTCGCGGTCGATTTCCGCGCGGCACGGCGTCAGCCCGTCATGCAGCGCACAGGCGCAGCAGACCATGCGCCAGCGATCTTCCGCAGGGGTGATGCCTATCTTGTGCGGCGGATTGCCCGTCGGGAGTACCAGCACGCGGTCAAGATGCGCACCCTGCATGGCGGAAAGCGCCATATGGATGTGCCCCTCGTGAATCGGGTCGAACGTGCCGCCTAAAATACCAATGCGTTCTTTTGCCATGTGATGGCAATCCTCCTGCTTGTGCAAGTGTACATTCCTATTATACCCGAAATTTCGGGAATTGTAAAGGCGGAGAAGCGATGGAAACGGGATTCAAGCGCAACCTGCTGGCGGAGCTGCTGGACAGTGTGGGGCGCGGTGTGCTGCTGATGGCGCTGGGCATCGGCTGGTTTGTGTTCCTCTGGGGATTGAACCTCCCTGCGCTGCTTGCGGGCATTGCACTGGGCACGCTGCTGCTGCTGCTGCGCCGCCTTTATCGTCAGACGACATTGGTGCGGCGCGAAACGGCACTCCGCTGCCGCATCGGTGGCGAACTGCTGCTGGAGAAAATGCTGCTTTCGGAGGCGAAGGAAGCCCACTTTCAGGCGGCGCTGCTGCTGGAGGAAAAGTGGCCGCTCCGGATGCAGCGCATTACGGCAGACGGCGCGCTGTGCAGGCAGGAAAAGCCGTCGGGCGGCGCGGAAACGCTGCTGGTGCAGTGCGTTCGGATGCCGCCGGAAGGGGAGCTGTCCATCGGGCAGCTGGTAGAGGCACACCGGGCGATGCAGCGGCAGCAGGCGAATCGGGTCGTCCTGTGCGTGCTGGGAAAAGCGCCGCCGCGGGTGATAGCACGCGCCGAGCAGATGCCGACGCCCATCCGCGTCATCCGCCGAGAGACGCTGCTGGCGCTGGCGGGGCGGCTTTCCCCCGCGACGGATGCGCAATTGGTGGCGCTGGGGCAGCGAAAACGGAGAACGCCGCAGCGCGGCAGCCTGCTGTCTATCATGACGCAGCGGGAAAAAGCACCACGCTACTGGGGCTACGGGCTGTTCATGCTGATACTTTATATCCTCACTGGAAGTGCGTGGTATGCCATGCCGGGGACGGTCTGCCTGACGCTGTCGGTCGTCTGCCGTTCCGGTCAGGCGGAAGAGGCGCGGCTGTAATCACATCAGCGGCGCAATCGCCTTGAGAAGCGCACCAGCAACCTTCATCGAAAGCTTGTCGTTTTTCAGGCGCTCAGGTGTCATGCGGCGGCACTGCTTCAGTGTATGCTGAAAATCTGCCTCAATGTCCGCGATGCACGGCACATCCAGCATGTACGCCGCGCACTCAAAGTGGTGGTACAGACTGCGGTAATCGAGGTTAATCGTGCCGACGACGGCCTCTCGGTCATCCGCGACGAACACTTTTGCGTGGACGAAGCCGGGGGTATATTCGCTGATTTTGACGCCTGCCTTCATCAACGAAGCGTAATGCGTGTGCGCCAGCGCGAAGGCGTACTTCTTGTCGGGGATGCCGGGGAGAATCAGGTGGACGTCTACGCCGCGCTCCGCCGCGTATTGCAGCGCCGTCTCCATGTTGTGGTCGATGATGAGGTAGGGCGTCATGATGTGGACGTATCGCCGCGCGCGGGAGAGAATGTCGATATACACCTGCTCGCCGACTTTGTTGCCGTCCACCGGAGAATCCGAGTAGGGCAGCACGAACCCCGGCGCGTCCATGACGGGCTTTGTCGGATATGCCAGAAAGCGCGACGCTTCCATCGCGTGCTCGTCAATCGCCCACATGTTCAGGAACATCAGCGTAAAGCTGCGCACCGCCTCGCCGCGCAGCATCACCGCGGTGTCCTTCCAGTGCCCGAAGCGCACGACGCGGTTGATGTACTCGTCCGCCAGATTCACACCGCCCGTGAACGCCACCTGCCCGTCAACCACGGCGATTTTGCGGTGGTCGCGGTAGTTGTAGTGCGTCGAGACGAACGGACGGACGGGCGCGAACATCTTGCACTTGATGCCCAGTTCCTGCATCCGGCGGGGATAATCGTGCGTCAGGTGGGTGAACTCGCATGTGCCGTCCACCAGCACGCGCACCTCCACGCCCTGCTTCACTTTTTCCACCAGTATGCTCAGCACCTGCCCCCACATTTCGCCTTCTTCCACGATAAAGTACTCCAGAAAGATGAAATGCTTCGCCTGCCGAAGCGCGGGCAGCAACGCGGCGAATTTGTCCTCGCCCAGCGGAAAGTACGTCACAGCGGTATGCTCCCAAACAGGATAGCAGCCGCTTTTCGCGATGTAGCTTGCCATGCGCGCAATCTGCGGGTCGCGCTCTTCCAGATGCTGCTGGGCGCTGGCGTGTGCGCGGAGGTCGCTGCGCCCCTCGCGAATCAGCTGTGTCGTCCGCTCGCGCAAAAGCCGATGCCCTATGTCACTCTTGGTGTATAGATAGAACAACGCCCCGAACACCGGCGCAACGCTGAAAAACACCAGCCACGTCAACTTCGCGGTCGGGTCGCCTTCGCTGTTGAGCAGATAAATGACGATAATGGCGTTGAACACAATCGTTCCGCCGAAGAAATGCGGCAAAAACTCTGCTGCCGCGCTGAACAGCCCCAGCAGAAGCGCCAGCTGCAGCAAAAATAGCAGCACAATCAGCCCCAGACGACTGAAAATCGCCTGAATCAGGCCACGTTTGCCCTTGCGCAGAAGCCGCATTCCCTTGCCTTCCTCGCGATCGTTCATGAAGCCGCCTCCTGAAAATCAATGGGAAATCATATGATTTATCCTACTGTCTTTTTGCCTTTCTGTCAAGTCTTTTGCCGGGCTGATTGACAGAAAAGCTGTTTTCCGTTATAATTAGGAGTGAATCAAGCCGGAGCGATGAATACAGAAAGGGATGTTGATGATGTCTTGGGAAGAAAAAACAACACAGGCAATTGAAAATCTGCTGATTTACGCATCGGCAAAAGGGCTGATAGAAACGGTGGATATGCCGTACTTCCGCAACCTGCTGCTCGATGCGTTTCAGCTTGATGCCCCCGCCGGCGATATTGTGCCGATGGCGGACGTGCCGCCGACCGCGACGGCGCTTCTGCGGACGCTGTGCGATTTGGCGGTCGAAAAGGGCCTCATCGAGGATATGACGTATGCGCGCGACCTCTTCAGTGCGCGCCTGATGGGGCTGCTCACGCCGTCGCCAAGGGAAGTACGCGCGCACTTCCAGCAGTGCGTTGCGCAGAATCATCCTGAGCAGGCGACGGAGGATTTCTACCAGATGTGTCGCGCGTGCGATTACATCAAGGTTGATGCGATTGCGCAGAACGTCCGTTATTTTGCAGATACGCCGGCGGGACGGCTGGAAATCACCATCAACCTCTCCAAGCCGGAGAAAGATCCTAAGGAAATCGCGAAGCTGAAGAATGCGCCCAGCGTCGGCTATCCGAAGTGTATGCTGTGTGTGGAAAATCCTGGCTATCATGGTCGCAGCAACTTCCCGGCGCGGCAGAACCACCGCATGGTGCCGCTGTCGCTCGCGGGGCAGACGTGGTATCTGCAGTATTCGCCGTATGCGTATTACCCGGAGCATTGCATCGTGCTGAACAGCCAGCATGTGCCGATGCGCATTTCCCGCGGCACATTTGATCGCTTGTTTGACTTCGTGCAGCAGTTCCCGCACTATATGCTCGGCTCGAATGCGGATTTGCCGATTGTCGGCGGGTCTATCCTGAATCACGACCATTTTCAGGGCGGACGCTATCATTTCCCGATGGACGATGCGAAAGTTCGCTGCCAGATGAAGTCTCCGGTGCCGGGCGTTTCGGCGGCACTGCTCGATTGGCCGATGTCCACCATTCAGCTCAGCGGCACGGACGAACAGACGCTGATTGCCGAAGCCAGCCGGATTCTGGACGCGTGGCGCGGGTACAGCGACGAAGCGTGCGGCATTCTTGCGGAAACGAACGGAACGCCCCATAACACCATTACGCCGATTCTGCGCAAAGAGGGGGAGCAGTACCGCCTGAATCTCGTTCTGCGCAACAACCGCACGAGCGAAGAGCACCCGCTGGGCATCTTCCATCCTCATGCGCCGCTGCATCACATCAAGAAGGAGAACATCGGGCTGATTGAGGTGATGGGGCTGTTCATCCTGCCGGGTCGCCTGAAGACGGAGCTTGCGGCACTGAATGGCTACCTGACGGGCGAGAAGCCGATGGTGCGTCCGGCGGAAAGCGACCCGTGCGCGAAGCACTACGACTGGCTGACGGAAGTTGTCGCGCGGCACGGACTTGTCCAAACGTCGGCGGAAGCGGAAGCCATCCTGCGGCAGGAAGTGGCGCTGGTGTGCGCGCAGGTGCTGGCGGACGCGGGTGTCTACAAGCGCGATGAAGCCGGATTGGCGGGCTTCCAGCGCTTCATGAAGGCACTGGGCTACGAAGCATAATCATACTATTTCCAGATTCAACTGCACCATCTGCTTGCGCCTTTTCCTTTCTGGCGTCCGCTCATTCCACTTAGCGTAGCGCTGCTACGCTGCGTTTCATTCACGTTAGCCAGAATGAAAAATTCGCGGCGCATCTTGGTGCATTTTTATCTGGAAATAGTATCAAACGCCGTGTTTCCAAGATCGGAAGCACGGCGTTTTGCGTACAGAAAAAGGGGAGTCCCGCTGATGCAGGATTCCCCCATGTTAGGAAACGATTACTCCGCCTTGACCACAGCGTCCAGCGTGCAGCCCTTGTCGAATTCAATCGTGCCCTTGTAGTTCTTAATCGTGCCGCTCACGGTAATGGTATCACCGACCGCCAGCGTTTCCGCGCCTTCGCCGGACAGGCGGTAGCACTGCACCGCATAGTCAGTCAGACCGCCGGGAACGATGGTCACGGTGATGTTCTTGTACTCGTCGCTCCACGCGGTGTCGATGCTGGTGATGACGCCGGTCATGGTGGAAGCGTCATTCATGGACAGACCCGCTTCCAGCGCGTAGGCGCTCACCGCCAGACGGACGCTCGCCACGGAGTCCGCAGGAACGGTCACGCAGCCCTTGTCGAACTCGACCGTGCCCTTGTAGTTCTTAATCGTGCCGTACACGCCGACCACGCTGCCGACTTCCAGCGCCTGCGCGCCCTCGCCGGAGAGACGATAGCACTGAATGGGTTGTTCGGTCAGACCGTCGCAGACGATGGTCACGGTGATGTTCTGGTATTCGTCGCTCCACGCGGAGTCAATGGAAACCACTTCGCCCACCAGCGCGGTCGGAGCCGTCATGGCAACGCCCGATTCCAGCGCGTAAGCCGCGTCTACAATCGCTTTCTGACTGACGATTTCGCCGTAGCCGACCAGCACGCAGCCCTTGTCGAACTCGATGGTGCCCTTGTAGTTCTTCAGGATGCCTTCGACGGTAATCGCGTCGCCCACCTGCAGGTTTTCCGCGCCTTCGCCGGTCAGACGGTAGCACTGGATGGGCTGATCCGCCAGCTCACCCACCTGAATGGTGACGGTGATGTTCTTGTATTCGTCGCTCCACGGGGTGTCAATCTTCGTCACCGTGCCGTAGAGACGCTGGGTGTCTTCCAGCGCCAGACCCGCTTCCAGCGAGTACGCCGCCGCCACGATCTCTTCGTAGCTCATGCCTTCCAGAATCATCGCAGCAGGCACCTTGTGCGCGAAGGACACGCTCACGGTTTCGCCAGCTGCATTGGACAGGGTGGCCGTCAGGGTGTAGGTCACTTCTTCGGGATTCTTTTCATCCACATCAATGGTGACCATCTTGTTGTCCTGCGGAACAATCTTGATGGTGTCGCTGTCCGCCGTCCACGTAATCGGGAATTCGATGCCGCCGATGTTGATGACGCCGACCACTTCATAGTCGCTCATCGTCGTTTCCGGCAGATCTTTGTACATCATGAACAGGTACGTCTTGGCCGCTGCCAGATCTTCATCCGTGGTTTCCGCCATCGCGGCGCAGCTGAAGCACATCGCCAGCAGCATGAGCATCGCAAGGAATTTCTTCATGATTGTTTTCTCCCTTTCCTTGATTGTCAGGGGTGTTATTCTGCGAGAAGGAGTCCGGTTTCGTAGACACGCACAGCGACGCTGCCGCTCGAATGTTCGACAAAACCGCGCACGGTGATGGATTGCCCCATCATCTCATCGGTCACGAAAGACGACGGTGCAATTACGGTCATCTGCTGCCCATCCTGTTCGACGGTCAGGTACGCGCGGCTGTTTTCGTCATCCCGGCTGATGGACAGCACATGCAGTTTGTGCAGCTCGGCGCTTGTGTTCTGCGCCAAATCCGCATGAGCATAGGCAGCTTCCTCACCGTTTTCGTCCGTCAGCACCGTCTGCGCCATCAGCTGGGCGAGCGTCGTCTCGGTATAGTACGGCGCGTGACCTTCGCTGAGCAACTGAATGTTGCCGGGGTCTTTCGGCTTCATCATGCGGTAGGAGACGTCGGAAATCTGCCACTGGTCACCCGCCGCGTAGTACTGCACCGAACCGACGATGCGCACTTCGTTGCCGGGGGTGAGAATCGACAGCCCCTTGCCGCTGAGGTTGAAGCCGTAGTAGACGGAGATGCCAAAGACGATGCCGCTCTCTGCGTCAAGGCTTTCGACATACACCGAATTGTTGTGCGCCAGCGTGACGATGCCGTTGAAAGCGACCTTCTTGTTCTGGTACGCTTCCGGATGGCAGCGCAGTTCGCGCAGGGTCAGCTCGATGGCGTCGCCGTAGTAGAAATCGGGGTCAGGCTGACCGGAGTAGAGGTTCAGCTTGAATTGCCGCGCCTGATCCAGCGCGCTTGAGCAGATGCTGCCGTACTGGTTGTTCGCGGTGGAGTACGCGCGCGCATAGCCGTTTTGCAGCAGCTCCAGATTCAGGTTGCGGTATTCCGCGCCTTCCGACGGCTGATACCACACCCACACCAGCATCCGGCCGCCAGTGGAATCAAGCTCCCAGCGGTCAGAATCCGATTCCAAGATGATGGACACTGCCGAAGCGAGCTTCTCCTGGGTGAAATGCGACGCGGCAACGCCGTATTCCTCAATCTTGCCGGTGGATTCGGGGGTGTTCAGCGCCAGAAAGCGCGCTTTCAGCACACCGTCCGCGCAGACGCTTTCCGGCACATCGAAATGCACCGTGTCGCCGTCCACATGCGTCCTGACGGTCGCGCTGGTTTTGGCGGTTGCGGAGGACATGTTCAGCTGAAGCTGTGCCGCATAGTCCACAAAGCCGTCATCGGTGGTTCCCGCCACCGCGCCTGACGCCGTGCAGAGCAGCAGCGTCAGGGTCAGCAGCAGGGGAAATAGATTGCGGAGTGTTTTCATCTGCGCGCCTTAGATACCAAAGCCCGCGATGGACTGTTCGCACTTGGTGATAGCTTCGTCGAAGCGCTTCTGGATGAGCTCGTCCAGCTTCGCATCGTTTTCCGGCTTGGTCAGGTCGCCCAGCGCTGCAGCGTCAGTCATGCAGCCCGCCATCAGTTCGCCAACGCGGCTGCGTGCTTCGGAAGAGCCGGGGAACGCAGGAGAGGTGTAGTAAGCATCAACCTGCTCCAGGCAGACCTTCGCCGCCAGCGCCGCCACGTTGTCGCCGCCGTCCGCGCCCGCAACGAATTCCGCATAGACTTCGTTGTTCGCAACGGACTTGATGACCGGCACATAGCCGGACGCCATGGAGAATTCAGCCTGGAAATCCACCGTGGTGGTCAGGTACTTGACGAACAGCCAGGAAGCGGCCACTTCCTGCGCATTGGACTTCTTGAAGATGCACAGGCTCGGGCCCTGAGAAATGACCTTCGCGTTGCTGGCATCCACCTGCGGGATGGTCGTGATGCCCACTTCAAAGGGATAGTTGCCGTCCGCACCCTTGGTCGGACGCTGATGCGTCGCGCCGGCGGAGGAACCGATGGACATGTAGCTCTTGATGCCGGAGTCGGAGACGAACAGACCGGAGGTGTAGCTGCCGTAGATGGTCTGGGTCGTCACAAGTCCCTGATTGTACCACGTCGCGAAACGCTTCACGAACGCGCGGTTTTCGGGCGTGTTGAACAGGAAGTGTTCGCCGGTGGCGCTGGTGTAGGGGGTCTTGAGCTGCTCCGTCATGGTGATGAACCAGTTGTTCTCGGAGTCATAGCCCAGCGGGATGCTGTACGGGTCGATTTCGACGATCTTGTTGCACAGCGCTTCCATCTCGTCCCAAGTGGTGGGCGGGGTCAGGCCGTTCGCGTCGAAGAACGTCTTGTTGTAGTACAGCACTTCGGTGGACTTGCTCATCGGCAGCGTGTACATCTTGCCATCGCCGAACTGACGGCCTTCCTCGTAGTACGCGGAAATGAAGTCGTCCTTCTGCTCCTGCATCAGGCCGAAGGTTTCGGTCGTGCCGTCGGCGCGGGTGACGGTCGCCGCGCTGTCAATGTAAGCATCCAGCGGCTGCACCGCACGCGCGAGGTTGTACAGGGCAACGTGGTCCGGGTAGCAGTAAGCGATGTTGGGCTGGCCGCCGACGGTGATTTCCTTGGAAATCTGGTCGCGGACATCATCGTAGCCGCCAACGGAGGTGTAGCTGACATGGATGTTCGGGTAGAGCTTGTTAAACTCTTCGATGTACGTATCCAGCACGGGGGTCAGGTTGGAGCCCATCGTGTTGTAGAAGGTGATGTTCACCTCGCTGCCGTCGTAAGCAGCGGGATCGCTTGCGGATTCAGCAGAACCGAAGCAAGCAGTGCAGGCCATCAGCATGGTCAGCGCCATGAGAAGAGAGAGGAACTTCTTCATGTGTCTTTCCTTCCTTTCTGGTCGAGGGAGACAAAAAATTGTTAAAGGCGGAAATCCGCCGATTAACCTTTGATACCGCTGCGGCTGACACCCGACATGATGTACTTGCGCAGGAAGATGAACACAAGGAACAGCGGGAACGATACCATCGCGACCGCCGCCATCTGCACGGGATAATTCGTTTCGCCGGTGGAGCTGTTGAAGGCGTTGCGCAGACCGTTGGTAATCAGCTTGTGCGCATCGTCATTCGCCACCAGACGCGGCCAGACGTAGGAGTTCCATGCGCCCATCATTTTCAGGATGGTGATGGAAATCAGCGTCGGCAGGGAGAGCGGCACCATGACCTTCCACAGGTACTTGAAGTCGCTCGTGCCGTCTACCTTTGCCGCAAGATACAGTTCGTTCGGAATCTGCAGGAAGTTCTGGCGCAGCAGATAGATGTAGAACACGCTGACAAGGAACGGCACAATCAGCACCGTGTAGGTGTTCTGCCAGCCGAGCATGAAAATTGTCTGGTAGTTGGTGATGGTGAACAGCTCGCCGGGAATCATCATCGTCGCCAGCAGCGCGCCGAACAGCGCGTTCTTGCCCTTGAATTCCAGCCGGGCAAACGCGAACGCCGTCAGGATGGTGATAATCAGGGACAGCATCGTCGAGACGATGCCGACATAGGCGGTGTTGAGGAACAGGCGACCCAAATTGCCGGTGGAGAACGCATCGGCGTAGTTGCTGATGAGCACCATGCGCGGCCAGAACGTCGGCACAGACGCGCGGTATTCATCCAGCGACTTCAGGGAAGAGATAATCATCCAGTAGAACGGGAACAGCACAATCAGCGCCATCACAATGAGGAAAGCATAGGTGATGAACAGCGTCAGCACCTTCGTGATGCGCTGGGTGACGCTGACTTGCTGCATGTTCCGCGAATGCATGATGGTGAAATCTTTTTCGGACATACTGCACCTCTCAATAATGCACGCGCTTCTTGCTGACCTGCATGTTGATCATCGTCACGACGAAGATAATCGCAAACAGAATCAGCGCAGCGGCACTGGCCACGCCGTAGTTGGACTTCGGCAGCGCATCGTAAATCATGCCGACGATGGTGTTCATGCGTCCTGCGTCGCCCGCAGGACCCATGGTCTCGCCGAAAATGCCGACGATGCTGGTGTATTCCTTGAAGCCGCCGATGAAGCCGGTGATGACGACGTAGGCAATCATCGGAGAGAGGAGCGGCACGGTGATTTTGGTGAACACGCGCCAGCGGGGAGTAGAGTCCACCTTTGCCGCGTCGTAATACTGCTTGTTGATGCCCTGCAGACCGCCCAGCAGCACCAGAATTTTGAAGGGCAGCGCGTTCCACACGATGTAGACAATCATGACGAACATGTTCGCCCAGTATTCCGAGCCTTGGTTAATCCAGTTGACGTAGTGCCCGCCGAAAAGCTCAATGACATTATTGACAATGCCCTTGGTCTGAATCAGGCGCTCCATGTGCGGCATACCGATGATATTGAACATCGCGGCGAAAACCATGCCGATGGCGATGGAGTTGGTCACATAAGGCAGGAAGAAGATGGTTTGCAGTACCTTTTGCAGGGGCTTGATGGAGTTCAGCGCAACCGCAATCAGCAGCGCGAGAATCGTCGAAATCGGCACGGTGAACAGGCACAGGAGCATCGTGTTTTTCAGCGCCGTCTTGAAGCCGCTGTCGCCGATAACCGTCTGGAAGTTCTTGATGCCAACGGTGAAGGTGGCGCCGCCGACTTCGCTCAGGCTGTTGTAGTCATTCAAGAATGCCAGCCGCACCGTGTTGATAATCGGCCAGACCGTAAAGACCAGCAACAGCACGATGGCGGGGGCGAGATAGAGCCATGCTTTCCATTGATGCTTGCTTTCTACCATCTTACTTCACCTCGAACGGAATGCGAACGCCCTCGTCATCCCGCGTGAACAGGAAGATCTTGTGCGGCTTGATGCGGTAGCGCACGACATCGGCGGAAGCATCTACCTTGTTGTCCGCGTCGATGATGGAGCGCACCGTCGGCTTCTGGGAGGCTTCGTGCGTGGAGACGACGGATACGTCGCGCCCCATGACCTCGACGTTCTGCGGCTTGCAGCACAGCGTGCCGTTCGCCATGTCGAGGATGAAGCCTTCGGGGCGGATGCCGACGAACACGTCCTGATCCTTCACGCCGGGCACATCCATCACATTGTCCACGCCGATGAACAGACGCTCGCCCTTGACATGGCCGGTGAAGATGTTGATAGGCGGCGTGCCGAGGAAGTTCGCAACAAACAGGTTCGCCGGGTTGTCATAGACATCCTGCGGCTTGCCGATCTGCTGCACCACGCCGGACTTCATAACGACAATCATGTCGGAAATGGACATGGCTTCTTCTTGGTCGTGCGTGACGAAAACGGTGGTAATCTTCGTTTCCTTCTGGATGCGGCGGATTTCCTCGCGCGTCTGCAGGCGCAGGCGGGCGTCAAGGTTGGACAGCGGCTCGTCCAGCAGCAGCACGCGGGGCATCTTCACCAGCGCGCGGGCGATAGCGACGCGCTGCTGCTGACCGCCGGAAAGCTCGCTGGGCTTGCGTTCCAGCAGTTCTTCAATCTGCACCAGTCGGGCGGCCTCATGCGCACGCTCCAGCATGGCTTCCTTGGTCATCTTGTCCTTGCCGCGGAGGTTCTGCAAAGGGAAGAGGATGTTCTGCTTGACCGTCAGATGGGGATAGAGCGCGTAATTCTGGAACACCAGACCAATGCCGCGGTTTTCCGTGGACAGATCGGTCACATCGTCCTCCCCGAAGAAGATTTTTCCGCTGGATGGCTTTTGCAGACCGCTAATCATGTACAGCGTCGTGCTTTTGCCGCAGCCGGACGGGCCAAGAAGACCAATCAGCTTTCCATCCGGGATGGTAAAGTCAAAATTGTTGACTGCTACCACTTCTTCGCCGGACTTTTTGTTGCGGCTCGGGAAGATTTTGGTCAGGTTCTGCAAAACGATTTTCATAGAATCCCCTTTCTTTGCCCTTTGTCATCGTAGTGACATGCCTTCGCCGCTTTTGAAGCGGGTGGAAGTATCGTCTGAAAGCCCCGCGGGATGGATTTGCGCGGTGGTGCCTTAGTACGTCTGATGCGCGACCTTTTCTGCTTGCAGTTTGGCCTTGTAAGCAACCAGCTCATCGGTGGAATTGAAGATCATCTGGCTGGCCATATCAACCGCGACGGTATCAGCAAGAAGATCGTGAATCAGCGAATGTTTCCGCGTGGCGAGGAAGAGGACAAACTGTGCGACGGAGAGAATCAGCACAATGCCCAGCACAACGATATTCAGGTTGCCGAAGAACAGCATCATCACCGCCATGATTGGAATCATGGTTTCCACCGCGTATTTGCCCAGCACTGTGCGGACAAAAAGCGTCACATGACCGATTCTCACGCCGTCATTGCGCATCAGAGCCACACCGAATATCTTTTTGCCCAAGGTTTGTCCGTTTTTGAAAAGGAGCGGAACGAGGAATTCTAATAGGAGATAACCCGACAGTACGCCGAAACTGACGATGAGAATCGACAGCTGAATGACCATGCCATACGCATGAACGGCAGTTTCATCAGCGGCGAGCACGGCGTTCGCCTGCTCCACCAGCGCCCGCTGCGCGTCGGTCAGGGCGCTGTATGTCTGGGTCATGATGGACATGTCCAGCCCGCACGCGTCTGCCGCGGCCTGATAGTGCGCCATGAGCGTCTGGTACTGCGCGTCGAATCCCAGCAGGGCTGATAATCCCCACGCACAAAGAACGCAGGCAATCGCCAGCAGAATCACATCGAACAAAAAAGCCGAGATGCGCTTCCACACGTTTGCCCGTTGAAGGTCACAGGTCATAGGGACTAACCTCCCGCTGATTGAAAAAGTCTAAGCTGAGTTCCTTACTCTATTATACTGATATTTTGTAAAAAAGCCATAGGAAAAACAAAATTCTTCTGCAAATTCGTCTGATTCTCTAAAATTTCCTCCGAAAACAGCACAGGAACGGCATTTGCGAAAGCATCTGCGTGCCGTTTATACGATTTCCGGAGGGCACAGGCGAGGCAGATAATAGATATGAAGCACCATTTTCTGATTTCTTGCGGCATACCCCGTTGACAATTGCGGGAAATGGGCGTAAGATAAAAGGCGTGGCTTTCGGGCAAGCAGCCCGCGAACGCCGGAAAGGAGTGTCTGACCGCATGGACGGTGATCCGTATAGTACCCCTGAGCCCATCGGCAGCGCTCTGACGGCTGACTGATGCCGACCGCGCTGCCTTCCTTCGGAAATGTTGAAAGGACGCAGCACTAACATGAGAAGAATCTTCAAGACCATCGAGGATCATCTGACCGAATGCACGACGCTGGAAAAGGGCGTATGGGTGCATCTGCAAAGCCCGACGAAGGAGGAAGTGGATGGTCTGACCACCCGCTTCAACCTTGATCCGACCTTTCTGCCCGCCGCGCTGGACGAAGAGGAATCCGCCCGCATTGACTACGACTCGGATAAGCAGCAGACGCTGATTATCGTGGATATTCCGTATGTTGATACCGAGGGCACGGGCTATGTGTACAGCACAATCCCGCTGGGCATCGTGCTGTGCGACGAGGTGATTATCACCGTCTGCACGCGCGATACGCCCATCATCAACGACTTTACTGAGGAGCGCATTCGCAATTTCTGGACGTTCAAGCGTACCCGCTTCATCCTGCAAATTCTCCAGCGCAATGCTGGCCGCTTCCTGTCCTACCTGAAGCAGATTGATAAAACCAGTCAGCACATTCAGGAAAAGCTGGAGCATACCAGCCGCAATCAGGAATTGCTGCAAATGATGAAGCTGGAGAAGTCACTGGTTTACTTCAACACGTCGCTCAAAGGCAATGCGCTGGTCATGGAGCGCCTGATGCGCCAGGACATCCTCAAGCGCTATCCGGAGGACACCGACCTGCTGGAGGATGTTATCATCGAGAATAAGCAGGCAATGGAAATGTGCTCGATTTACCGCGACATTATGAGCAACACCACCGACGCGTTCGCTTCCATCATCAACAACAACCTGAACATCACCATGAAGGTGCTGACCGCGCTGACCGTCCTTTTTGCTGTGCCGACGCTGGTTATGACGATTTGGGGCATCAACGTCCCCGTACCGTTTGAGAGGCAGGCGTGGGGATTTGCGGCAGTCTGCGGCATCTCCATCATCCTGACGCTGTTCGCCTTCGTTATTATGCGCCGAAAGAACATGTTCTAAGGATCCCCCTCATAATTGCGCCCAAACCATCCACATCATCCCCGCGACCCAAATTTCGAGAAAAAGCGCAATTCAAGCGCACTATTTGCACACGAAATAAACCTCGTTACGCAACCTTCAT